>Ga0049083_10000057_pt1 | contig 28500 bp, 25 predicted proteins | sample GreLakmeMI27MSRF_FD_66719 | JGI IMG/M metagenome (GOLD analysis project Ga0049083, IMG submission 66719) | Freshwater lentic microbial communities from great Laurentian Lakes, MI, USA - Great Lakes metaG MI27MSRF | ecosystem: Environmental > Aquatic > Freshwater > Lake | place: Great Lakes...
ATAACATCTCTGACGGCTGTTGTAACCCCAGCCCGCCGCGGTCGACCGTGCCGTCGACCGCCCACACTGCCCCGCTCCGTAGTCGACCGTGTAGCAACCGCGGTCGACCGGAAAGGGGGTGTCTGAGCGCGAGAGTGACGTGGCAGTGACGTGGCGGTTTGACACGTCATCCGCCCACCCGAGTTCCGGTCCATTCGGGGTTACGGTTCGAGTTCGGTTTCACTTTGAGTACCACGGAACTCTCGAGACGCTGGGACCCACAAATAGAGCTGCACTCTGCCGCAACCGGCGCCCCGGCTCGGAGCGTGCGTAGTGCGCACTCTGTGTGCAGAATAGGCTCGACCGAATCGACCGCCACGGCGACCGGAAAGGGGGGTCCAGAGTCGACCGACTACCCTGACCGACTGCCTATACACTCGTCGACCGCGGCAGGCTGGGGTTAATTTGCGGGGGGCGCCGCGCGCGCACGCGGCGCCCTGCCATTCGTTGCGAGCCCGCCTGCGCGTTGTCTTATTGTCCTGTGTGCAGAGTTGGTGCGCGAGAGGAGCTGGTGGCGTCCGGTTTGAAGTGGGGTGGACGAAGCGTTCCCGCCAAACGGGCAGCTCACACCTTGGAGACGCTCTCGATGGACGCTGGCGAGGAGGGCGGCGGCAAGGCGCCTGGTGGAAGCTGGCTACGTCCTCCGGCAGGCGTAGAGGCCAAAGCCAAGGCAAAAGCGGTGTCAAAGTGCGTTGCTCCTGCGAAGCTCCTGCACTGCCCGCGCCTGCACTCACACGCGTCGTGGCGTGTCGCAGAGCCGCTGCCGCTTCAGCACGCGCTTCCGGCGGTGGCGGGCTGCGCGCCTTCTTCACGCCGCTGGTGGCCGTGACCAACGCCGTTGAGGCCGCGGGCGCACCCGCGCCGCTGCCAGAGCCCGAGGTCATCGAGCTCGAGGCCGACGCGTCCGCCCCGCCCGCCGCTGCTGGTGACCCACCCGCCGCGGCTGCGGCCGCGGCAGGGGCTGCAGCTGCAGAAGTGCCCGCCTCCGCACGGCCGCCCGAGGCTGCCGAGGACGCGCGCCAGAGCCGCCGCTCCGCGCGTGCGCACAAGCCCGTGGCTATACTGTCCAGCGACGAGGACAGCGATGCCTCTGAGGACCCGCAGCCTTGCAGGAGGGCCAAGCGCTCCGCTCCCGCATCCGCAGCCTTCTTCCTGTCGCCCGCGGAGCGCAAGAAGCGCGCGCGCGAGGAGGCGGCCTCCGCAGCGGCAGCGGCAGCAGCGCAGGCATCGCTGGACGCAGTCGACGCCGCCGCAGCTGCCGAGCGCGCGCACGAAGCCTCGCTGGCCGCGCTGCGCAGTGAGCGAGCGGCGACGCGCGAGGTGGACGCGCGCCTGCACCAAGGACGCAGCGTGCACACGTTCTTCTCAATGCCGCGCGGCGGCTCAACCGTCGCCGCCGCCGCAACTGACGTGCACGCGCTGCCATCGGGGCCGCTGCAGCCTCCCCTTCCGCCCGTGCATGTGGGCGCGCACAAGGCCGACGCGCCTGCGCCGGCGTGGCCAGCCGGCATGCTGTTGGCTGCTCCCCCGGCCCCCTACTGCGCCTCACTAGGCGCGCCTCACGACCTGTCCAAGGCGCTGGGGCTGCTCCTGTCGGCGCCTCCAGCGCCGATGTGCGACTCTGGGGTGATTGACCTGACTGAGTGCGAGGTTGTTGAAGAGCGAGTGCTTCGCTCGCTGTGCGCCCACTCTCTACGCGCCGCCGGCGGCGAGGAGCATGCGGAGCTGAGCTGCCCGTCGGACGAGGGCCACGAGGCCTCGGCGGCGTGCATGGCTGCGCTGCGCGAGACGCTGGGCGAGCTGCGAGCTGCGCGCGCGGCGTGCGACGACCCCACAGCCCCCGGCGCACTTTGGACCGCCCGATACGCCCCCCGCGCCGCGCAGCAGCTGTGCGCGTCTGGCGACGGCGTGGCGGCGCTGCAGGAGTGGCTGAGCGCGTGGAAGGCACACATCCAGGGTGGCGCAGGCGGCGCCGACCAGCCGCCCCGCCCGCCGCCGCCGGCCCGCCGCCGCCGCCACGACGATGACTGGGGCGCCTTCATCGGGGAGGACGAGGACGAGGACGAGTGCGACGAGGAGGCGGAAAAGCCGCTGGCGACTGCGCTGCTCCTGAGCGGTCCCCCTGGCGCGGGCAAGTCCTCCCTGGCCTACGCCGCCGCCGCCCAGCTGGGCTTCAGCGTCATCGAGATCGGCGCCAACGCGCGTCGCGGCGGCGCGGACGTGCTGCAGCGCTTCGGGGAGGCCACCCAGTCCAAGCGCCTCACGCAGCCTACCACGCACCAGCTGCGCGCGCCCGCCGCCCACCCGCAGCAACGCGCCCGCGCCCCCCAGCAGCAGCAGCCCAGCGTCAAGCGCCGGCGGCGCGCGGTGGTGAGCAGCGAGGAAGAGGAGGAGGAGAAGGCGCAGGAAGAGGGGCACCCAGCGACGGGTGCCAGTGAGCGCGTGGACGCGGCGCCGGCTGCGCCCGGGGCCGCTGCGCCGGAGGCTTGCGCCATGAGCGTCATCTTGTTCGACGAGGCGGACATCCTGTGCGGCGAGGGGGCCGACCGCGGGTTCGCAGCCGCCGTGTCCAGCCTGGCTTTGAGCGCAAAGTGCCCGCTGCTGCTCACCGTGAACTCGCCCTGGGCGCTGCTGGCGGCGCTGCCGCCCGCGCTGACGCGGCACGCGCGGCTGGGGCGCCCCGGGGGCGGGGCGGAGGGGGCGCGCGCCTGTGCGCGGCTGACGCTGTGCGCCCTGGTGGAAGGCCACGAGCTCACACCCGCGCAGGCCGCCGCCGCGCTCGCCCACGCCCAGGGCGACTTCCGCAGCGCCATGATGCAGATGCAGCTCAGCTGCACTGGTGGCGTGACGGCCTCCTCGGGCTGGAGCTGGGCCGCCGAGCTCGCTGACGAGTCGGCAGCCTTCCACGCTCTCCCCCCCGCGCTGCCCCTCCGCACCGCGCCGCCCTGCGACGCAGCGCTGGCGGCGGCGGCGGCGCTGGCCGATGCGCTCCGGACTGCGCAGGAGGCCCACCTGGGGTGGCTGGCACGCCAGGCGGCCCACCGCGAGGCGCGGCGCGTCGCAGCCGCAGAGGCGGCCAGGGCGGCCAAGGCCAGGGCGCGCGCGGACGCCAAGCGCGCGCGGGAGGCGGCGATGGCTGGGGAGGAGGACGGCGCCCAGGGCGAGGTCGCCGCCGGGGCGGAGCAGGAGGAGCCGCCGCGGGCTGAGCAGGAGGCGCCTGCGCCCGCGCCCGACGCGCCGCCGCCGCCGCCGCCGCCGCCGGACGCGATGCCCGCGGCTGCGGGTGCGCGCGCGCGTCGCTGGGAGGGCGGCGGCGTGTGCGAGCGGGGCTCTGGGGACGCCGCGCTGCTGGAGTGCCTGGCCGCGCTGAGCGGGCAGCTGTCGGACGCGCACGCGCTGCGCCACGCCAGCCGGGTGGGCGCCACGGGCCCCGCGCCCTGGCGCCTGTGGGCGGAGGCTGTGGCCGCGGGGGCGTGCGCTGAGCAAGGGGCGGCGGAGCAGCCGGGGCGGCCTGACCTCCTGGACTGCGACGCCAGCAGCCCGGCATCCGGGCCGGACGGCGGGCAGCCCCGGTCCACGCTGGGCGGCGGCGAGGGCGTGTGCAGCTCAGCCGCGCAGCTCTGCGCTGCCGGATACCTGCGGCTGGGCCTGCACGCGGCCGCCGCGCACGCGCAGCACGCCGCCGCGCCGCCGCCGCCGCCGCCGCCGCAGCAGCAGCAGCAGACGGAGCCTGACGGCGGGCTGCCGTTTGCTACGCTGCGCTGCCGCACCCTGCTGTCCTGGGAGCTGGATAGCCCCCGGGCGGCCGCTTGCGACCGCGCGGCGCTGACGCTAACGCACGCCTACGCCGCGCGCATGGCGCGCTTGGAGGCGCAGCAGGGGGCGCGCGCGCTGGGCAGACGGCACCGCCTTGCGCTGAGGGGCCGCCACGTGGATGTCAGCGACGGGGCGCTGGCGCAGCTGGCCACATCCTCAGCCTTCAACTGCTCACCCTGAGCCAAATTCGAAACGTACGCAACTCCGAGGGACCGGTACCGGTTGTATGTGTTGCTGGCTCGTGTTGCAGAGTTGCACATCCGCTCAGTCCATGCGGCCCCGCAGCGTGCGCGTGATGGTGCCCTCCTTGGTGATGACATGCACGATGCCACCCCAGCCCGACAGGCAGTCGCGGTTGACAGCTGAGAGCAGGCACTGGCTGATCACCTCGAACAGCTCCTCCGGCTGTAGCCCTGGGGTGTACATGCTCTCGCACACGCCCAGCAGAGAGTCGGTGCTGTTGCCAGACACGACGAAGTCCTCAGCCGGCGCCAAAGCGCCCAATAGGTCCATCCCCGTCACAAACGGCGTGCCGTCCGGCTCCAGGCCCGCGATCACGGGCTCGCAGTAGTAGGGACCGAAGCTGCGGGGGTGCGGGGGTGAGTTGCGGTGCGGGGAGGGTGCGGGGAGGGGCGCACCGCTTCTCGTAAAGCAGCGCAGAGACGAAGTGCGCAAACGTGCTGGGCTTCATGTTCCGCTCCTCGCGCAGCTTGTACAGGTTGTGGCGGAACTGGAAGCGCGAGTTTCTGAACGGGAAAGGACGGGGCACCTAGTCTCAGTCCTGTCAAGGGTTTTCCTTCCGCAGGCGCGCCACGCAGCCACGCAGGCACGCCGCGCGCACGCACAGTGTCATCATGTCCGTGGCCAGGCCCGCGAGGCCGCAGTAGAGCTGGTCGTGGATCTTGAAGACTTTAGGCATATCTGTGGCGTTTGTCTGGTTCTGCACGCCAAAGCGCAGGTCGCTGGCGATCGCCACACACCCCTCGCCAGTCATGGCTGCGGGTGGCAGCGCAACCTCAGTGCACCGCAGCACAAGACGGCGAGGCCAGCCAGCCAGGTGACAGATTTAGGGCGCATCTCTCCGCATGCCTGCTCAGAGGGCAGAGGCCGCACGCACCGATGATGGAGGCGCCGTTGTACGACATGATGGACATGGCTGCGACGAGAAGAGCGCACGCTCAGGCAGCCGCCTGAGTCTGCAAGTGGAGGTCCTTCGGTGCCCCCACCGGCGTTCTCTCGCTCTGCTTCGCTGCACGGTAGCTGCGCTGCGCTGGTATCACACCGCGAAGACGGAGAAGGCGGAGGCGCTTGTTGTGGCATCTTGAGCGTGGCTGCGTGGCATCAAAACGTGCGCGCAGGCGCAGGCCGCAGGAGCGAGGAGGCGCCAGCAGGCGGTCCCGCCTGCTGCACCACAGACTCCCGCGTCGCCTCTCCCGGGAGCTCTTGCGAGTGGTGCCCGCCTGGCCACGCCTGCTTTCGCCCTGGCTGCTGTGCTGGTGAGCGAGGGGCGACTGGAGGCTGCTGCGCCCGGCGCTCCGGCGCCCCTGCTGCGGTCGCTGCCCGCGGGCGCCTACACCGCTGCGCGCACGTGGCAGCGCCGCCGGGTGGTGGACTGGCGGTGCGTGCCCTTTTGGTGGCCTGCCAGCGCGCAGAGCGCCTGACGCGGCCGCGCAGCCTGCACCTCCAGCGCCTGGCCGACTCGCTGGCCCTGCTGTCCTCTGAGCCGCTGCTGCGCGGTCTGGACGCGCAGGCGGTGTGCGCCCTGGTGTCGCCCTCCGTGCGCACAGCGCTGCGCTGCGCGGCGGCGCAGGGGCTGGCGGGAGCGGAGGGCGGGCAAGGCTGCAGCGCGGGGGGCGAGCTGCTGCTGGTGCTGCACGTGGCGTGCGCGGGGGGCGCGGTGACGGTTCACGTCTCGCCGCTTCGTCTCCCACCGCGGCTGGCGCCCGTGGCCGCCTCCGTCTCCGCCGCCTCGCGCCCGCAGCCCCACGCCGCCAAAGCCTCAGCCTGGGTGGCCCAACGGGCCGCCCTGGCGGACGCGTGCCCCCCCGACTGCGCGGAGGTGCTGCTGCGCGTGGCTGGCCAGAGCCAGAGCCAGCGCGACCAGCACGGCTGCTGTGCGCCGCTCACGGAAGGCTTGGTGACCAACCTGTTCGTGCTGGCTCGGGACAGCGCAACGCAGACCCTGCGCCTCCACACCGCCAGCGTGGAGCAGGGCGCGCTGCCTGGCGTGGCGCGCGCGCAGGTGCTCGCAGCCGCAGAGCGGTTGGGCATTCCCGTGTCGCTGTCCGCGCCGCGGGCGCCCCCGCATGACGGCGAGGCGCTCCATCGCTGGCAGGAGGCGTTCCTCTGCAACGCCGTGCGGCTGGTGCAGCCGCTGAGGGAGCTGCGCTGGGTGCCCTGCGCGCCCGGCGAGCCGCCCCCTCGCCCGCCGCTGCTGCTGCCGCACGCGCCCGGGCCGCTCACCGTCGCGCTGGCGGAGGCGCTGGAGGCGGCCACGCAGAGTGCGCTGTCGCATGACTTTCTAGAGCGTGATTAGCTATGGTGACACTCTAGACACTCTTCTACGTCGTGCGTGCCCTCAGCAGTCCGTGGGCACCTTGACCTTGAGCAGCGTGGCGCCCGCTGGCGCGCTGTAGCCCGCAAACTCCTGGCAAAAGGCTTCGAAGCTGAGCTGCCGCTCGCCGCTCGCGCCGGGCGGCACGCCCTGCAGCGCCCGGTCCACCAGCTCGCCCAGCTGCTCGTCCGTGAGCTGGCTGCCCGCGCGGTTGCGCATCAGCGTCAGAAGGTCGGCGCGCGACACCGCCCCGTCCCCATCCACGTCGTACAGCTCGAACAGCCAACGCAGCTGCTCCGCGCGGCTGCTGCGCTGTGAGAAGGCTGACAGGAGGCGCACAAAGTCCTTGAAGTTGCAGTTCTCAAACATCTGAACCACCCGCTGTGCCAGCGGGTTCATCGCCAGCTCAGGCACGTTCATCAGCTCCTCGCCGCTGATGTAGCCCTTGTGGCGCCGGTCCAGCGCGCGGAAGCGCTGGAAGAGGGACTGAATCTCGGCGGAGGTGACTGCGCGACATGTTTCTGCACTCAGCGCACTCACAGCACAGCACGGTGCAAGAACAGCCTGCGTAGCGGCCTAAACGCACACTTGTGGTTGCAGTGCTCCTGCACGTCCTCGATGTCGTACTGCGTCAGCGCCAGCGGCTGCCCAAAGGATTGCTCAATCGATATCAAGCCGCCCATGGTGCGACGCGCTGGCCGCGTATCGCACGCAAGGCGCGACTGCTGCCGCACTGCACGCGGGCTGCAGCAGCGCCGAAGGCTCTCAGAGGGGCTCTCAGACGGGGAGACGTTTCAGTGCGTGACCATGCGCCACCTGGCAAACGCTTGCACCCGCCCAGCCTCTCGCGCGCGGTGAGGGCGGGCGAACACGCGGCAGGCGGAGGGAGGACAATGCAGCAGGAGGCGTCGAGGCGAGCTGCTGTCGAGGACAGGGTGGTCTTCGTCGACAAAACCTCAAAACGCGACACAGCACCCCGTGGCGGGCCCACCTGGCGCTTGCTCCCGCGCTTTTTTCGTACGGCAAAAGCCAAACTTGCAGCCCTCGGCGAGCTCGCGCCCTCCCAGAGACGTAAGAAGAGGCGTGGCCCAGGCTTGGGGGCGTTTTGCTCGGGCATCAAACCACAATGGTACGCTCGCCTGCAAAACAGCCTCGCCGGCACCCCTGACGCCCGTCTGCGCGCAGGGCGAGGTGGAGGCCGACCTGTACCCCATCGCCATCCTGATTGACGAGCTGAAGGTGTGTTGTGGTGACACGCCAACCCTAGGGAGACAGTTGGGGCTGACGCGGTAGTCCCCAGAATGACGACGTACAGCTGCAGCTGAACAGCATTCGTCGTCTGAAGACCATTGCGCTGGCGCTGGGCGAAGAGCGGACCCGCAAAGAGCTGGTCCCGTTCCTGCAGGAAAGCAAGGACGACGAGGACGAGGTGCTGCGGGCCGTGGCGGAGGAGCTGGGCGACTTCGTGCCCTTCGTAGGCGGCCCGCCGCACGCGCACTGCCTGCTGCCGCCGCTGGAGGCTGTGAGCTCGGTGGAGGAGACGGTGGTTCGGGAGGCGGCCGTCGCGTCGCTGTGCAAGATAGGCGCAGCCATGACGGAGGCGAGCCTGGTGGAGCACTTCGTGCCGCTGGTGAAGGTGCGCGGCGGCTCGCAGCGGGCCCGGCTCTGCGACACTGCTCTCGAGAACTCCTCCCCCACCCCCGGCTGACCGCCTCGCGCGCAGCGCCTGGCGGGCGCCGAGTTCTGGACCGCCCGCGTGTCCGCATGCGGGCTGTTCGCAACCGCCTACGTCGGCGCGTCTTCAGCCGTGCGCGCCGAGCTGCGCACCCAGTTCGCCGGTCTGGCTCGCGACGAGACGCCCATGGTGCGCCGCGCCGCCGCGCAGCAGCTGGGCAAGTTCGCCGCCGCCGTGGCGGAGCCGCAGCTGCTGGAGAGCGAGGTGTTGAACCTCTTCGCAGAGCTGACGCAGGATGGTGCGCACTCCCCCGCTCCTCTCTTCGTGCCTCGTCTCCCGGCTCACCCCCTTGCCGCGCAGAGCAAGACTCCGTGCGCCTGCTGGCCGTTGAGGACTGCGCGCTGCTGGGGCGGCTGCTGGGGCGGCAGGCGTGCATCGCAAGCGTGCTGCCCATCATGCAACGCTTTGCGTCGGACAAGTCCTGGCGCGTGCGCTTCGCCGTTGCGCAGCACCTGTTCGCGCTGTGCAGCGTGCTTGGCGCCGCGGGCACGCGCAGCGAGCTGCTGCCTGCGTACGTGCTCTTGCTTCGCGACCCCGAAGCGGAGGTGCGCATCACCGCCGCCGCGCGTGTGGCCGACTTCTGCGCGCTGGCCGGCCCCGAGGCGGCCGTGAAGCACATCCTACCCTGCGTCAAGGAGCTTGCTGGCGACGCCAACCCGCACGTGCGCGCCGCGCTCGCAGCCGTAATTGCCGGCGCTGCGCCGGTGCTGGGCAAGCAGGCCACCACGGAGGGGCTGCTGCCGCTCTTCCTGAGCCTGCTCAAGGACGACAGCCCCGAGGTGCGGCTCAACATCATCGGGAAGCTGGAAGCCCTCAACGCTGTCGTGGGCGTGGACCTGCTGTCCGCCTCGCTGCTGCCCGCCGTCACGGAGCTGGCCGAGGATCGCCATTGGCGCGTGCGTCTGGCCATCATCGAGTACATCCCCGCCCTGGCGTCGCAGCTGGGCATGCCCTTCTTCGACGACAAGCTGGGCCTGCTGTGCCTCTCCTGGCTCACAGACAGCGTGCACGCCATCCGGGAGGCGGCCGCGCTGAACCTGCGGCGCCTGGCGGAGGCGTTTGGCGCAGAGTGGGCTGCGCAGCACATCGTGCCGCAGGTCTTGACGCTCACAAAATCCCCACACTACCTCTACCGCGCTACCGTGCTTGCCGCCGTGGGCCAGCTGGCGCCGGTGGTTGGTGCCGACTACACGTGCGCCACCATGCTGCCGCACGTGGTCGCCGCCGCCAAGGACCGGGTGCCCAACACCCGCTTTGCCGCCGCGCGGCTGCTGGGCGCGCTGGCGCCGCTGCTGGGCTCGTCGGTGAGCGCCTCCACCATTCGGCCGTGCCTGCAGGAGCTGGAGCGCGACGAGGACCCAGACGTGCGCTTCTACGCCACCGCTGCGCTGGCGCAGGCAGCCCGGTGAGGCGAGCAGGACGCACGCTGTGACTCATAACTGCACGCACGAAAGACACACACACTCACGCCCGGCCTTGCTCGCGCGCCACGGCGCGCCAGCCGATGTCCCGCCGCACAAAGCCGCCCTCCCAGCCCAGGGCATCCACGCCTGCATAGGCCGCCTTTTGCGCGGCGCAGATGTCCTTTCCCACGGCTGTGATACCCAGCACGCGCCCGCCGGCTGACACCACTTGCTTGCTCTCGTCCAGCGCGGTGCCGGCGTGGAAGACGAGCGCGCCCGTGGCGGCGGCCCGGGGGAGGCCCTCGATGGGCGTGCCTCTCCGGAAGTCCCCGGGGTAGCCCTTTGCTGCAACCACCACGCACAGCGCGGCGTCGCCCCCCCAACGCAGGTGCGCCCTCGCAGCCTCCGCCGTGCGCCCCTCCGCGCAGCCGCGCAGCAGCGCCGCCAGGTCGCCAGTCATGCGCGCCATGAGGGCCTGGCACTCCGGGTCCCCAAACCGCACGTTGAACTCCAGCAGGCGGGGCGCGCCGCCGTCGCTGGGGCACATCAGACCCGCGAACAACACACCGCTGAACGGGCAGCCCTCCGCCGCCATGGCCGCCACGGTGGGCTGGATGCACGTGGCCATGACTGCATCTTGCATCTGCTGCGTAACCACTGGGGCCGGGCAATAGGCGCCCATGCCGCCCGTGTTTGGCCCCGTGTCGCCCTCTCCGACAGCCTTGTGGTCCTGGCATGCGGCCAGGGGCACCGCCACTCCGTCTGCGCCCACGAGCGCGAAGAACGAGGCCTCTTCGCCAAACAGGCACTCCTCCAGCACTACCGTGGCGCCCGCGCTGCCGAAGGCGCCATCCACCAGCATGCTGTCCACCGCCGCGCACGCCTCCTCTACGCTCTGAGCGACTACGACGCCCTTGCCTGCCGCCAGGCCGTCAGCCTTGACCACGATGGGCGCCCCCTGAGCCAGCACGTGTGCCTTTGCGCGCGCCGCGTCGCCAAAGGTTGCGTAGGCGGCCGTGGGGATGTTGTACTTTGCGCACAAGTCCTTCATGAACACCTTGCTGCCCTCCAAGCGAGCGGCTGCTGCGCTCGGCCCGAACACCAACACGCCCGCGCTGCGCAGCGCGTCGCCAAGGCCGGCCACCAGAGGTGCCTCGGGCCCAATGACCACCAGGTGGATGCGGTTTGCGGCGCAGAAGGCGAGCACTGCGGCGTGGTCGTCGGAGCGCAGATGCGAAGCCGGCACGCTGCGCACGCCGGGCTCGGCCGCCGTGCCCGCGTTGCCGGGCGCGCAAAACAGGTCGCCGCAGCTGGCGCTTTGGCGCAGGCGCCAGCAGAGGGCGTGCTCGCGGCCGCCGGAGCCGACCACCAAGATGTTGGTGAGCGCCGCCTGCGAGGCCTCGCTGCTCGCAGCTGCGCGCCGACGCGCCACGCGCGGGCGGCGCCGCGCGCTCGAAAGAAGCACAGCTGCGCAGTCGAGGCTGCCGATGCACGGGAGCAGCGCAGAAACGCTCGCAGGCGCGACGGCTTGTCGGCGTGCGGCGGGAGAGGCTGAGAACGCTCCCCCTCTCGACGCGGCAGCGCGCAGGGGATATGCGGCAGCAGGCACCGTGTGGGGAGAGCGCGCAAGGGTGGCGCACGCACTGCGGCTGCTCGTGGCAGCCGGCAGGAAGACCCTGGGAGCGCATGAGATGGCCATCAAGCCTGCGTCGGCCACAGCCTCCCGGGCGCGTCCGCCACCACACGCGAGGCGCGAGCGGAGCGAGCGAGGAGCGAGCAAACGCCGCCACGTCATCATCATCACCACGCAGCGGCGGGGAGTCCCGCCTACGGCTGTACGGCAAACCGGCACACGCGGTTGCCTTCGCTTCCCTCTTGCTTGTGTGCACCGACTCGCGCTTTGAGCCGCGTGCAGCCGCATCCAGACAAGCCTGGTTGCGCATCGCCCGGTACGCCTTTGCATGGAGGGCGCCGCCGCTCGCGTCGCCTCCACCGCTGCGCGCGAGCTTGGCCGGCGCGCGAAGAAGCAGGCGCTGGAGGTTTCAGAAGCGGCTGCACAGCGCATCCTGGAGCTGCTGTCTCGCCGCCAGAAGGAGTTCCTCAAGCTCTCCGTCAAGTCGCGCGGCTGCAGCGGCCTCTCCTACACAATGTCCTACGCGGGTGCGCGCAGCTCACACGGCGCACGCGCGCAAGGCTCAGTGCTGACCGCGCGCTGCGCTGCAGACGAGCCAGCCAAGTTCGACGAGCTGGTGCAGGGCCCGCACGGCGTCAAGGTGCTGGTGGACAACAAGGCGTTGATGCACGTGGTGGGCACGCGGATGGACTTTGTGAGCGACAGACTGAGGCGCGTAGGGTTGATGCCCACAAGGGCGTTTGGAGCGCGCTGACGCGCGCGGACTGCTGCGTCAGGTCCGAGTTTGTGTTTGAGAACCCCAACGCCAAGGGGGCGTGCGGCTGCGGCGAGTCGTTCACCACTTAAAAGGGAACGAGCGAGTGGGTGACACCGAGGCGCCAGTTGGGTGAGCGTGGAGCGTGGTGGTCGCAACGCACGGCCTGAGCACGCACGCGCGGTGCTGCAGCGAGCGGGCAGGAGGCGCGTGGAGTGCGCAGCGGAGGCCGAGAGACAGCGAGACGAACGAGCGGGCGCGACGAGGTTGCGGCAATGCTGCGGTGCGCCGCTGAGGCGTGCAAGCAGCGGGTGCGCGGAGAGACACTCTACGCGCACAGCTATGGTTTGGCAGTACAGCTGTGCGCCAACAAAAACGCTGAGGAGTCCAGGTCCATGGCTGTCCGTCTCCGCGTGTGCGTCTGCGGTATCACTCGCTCACGCCTTGGCCTGCGCCTCGTACCTCTTGAGCAGCACCCGGCGGTACTCTGGCGGGCGCCAAGGCGGGGGCGCGGTCCGTCAGCGCACGAAGCCACAGCGGCACAAGGGAAGCTGCTCTGCACGCGCCTTCCTGGTTCGCCCACAGCGACGCGGCCTGGCCGTTCAGCGGGCTCTCATTGTTGGGCTCTGCGGACCACGCGCAAGCGCCACGTCAGAGCCCAGAGGACGTCAGGAGACACTGTGTTGTTGCGCCCAAGCAAAGCCCAAGCGTGCCCACCGAGCAACACGATCTTTCGCGCGTCGCCCACGCACCGCCCAACAGGCTCTGGATGGACAGCAGGATGGTGCGGATGTTGTGCACCGCGCTCCACTTCTCCTTGAGAACGTCAAGACATATGTGGCCGTGCTGCAGGTCCACGTTTGGGTGGAAGCACCCGGGCGCCTCGAACTTGACCACTGGAGCTGTGAACGGGTAGTCGCTCGGAAAATACAGCGACAGCTTGAAGGTCAGACCCTCGTACACCTGCGCAGCGCAGCAGAGCGGAGCAGAGCACAGCGCGTCAGACGGGTGCCTTCCACGCACGCCAACCTCAGCGCACGCACGGTGCCCGCGCCGCCCTGGATGGTGCCCACCCACGCGAAGATGTTGTCGCCTTCGGGAAAGGCTGAGATGCCTGCGTCCGCGCTGCACTGTGGACAGAAGGCGCGTGAGAGGGCGCACCACGAGTCAGCCCAGGGCACAGCCAGCCGCAATCGCACGCAGCCGCCGCTCGCCGCCGTGACGGGGTCGAGGCCGGCTGGGGCGCGGCGCGAGCGGTGGCACATGGGGGCGCGGACGCGAGGACGCGGGGTCCTCTCGCAACGGCGCTCGGCTCCTTTCCGGAACTCACTCCGCGACGCACCATCAGCGACATTAGCTCGCTCTGCAGCCTGCGCGCCGCCATTTGGTGAGCTCAGCGAGCGCGGCAGCCACGCGGGCGGCGCGGAGGGCGTACCGGCGAGCAGTGGTGGCGCTGTCGGTGTGCGCAGTGGGATTTGCGCCTGCCTTGACTCCAACCTCGCCCACGGAACCCGAGTTGGTGCTCATTGCTCCTACACTGGTGCAGCAACAACTCCTGAGCGCAACAGCTGCAACGCAGCACACCACAGTCCAGGCAGGGCGCGCGCTAACCAGCTTTCAAGTCGAGTAGTCGTACGACGTACGACTCGGCGTGCGAACACTCGGAAGCGCGCACCATGTCGGGCCTTTCAGCGCTGCGCAAGGTTGCGCAGCAGGCTGCGGGCTCAGTGCGCCGCGTGAGCAGCAGCAGCGCTGCCCGCGCTGGCTACGGCAACGAGCCGGTGCGCCTCCCCAGACGCACCGCACACGCGGCACGCGCCTCCTCAGGCGTGCAGGGCCTGCGTGCCGCCCTGGCCCTAGGCCCGTATGCGCTCGTGAGAGGCATTACCCTAGTCTCCCCATGCTCGCTCTCCTCGCCGCCTGCCGCCGCTCACGCCCTGCCGCCCACGCCTCGCAGCACTACCTGCACGCGCCTACCATGTACGAGATTGACAAGGTGCGTGGCGCAGCGCGTACAGCACGTGCAACCTCGCGCGCCCTCACGCGCCTTTGCACGCGCAGATGACCAACCGCAAGGCCAAGTTCGGCAGTGCTATCGTGGCCGTGGTGACTCTGGGTTTCGGTATCCCCATCTGGGCGGTGAGCTACCAGCAGAAGAAGGCCAGAGGATGAAGCACTTGATTGGCGAGGCGAGAGGCTGGCTTCTGTAACTACAGTGCTCCTGCTCGTGCGCCCTCTCTGCTGCCTGTGTGCGGCGTCACCGGGCGTGAGTGCCTGAGTGCGCTGCCCAAATCTCGCGCGTAGCGAGATTGTCGCTCGAACAGTCGAACAAGCGTGAGTAAGACAACGGACGCGCCCGTCTCGCCCGTCCTGCGCAGCTGCGCGCCTGGGCCGTGTGCGAGCGGCGTGCGAAGGTTTGTGAGGTCAATCTGACCGCGCGGTTGGACTCCAGCGGACATTGCTCGCCGCGCCACGCCGCGCGCACTCTGCGATGCTGGAGGAAGGGGGCGGCGCGTGGGAGGACGGCGTGCTGGCCCTTCCGGGCGACGAGGGTCTCGACTGGGCTGCCGAGTGCGGTGCGGAGGCTGAGGAGGCGTCGGCCGAGGAGAGCAGCGATCAGTCCGGAGAGGACAGCGCGGACGAGGATGGGGTGGTGGGTGAAACCGGGGGGATCGCCTGTGGGCCCCGGGACAGCGCAGAGGGCGGTGAGGTGAACGGCCACGGTGGCGCGTGTGCAGACGCGCCCCTCCTGCCCAGCGCGGACCGACCCGCGGTGCGCGCGCGCAGCGCCATCCCGCGCCTGCCGCGCGTGCCCCCCGCGTCGGCGGAGGAGGGCAGGGCAGGCGCCCCAGGCGGGCTGCCTGCACTTGCGCCGCCCGCAATGTCTGTTGGGGTTGGGGCGGGACCTGCGCCCGCGCCCCTGCCGCCTCACCGCGAGCGCCCCGCGCCGCGCCCCCGCGCCAAGGCGGCCAGCGAGATCACGCGCGAGGACCTAGCCACCTGCTTCCATCTCCCTTCGGAGCTCGCCTGTCGCGCGCTGGGCATCGGCCTCACCGTCCTCAAGCGCCAGTGCCGCAAGTTTGGCATCCAGCGCTGGCCGTTCCGAAAGATGAAGAGCCTGGACCGGCTGATCACGAACGTGCAGGCGGGAATCACGCCTTCTGCAAACGGGGCAATCACGCTGAAGAGCGTGGAGGAGCTGGAGGCGCAGAAGCGTCAGATGGAGGTGTGCGACATCTACGACCTGGATCAGGAGACCAAGCGACTGCAGCAGGCGTTCAGCAAGGCCAACCACAAGCTGCGCCGCCAGGCTGGGAGCGTGGCGCCTCGGCCGAAAAGACGGGCGCGGTCGCCCGGGTTTCGGACGGGCGCTGCTGCGCGCGGCGCGTCGCAGGCGGGACCACCTGCGCCTGATGAGGAGGAGGAGGAGGAGGAGGAGGAGGAGGAGGAAGAGGGCAACCCCAACAAGCGGCGCCGCCGCCCTAACCCCCGATACCTGGAGGTGGAGGCGCCACAGCGACGCACATCGGGCGCGGATGTGCGCCGCAGCGCAGCGGGCGGCGACGATGCGGACCTGCTGGCCAGCTTAGCGGACGCCCTTGCAGACCTCACTGAGCGTCGCACCACCACCGGCGGGGCGCCCGGGGACCCGTCGGCGGCGGCCGCGGCGGCGGCGGGCGCTGTGGCCGATGCGCCGCCAGCCTCGGGCGACCAGGCGGGCGCAGAGCCGGCGCCGCCAGTGCGTGCGCTCCAGCAGCCTGCCGGGGCCGCCCGCCAGCTCACGCCGGTGCCGTCGCTCGCGGATGCGCGGGCGCGGGGCGTCAGCGCCGCGCTGCGGCGCCATGCGGGGGAGGTGCAGGCGGCTGTCACGGCAACGCTGGGCGCGGGCGCCTACAACACCTTACAGCCCCACCTGGAGAACGGCTACGCGCGCCTGCGCGCGTCGCTGGACACGGCCATGCTGTGAAGCCTGGGGGGCAGCAGACGACATGCAAGATTTAGAAGAGTGCAACTACTACAGTAGAGCAGCAAGTCTCCGTGCGACGTCACCATGCGCCTGATAACAATCGTATGCGTGATACTGCGTTACACCCCGGCCGCTCAGTTCTCACCCGCCAGGTCTGACATCACCTCCATGAAGCGGTCAAACGTGATCCTCCCCTTGCTGCCCTTGCCGCCGTCAGCGCCCTGTCGCGCCATCTCGAGCAGCATGAGCAGGCGCTTGATGGGCATCTCGCTGTCCATGAGCGCGACGGCGGACTCCACCTCGTGCGGCGCAAATGCGTCGACTGCGAGCAGCACGCGGCGCGTGTCCTCCGGCGCCAGCACGGGCACGTTCATGACGACGTTGAACACGGCGGTGACGGCCATGTCGTCCAGCACGCGCGCCTCGGAGGTTGTGCCGATGACGAGGAGCTTGTGGCCCGGGGGTGGTGTCCGTTTGAGGAGCACCAGCAGCGCTTGCAGCACTGCGTTGCTGAAGCGCGGGCCGATGGAGACGTACTCCAGGAGGCGCTCGATGTCGTCCAGGAGGATGACAGAGAGGGGCGACTTGTAGGCGTCGTCAAAGAGCTTGGCCAGCTGCTGCGTCTTGCTCTGCTCCGACCAGCCCACCATGCTCTCCGCGCTCATCAGCTTCACGAAGGGGAAGCCGCTGTCCATGGCCAGCGTGGCGGCCAGCGCCGTCTTGCCTGCGCCAGACACACCTTCCAGCAGCACCGTGAGCAGCGGCGTCTTCTCGCTCACGCGAACCTGCTCCACCAGCAGGCGCGCAGTCTTGCGCAAATGCTCGAAGCGCGGGCCGGTGGGGATGATGCCGTTCAGGCGGCAGCGCTCCAGCTCACCGCTGTTTTGTCCAAAGGCTGGGATCACCTCCAGCAGCGCACGCTCAAAGTCAGCCATCGTCACCTTGATGTTCTCCTCGTCTATCGGCTTGCCCAGGTCGGTGGCGTCAACCTGGCGAGACAGCGCAAAGCTGACGGCGCTCTTCATCAGGCCCTCCAGCTCCGCGCCGCTGAAGTTCTTGGTGCGTGAGGCCAGGGACACCAGGTCCACATCGGGCGCCATGAAGCTGTTCTCGGCGGCGGCGGAGGATTTGATCTTGAGGATCTGCAGGCGGCCCTTCTCGTCGGGCAGGCCAATCTCAATCTGCACCTCCAGGCGTCCCGGGCGCAGCAGCGCCTCATCCAGCATGTCCTTGCGGTTCGTCATGCCGATGAGGAGGATGTTGGTGAGCGCGTTGACGCCGTCAATCTTTGTGAGCAGCTGGTTGACGACGGAGTCGCCCACCCCTGTTCCGTCCCTGCTGCTGCCACGCTGCTTGCACACGCTGTCGATCTCGTCGAAGATGATGATGTGCAGGTCGCTGTCGTCGCCCTTGAGCGCCAGCTCAGCCTCCGCCTCGGCGAACAGGGCGCGCACGTTCTCCTCGCTCTGCCCAACGTACTTGTTCAGGATCTCGGGGCCGTTCACGATCTTGGGCTCCTTGCCGTTCAGCATCTTGCCGATCTGGCGCGCAATCAGCGTTTTGCCAGTGCCAGGAGGGCCGTGCAGCAACATGCCCTTGACGTGAGTGATGCCCAGCCGCTTGACCACGTGGGGCGGGAAGACGCGAGAAGCGAAGGCGCGCCGGAAGATCTCCTCAAACTGCTTGTCCATGCCGCCGATGCCGAGCTTCTCGAAAGAGACCTCCTTGCTTTTGAACAGGTTTGGCGCTACCGAGCTGCGCTGGTTGATCACCTTGATGCCGCCCCCGCCGCGCACCTGGAACACAAAGGCGGTTTTGGCGACCAGGATGCTAGGGGTGGTAGAAGAGGGCAAAGGTCAGCTGGGGGCGAGCTGGGGCAGAGGGGTGGTAAGCGCACCCTCGGCGGACCACCTGTCTGTCCTCTTGTCCCTCAACCATGGTGCCCGTCACTGACAACAGGTAGTTGTTGCCCACGTACTCAAAGGTGACCTTCTGCTCCTCCGTGAACACCTGCACACGCACACGCGCCCCAGAGCGTCAGCGTCCACAGCTCCCGCATAGCTCCCGCACAACTCCCGCACAACTCCCGCTCACCTGGCTCGCGAAGCGACGCTGCAGCTGTTTGGCCAGCTCCGGCGCGTCCACCTCCTCCGGCGGGGAGCCTGGTCCCCGTGACTTCACAAACTCCAGCTCCACCGTCAGCATCGCCAGCTCGAACTGCTTGCGCGGCACCGTGAACGGCTCAGCCTTCACCACGTCGCCCGCGGACACCCGCAGAAGCTGGAAAGACGCAGAGGCGCACCGCAGCGCGTGAGCGAATGCACGCGGGAACCAAACCCCCGAAGGGTGGGCCACGCGCGACTCACCCTTCGCTGGATGGCGTTCAGCGCCACGCACTGCGCCTCGAGGGTGGCATGAGGCTTGACCAGGTAGACGCTGCGGTGTGGGAGAGCATCGCGTGAGGCCATTTGCTTAGGGCTCCGCACTTTCAGGCAGCCCCCCGGGCGCACGCAGGGCGCCCCGCCTGCAGCCGGCGCGTGGCACGCACACTCCCGCCATCTCCACGTAGGCTGAGAGCGTGAGCGCGTCGTCCGGGGAGCAGAAGACGCAGTTGGTGAGCGCCAAGTCCTGTGGCATTCTCACATCAGGCGCGCGCAGCGACGCAGCTGCCAGACGGTGCAGCGCGCGGACGCGCCTGGCTGGGGCAGTTGACCACCTTGAGCTGCGCCATGGCTGCAGAGCGGCCAGGCGCGGCGGGGAATCTGGGCGCGTCGCGAGTCGCGCTGCCTCGTGCACGCGACGGTGACGCGGAGCAAACGGCAAACGCAGACGCCGCACGGGCGCGCTCGAGAGTGTGTTCGACATATCTTAGGATGTTCGAAGAGTTCGGGAGGAGTACGTCCGCTCTTCTGCACAGTGCTCTCGCGACTCTTCGCTGTGCGAGCTCTCTGCTGTTCTCTAGCCCAAGCGTGCAGCCGTGGTTTGGTGAGCCATGCCAAGCAAGGAGGACCAGCCAGCCTCGAGTGGGCGCCCCGCAAAGCGTCCACGTCCCTCCGCCTCCGCAGCCGACGAGATTGACGACATCTTCGCGGCGGTGCCCAAGGGCGCGCCCGCAGGTAGCGCGCAGGGCGCCAAAGGCGCCGCAGGAGGCGCAGAAAGACGCGGCGGCGGCTGCGGCCGGGGCGGCACGGCTGCGCGGGGCGTAGCTGATGCCGGCAAGCGGCTGGCCCGCGAGAAGGCCTTCTACTTAGACAACGGGGAGAAGCTGGAACCTGTGAGGTGCGCACTCGCACTCGGCGCAAGCAGAGCATGCCGTCCCTGAGTGGGCCTCTCATTCTCTCTCTACGCGCCACAGCGTGCCGCGCCGCTTCCAGGACGGCCTGCCCGTGTTCAAGTCGTTCGACGACTTCAGCGACCTGGCGTCCGTGCGTCCACCCGCACACTCGCCGCTTCGCCGCTGAGCCCCACGACACAGGGACAAGCGCCGCCGCCGTCCGCAAAGGGAGGCAAGTGCCCCTTCGACTGCTGGTGCTGCATGTGAACGCGCGGCAACGCGGTGAGGCAGCATGACACGTTGAGCAGTGCACGGCTGAGCTGCATCTTGCTTGACAACGCTAACGGGTGGTTGCGGGGAGGGCCTGCAGCTCCTGCAGCATGGCCTCGCCGAGCGCGTCTGCAGCTTGTCGCTCCAGCGCGCCACGAACGGCGGCCAGCCCCTGCGCGCGCACCGCAGCGCACTGCTGCGCCACGTGCGCCCTGGCGGCCTGGGGAGCTGGCGACGGGGCGTTGTGAGTAGAGGCGCGGCGACACAGTGCACGCAGCGTCGTGTGAACGGCGACACAAAGGCAGAAGCGCACCTCTGTTGACTGCGTCTGCGACGGCCCGTCGAGCGCGCAGGTCCCACCCGTGCGCCCAGCTGCCCTGGTTGGCCGCCTGTCCCAGTGCGCGGCGCGCAGCGAGGGCGGCGGGCTGCAGGGGTGGCGCAGGCGGGGCACCCCAGGCGCACCAGAGGTGCGACCACAGCACCGAGGCTGCTTCTGCGCCGTGCGTCACCAGCGTGGCCCGCTCGAAGGCGCGCGGCGAAGCCTCGGGGCGCTCCAGCGTCGCCGAGAGGCGCAAAAACACAGGCTCGGGCACGCGAGCTGCGCCCACGCGTGCAGCGTTGCGTGCAGCGCACACCTCTACGGGGGTGTCCACCAACAGCTGCGCGTACGACGCGCCGCGTCGGCGCGCCAGGCGGTGCAGGTCCTCACGCATGCTGCTCAGGTGTGCCACGTCGTCCGCAAGCAGCAGCGTGAGAGGCTGGGCGGAGCTGGACGCACTGCACAGAAGCTCGTCGAGGGCCGTCAGTGCCCTGGCCCGCGCCTCGCCCCACTGTGCCGCGTCTGCAGGCTGGAAGGCGTCGAAGCGGTGGTGGTGGCAGGCCACGCCCGGCACGCAGTCGTGCGCGTAGGCACAGAGGCGCTCGCACAGGCTGCTCTTGCCGCTCCCAGGCAGACCGCACAGCGCCACCAGGCAGCATTGCGCGCGTGACTCCACCGTGGCGACCACAAGCGGGTGACAGGACGACCGAGGAACCGAGTCTAAGAGCAAAGTTGCTGGATGCTAGTTTGCCGCCACCGCGTCACCTGGCTGTTCTCCTCGTAAGAATAGAGCGACGTATCATCACGCCCAGGCTGCGGCGTTACAGCGAACTCGCGTATCGATTGAGAGCAGGCGGGCAGAGTGTTCTGCTGCATGGTGGACCTCCTCTCACTTGGCGGGTGCGCCGCCCAGCTCCACCCGCAGGTTATCGAACGGGTATTCCCGCGGCGTCCAGGGCACCTTGCTGGCCTTGTCGTTCAGCACTGCCGCGCCGGCTATCAGCCCAAACACTCCAAAGCCCATACCCAACCACTTGGCCGCTTGCGCGGAGCTGAGCTGCGGCGCGGGGTCGTCGATGGCGGGCTCCGGGTGCTTGCTACCGTCGTCCCACGTCAGCTCAGCCTCCTCAGGCATCTGAGGAGACAGAACGCAGCGCGCGTGAGTCTAAGTGCTCAGACAGACTCCGGAGCCGCTGCCGCTGCCGCGTCTCCGTGCCCGACGCGCACCTCGCGCGTCTCCGGACCCGCGGTGCCCACGGGCTGGCCCGCGCCCGCCCGGGCGGCGGCAGTTGCATTGAAGGACCGGAAGGCGGGCGCCGCCTGGCGCATGGGCGTGTCAGAAAAAGCGCAGGCGGGGGGTGACCGTCACGGTGCGCCGCGCGGGCGCGTGCACCGCATCCCAGCGGCGTGCAGCGGCGCGTGGCGGGGGCAGGAGGTGAACCCTATGCTCGCTGCTCGCTGCTCGCGCCTCTCCAACACCGCAATACGCGCCTGCACCATCTGCTGGCTGCTGCGCGCCAACAGCTGCGCCACGGGCCGCAGGCGGTGCAGCAGCATGGTTGGCAGCAAGCACACGCTCTCTCCGCTCTGTGCTCTCGCGCCACACTCCGCAAGCGCAGCCCTCAGCTGCTCTGCTCTCCTAAGCCTACGCCTGGCTGCACAGGGAAGGCGGAGGGCCGTGAATGGACATTCTTCTGCCATCTGCCTATCTGCCACGTCAGCAGGTCGCTGGGCCCCGCATCCGTACGGTCGGGAGTAGCGGCCCACTTTGGGCTCCCTGCCTCCGCTGAGTCACTGCAGAGTTGGGCGACATGTCACGCAGACTAGACGCGGCGTATGGTGCGCACACAGTGGCGCCTCGTTGGTGGCTCTGACACTGACATGCCCTCGCTGGCGTGGTGTGGGATCAGATCCCATGTACCAGACCAGCAGCGCTGCGCCTGCCAGCACGGTAGACAAGCTTGTGACGAAACGCGTGGCGAACTACGACAACTTCTTTTCAGACGTGAAGACGCACCCCAACACAGAGCTCGTGCGGTGCGCCCACAGCCCACTGCCGCACCGCGCCCCGTCCCTCGCGCAGCGGCGGGCGCGCTGGATCTGGGGCGGGGTCCGCGGGCGCGTGGCCGCGTGGGAGGCGTGCAGCGGCTGCAGAGGAGAGAGAGCCGCGAGGGTTGTCCGGCCGGTCAACGGTGTTGACCGCTCTCTGACGCGCGTCCCCTGTCCCTGCGCGCCCTCAGGAAGCCGCCCCTGAACAAGCTAGGCGCTCAGGACGGCGCTGAGGGCGGCAGCGCGCGCGGGCGTGGTGTGGGTAAGGCTTCCTCCGGCAGCGGGGCGCTAGCAGCTGAGCGCGCCCGCCTCGCCGCCAAGGCCCGCAGCGCAGCCACCCCGCTGGCCGTGTGCGGCCTGAACGCCAGCAGCCTGGCGCACTGCGCGGCGGGCACCACGCCCTCGCAGCGCACCGTGGCGGCGCCACTGCCCACCGTGCGCGCCCTTCCCAAGGGCCGCGCCACCGCCGCCGTCACCGCCCGCCTGGCGCACATCGACGCGCTGCTGGCAAAGTCCAAGGCTGCCGCGCACGGCGCGCGCGGGTACGGCGACTGTTGGCCGGCCTCGCTGGGCAAGGCACCGCCGCCTGCGGCTACCCAGGCGCAGACCCAAGCGCCCGCCAGCTCCATGGCGGCCGAGTACGACGAGGATGAGGAGGACGATGCTGCGCCGGTCTTCGCGGTTGAGGACTGGGAGGTGACGGAAGCGATGAAGGCGGCGGAGTGGGCGGTGAGCGAGTGGGAGTCCGGCGCGGACCTCACCACCGCGCAGACTGCCCAAGCACAACCGGGCGGCCCTCCCGCTGTGTCGGCGCCGCAGTCCCAGGCGTCCGAGATGGACATGGAGGAGGTGGCTCTGCGCCTGCAGGCGGCTGCGCGGGGCCGCCAGGCGCGCGTCATCGTCGCGCGCCTGCGCCTGGAGAGCCAGGCGCTTGTGCAGCTCTCCGGGCTGGCGGCTGAGCTGGTGGACTCTGCGCTGGTGGGCGCGGTGGCCACAATCTCGCTCCAGGACAGCGGATTGGCGCCACAGGACGACGATGAGCTGCTGGTGCACACGCTGGTGGAGGAGGCCATGCAGGAGGTGCTCGCCCGACTTCAGGAGGACACAGAGTGAAGTCCGCACTACAGTGTAAATGACGCGCACCGCGACTGTCGCTTGGCCAGCTCTGCCAGTTTTTGGTTGTTGGTCCTCACGCCAGCAGCGCCCCGAGGTGCTGCGCCTCGCGCTGCGCAAGCTTGGCGGCTGCGAAGAAGGGCAGGCTGGGCGTCTGCTCCTGCTTGTCCGCGGCCCGGAGGCGCTGGAAGGCGGCCCGGTCCGCGTACGGCAGCCGCGTGCGCGGGTCCAGGTAGCGTGCCGGGCGGCCCGTCACCGCGCACGGCAGCGGCGGCGCCGGCGTCGGCGCAGGCGGCTGAGCAAATAGGAAGCCCTGCTCCTCTGCCCCGCGGATGAAGGCCACCGTTTCGTGCCCTCCGGCGCTACGGAAGCGCACGGAGGGGCCACTGTACACCTCCTTTGCGCTGCTGGCTCGCTTCTTCGTCTCCTCTTCCATGGCCAGAATGCGCTGCAGGTCCGCCACGTTAAACAGCTCCGTTTGAGCAGCCTCAGCAAGCATCTCCTCCTGCGTCCACGGCCGGTCGTCCTGCACGCGTCGAAGGCGCTGCTTTGGGCGGCCGGAAGCTTCCGCCTGCACGCGCTCTCGCGCCAGGTCCGCCTCCAGCACCGCGCTGCGCTGCGACTTGCGCAGCAGGTCGGTGGTGAAGGGCGCGGGGGCGCGGGGGGCGCGGGGCTTGGGGGCTGAAGGCGCTACGGGCCCGGTGGCTGCAGCAGCCACCTCCCCCTCAAGCGTCTCAAGCGCGCGCCCAGAGGGCGCCTTGGGCGCCGAAGGCTTGTGGCGCTTGGGCTCGCCGGGGGGGCGCAGCGTGGCGCGCTTGCTGCGAGGCGAGAATCGCAATCGAGAGTCAGTCATCAGGCTCGCAGCCGCTGCTTGCTCGCCGGCCCTGCACGCCGGAAGCGCGCACCGTGGCCGCTCCTCGTCGTCGCCGTCCTCCTCGTCCGCGCCATCCTGCGCGCGTGCGAGCCAGTCAGCTCAGTGCGGCGTGTGAAGCAGGCCTTCACTCTCACGCACGCGCCTCGCTGTCGTTGAAGTCGCTATCATAAACGTCAGCCTCCTCCTTCTCAGACACGTACCCCTCGTCCGCCACGTCCTGCGCCGCGGAGCGGGGTGAACGGGCGCAGCACGCACGCCAACCCCACCGCTCTCACCTCCTTCCATGCATCCTGGCCCCAGAACTCGTCGTCGCCCTCCGCAGCCTCCGTGATCAGCTGCCCCATGCTGTGCCGGCGCGCCGCGTGAGCCAGCCTGGCGCCAGGTGAGGGCGCTTCCAAGGGCGCACCGCAAGCCTCGTCCGGCGCGCGCAGCGCGAGCAGGCACCGCAGCATCTTCCATGACCGCTCAGTTCCGCGCGTGCTGAACAGGTGCTCCTTTGGCGACACGCAGGGGTAAACAAGGGACGCGAGGGGAGTAATCTAGAACTCGAACACTACGTTTGACTACGAACGGCATAGCCATCCACGCCTCCAGCACGCCAAGGCCACAGCAGGACGGTGCCTGCTTGAGCAGACGTGGGTGAGAGCAGCAGCATGTGTGGAATCAACGTGTAGTGGCCATCGTAGTGTCTGAGCGCAACCCAGTCGTGCGAAACCCAGTGTCTTCAGCGGTCTGTCGTTAGGCCTTTGAGACCTTTGTAGACGCCAACACCACCAAGCCGGCCACGCCGAAGATGGCAAGGGCCCCAGCGCGGCAGAAGAGAGAGATGAGTCCTGGAGTCCTTGTCAGTCAGGACCAGCCCTCGCGAGCTGCTCAACTATCTCCGGCGTGGGCCACGGCGCTCTGCCCTGCGGCAACATTGCGTTTGCGGCGCGATACGGCGCCACCAGCTCCGCCAGGCGCGGCCTGAGCGTGGGAAAGGGCAACACCAGCGCAGACTCGGCCGGCTGGAGCTGCTCCTCCTGCGTCAGGTTCAGCGCCACGGCCAGGTAGAAGCTGACGCTGGTGGTGGTGACCGCCTCGTGGATGACCACCGCGGCGACTGCGTCCAGCGGCAGCAGGCGTCGTTTCACGCGGCCCCTGGTGTGTGCGCACGTGAACGACAGAGAGCACGCGGCTGGCTGAGGCCACGCGCGCACCACAGCAGTCGCCGCTCCAGCTGCATTCCCGTGTGCGGCAGCAGCAGCAGCGTCTCTGAGGCTGCGAGGCTGCAGAGCGCGAAGGCGAGCAGGCATAGAGAGGCACAAGAGAACCAGCGGGAGGCTCTCCACGCGCCCAGCGCCAGCGTCAGCGACAACAGGCAGCCCGCGCGCGCCAGCGCCAGCGTCCTGGGCCTGCGAAGTGCACTGCGGAGCGCGTGAGAGCCGCGCACGCGCTCGGCACTGGAGCAGAGCGCACGTAAACGCTTTACAGCCGTCCTCGCTGCTCGTACTCGTCACAGCAACCATGCACCGCACAGGAGCGCCTTGTTGTGGTACCCCATACCCGGGACCGTCGGGACGTCGGTCGGGTATTTTGAGTACAGTGGAGAAGGAGGAGGGGCCGCCCCGAGAGTTACCCCGTTACCCGTGGCGCCATCCTCTGCTTCCTCGTGTTTTGTGTCTCGTGCGAGCAGCATGGCTGTGAGCCTGTCGGTTGCGCGTGCGCCGCTGGTGCGGCGCGGTCGTGGCGCCCGCCGCGGTGCTCAGGCGAGCGCCACTCTGGTGGACTTCGAGCCGCGTAGCCTCGTCAAGTCCCGCGTCGTCGTGCTCGGCAGCGGCTGGGGCGCTGTGAGCTTCGTGAAGAACCTGAGCGCCACCGGCGTGGACTGCACGCTCGTGAGGTGCGCCTCCTGCAGCACCATCGTCACCCCTCGGTAGCCCACGCACGCCCCCCCACTCACTCTCGCACGCCGCGCGCCCAGCCCACGCAACTTCTTCCTCTACACCCCCCTGCTGCCCTCATCCGGTGCGCCGCGCCCGTCGCCGCTTGCGCGGTGCTCGTCTCTCACTGACGCTCCTCTTCTGTCAACCTCCCCAGCGGTTGGCTCAGTTGAGGACCGCTCCATTGTGGAGCCCATCCGACGCACCCTCACCAGCAAGGGCCACAGCTACTGCGAGGCGGCCGCGCTGCGCATCAACCCCGAGAATAAGACGGTAGTGTGCCGCGCTGCAGACCTGGAGAGCGAGCAGGTCCGCCTGGGGTCAACCTGCCCGTTGCACACCTTCACGCTGTCATACGACATCCTGGTGCTAGCCGTGGGCTCAGTGCCCAACACGTACAACACGCCAGGCGTGGTGGAGAATGCACTCTTCTTCAAGGAGATCGAGCACGCCGTGCGCTTCCGACGCGAGGCGCTTGAGCGCTTCGAACGCGCCTCGCTGCCGGGCACGACCCCAGAGCGCGCGCGAGAGCTGCTCACCTTCTGCTTCGTGGGCGCCGGGCCCACGGGCGTTGAGCTGGCTGCTGAGCTGCACGACATGGTGCAGCAGGACGTGGCACGGCTCTTCCCGCGCACGCTGCTGGAGTACGTGAGCATCAACATGATTGACCTGCAGGACTTCGTGCTTTCCTCCTACGACCGTCGCATCGCAGAGTACGCCACCGAGCAGTTCAAGCGCCAGAAGATCAACCTGTACCTGGGCGTCATCGTCAAGGCTGTCGAGGCCGGCACGCTGGTACTGGCCGACAAGAAGACGGGCGAGGAGAAGCGCATCGCCTTCGGGCTCTGCGTATGGGCCACCGGCATCAAAATGAACCCTCTATGCGAGCAGCTCATCGCAGCCCTGCCCCCAGGCTCACAGCCCAACATTCGGTCACTCACCACCGACAGCAGCCTGCGCGTCAAGGGCAGCGGGGGCACCATCTTCGCTCTGGGCGACGCGTGCACGATCGAGCTCAACGGGGCCGCGCCGCACGCGCAGCGCATGTTGGCCGACTTCGAGGCTGAGGCTGGGCGCGTTGACCGCGAGGCGCTAGCGAAGCTGCTGAAGAAGAACAGCGCCGAGTTTCCGCACCTCCAGGAGACGGCTGACCGGCTGGACCAGGAGTTCGGGCAGCACGCGGTGGACGGCAGCATGGGTAGTGTGGAGCTCTCAGCGCTGGTGCGTTGCGCAGCGAGCAGAGCGAGCAGTCCAGGTTTGTTGAAGCTGACGCGCCTCGCTTCTCCGCTCTTGCGCTGTAGCTCTCCACCATGGATCGGGGCCTGCGCACGCTGCCCGCCACCGCGCAGGTGGCCAAGCAGCAGGGCGAGCACCTGGCCGGGCTGGTAAACACGCTGAATGTGGAGACGCTGATGGCTGGCGAGATACCGCCCTTTGCCTACAAGCACAAGGGCAGCCTGGCGTACATCGGCAGCGACTCTGCGGTGGCTGACATTCCAGGGATAAGCATCCTGAAGGGTTTTGTGGCTGGTTTGGTCTGGAAGAGCTTCGAGACTATGAGCCAAGTGAGCCTGCGCAACCAAGTGCTGGTTGCGGGCGACCTGCTGCGCGCCAAGCTGTTTGGGCGGGACCTCAGCCGCGTGTGAGCGGCGCTCTGGCGCGTTTATAGTATAGTCCTTCGTACTTCTAGTCGCTAGTCGGGGGTGTCCGCGGGGAGCCAGCCGGGGCAGCTGTCGCTCTGGCTGGCGGGCGTCTGAGACTGCGGCAAGCCCAGGAGGCTCAGTTGCGCCTTTGCCCACTTCCAGGCGGCGGGCGACACGTCCGCTCCAGGCACAGTCACCGCAGCTGCACCCGCCAGGCACCCCAGTTTGGCGCACATGTCCAGCGGCGCGCTCTGCGTGAGTCCGGCGAGGAATCCCGCTGCGAAGAGGTCCCCCGCAGCGGTGCTGTCCACGCACTCCACGCGGGCCACCGCCTCCTGGCGCACCGTCTGGGCGCCGCATCGCGCCACGCAGCCCCTCGGTCCCAGAGTCACCACCGCCGTGCCGCACAGCCGCGTCAGCTCCTCCAGCGCATCCTCTGCGCACCCCGGCTCACCGGTTGCTTCGTCCGCCGCAAACTCTCTCGCCTCACGCTCGTTGCAGAACACCGCGCGCACGCAGCCGCTGGTCAGGAGAGCGCGCAGCTCTGCCCTGAACCGACGCACCAGCTCCCAGCTGCCTAAGTGCAGCGCTAAGTGACACCCGTTGAGTCGTGCGCACCCCACCACAGCTCCAGCCAGGCCGGGCGTGTACAGCGCGTAGAGCGATAGCGACACCCACGCACAGCCCGAAAAACAGTCGGCGGCGATGTCGCCCTCCTGTAAGCACGCAGCGCCATCCAGCGCCGTGCGCATCGTGCGCTGCCCCTCTGGGTCCACCAGCACCGCGCAGCGCCCTGTGGGCCGGCCCGGCTGCAGCACCAGCCTGGCTGTGTCCACGCCCGCGTTTGCGAGAGCAGCGCAGTAGAGCTCTCCGAAGGCGTCGTCGCCCACGGCGCCAACCACGCCGCAGCGCAAGCCAAAGCCGGAGGCAAGGCCACGCAACGTGTTCGCAGCGCTACCTCCCGCCGAGCTGGTGAAGGGCCGGCCGGAGAGCAAGCGCTCCAACTCTGCGTGCGAGACCCGCTGAGAACCAGCCTCTTCGCCGGCCTCACGCAGGATGGCGGCGCGCTCCACCAGCGCTACGTGGTCCACGATGGCACTGCTCTGCACCGCAAGCAGTACCAGCTCAGGTCGCT
>Ga0049083_10000059_pt1 | contig 28234 bp, 30 predicted proteins | sample GreLakmeMI27MSRF_FD_66719 | JGI IMG/M metagenome (GOLD analysis project Ga0049083, IMG submission 66719) | Freshwater lentic microbial communities from great Laurentian Lakes, MI, USA - Great Lakes metaG MI27MSRF | ecosystem: Environmental > Aquatic > Freshwater > Lake | place: Great Lakes...
AACTCGCGCAGCACCTGGCTGGCCTGGCCGGAGGCCATGGCCGCGAGTGCGGTGAGGCACTCGAAGCGCCAACAGCCGTCAACAGTAGGAACAGCTCCTCGGGGGCGCGATTATTTGGTGACGTGCGTCGTCATCACAAAAAACGCACGGGCGTTGGCCACATTGACGCCCTCCGCCTACGCGCACGACATGGCGCACAGCCGCGGCTGCGCAGCAGCGGCAGGGCGTGGGTGACCCGGAATGTTGCTCGAGCCGTGTCGCATCGCGGACATTCGCCTCACCTGCTTCGACTCGGCCGTCTACGAGCCTGCCGAGGTGCGCCGCGGGCTGGTGTGTGTGGCGCGGGGCGCGGGCGCTGAGTGCGTAGACAGGACTCGTTCGCGCTGGTTGACGCCCTACGCGCCGACTCAACACTGCTGCGCGAGGTACGCGGGACTCGTGGCGCGCCAGCCAGCGGGCGCTGATGCGGCCGCCTAGCTCCCGTCGCCCCTCTGCGTCGAGGTGGGCTGCGGCAGTGGCTACGTCATAACTTCCCTCGTGCTCTTGCTCCAGGCGCGCCCCTGCGTTCGCCTGCGTCTTCGCAGCCCGCTGAGTGGGCGCCCAGGGGAGGAACGCGACGTGTATAGCCACGGACATCAACCCGAGCGCAGCCGCGGCGACGTTGACAACGCTCGCGCAGCACGGCGTGCACGCCGAGGTGGGCCGACTGCGCAGGCCCAACGTAGGCGTGGCGTGACTTACACTCCCCCGTAGGTGGTGCTGACCGACCTGCTGGCGGGCCTGCGTCTGGCGGGCCGAGTGGACCTGCTCGTCTTCAACCCGCCCTACGTGCCCTCACCGCCCGAGGAGGCGCGTCCACGTGGCGCAGAAGGCGTCGCGCAGTGCGCTCACCCGCTTCTTACAGGTTGGCGGCGCCCGGTTGTCAGCCGCCTGGGCGGGCGGCGCCCGCGGGCGGGTGGTGACCGATCGCCTGCTCCTCCAGGCGCGCCGCAGCTGGCGTTGCCGTGCGTGCGCGTGTCTCACGCTCTCTCCGCGGCGCAGGTCCCCGCGCTGCTGTCCGAGCTGGGTGCGTTGTACCTGGTTGCGGTGAGCGACAACGATGTTCCAGACCTGCTTCGCCTGCTCCAGCAGCTGGGCCTCAGCGCCCGCGTCGCGCTTGTGCGCACCGCGGACGAGGAGCGGCTGCACGTGGTGGTTGCGCGCAGGCAAAGACCACCAGACACGGTGCTGTCTTAACACTACTGCTGCTGAGCAGCCTGCGTGTCCGCCGCGTGGTGCATCAGCGTTTGGGAGCGCTGCGGGCTGCGCAGCTTGCGGAAGGCGATGTCCTCAATCTGGCGCACGCGCTCACGGGAAATGCCAAACGTGGTGCCCACGTCCACCAGCGTCTTGGCCCCCTCGCGCGTGAGGCCGTAGTGCATGCACAGCACGTTGCGCTCTCGCGGCTCCAGGGTGTTGAGCACAGCGTGGAGGTCGTTTGTCAGGAACTGGCTATCGTAGTCATCCTCCAGGGGCAACGCCTTGGCAGCCACAGAATCGCCGACAACCATGCCCCGCCCCTCCTTGTGAGAGTGGAGGGCGACGTCCGCCTCCATGGAGTTGATGTCGCGGGAGGAGGCCAGGAGCTTGCGCACTTTCTCAGCGGAGAGGCCCACCATGCGGCCAAGCTCCCAGTTGGACGGCCGCTCCTGCAGCGCGTCCTGCAGCACGTATGACGCCTTGCGCATGCGCGCCAGCGCCTCGTTGACGTGCACGGGCAGGCGCACGGTGCGCGACTGCTCGTTCACCGCGCGCATCACGGCTTGGCGGATCCACCAGTGCGAGTACGTTGAGAACTTGTAGCCTTTGGTGGGATCAAACTTCTCCACCCCTCGAACCAGCCCCACGGCCCCCTCCTGCACCAGATCGCCAAGCTCAACCCCGCGGCCGACATAGCGCCGCGCAACGCTGATCACCAGCCGCAGGTTGTGCTCCACCATCAGCTGCTTGGCCTGATGGCCCAGTGCCATGCGCTGCTGCAGCACGTTCAGAGGCTGAGAGGGGAAGGAGTGAGAGGAGGGGCGAGACGAAGTGCACCCGGCGAGGCGCACCAAGCCCGTGTGCAGCGCAAGCTCGTCGCGGCTGGGCGCATGCCCCAGCTGCACGGCGAGCTGCTCGGCGGTGTGTTCCAGCGCCATGCCAACCTGAAGGGGAGGCACTATCAGCCTGACTGCTGCTCCCACTCTGCCCGCACACCGCAGGCGCACACCTGCGCACGGGTCACCAGCAGCGCCTCCTCCGCCTTGGTGAGCAGCGTCGCGCTGCGTGCGCCCAGCACAGTGGTGGGCCCGCCCAACAAGTGGTTGCTGGTGCTGGCTCGCAGCGCCTGCGCGGGAGGGGTTCAGGGGTGAGCAGGCTGGCGGGGCACGGCGGCGAGGCGGGCAGGGTCAGTTAGTTAGTCACGCGCCTTCTGTTGCGCCAGCAGTTCGTCATCCGCCTGCGCCTCAGTCTCCGCCTCGCCCACGCCGGAACCGGAGGGCGTGCGGCGCACACGCAGCCGCTGCCCCCGCAGAGAGCCAGTCACCGGCGCGCGCTGCACGCGGCGCACGAGGGGCGACGGTGCGGCTGCAGGTAAGACTCCGAGTTGTTCCTCCGAGCTCCTGGACTGCTCCGCGGCAGCCCACGCCGCGTCCAGCCGCTGCCGCTCCTCCAGTAGCGGCGGCTGCGCCGCTTCGTGCCTGGCCAGCGCCTGCAGCTCGCGGCGAGTTGAGCCGCTCCGGGCTTCAGCCGATACATTGCCCTTCTCGCCTCGGAGACTCTGCACCGACGTTGCCACCGCCGCCTGTGCACCCGCTCCCGCAGGCCGCGCATTCAGCGCAACCTCACGCAGGCCGCTGCGCTCCGCCCGAAGCTCTGCGGGGCGCACAGACCGCCCAAGAGAAGGCTTCGTCTCCCCAGCCTTCGCCGGGCCCGCTCTGCACGTGCTAAGCTCCCTCATTAGCATGGCACGCCTGTGAGCTGACACTGCACACTAGGTACGCGAGGAGGAGGGCAGCTGTCTGGGTTCACAAAAACTTGCACGTACGTACGCACCGACCACCGACCGCCGCCAAAGACGCACATGCACGTGTAACCTCTGCGTTGTCCAGCGCTGAACGCGGTGTGTCTACGCAGGCGTGTATTCCAAGAGCGCGGGCAGCGTGCAGGAAGTCAGCAAGCAAGTCACCGCCCACGACCGCAGTTGCATGAGCGCCTCTAGAGCTCTAGTCCACCACCCGGCCCAGCTTCTGGATGCGATTAAGCAGCAGGTCCCCCGACTTGATGACAGACTGGTAGAGGGCGCTCTTGGTGTCCGGCCGGTTGGTCTCCAACACGCCCGCAACCTTGTCCAGCTTGCAGTTGAGCCGCCCGGCGGCGATGAACTCGGCCAGCTCGCCGTCCAGGAAGGCAGGGGAGACGCCAAAGGCGGCGGCCATGACCTGGAGGGTGACGCTCTTGTAGGACTCCAGGAACTGGGCGTACGCAACCACGCGCGCCTCGCGCAGGAAGTAGCGGAAGTGGGTGTGCATGAACAGGTCCGCGCGTACGTGCTCCGCCACGGCGGGGAAGGCGCGCATGAAGTCCTGTGTCCAGCGGGAGGGTGAGCGAGCAGCAGGGCGAGGCAACGCACGCACGTGCCCGGTACTTGCACGCGTACAGGCCGTTGAGGAAGCGCTCCAGGTGCGGCATGTCGCCCAGCACCGCCAGGATTTCGGGCGTGTCCACCACCCGCTCCTTCAGCGCCACCCGATCCAGCGCAACCACGGCCGTGATGACTGTGTAAAACACGAAGCTGTTGTAGGAGCACAGCTCGGTGGCGGTGAAGGTGGACAGCGAATCCAGCAGCAGCGTGGCAGCCTTGCGAAAGTCGCGAGTTGTCAATGCGTACACGCCCTCGTACACCTTCAGCCGGTTCTTGCGCTCCCAGTCGCTGCCTCCCGGCGTGTCCAGCAGCTCTTTCAGCTGCGCAGGAGGAGAGCTGAGCCTTGGAGACGGCGGAAGCACAGCACACGAGCGGACGCACCTTTCTGATGTCCTGCTGGATGCTGCCGTAGTCGCCAAACATGAAGTGAAGCTGCATGGCCGCGAACACCAGGTCCATCTTCTGCCCCAGCGCAACCGTCTGCGAGGAGAGAGTGAGCTGAAGGTGGGAGGAAAGGCCGCGCCGACACACCTTCTTCTCGGTCTCGGCCAGCGCGGCCTCGGCCGCCGCCTGCGCAGCATCGTGAGCGCTGGGCACGGCTTCGCGAGGCGCGTGGGCGCGCCTTGTCCCCGATTTTGACAAAGTGGAGCGCCTTTGCTAGCAGCGCCTCGCGGACCTCCGACTCGCCCAGGTTGGCCACCGCGTCCGAGGCTCTGCCGCGGTCGGGCGGGCGGAGGGTGAGCAGGCAACATACACCAGAACGAGGGATAGGCGCACCGCTCGTCCAGTTCCTTGAGGGTTTCTGCGTTTCGGCCACGCATCTCCTCCAGCTTCACGCCATCCACGGACCAGCCGAGGCGCTCGCAGCAGAGCGCGTAAAGCGGCGCTCGGTCTGGGCGGCGAGGGCGGGGGCGGTCAGGGCGATAGGCCAGGATGCGAAGCTGTCAGCGTCAAGGAGCGCACCATGGGCGAACAGCTCCGCCTGCAGCGCAGCCTTCAGGGCAGCCTTATCGCCAGGAACGTCCGGCGACTGCAACAGGAAGATCTGCTGCGCAAGCGCAATCTCAGCGCAGACCGCCATTCCCGTTGGACTGCCACCCGGATGAACACGGGCGGAGTCGTGTGAGGCTACCCGAGGAACGCAGCGGGCAAGCTCGAGCTGAACAGCGTCAACAGCTGCACGGGGCGCGTTCAACTGCCAATCGTACGACAGTCGACAGATGCGGGCTCCACCGTCGCCGCCGCCGCTCCGGTGTACCGTGTATCGGCCCTGAGGGCTACTGGCGAGGTCCTGGAGGGCACTGCAGTGTACGCAGCATGGACGTTGCTCAGAGCGAGGCGCTCCTGCTCTCCGTGCGCGCGTTCGTGTCGCAGACGTCGCGTGCGTCGCTGCACGCGCTGCTGAATCAAAAGGCGGGGCTGCTGGAGGCGCTGGAGGGACGAACTCCGAGTGCGGAGGACCACCAGCGCGTGCAGACGCGCACCGCGCCCGGCCTCGAGCAGCTGAGCCCGGCGGACGTGCAGCTGGTTCTGCAGCTCAGCGACGAGCTCGCGCTGAATGAAGCGGATGCGGCGCAGCTGCTGCTCGCCGCGAACCTGGTGCGCTGTGTCCGCGCCGCCCTCGCGCCTCTGCCCCCGATCCCCCAAACCTCGGTTCACCCCGCGCCGCACAGCTGCAAGGCACAGCGCAGCCGGCGGGTGAGCGGATGCAGCTCGCGGCTGGCCTGTATTACGAGGTGCGCAAGGACGTTTGAGAGTTGGCGCGGCGGCCGTCGCCTGAGCGCCCCCACCACAGTCGCTCAACAACCGCCTTATCGCGCTGAGAGAACTGCTCGAGGCGTTCGTGGACGGGCCCCTTGCGGAGGCACGCGCCGACGGGGAGGTGGAGGTGCGGCTGCCACTTGAGAGGAGACGTGCATATCGTTGACAGCCTACGCCGCACAGGAGCTGCTGTCGCTCAGCGTTCGCGGCGCCTCGCTGCTGCAGAGCCTGGCGCAGCGAGTGCAGCAGTGCGAGCAGCGCTGTCGGCTGTTGGCACAGCGTGTGAGCACCGCCGCCGCCGTGCCGCTGCGCGAGGTGGTCTTCTGCGGCTGCATGGAGAGCCGGAAGGAGCTGGAGAAGAACAACCTGCTGTTGCTTGCGGAATGCCTGTACTTTGCAGCCTGCCTGCACGCGGCTAGCCGCGACGAGCTCCGCGCGCTCCTGGCGGCGCTGGCCAGCCTCGCGCCCGCCCTCGCCGCGCCGGGCGGGCCGCGCAGCGAGCAGTCTACGGCGCACGCGGTGCTGTTCGCCGCGCTGGCGGCGCTGGAGCGGGTGCGGCCTGAGGACGTCGCAGCCGCCTTGGCCGATGACTTCTTCCGCGCCGCCCAGCACGGGCCGCTGCAGTCCATCCTGCGGCTGGCCTTGGCGTTGGCCAGCCCCGCCGGCGGGGGCGATCAGCTGTTGGCCGCCTGTGATGATGGTGTCTTTGCAGCCCTGCTGGCCGTGGTGCACAGCCCCCTCCGTCTGCCGGACTATTACATCACGGCACACACGCTGGTGGACGCGTTTCTGGACGACCGCCGCGGGCGTGAGCAGGTGAAGCACCTGCTGGACTCGAACCAAGTTGCCTTCGGGCACCTGCTGCTTCTGCTGGCCCAGCTGTATGGAGAGGGGCCGGACGACCTGCCGCAGCAGTGCCAGCCGCTGTGGGACTTTGTGGATCTGGTGGCCGAGGAGTTCCAGAAGTCGGCTGAGCGCAGCCCCACCATGCTTATGGGCATGCTCAAGCTGCTCCGCGCCCTGGCGCGCACCCAGCCGGACGAGGTCTGGGCGCGCCTCCACTCCCGCAGCGTCTCGCTGGTGGGCGACGTAGTGGTGGCCGCCATGCTGGAGTACCGCAATCTCTTTGTGGGAGAGGACGCGGGCGCAGCCTTTGGCCAGGCGCGCTTCATGTTCCAGGAGCAGCTGGCAGTGGCGCCCCGGGAGATTGCGATGGCGGCGGAGGACGTGGACGCGCTGGTGGCCTACCTGCGCGTGCTCACCCAGTTTGTGGACGACGGCGAGCTCACCAAGCAGCGCGTGCAGCAGCTGGAGAGCAAGCTCAACCAGCCCCTCATCTTCTTCCTCTTCACGTTGCTGGACTTTCCGGTTGTGCCGCGCCTCAAGGCGGCTCTCTTTGACGCCATCGGTGCCTTTGCAACTGACCCGGTTGCCGCGGCCACCGTGTGGAGCCTGCTGGAGGCGGCTGCGGTGATCCAGAAGCCGCAGGAGGGCGGCATGGAGGGCTACGGCGCCGAGGCGCCCAAGCTGGACATTTCCTTCCAGCTCAACGAGATTGAGTCGCGCGAGGAGACATACCCGGAGACGCTGGCCTTCCTCCGCCTGGTCAACAAGCTGTTGCAGCTGTGCTCTGCCTCGCAAACGGGCCCCGCCGCCGGCTCGGGCGCCGCGGTGGCGCACGTCTTCCAGTTTGTGCGCGACACTGTGTTCCTCTGCCTCGACCGGCGCACCTACCGGGACGTCTCCGAGAAGTGGAGGCTCGCCACCGCGTGCCAGACACACTTCCAGGCGCTTCTAAAGCTGGCGCAGCAGGGGCAGAGCGCCCCCGAGGCTGCCCGTTTCCCCGGCCTGGAGCTGCTGCTTGACTTCGACAACGAGGGCCCCGTGGTGCGCCGCGTGCTCAGCGCCCTCAGCGGCGGCGTGGACCGGCTGGACCAGGAGGCTCAGCAGGCGCACGGGGGCGAGCTGGAGCTGTGCGTGGCGGAGGCGCTAGAGCTACTGCTCTCAGCCTTCGCCCTGGGCCTGGGCGGCCAGGGGGCGCAGCCGCTGACGCGGCTAGACGTGCTGCTGCTGCGCGACCGGCGCCGAGTGGCGGATATATTTTCCTACGTGCGCCATGCCCGCAACAGCCAGCTGCAGACGGCTGCCGTGCGGCTCGTCCACGCCATCGCCGCGCGCAACGAGCGCATGGCCGCCACTCTGGACCCCTCCACGGCGCAGCAGCTAAAGCTGGACCTAGCGGAGGCGCTGAGGGCAGACCTGCAGGCGACCTTCTGTGCGGGAAAGGAGGCGCCGCAAGCCTCCGCGGCGCTCGCGATTCAGCAGCTGCTCCTGGCCACAATCAAGCAGTCTGCCGCGCCAGGTCTGGGCCATCTCCTGCTGGGTTTTGAGCAGCCCTCCGAGGCTGGCGCGCTAAGCCTGGAGCCGACGGACTCGCCCTCCGCGCTGACGGTGCTCCTAGGCGCGGCCAGGCCGCTGCCCGAGGGCGCGACGGACATGCCGGCGGCACTTTCCGCGCAGGAGCGCACCTACGAAATCCTGTGCGCCCTGGCCTCGGACCGGCGCACCGCTGCCGCCACCGTCGAGCGCCTGCGCGCCGTGTTCCACTTGCCCGCCGCGTTGGAGGCCGCCGCCGCGCGCTACGAGCAGACCAGCTCCGCCGCGCGCGCTTCGCTGCAGCACCTGCGCGCCTGGCTGGTGCGCCTTGCCACCGTTGTCCTGCACGAGCACAGCGACGCCAGCAGTCTGCTGGACGGGGACGCCTCAATCCTGCGCACGCTTTTTGCTGGCGACCCGGAGGACCGCTCAACGTGCGCCATGCTGCAGCTGCTGCAGGCGGCGGACTGGAGCAGTGAGCCACCCGCCCTTGCACTGCCGTACGCGCAGGGCCTGACTGAGATTGGACTACAAGGGGTGCTGGCGCCCGATAAGCTTGCCAGGGCGGGCGCCCACGCCTGCCTGCGCGTGGATAGGGGCGAGAAGCTGTTCAACGTAGCGGCGCTGGAGCTGCTGCTGCGCCAGCGCTTTGCGCAGATTGGACAGCAGCCGGACGGCGACTTCCTGCAGACCGTGCTGCAATACGCGGTGCGGGTTAACGACTGGAAGCGGGAGGCCGCCGCCGCCAAATGCCTGCTGGCGGCGTGGAACGAGCTGGCGTGCCTGGTTGTGAGCAGGCGCTACCTAGCGCTACGCGCTGCGCTCGACGAGGAGCCCGGCGCCGTCACCGAGGCGGTCGTCGTCCTGCTATTTGCCGCGCTGAAGCTGCTCCCCACCGCGGATGATGCGCGCTGCACGCTGCTGCTGCGCGTGAGCCATGCGATGCTGGAAAAGCTGTCCACGGACACGAGCGACTGTCAGAGTGGCGTGACTGGCCGCGCGCTGCCCCCCTCTAGCTGTCACCAGATCATGCACGCTCTGATCCTGGCCATGCTTCGCAGCGACCGCAGCGACGCAACGCGGCACTCTGCCTATGCCTCGCTGCTCGCCCTCCTCCGCCTCTGCCGGCCGCCACAGTGGGCCCACTCGCCAGCCGTGCTGAGCCTGCTGCAAGGCATCTCCGCCTCGGAGCTGGCGGACGTGAGCGGGGAGATGCAGCGCGAGCTGGACGCAGGCATCCTGGCGGAGCTGCGCCTCCACAGCAGCGCTCTGCTCAACGTGCTGGCCCGCGACGCGCTGAGCGGCTTCGAGCAGCCGGCGTCTCTGTCTGCGCTGCGGCCCATACAGTCGCTGGCCATTCTGGAGGCGCTGCTGGGCGTAGCAGAGGGCTCTGGTGCTGCCCTCGAGGCGCCGCTCTTCTCCTCACGCCTGCCTGCCGCCGTGGCTGCCACGCTGCAGGGCACCCCGCGCTCCGCGCTGCTGCTGCCGTCGCCTAAGTGCAGGCTGGTGCTGGACACAATGGAGGCGCAGCTGTCGTTCCTCCTCGCTGTGGCGCGCTACACGCCCTCGGGCGCCACGCACCTGGTTGCATGCGGGGTGGTGCTGCACCTGGCTGGGTGCCCGGTGCTGGATGCGCTGCCGGAGGAGAGCACAGAGGCGTGCGAGAGCGTGCGGCAGGCGGTGCTGGTGCCCGCCCTCCAGGTCGTCGCGGCCCTGCTGCAGCTGCTGCCGGACAGCATCGAACTGGGCGCACAGGCCAGCGCATTCGTCATCGCGCATCAGGACGCGCTGCTGCGGGTGCTGGGCGCCAGGGAGCGTGAGTGGAAAGCCGGCCACCAGCTGCAGGCCACGCTGGTGGCCCTCCAGCTGCTCTGCCCCCTCTGCGTGCGCCTCGCGGACCCTGCCCTGGCGCGCTTCAGGGAGGCGCTGGAGCGGCTGTGCTGGCACTTCTTCGAGGCTGAGGTGCCTCTGGCAGTCGCCTCCCCGGTCTTCCTCGTCCAGGGCGTGCTCGCCGTATACCTCCGCCGACTGGTGGTCTCCAAACGCGCGCTCATGCCCGTGCAGTGCGGCCGCGAGGGCGCGGTTGGGCGTTCGGGAACTCCAACACTGCAACTCGTCGCCGGCCTGTTGAGGCGCCTCACCGGCGCATTGGGCGACTCGCTGCGCGCTCGCCATGAGCTGGCGATGGGCCTGGCCGACGGCGCCAGCAGTCGCGGCGCGGAGAGCATGCTGCTGGATGCGGGCGGCGAGGGGCACAGCCTGCCCGCCGCAGCCGCCGAGCTGGCGTTGGTGGACTCAGACACGCGCACGCTGCTGCACGCGCTGGAGAATGCGTTGGAGGCGGTGCACGCCACCCTGGTGGCAGCGTTCGCGGCGGGGTTGGGCGCGCGCGAGGCGGAGGCGCTTGTCTACCTCCTCCAACCCGTTTGTGATGACCTGGCGCGCTACCAGGACGACACAGCCTGCGACTGGGGCTTCCTCAAGCTGCTGCTGCGCCGCGTGCCGCAGCTACTCGAGGAGGAAGCTTCACGCTGAGTGTGCTGTGTCATACAAAGGGCGGCTGAAACCATGGCTTGTGTTCAGCTGCTGCGTACCACGGCGCACTTGCAACACCCCCCTGCGACCTCCAGGCCGCGTACTGCCACCACCAAAACGAATAGGCCCGCTGTCTGTGCAGCCAGCCGGCCCAGTCTGCAGCCTGCGCAGCCGCAGGGAGGGAGCTCGGCGGCTCCAGCGGCTGGTCAGACGCCTCCGGTATGCACTTGTCAGTTGCGGCCGGCGTGGCGTGCTGCCTCTTGCGCAGCCTGGCGAAAGTGGCAGCCTGCTCTTCGCTGGCGAGCTCGGAGGCGTACCATTCCGCCGGAACGTCTGTGGGGAGGGCCTGCAGCTCCTTCACGCCCGTGCGCGAGACAAGAGCCTGCAAGCGTAGCAGCTCGCTGGCGGTGACCACACTCACCGCCAGGCCGCTGGTCCCGAACCGCCCCGTGCGCCCCACCCGGTGCATGTAGGTTGCGTCGCTCAGCGGCACGTCCAGGTTCACCACTAGGTTCACAAATGGCAGGTCCAGCCCGCGCGCGTTCAGGTCGGTGGACAGCAGGATGCGCAGCCTGAATTTGCGCGCCGACTCCATGATGGACATGCGGCGGTGCTGCGGCAGCGAGCCGCAGGTAAAGGCGGACGGGAAGCCGAGCTGGGTCAGACGTGCTGCCAGGGACTCCATCAGACTGCGGTTGTTGGAGAACAGCAGCGCTTGGTTGAACGAGATGCTCCGTAGAATGCTCAGCAGCGCGACCTCCTTGTCCCGCAGAATGGCACCTGCGTTGTCTGTGCGCGCAACTCGGGTCAGGCATGGGAAACAAGACGATTGCACAGAAGAGCGCCGCACCCTCTGGAACTCGCACAAACAGCTGTTTCACGCCTGTGTGCGATGCGTGGTGAGCAGCGATGGCACCACCGCAGCGCGCAATACCGCACCCTGGAGCGACACTGTTTGCGGGCAGAGCAGAACCTCTTGCGGGGAGTGCATCAGGTCACGCAGCTGCTTCAGCAGTGGGTCCGTGTACGTAGCGGAGAAGGCGAGCACCTGGGCGGGCACGCCAGCTCAGGAGGCGGCGTGCCAGAGCGTGTACAGCACCCGTGCCTGCTTCTGGACGGGCAGCGCGCCGAACAGGCGCGCCATGTCTTCCACAAAGCCGCCGGCCAGCAGCGTGTCCGCCTCGTCAATAACCTGCGCTCAATGCGCGTCAGCGGGAGAGCGAGGGAGCGAAGGAAGAGGCGGACCAGGATACGCAGCGTCTCTGTGCGCAGGAAGCCGGCCTCCATGAGCGCCCGCAGGCGTCCCGGCGTTCCCACCACTATCTGGCAGCCGCGTCGCAGACGAGCCCCATCCAGTTCCTCCGACAGGCCGCCCACAAAGGCGTGGCACTTCACCTGGCATGCTGTCAGCGTCCAGGCGGCGTGGCGGACAGCGAGTCGCGCCTTGGAGGGCAAGTCTGCGCACAGCGCTGCGAGCGTGCGCTGCGTCTGCAGCGCCACCTCGCGGGTGGGCTCGATTATCAGTGCCTGCGGAGCTTGCACCTCGCGCCTCACGCAGTCCGCCAAGATAGCGCCGAAGGTCACTGTCTTGCCCGTCCCGGACTTGGCCTGCTCGTGTGAGGTGAGAGGCGCGGCAGCGTGGGTAGGCCGCAGAGCGTGCCTGGACGATGAGGTCGGCGCCAAAGCGGCCTAGCGGTATGGCCTCCTGCTGCACAGGCGAAGGCTGCGAAAAGCCCGCCCGGCTGAGCGCGCGCACCAGCTCATCCTGCGACATTGCGTCAGCCCCTCGGCACTGCACAGCACGTGAAGGAGCGCACCGGCAAAAGCAAGTCTGAGAAGGACGCCAAGTCGCCACGAACATCAGCGGAGCGCGGTCGCAGCTCCGGCATGCAAGCAACACGAGACGAGGAGGTCGCAGCGGTGCAGAGGAGGCCCGAGAGTCTCGCTCGGACGCGCGCTCGTCGCTTGCTCGGCGCTCGTCGGCTTGTCAGACAATGACAGCACCCGCGTCCACTATCAACGTGCCCGTGTGCATCCCTTGTGTCTCCCTGGTCCTGCGCCTGCGCCTGCTGCCTGCGCCCTCGGAAAGAGAGCGTAGGAAGGCCGGGGGCGCTGCAAGATGAGTGCTGCTGACTCATTGTTGTTGTTGGACACCACCACTACTGCTCCAGACACCGCAAGCCAGGAGGAGTTCTTGAACGTGCTTCTTCTCGCGGCGGCGTCGCAGGTTAAGAGGCTGGAGAGTCGACACATAGCTTCATCAGACGCTTTCTCGGCGAGGGTGGAGGCTTTGCTTGCAACGCGAGGGAGACGCACTGCACGCGTGCTCGTCTTGACGAAGAGGGTCCTTGTGCTGGTGCCTGCAGTTGCAGTTGCAGAGGACCAGAAGGAGAGGAGTGACCAGGCAGTGCAGGCTCGCCGCCTCGCTGCCTCTCGTGCCCTTGCAAAACGGGTGCAGCCCGTGCAGCAGACACACAATACAGACGCACGAAGACGATTGCAGGTGAATCTCGCAGAGGGCCGAGCTTCCCGAGCTGAACTAGCACGTCGCGTCCCGCCGCGCGCTCCTCGCTGGCGACCGCCGCCCTGGAGAGACGCTGCCTCTACTGCCGAGGCGGCGGAAGCAGCCCCATGCGATGAGGGCGACTCCTCGAAGTTGCTTTCGCACAAGTCTGTGCAGGAGCACTCTGACGAGGAGCGCTGTTGCTGGTCCAGCCCAGCCGAGGCCTCTCTGGCATCAGTGGCGTCAGTCGAGCTGTTGCTAACTCAGGACTGCACGACGAGCACAGAGGACTTGATACGTCCACTGGATGCTGCCACGTGCACGGAGCCGCCTGTGTCGCAACTGAATGCGGCAACGTGCACTGAACCGATCGTGTCGGAGGCGGAGGCGAAGGAGAGCGATGAGTCCATACCTTTGTCGCAGATCGCTCGATGGAAAGCCAAAGACGCGATGCGGCTCGCACTCATCAGCCGCATGCGCCTGCAGAGGCACTGCAAAGCGTGCAGCGCGCTCGTACCACTTGTGGTGGAGGACGGTGAGGAGGGAGACGAGAAAGAAGTCAAGGCGCTGCTCGAACTACTGCTGTCTGAAATGGAGCTCTGACTGCCACACGCGCTGCGCGCTCGAAGCGACGATGCGGAACCGCGTCGTCTCAACTGACCGACGAGGAGTGTCGTACGCTTAGGCGTTTTACTTTTTCTCGCCTCGCCTACCAGGATGAGGCCGCTTCGCCTAGCGAGCCTCCTGTTTGCCCTGCTCGCGCTTGTGGCTGCGCAGGAGGAAGAGGAGGAGAGCTATGTCACGTGTGGGAGCTCTATGAAGCTTGCGCACGTCTACTCTCGGTTTCGCCTGCACTCGCACGAGGTGCTGCGCACGAAGCGGCTGCGGCTTGTGGCGCTGACGCGCCCCCAGGTCGCATACGGCAGCGGAAGCGGTCAACAGTCAGTCACGGCTGTGCAGGACGGCGACGACAGCAACAGCCTGTGGGTAGTGCGCCCCATCATCGGTGGCAGCTGCGCACAGGGATCGCGAATCCCCGACGGCGCAGTCTTTCGTCTGCAGCACGCGGAAACGAAACGCTGGCTCCACAGCCACAACCACCGCAGCCCGCTGAGCAATCAGCAGGAGGTGAGCGCGTACGGCGAGGAGGCCCAGAGTAACACCAACGATCACTGGCGGGTGGATACCGGGGGTGAGCCCTTCTGGGAGCGAGACGCACAGGTCTACTTGCAGGTGCGCAACGCGAGCTAGTGCGCGTGGAGTGCCGCGCTCACGCCCCCCCCCCCCAGCATGCGGACACGGGCGTCTACCTCGTTGCTGGTAGCAAGACGTACCCGCGCCCCATCGAGGGCCAGCGCGAAGTGGCAGGTGGACGCAGCAAGACGTCCGAAGCGCTGTGGACATCCGCCGAGGGCGTTTATTTTCCGTTGCGTGGCACGGAGCTCTGAACTGCCTGCTGCTGGTTCTAAACTGCAGTTTACTAAGCCTGATTGTGGACACTGCCTGCGTTCAGTTGCGTTTTTCCACTGCTCACTAACGTCCACGAGGAAGTCTGGGCTGCTGCGGCTGCGGTGGCGGTTGCGACGGCGGCGTGCCTCTCTGCACGACGACAATGGGCACAGGCTCCGGTGGCGGCGCTGTCTTGGCGTCTCCCCACCACCGTCCCAGCTGCTGACCCATGCTCAAGAAGGCTGCGCCCACGTCCTCGCGCGTCTTTGCGGACTTGACCCCAGACCAGAAGGAGGCGAAGGCTGAGCCCAGGTCCACCGGGCGCAGTAGAGCGTGCGCCAGGGCCAGCAGGCCAGCCTGCGTGGCAGTGCGCAGCAGCCAGCGCACGCTGCCCTCGGGCGACAGAGCCAGGCAGAGCACTCCGCAGGCTGCCGAGGCTGCTCGAAGCGAGGCGCGGTCCACGCCTGCCACGCGCGCGTCGTTCCACAGCAGGCGGCCCTCGCTGGCCAACGCAGCCTCGCCCAGCAGGCGGTCGCTGCTGCACACCGCGGCGACCGCCAGCGCGGCCAGGCCCGCCAACAAATTGCAGTGGCGCAGCGCGCCCAGTGCTGCGAGCGCCAGGAAGACGAGCAGGTAGTTCTGGCGGTAGAGGACCAGGTTGGTGTGCACTCGGCGCTGCGCCTCCTCGGCATTGGGCGGCAACGACAGGCCCAGCCCCTCCACGGGCGTCACGCGCACCTGCTGCGCCGCGTCCGTCTCGACCACAGCCGCGGCCAGCTTGGTGGCCCAGAAGGAGCGCCAGGAGCGGGGCGCCGTGTCCCAATTCTCTCTTCCTAAGAGCGTCCACAGTCTTTCGTCTGAGGCGCAGGCGATGACCACGCGCGACCGGGCTGCGCGTGGCGGCGTTGCTCGGCCGCAGCGAGAACTCTCCAGGCGCGCCTCGCGCCGCACGCAAGCCCTGCCGCGTGGCTGAACCTGTTGCAGCAGCATCTTGCGTTAGACAGGGCTAGCGAGCGAGCGGGTTTGATTTTTTGCTATGTCCCGCGCCACGTCATCGCATCGTCGTCACAACCCGACGAAGAATCATCAACCAATCTGCAGCCCTGCCGAACCTGTGGCTGCCTTCATTCCAGCGATGGCTAGCGCTGACAGTCCAGCATCACAACTTCCCCACCTGGTGGTGTGGGACTTTGACGAAACGGTGTTGCGCATCCACGCCTACGGGCTGCGCCTGACGCCGGAGGACGTGGCAACACGAGAGCTGGAGAGCGATGTTGCAGACCTGCCGTTCTTCCGCGCCTGCGTGGCGGCGGCGCTGGCGGAGGGCCACGCGGTGGCAATCGCCTCATTCGGCCTGTTCCCAGTCATAGAGGCCTACCTGGCGCGAGTGTGCCCGGGCGTGTTCACGCGTGCTAACGTGAGTACGCCCTCCTGCGTGGGCGTGGCCGACGGCTGCTCCGTGCCCTCTGGCAAGGTGCCGCAGCTGGACCTGCTCTTGTCGCAGCAGCTGCTGGGCGGGGAGGCCGTGAGCAACAGAGACCGCCAGCGCGTCGTCTTCTTCGACGATAGTGCGGCCAACGTGGCGGGGACGCTAGCGGCTGGCTACAGGCGCTCATACCTGGTGCCCATGGGCGGCTTCACGAGCTGGGCATGGCGAGACATAGCGAAGGCAGAGGACGCAGCCCTTTTTGGTGATGCTGAAAGACTGGATTCGTGACTCCTAGAGACTCTACTGTGCACTGGTGTCTAGTCGACCAGCATGTGCATGCCGCCGGCGGGGCCGATGGGGATCATCTTGGAGTCTATGCGCCCCGTATCCGGGAAGGCGGCCTTGAACTTGAAGCGCTGCGTGAGCACGCCCAGCACGACGCGCGACTCGAGCAGCGCCAGATTCTGGCCCAGGCAGTTGCGGGGGCCCTGGATGAAGGCGAGGTAGGCAAAGGGGTCGCACTCGGTACCGGGCAGGAAGCGCTCAGCCTTGAACGTCCGCGGCTCTGGCCACAGGTCCGCGCGATGGTGCACCCCCTGCATCGACAGGATGATGCGCGTGCCGGCGGGAATGAACACGCCGCCCAGCTCGTCATCAGCCTAGGAGGTGGGTGAGCGAGGGCGGGGCAGCCTGCGCGGTGGCGGGCGCACCACTGTGACCCGCGTCACCACCGGAACGACCGAGTAGAGGCGCAGCACCTCCTTCAGCGTGGCAAGCGAGTAGTCCATTGTGTCCATCTGCTCCCGCGTGGGCACCTTCTTGGCGTCCGTGAACACGCTCTGTGCCTCCTTGCGCACGCGGGCCTCCACGTCCTGGGCAGGGAGGCTTGCGTGAGCCGGAGCAGGCATGCGCAGCACAGTGGCTGGCTCACCCGGTTGCGTGACAGCTCGAACAGTGACCAGGTCAGCATGGCTGCTGACGTCTCGTGGCCAGCCAGCACAAAGGTCTGCGGCAGCGACTGCCGTGGTCAGAGCAGCAAGAGGCAGCGAGTCGCGTGCAGTCGCACCTTGATCTCGTAGCAGAGCTGCTTCTCAGCCGCGGGTCCCCACTCAGAGGGCTCAATCGCGTCCATGATGCGGTCAACCATGTCGGGCTGAGCCTGAGCTACGAGTGAGGGGGAGCGTCGCTGCGGGCGGGCGCAGTAGTTCGCACCGACTTCTCGCCAGCCTGCCGGCGCTTCCAGCGCGCCTGCAGCATGCCTACGTCCAGCGCGCGCGCCACGTGAGACCAGTGTGCGCTGCAGGCAGCCGGAGCGCACCGATGATGTAGCTATTGAGCTGGCGCACGTTGCTGCGGTGGCGAAACCAGGGAATGGGCAGGTAGGTGCGCCAGGGCTCCAGGCTGCGCCGGTTCCCCTCCTCCATGATGGGCAGGTAAAGGTGGGGAAACACGCGGTCCGACTCCTCGGGCGCCAGACTCAAGATGGCCTCGCCAATCACCTGCAGCGTCAGCCGCCGGAACTCCTCCGCAATCTCGAACGGCTTGCCCGTGCCACGCACTCGCTCCAGCTTCTCGCACTTGCCGTGCGGAGGGTCAGCGAGCGCAGAGAGTGGCAGTCCAGAGTGGGCGCACCAGGCGCTCCACTGCACGCAGCGAGATGCCGATGATGTCGTCCAGGATTTCCACGCGGAAGGCATTGCTGACCAGCTTGCGCTGCTTCATCCACAGCGCGCCCTCGCTTGTCACCAGCCCCGTGCCCAGAATGTCCTGCGCAGTGTGCGCGTGTCAGCGACCGTACTGCCTCCAGCGCCGCGGCTGCTTCCAGGACGCACAATGAAGGGCGAGTACGAGAACTCGAGGTCCTTGCCGTAGTTCTTGAGGTTGGTTTGCAGCACACGCTTCATCAACGCCGGGTCTGCGATCACCGCGCACTGCTCCATGAATATCTGCACCCGCACCGGCTCCTGTCACGCCGCTTGCGCTCAGAAGCGCGCGGGGCCGAGGAGAAGGGAGCACACACCGGCGCCGTGGCCTGCGCCCACACAGAGAACAAGTCCCAGGTGCAGGGGTAGCGGCCCACCGCGCGCGCCAGCGCGAAGGTGTGGCCGAACAGCGGCACGCCCAGGGAACCCGGCGCTGTGCGCATGCGGCGCAGTCCCCACAAGATCCTAGCCTTGTCCGCAAACCTGCGAATCGCGGCAAGTCAGCCCAGAGCGCGTAAGCCAGCCACGCCGCGGGTGCGCGCCTCAGTGCAGCGTACAGCAGCACGAGGGCCAGCGTGATGAGCCGCAGTAGCGGCAGCGCAGCCAACATTGTGTTCGCGCGTTCAGCCTCTCCTCATAGACTCTCTGAACCAGCCCCGTCGCGCTCGTTCACTTTTCGGGTCCACAGGAGATGCGAGCGCGGACGTGTGCCCAACAATCGAACAAAATAGAACGTGCCGTCGTACTGTACCGTCAGTGCTCACAACGCATCCCTCGCCGGTCTACGTCAGTCTCGCCGCCTCCTGCTGGAGGGCTCTGCTGCTGCCCTTGCGCCTGGTGCGCTGAAGCAGCGGGGACGATGGTGCGTGCCCTTGCCAGCACCGCCGGACCCACGGCTGAGTTGCGCTCTCCAGTCGCGACTCCTGAAATCGCTAGAGCCCATCTCGCTGTACAAGGACCGCAAGTTCGAGGGGTCGCTGGAGGAGTACGTGGCCTGCCTGCGCCAGACCACGACGGTGTACGTGGGCAACTTGGCATTCCACACAACGGAGGAGCAGATTCACGAGCTTTTCGGCACCTGCGGCCCGCTGCGCCGCATTGTGATGGGGCTGGACAAGAACGAGAAGACGCCCTGCGGCTTCTGCTTCGTCGAGTATGTCACTCGCCACGACACAGAGGACTGTGTTAAGTACCTGAACGGCGCTCGGCTGGACGAGCGCGAAGTGCGCATCGACTTTGACTGGTGCGCCACACTACCCTGCGCTGTGCGCTGGCTGGCGTGCGTGCACGTAGTGCGCGGGTGCTGGCGCTGCCATAGGGTTGTCAGAATTGGCTCAAAGAGGGCCGCGACTTGACGCGCCTGCTGTCCGCAGGGGCTTCGTGGACGGCCGCCAGTTCGGACGCGGCAAGAGCGGCGGCCAAGTCCGCGATGAATACCGCACAGACTACGATCTTGGCCGCGGCGGGCTGGGCAAGCTGGTGCAGGCTGGGCTGGCGCAAAAGACACACGGCGGGGGCGACGGGCGGCCACAGGAGCAGCCGGCGCTGCAGGGAGGCTGGCCCGCCTCCGGAGTAAAGCGCGGGCGACCATCCGAAGAAATCACGCCCCGCGCAGACAGCAAGCGCGCACGCGACGACCGCAGCAACCCGCGCTTCAGAGGTGAACAGGACGAATGAGTTTGCTGGTTGACGCACTCGCTTGTTGTCCGCTGTCCCGCGCAAGGCTTCCTCACTTGAGCTTGTTGCCGGTGCCCGAGAATGCCGTGAACTTGGGCGGCTCTGCCTTGCCAACTTCCGGCTTCGCGTCAGCTGCAGCGGGGGGCTTGGGCGCGCCGGGTTTGGCGCCGCCAAACACGAGCTTCCCAGCTGCATTCTTGACCACGGGCGGTGACTTGCCCATGCTAGACGTGGCCGGAGCGGCGGGCGCGGCCGCCGGCGCAGGGACGGGGATGGGCGCCACCTCCTTGCCATCCTGCACACCGTGAATGACGCGTATCAGACACACTGCGTGCTCCGCACAGCACCACAGACACGTACCAGCCGCTTGGCAGAGCCCTGGAAGGGCGCGAACTTGGGCGGCTCGGGTGCAGACTCGGGCACTGGTGCTGCGCGCGTGTGGCGGGCGGATGAGCGTAGACAATGCATTGTCCAGCAGCTTTTCAACGCACCAGCTGCGGGCTTGGCAACTGCCGCCGCGGCAGGCGCAAGCTTCGGCTGCGGCACCGGCTCCACGTAGTCAAGTGGCGGCGCAAAGTCCACCTCGCAATCAGTCTGCGAGGGAGGGTCAGGGGCGCTGGGGAAAGAGCGCCGGTCAGAGCGTGCCTCGATGATGGTGACGGCCCGGGGGGGCTTAGTCTCCATGATGTCGATGAAGTAGCGCTTGTTGTTGTAGTTGATGAGGATGGAGTCGCCAGTGGTGAGGCAGGAGTAGCGGCGCAGCGTCGTCTCCAGCCTGCGCGGGGGGCGCGCGCCTCAGCTGCGCGCGCACGCAACCCTCTCGTCTCGCCGCGCACGCACACAGCCTTGGGGTTGCTGATGTCTAGGAAGTCCTTGCTCTGCGGGCGCAGTTTGACAAATGAGCCCTTTGGGAGCGATGCGCTCTTGAACTTCACGATGTCACCCTCCTGCAGCAGCAGGTTCTGCATCATCTGCGCGCAGCCCACCGTGAGCCATGTGGCGCGGTTGGCGGAGGCACAGCAGACGCGCCCAGTACGGCAGGTAGACAACGCCCTCGTCCGCCACGAACTCCATCACGCCGCAGTGTGACACGCGGCCTTCACGCAGGTTGGAAATCTCAAAGAGCATGGGAAACTCGATGTGCAGCGAGGCTGCGGCGTGGAGAGGGTGCCGGAGGGTGTCAGCAAAGGCCAAGGTTGCGCCCGCTTGCGCCTGCACACAGGCTGCCTCGGTCACGCACATAAGCGGTCCAGAGCCGAAGGAGGCAGGATGACTATGCGGGCGCGATAGCGGAGTGTCAGGCGAGCGAGCGAGGCGAGTGCTTGCTTGCCCTCCTGGCCGCGCCTTTATCTCCGTTCTCGAGTTCCGGCTGCGGGTGCTGCACGTTAGCACGAGGCGCGAGAGACCGGCGGTGGGGTGCACAGGAGCTTGCGTCGCGCAGGAGTGCGCACCCTGTCAATGAAGGAGACCGGATAGGCGCGGAAGGAGGACTCAAAGACGCCGCCACCGCCGCCAAATAGGCCCATCTGAAAACGAGAGCGAGTGCGGCGTGAGGCGTCGGTCGCAGAAGAGGAGTCTTGGACGCACCATCGCGTCCTGTCCCCTTCGTGCGCCAGCTGCAGCTGCGTCTGAAGCTTTGGCGAGCGAGCAGGCGCCAGGCACGCGCTGAGGCGCGGCAGAGACACGTGCGGAGGTGAGATAGGCCCGGCGAGGGAAAGGGAGCGGCGGCGGGCTGCCTGCGCAGGGCGCCCGTGCGTGTGTGAGTGTGTGACTTCATCGGGCGTCGTCGGTCGTCGGTCGTCGGTCGTCGTTCTCGGCTGCTCGACTGCTCAGTCTGCGCGCCTCAGTGTGCTCTGCGTTTCACCACGCGAACCTGCTGTGTCTGTGCTGGACAAGAGAAGAGCGAGACGAGCGAAGGCCTTGTGAGCAGGCGCTGAGCGCTGCCGGCAGCGTCGGTCCGTGCCTGTGCGCTGACAAGGAGCATGGCGACGGTTGACAAGTGCGCCGCCCCGCGAAACGGCCTGCGTGTGGCTTTTCGCCTGACGCTGCGCCGCCACCTGTTTGCGTCTTGCTGCCCAGGCTCCTCATAAAAGGCATCCGCAGCTTCAGCCCCGAAAACACGCATATCATCACCTTCCCGAAGCCGCTGACTCTCATCGTGGGCCGCAACGGTTCTGGCAAGACGGTGTGCTCGCGAGCTTGCGTGCCCTAGGGCGCACGCTCACCCTCGCAACCCGCAGACCATCATCGAGTGCCTCAAGCACGCGGTCACGGGCGAGTGGCCCCCAAACTCGCACGCGGGCAAGTCGTTCGTGCACGACCCGAAGGCGCGAGCAGCAAGACTCGCAGGCCTCAGGAAGAGCTTGCCTGACTTCTCTCCTTCGCCCCGTGTGAAACACCAGGTGTACGGCTCGGACGACGTGAAGGCGCAGATAAAGCTGCAGTGCAAGACGGTGACGGGCAAGCCGTTCCTGGTCATCCGCTCCTTCCAGCTCCTGCGGAAACGCGCCAGCGGCAAGTACGAGTTCAAGAGCCTGGACCAGAACATCCAAATCAGCAACCAGAGCGGCGAGGCGCGTCGCGCGCGTGCTGCGTGCGCGTAGGCTGCACGTGCTGAAGCTGCGCGTCTGGGCCTTCAGATGGAAGGCCTGAGCAAGCGCTGCGCAGACATTAACCAAGAGGTTCCACAGCTGCTGGGCGTATCCAAGGTGCGCACCGAAGATAAGCAGCTCGCAGCCTGCATCGCTCACGGCTCGATACGACGACAGGCAATTCTGGAGAACGTGATTTTCGTGCACCAGGACGAATCCAACTGGCGTGCCCCCTGCGCTCTCTGGCGTGTGCCTGCGCGTGCCTGACAGCGTGGCGCAGGCCGTTGGCGGAGGGGGCGGTGCTGAAGAAGAAGTTTGATGACATCTTTGCAGCGACAAAGTACACAAAAGCGCTGGAGGCAATCCGCAAAATCAAGACGGAGCAGGCGCAAGGCATCCGGGTGCGCACACCTGTGCCGGGCCGCGTGCGCTGGGCTCACGCGCCCCGGCGCTCGACAGGAGAAGAAGCTGGCTCTGGAGAACCTGAAGACACACAAAGATAACGCACACAAGCTGCAGACGGACCTCGCTTCCGCGGATCAGTCACGCACGGAGCTAGTTCAATCGCTCAAGCAGCTGATGGAGGACGCGGGGGCGCAGGAGACCATGCTGGACGAGCTGCGCGCCCAGACTGCCAAAATGTCGGAGCTCAGCGGCGCGCTGCAGGTGCTCAAGGCCAAGCGTGACACCACGGTGGCTGAGAACCAGAAGCGCAAGCTTGCGCTGGGGCGTGAGGTCGACGACTCATCGCTGGAGCAGCTGCTGGGAGTCCAGGTGCGCCCGCTCGCAGCTCTCCTGCGCCTGTGCTTATCCCCGCCTCCCCACACAGCGTGACTTTGAGGAGAAGAAGGCTGGTTTTGCGTCGCAGAAGACGGATGTGGAACGAAAGCTCAACGACCTGCGCATCAAGAACTCGCATCTGAAGGACGTTCAGACGCGCGAGGCGTCCAAGCAGGCGCGTAGCTGCGAATTGCGCATGGGTTGCGAGCCTGATCCCGCCGTGCGCACAGAGCCGGCTGGCCGCGGAGGCAGACATGCAAAGCCGACGCATGCAGGAGCGCCAGGAGTTCGTGGCTGAAATGGCGAAGCGACACCCGGACGTGGGTATGCACTTCGCCGCGTTGCCCAGCGTGCAGGATGTGCACCAGTTCGAGCAAAAGGCGCGCCTGCCACGCCGTGTCTTGTCCCTCCACGTTCTGAGCTCACGCTCGCTCGCTCGCCGCAGGTGGTGCTCCGCCTCCGCGCGCTGCAAAAGGAGCACGACGACCTGGTGCAGGCGAACCAGGAGCGCGTTAAGGCGGCCACTAAGTCGGTGGATATTGCAACTGAGGGGGTAGCGAGCCTGGCTGAGAACTTGCGCCTCAAGACCGTGCAGCAGCGGCGCAACGAGACGCAGCTGGCGGACACCGTGCGACAGCTTGCGGAGACGCCCGGATCCGAGCGGCTGCTAGCCGAGGCGCGTGTTGCGTGCCTTTGCCGCTGATGCCTGGTCCTGACTCTCCTCGTCACTGCGCGCGCCCCAAATAGGAGCAATCCCGGCTGAACGACCTCTCCGCGCAGCTGGACAAGAAGCGCAGCGACGCGGCGGGCGCCACGCACACGGCAGAGCTAGTGGAGGTGAACAAGAGTGTTGAGTCCCTCAAGCGCGAGCTGGCGGCGCTGCGCCGCGAGCGCGACGAGCTCAGTACCGTGGCGGGCGTGGCGGGCCAGATGGCGCTGCTCCGCCGCGACGCGGACGACAAGGACGACGGAGCTCAGAAGGTTTACGCAGCCTGCAAATCGCGCCTGGAGGAGCTGTTCGGGGCGGAGGTGCGATCCCCGCCAGTGCACCGTCGCGCGGTGCGCTGACGCCCGGGCGTGCGCGCGCAGGCGGTGCCCGACAGCAAGGGCGCCAGCGCGCGCCTGCAGGCCTTCCTCCAGGAGCAGGGCCAGGCTGGCGGCGGGCTGGAGACCGGCGTGCGCAAGCAGCGCAACGCCGTGGCGGCGCTGGAGGGGCGCATCACGGACGCGCGCGCGGCGGTGGTGCGGCTCAAGGACGCGCTGCGCACCAAGCGAGAGGCTGTGGTGAACAGCGTGCTGGAGGGCGCGCCCCTGGAACGCTTCCCGGTGCGCAGGCATGCCTGACCGGCTGTCGGCGCCGCCCTGACGCGCGCCCCGCGTCGCCCCGCGCTGCAGGAGCGGCTGCAGGCAAGTGAGGCAAAGGTGCAGTTCGAGGCCACCCACCTGGCCTCCGCCAAGGCCTGGGTGCAGCTCGTCGACCACGGCATCCAGGCGGCCAAGGAGCAGCACCAGTGTTTCATGTGCGAGCGCGCCTTCGACGGGGCGCAGGAGGCCGCCTTCCTGCACACCAGCAACGAGCGCGCCACTGTCACGCTGCCCAACGCCGTGCGCGACAAGGAGCGCAGCCACCGCGCAGCGGCGGACGTCATGGCCACGCTGGTGCAGGCGCGGCCGGTGTGGGAAGAGTGCCAGCGGCTGCAGGACCAGGACGTGCCGCAGGCGGAGGAGACGCTCCGCGCGTGCGTCCCCATCCCCTTGTACCGCATACATGCATAGCGCGCCCCTGACATGGCGCGGTTTCCCCCGTCAGGCTCACTGCAGACCACGCACACACGCAGGAGGAGCTGGCGGTGCAGGAGAAGCGGCTGGAGAGCTTCCAGTCGCGCCTGGCGCTCGCCAAGCAGCTGTCCGGCGAAACAGAGACGATTGCGCGCCTCTGGCGCGAGGCCGAGGGCCTGCGTCGCCGCGCGGACGAGCAGCAGCGCCAGATCTCACACCTGGGCGCCGCCACCAAGACGCTGGACCAGCTGGGCGGCGAGATTGGCGACGCGGAGGCGCGCATGTCGGACCTGGAGCACAAGCGCTCGCGACTGCAGGAGGCACAGCAGCGGCTGCAGGGGGAGGTTGTGAACCTGGAGCGCGCGGTGGCCAACTGCCGCGAATCGGTGCGCGCCACGCAGGCCAAGGGTGAGCGGGGCATCGGGCTGGAGCGGGAGCGCACGGAGCTGGGCGCGCAGACGGAGCTGCTCAAGCGCGAGCTGCAGGACCTGGAGCGCCGCCTGGAGGGGGCGCGCAAGGACAAGGCGGCGGCGGAGACGGCGCGCGACCAGCTGCGCACCGAGTGCACGGCGAGCGAGCAGGAGCGAGGGGGGCGGGTGCGACAGCTGCAGCGCGACACCGACGCCTTTGCCCTCCTGTCCCAGTCCATCGCAGCCTACACCCAGGCGGGCAAGGACGAGGCGCTGCACTGCTCCATCGAGTCGCTGGCGGGCATGCAGGCGCGCCTGGAGGAGAACGAGCAGGGCATGCACGCCCTTGAGACGGAGCTGACCGCCCTGGAAAACAGGGTGCGCAACCACGACTCCCTCAAGCGCGACCTGGACGACACCGTGGCCTACCTGCAAGGCATGGCGGTGGAGCAGAGCCTGAGCGCCCAGATCAAGGAGAAGCTGACGGTTTTTCAGGAGATTGGGCGCTACTCGGAGCTCAAGGAGGAGTGCGAGCAGCGGGACGAGGAGCTGCAGCGCAACCGCAATGAGCAACACATGCTGCGCGGACGCATGGAGACGTACCAGGAGCAGGCGACCAAGTGCCGCACAGACCTCAAGAATGCGCTGTTCAAGGACATTGCGGAGCGCTACCGCAAGGCCAACATTGAGCTGCGCACCACCGAGATGGCTACGGACGACCTGACCAAGTACCACACCGCGCTGGACAAGGCGCTCATGGCTTTCCACGCCTCCAAGATGGCGGAGATCAACAAGGTGATCCGTGAGCTGTGGCAGAAGACATACCGCAACCCGGATATCGACCACATCGCTATCGTCTCGGACGCAGAATCCACCACCGGGCGCTCCTACAACTACCGGGTCGTCATGAAGAACCGCGACGAGGAGCTGGACATGCGCGGCCGCTGCAGCGCTGGGCAGAAGGTGTTGGCATGCCTCATCATCCGGCTGGCGCTGGCGGAGACCTTCTGCCTGAACTGCGGCATCCTGGCGCTGGATGAGCCGACCACCAACCTGGACGCGGCCAACAGTGCGAGCCTGGCGCAGGCTCTGACGGACATCATGAACTCGCGGCGCGAGCAGGAAAGCTTCCAGCTCATCGTCATCACCCACGACATCAAGTTCGCGCACCTGATTGGGCAGCGCGAGCACGCCGACTTTTACTGGCGCATCTCCAAGGACGAGGAGCTCCACTCCCACATCGAAAAGGAGGACATCGTCGACTAGATCTAGGCTGCACGGGTGCACCGAAGTGCAGCAAGCGCAGTCGAAAGCCCGCAAAACGTCCGGCCGCTGCGGCCCCGACGACGCGATGTCAGCATCCGCACCCTCGCCACCCTCATCGCTCTCTCGCACGCATAAAAAGACATCAACCAATGTTGGCAATAACAACCAGAGGGGCACTGGTCCCGCTCGCTGCCCGCAGTGGCTCGCCTGCCGCGCGGCCCGCCGGCGGCACTCGGTATCGCAGATGCATGCTCCGCCGGTGCCCGACACAAAATCCCACGCCCTCGCCTCCTCTGTGGTCTGTGGTCCCGTTCATTCACCCGTTCATCATCCATCTTGTGTCAGGCAGCGAAGAAAGACTGTGCATCTGTGTAACGCGTCTTCTGCCCTGGTTTGCTGATGCCTGCCTAGCGACTGTGGGAGAGGTGGATGTTCAACGAGCCTGGCGTCCCAGAGTCTCCCGAGGAGGCCGCCGCCCATCGGGCCGCGCTGCTACAGTCGCCGGAGGAGCGTGGTCTCGCGAAGCAGACGGCCCGGGAGGCTTGCAGCGGCGAGGAGCTGGCGCTGCTGCAGTGCTACAAGGACGGGTCCTTCATCGCCTGCACGGCTGCACGGAGCGCTTTCTGGCAGTGCTACAAAAAGCACAGGGTGTGCAAGCTGTGGCGTCACGCGGCTCCTTGCGCCTGACACCTCTCCTTCTGGGGCGACAGGGTTTCCAGAAGACGCTGCTCGAAGGCCCGAGCAAGGCTTTAGAGAAGCAGGCTTCGAGGTGACTGCTGTTTGCAGGCCCGCGCTCCTCTCAGATCACCTGTTACTGCGGTCTAGTAGCGCAGAGTCTAGCTGCTGCGGTAAGGTCTTCAGCGCTCAACTCGGTTGCGTCAGCCGCGACTGGGTCACTTCTAACTGACACTTCTAACCGCGGTCTGTCTGTGTCTATCTATGGCTTTTGTCATCTCCCAGCGGTGGTTGCGGTGGCTGGCAGCATGCGCGTGCTGCGCGAGCTCTTCTCCACTGCGCCTCTGCGCCGCGGCGTGCTCCTCGCCGGGGCGGGGGAGGCCTGCGCCGCGGCGTGCTCCTGCTGAGCCTGCTCCTCCTCCAGCGCCGCCGCCTGCTCCATCGCGGTCGCCGCGAGCTCTGCGTCGGTGGGCGGCAGCGGGAACGCGAGCAGGCGCAGGCGCTGCGCGGCGGCTGCGGGCAGCGTGCCAAGGCGGTGTAGCGCCAGCTGTCTGCGCGCCCAGTCCGCCAGGGGGCCCTCCACGCCTGGGGCGCCCGGCGCGCGGGGTGCCAGCACGTCCGCGTGGCCCGCCTGCAGCCTCCAGGCCACCAGCTCGTCGAAGCGCGCCTCCCACTCTCGGTCCACCAGTCCCCAGTCGAAGCACACGCCGTCCATCAGCGCCGCGCGAGCGGGCAGCAACACGCCCAGCCGCGCCGCCTCGCGTTGCTCCTCCTCCCAGGCGACGGCGGCGGGGGGCGGGGGCTCAGGCGCTGCGCCTGCGGATCGCGCCGCATGCAGCCGCACCGCCAGGCGGCAGAACTGGCGCTCCCACTCCTGGGAGGCGTCAAGCTGCAGCAGGCCCGGCCACTGCTGCAGCAGCGCCTGCAGCTGCGCGGCTGGTAGACCACCCGATATTGCGGCCAGGACCGCCCCCGCGTTGCGCTGCACCGCGCGCTGTTTGCGCTTGTCCAGCAGCTGCCGCCCGCCAGAGGTGGCCTGCCGGGCAGGAGGGCGCGGCGGAGCGCACGTCAGTGCGCGCGGGGAGGAGAAGGAGGCTGCGTTTAGCCGCTTGAGAGCGAGACGCACCCTCCATGCCGTGGCACGAGCCACGATGTCGCCGCTTGTCTCCGCTGACACGCCAGCTTCTCGCAGCAGCAGCTGCACTCCGCCAACTTCCTCGCGCTTCTCCGCAACCGAGCGGTGGACCATAGTGAGGTGGGGCAACACCTCCTCGGCCCAGCCGCTGCCCCTTCGCTCAAGCAGAAACACCAGCTCCTTTTGCTCGACGCCGGGCACGCGCGACGAGGAGGCGGCGCGCTTCTCGGGCTGCGCCCTTAAAACAACTGACCGCGGCGCTGCGGTGTGAGTGAGACTCAGCATCCTCAGGGCTTCCTTCTCATCACTGAGCTAGTCACACACATAGGCGTTAGGAGGGGGCGCAACGATGGGGCGCACGCCGTACGACGGCACAGGGCACACCAGGAATCTGAAAGACTTGCAAGTCCATGCCTTTGACTCGCAAGTACTTGTTAGACTTGCAAGTCTATATGGACTTGCAAGTCTATGCCTCACTCAGGGGGCGCCGCCTCCCCCCCGCCC
>Ga0049083_10000061_pt1 | contig 27988 bp, 13 predicted proteins | sample GreLakmeMI27MSRF_FD_66719 | JGI IMG/M metagenome (GOLD analysis project Ga0049083, IMG submission 66719) | Freshwater lentic microbial communities from great Laurentian Lakes, MI, USA - Great Lakes metaG MI27MSRF | ecosystem: Environmental > Aquatic > Freshwater > Lake | place: Great Lakes...
ATTTCCTCAGTGCCGTCCGTGTCGGAAGTGTCCGCGACGTTTGCGCTGGCGATGCTCTTTTCCTTTACCACAAGAAGCGAACCTAATTGTCCCATGATACGCATGCAGATATCCTGGACGTCGACGAGAGCCACGAACCCTGCCATGACACTCTCTTCGACTCCCTCTCCCTCGTCCATGCCAGTCGCCTCGTTCAGAACGTACAGCGACGTGAACTCGAGTTGCAGCGCCGTCACGAGGCATTGAAGCTCCTCGATGTCGTACTTTGCCAGCACCTTGTCGCACAACAGCACTCGATTCCAGTCATTTCCCAGCGCCCCGCGCAGGTCGTACTCTCGCGCTCGCAAAGCCTCACACCGGTGAAGCAGCACACAGAGCGCCGCCCCCACAAGGTGCATCTGGTTACAGCCGTCGGCTGGATCTTGCTTCTTCGCCCTGTCGTAGTCTTGTGACCACCTTTCTACCAGAGACAACAGAGCTGGCAGCTCTATCTCCGAGTTCGAGCTTGCAAGCAAGTCCACTAACAGGCTCAGGACTCTCTCAAATTCGCCGGTCAAAGGCATATTCTCAGGGTTGTTTAAATACTCTTTCACTTGTATATAGTATTTAAGAGTGTCAATTACATGCCACCAAAAGCGATGAATAAACGAAATAACAACCGTGATCCACGGTCGGCATCCCAACAACGGTCGGCATCCCAACAACGGTCATCCCAACAACGGTCGGCATCCCAACAACGGTCATCCCAACAACGGTCGGCATCCCAACAACGGTCATCCCAACAACGGTCATCCCACAACGATCGAAATAAAAAACCTGAACATCAGCTTAAAACTAAGGTGAGTGAACTGTCGGCGAAACTAGAGCGTGTCTTGCAATTTTTGAAGGAGAAGAACACACATAATGGACAGAACAATCGTATGAGACTTACTCATGACGAAAAGAAAAGAATCACAGACATCAAGGTTGAGTATTTTGCCAGTATAAACAGATCTCCGTTATCCCTTGCTACCGTAGAATCATTCGAGCAACACTTGATGAAAACAAAAAAAGAAATATCTAAGGTTTGTATGAGAGATGAAGAAATGAAGCCTACGCATGAAGGAGAAGGAAGGTATTTCGAACTTCATGAAGAAGACATCGTGAAATATTTGGAAACATACTCGAAGGATGGTACAATATCACCCGATGTCTTACAGTGTGTATTGGCAATTGCCCGGGCGAAAGAAGAGTATTGGAGAAAGTATTGCGAGGGAGGAGAGCTTTATGAAAAAGCTACCCAGCAACAACTCGACGCCGATGACGCATGGTTGGCTAGGAGGTTGAAATTGAAGAAAAAAACAGATGCTCGTAAAGCTATGCAAAATGTGGTGAAGGCACAAACTCCTGCACCATCTATGCCAGCCACCACAAATCCTGGTTTAATTGATGACAAAGAAGCAGCCGCACTACATCTTAGTAAGATTTTTACTAACAACCAACCAAGCAAGAGTCTATTTGATACAGAGAAAGATCTCTGGAGTCAAACAAATCATGCAAGTTTGTCGAGTTGGGGTGGGCCTTCTTTGAAAAACTTGTAAAATGGGAGGTTTTTGTCTCTCTCGCAGCTAATTATTGGAGTCTTGTCTCGGTTCAAAATTGGAAGGGATATCGAGACCATGCGCGTGTCATGCTGGTTGATTTGTTGGTTCACAACAGAGTCCATACCTGCGTTGTCGTCATGAGTCGCCTTATTGCCGGGAACGGATTTCTTGCTTGCAATGATGCACATAAGGCGAATTGTGTTTTTTTCTATGTCCTGATCATGCACAGACCCTCCAAGCACATAAAAGGCACGCACCAGGCGTTTCGCATGCATGTTTTCATGAAGTTCTTTTGATAAAGGCAGCATGACATCCAATCCTTGCTCCTTGATTTGACGTATAATCACCCTGTACAGGTCCTGTGTGACAGTAATCCACAGCTCACTGCCTTCCGCAAGCATACATCGAGACATGTTGATAAAGTCCATTTCGAAGGAGACATTCGTGTGTTCATTTCCAAAAGGAAGCCCTGTCAAAGAACTTATTTGGTAGCAGCCGTCACTCAGAAAATGACCAGACGAGTTTTCGATGACCAATCCCCAAATTTCTTGACACTTGGTTGTTAGGGTAGACATTCGCGCTGATTCTTCCCCGAGAGCAAGCATTCTTGCTGTGATGTTTTGATCGTTTTTAGTAAACTCTGTTATGTGCTCCTTGGTTGGATCCTCCTTGTCGACGAAGAAAAAGCGGGTGAGAAACTTCTCGCCGTCTGCTTCGCGATAGACAGGAGCTAGTCCGCATTGGCTGCACTCGAGCATCAGGTAGCACGTGATCTGGGCTGGAGAATCTTCTGGGTTGCTTTCATGAAAGGAGGTCGTTGGACAGAGACCTTCGGTGTCAAGGAATTTGTCTTTGGCCAGCTGCTCGCGCACCTGATCAATGGAACTGAAGTGCATTTGCAGGTCGTTTTCGGTGGCCCAGAAACCGAGAACCTCAGTACTGTTGTCTCTGAAAAAGTATGCCTCGATTTTCACCGACGGTAGTGCTGTGCGACACTCCTTTAGCAACTGACACACGTCAGGGCATTTTTCAAGGAGCCAGCTGTCATTCGAGTTGCAGAACTTGTAAATCGTCTGATGCTTCCAGAAGAAGTATTCGTTGTTGTGCAGCAAAAGAGGGGGGTTCTTGGTCTTCACATACCACCCACTGTGCTCGAGGCGAATGAGCACCGGGAAGTGCACGACAGGGAAGAGATAGAAAGGGAGCTTTTTTCGATCTGTGCATTCCACGTTGACTTCCACTTGCAGGACCCTACTGTCAATTTTGTCACATTGAAGACCGTGGTGAAACAACATGGAAAACTGCATGCTGGGTAAGACAACTTCATATTCATCATTCGCGAGGGGCAAGGAAGTGAACGGTAGATTGTCGCGGAGCTCCAAGGTCTGACTATCCGTCCATGCGTGTGTCCTCGCCGTCGGACGCAAATAGAGCAAGCCGTCTTGGAAGGAGATTGTGAACAAAAATCCATGCTCCAACGTTACACAGGGTATTTCGCGCTTGTTTCGAATAGCACAGTCGGTGAGCGACGGTTGTATGTGGGCACACAGTTCAGAATTCATGCTGTTGCCCATGAGAAGCATCGCAATTGCAAATACATTTTCATGTTTTTGGAAACGCGGTTCTTCTTGGTCCATATCCACACTCGCCCATTGCTTCTCGAAAACTTCCATGCATCGACGGTTTGCGAGAAACATGTCATCAAACATAAACGCCGTATGTGCCACTGCTTCTGGCGGGAACGGAAATAAGTTGGCACGCGAGTTCGCCTGGTTCATTTGCACACAGTCTCTGAGCACAGGAGTATACCACAAGGCACACTGTCCGTTTGCGAACTCGAGCATCTCCCAGTTTGCATTGTGTGCCATGCGCGACGCCACTGTGAGAACGTTGTCACTCCTCCCTCCCATTGCATGTTGATGGGTATCGGTGTGTAGTCTCGCGTCGTATTCGACTTGCGCAGCATCTTTCGACTTGAACAGGGGGCTTGGCGCCGACATCACGATCGTCCCTTTGTTGCTGGGAATCAGTGTCTTGTCGCAGCAAGTGTGCAGAAACATGCTGAGCAGCCCGAGTGACATGTGTGACATGTTGCGCAGGTGGACGCAAGACACATAGTCAGAACTTTCGTGCACCGTGTTATTCCAGTCCTTCGTAACACCCAGGCCTTGCATGATCATGTAGTGCGTCAAGCGCATGCATAAATTCACAGAGACTCCTTGGAAATCCCCCTGTTCTTTCTTGAAAGGAATCGAAGAGAACTCGAACATGTTCTTCTTCGCCAGAACGAGAGAGTTCCACGCGTCTTTGTGAAAGCCCGGTGATCTCGGACCTCCGTAAACCCTACTGCTACTGGATATGTGCTTGAGGTATGGAGCGAGCAACTTGGTCCAGAACTGGTGTTCGGTAATCGTGTTTGGGTTCAATTTGCTTTGCAAGAGAAAGAGCTTGAGCACCCCTTCGCAAAGACCTGCATTTGTCATCGTCTCTTCCCACCACAAACCGGTAAACTGAGGTTCTTCGAATTTGAGTTTGCAAATGTCGTTTGTTGAGGAATTGCTCTGCGGCATTGCCGTCCCAGTTTGCACGTTTTTCCAGAAATCGGCTGTGTTTTCGTGTTCATACATGAACACGCTGCGATCTATACGCAATCGATGGGCGTGGAGCTTCTGCTCCCTTGCCAGCATTGTGCCGAGCACCCTTGCCGACGTCCCGCTTATGTTTTCGTCCGCCAAGAAGTGCTGGCCATCCTTGGACCGACTGAAGCCCTTGATGCCGTCCGTGTGCACGAAAGAAAGTCTTGGCTGGCAGTAAACACTGAACGCCTCTTGTTCGGGCCCATGCATGCGAGCCTGGTACGCTGTCTCCATGTCCTGCTGAATCACAATTGTTCTTTGCGCCGCGATGTCGGCCTGAGCCGCTTGCGTGCTTGTGGCGCTCGTCCAAGTTGCGAGCATTTCATGCAGTGGTGTCTTCAAGACTCCTTTGCGCACGTTTCTGGGACCTTTCCGCATGTTTGTGCCTCTTGGCACGGCCGGCTTCAAGACCTGCTGTTCCAGAAGACAGGGGCACATGAACTCACAAAAGGCCATGTAGGCTTTCCAATCTTCCTCGTCAGTGACCTCAAGCTCTCCGATGATCGCGAGTGACAGTATGCGCAGGGAGCATGTGTGCTGGAAGCCCGTGAAGTGGTAGATAAACGAGGAGAGTATCATGACGTTGATGTCCAGTACAGAGCTGCTGAGCCAGATGTGCAGGGAATTCAGCATAGCGGAGAAAGAGATAGTTTGAGTCAGTACGGCTCTGATTCCCAATTCGAAAGCCATGTGTAGATCGAGAGGCCAGCCGTAAAGCACTTCGTCCATGGCCGATAAGAGTGAGTTAGTCATAGTCAAGTGAACGTGCGTGGATATTTGAGATACCTTGCTCCACGGGCCCACAGCGTTTCTATGCCAGAATTTTCCGTCTAGCTTCTGCAAGTACTCTCTCCTAAGACCTAACGTGAGCATTCCAACCGCAGCTTCGATGTTGCTGAAATTGCATCTCATCGTATAAAAGAATGTCTTGGGATCGCTGGTCATTGCCGAGAGAAGGAGCACAGCATCTCTCTTCATCCACTGCATCATCAGGAAGTACAGTCTGTTTCGCAAGACAACCTCGCGCTTGATTGTTTTGATGTCTCTTCTCACGTCTTTTGTACTGACTGCATTGGTCATCATGGCTTGTGCTGATAAGCTGTCGGCATCCTCGTCGATCTCGTTATTATCTGTCCATGGTTCGCGTAGCTGTCTAGGAATGTTTGGTTTCAAAACTTTCATTGAAGAACCCCCTGATGTCAAATAAAAACCGTTGTCATTGTCCTGGGTGCTAGATGCGATGTTGACCCAGCGGCCTCCCTCGATTGCCGAGGCCGGTGTCGCATTCGACGGTTTGTTTCCAGTAATATAAAGTATCGGAAGTTTTCTGATTTTCACATCACCACAGCTTTCCAAAAACTGCGTGGTCTGCCAAGAACTTTGCTGCACACCACTCTCCGCTCCGTGCTCCTGATCTCCGCTGTTTGCAAGGTTGGACTCGATGCAGCCCATCGTGGAAATGTCCATGCTGTCCTTCCCCCATTCACTGAAGAAGCACAAATTTCCACATCTCTTTTGGAAGTCGTTGTTCATAGGGAGGATTTCTCCGCTAGAATTCACGAGGACGGCACTTCCTTGCAATGTAGAATAGCTAAACTTGCTCACGGTCTTCATGCTCGTGTCGACGGCCAGAACCGCCATGTCCCTGTGTTCCTTCGTGAGTGAGATGTGAATCATGGCGGCATTGCATTGCTGCAAAAGGTTTCCAGTGCACTGGTCGATGCCCATTCCAGGAAACTTGGTATCAAAAAGCATAGTGCTGGTGCCCTTGCTTCCATTCTTTCCTTCTCCCTCCGTCAGAATTTTCGTAGAGATGCCCATGTCTCCAATTCTGAGCGTCATGCCGTAGGCCCCTGGGGTATTCATTCCGAAGGCCATGAACGAGTTCCTCATCACAATCTGCAGAAACGTGTTCATGTAGGAAAGATCGGAGTCGATGCGTGACAGCGAGTGCACATAGAATAGAGAAGGAAGGGTTGATGAGCACAGAAAATCCTGCCACCCGCCGTTGTACATCGAAATACTCATCTTATTGACGTGCAGGTAATCGTCTTTCCACTTGTCAGCCGCCGAAGAAGATTGTCTTTTGAGGTCTCTGATTCCAAGAGCAGCTGTGCGCCACATTGCAAGTTCGCAAGACGACATAATCTGTAACGTTTGCTTGATCGCCGTCGAGATTTTGTTGATCTTTGACTTGTACAGAAATTTGATGTGCATATTGTCGTCCATCATCGAGATTTTGTCCCTCATCTGGTTACGTTCCTTACCGGTCAAGAGCATAATCTCACGAAGACGCGCATTCACTCCAGACAGTATCTTGCTATGTTTCACGACTAGCAAGTCGCCAATGGTTTCCTTGAGCACCTGCATGCTGCCGACCGCGCGATCGAGTTTTGGCAATTCCTCCGTCATCCACTTCATGTCAGGGACAAGCGCCGAGTGACAAAAGACTTCGTCCAGAGGGTCGTGTATCTCGCACATGTTACCACACCACAAGCGTACCATGGGATTCTGTTGCTGGGGCTGTGGCAACATACAAAGATCATCTGACTTTCCACGCTTCCCGCGGTCGTTTGTCTTTTCTTCTTCGTAGGACTCCTTGTTGTCGGTACGGATCTTGATCCATATGCCCGTATTCATTGCGAAGCCAACGCCTTCCTCCAAGAACATGAATTCAGTACTGAAGCTAGACGGATCGTCTTCAAAATGATGTCCTCGCAGCCATTCCGTGAGTTCTTTTTTCACGTGTTCGATATCCTCTTCTTCTTCATACATGTCCTCATACTCCTTCTTTTCCTGCAATACGTCACTTAACTTCGTCTTCCAGTAAGTCACGCCGTGCAAAAAGTCCAACATCCAGTCTTCGACAGGAAGCTGTGCGTCTTTCATGCTGCTGCGGTCGTGCAAGACTTCCCTTGTGGTAATTTCATAGTGTTTCCGGCGTGCATTCCTGAGCGTCCTCATGTATCGTTCCCAGAGGTTCATTTCCGAGTGGTTGCAGACGTCCATGCGAAACCCTCCGACGTTGAGGTTACAGAAGCCCTGAGACTCACAAAACATAAAAAGTCCCTGGAGCATCGCGGCCTCGGACACGACATCGGTAGCCCCTGCCCGATCGGTGTTGAAGAGCTGATCCCACGGACAACTTTCGAGGCCCAACACCTGCATCATGTGTCCGAAGTATCCAGACAACAAAGTGCTGGCCGTTGGGTTATTTTCAGCTATGCTGCGCAGTATGACGAGAGGGTCGCATGCTGGCGCCTTGGCGCAAATGTAAATGCCTTCGACAGTTACGTTCGTCTGCATTTTGTTCTTTTGGTCCCACACGTGAAAAATGTCCTTGTACACCCAAATATCGACGATGACAGGGTCCGTGCTCGGTTTCTGTGGCTCTATCTTGATTTCCGTCCCAGAGAGTTCTTGATTGGACTTCTGGAACCGTTTGTGAACGAGCTTCGACAGATCCTGGGTGTCATGAAAGGGCACTTCTGCTTCGCCAAACCTGTATTTCCACACCTTCTTCACAAGTCGTTTGTCCACATCGTCTATGGCACACCGGCCACTATGTTGGGCACTGTTATGAAAGTTATATTCCCTCAAGGTCTGAACGCCACTCTGAACTTTGCTCATGCCTGTTTTCCCACGCACGTACGGGTCTGTGTACTGCGTCCGGACCATCGGCCAAAGCTCGTCGCCCCTGCTCCCCTGGAGCGCCATGCTTATGGCTTGCACAAGCTGAAGTGTCGATGTGTCAAGATTGCTCACCTCTTCTCCAGAGTACACCTTCCAAAGTACGTCGACTGCCTTTCCCTGCAGCCCTCCGAAAGGGCCTGCGTCAATGTTCTGTCTTAGCTCCCTTGTCGTGCGCTGACAGCCCAAAAGCACCTTCTCGTAGAATTTGTCCTCCATGTGATCGAGCTCTGTCTTTGGATGCATCAGCCTGAAAGCATGCAACACCTTCGTTGTCGAGTTTGTCCTCGGAAAGTTGATGTCCACGGTTGTGTCCGGGACATCGGTGCTCAGTTTTCGGAGAGGAATTCGCTCTGTCATCGGCACGTAAAACAACCTCGCAAATTTCGACTGTTCGTCTGGGTCGTGCACCCACCTGCGATGATCTTCGTCTCCGAAAGCACCCTTCTCTAGTTTTCCCATATCCAAGCCAAAGTCGAACAGTCTTCTGTTGTGCTGTAGCTGCCAGGGCGTGACAAGATCGGCGACCTTGAGGTGAAATGGAGCTCTGTTGTGATACTGACTGACAGACCTCTTGCTTTCACCTATGCCCCGTTCCAGGGTCACTTGTAGTTGCCTCTTGTCTGACCTCTTTTTTTGTTTTTTCTCTTTCTCATCGTCGTCATCAAAGTCTTTTGAAGCGGCTTTTCGCTTCCGGCCGCGGATTCCCTGAAGCGCTTCCTGTAACTGCTGCACGGGATTGTGGTTTTGGTTTTGAAGTTGCTCGTTTACCATTCTCGCTTGCTCCAATCCGTCAATGCCATGGTCTCGATCGTCTAAGAAGTCGATATCTTCTTGCTCCAAAGGATCTTCTTCTCCATCATCTTCGTTGTCGGTGAGTTCGATATCATGTTCATTTGGTACAGCACTCTCTTGTACGTTGCGGCCCCCTCTACCACGACCCCCTCTACCACGGCCCCTTGCAGTTCTGGTTTGTTTCTTTCCGATTCCACTGCCCCCTCTCGTACCGTCTGCTTTTTGTTTTCCACGCCCTCTGCCCCTTCCGCGAGTCAAAACGGTCGATACCAACTCCCTGCTCGATCCCTCCCTTCCATGCATTTGCCCCTGCCCAACGCCCTGCTGGAAGCAATTACCTGACAATATGTTGCTGTTGTCTCTTTGCATATTTCGGGAGCCTTCTTCCCGGCCGTAATTGAGGTCCGGCAACACCAAGTCATTTCTGTGTGGAGTGAAGCTGAAGAACGAAGTCATGGTCGACTGACCTTGTCTCTGCTCAACATTCAAATCATTGAAACTTGATATGCCAGGCAACATGATTAATCAAGGATGTTTGTCTAAAACTAAACTCGTGTTTTTTAGGACGGGCGAATTGGAGGGAGTTTATATAGACCTTCGGAAGTTAAAAAAAACCTTAGGTACTAGCTTCTAAACATGGCTTCTGAAAATGGCTTCTGAAAATGACTTATGATAATGGCTTCTGATAATGGCTTCTGATAATGGCTCTAAAAGAAATGTCTATTTTTTTTTATTTGAACTCGCAACAGGTTCCGGCGCGTGCACACGAAGGCTTCACACGATGTTCGCACTGCTTTTTGCGCGCATGAAGGAGGTTCACGGGAGTGATTGGCGCTATTTCTACGACGGAAGCGCGCTCGATGACTACGACCCGCACCAGGACTTTGGTTATGGTTTTGACAACTGGTGGGGCGAGTATTTTCACGAGCTTAATAATGGTTACAAAGATCTTGAGCGCCAGCTACAAGATGCTGGTTGGTGTTAGTTTGAAGTAAACTTTATTACACACACTCAGTAAATGTTCTGTTTGTGGAGACTGTGTTCGAGTGCCTCGCCAATGCTTATTTTAAGAGCATGGTTGGGGGTGAGATGCGTGTGTGCGAATGGGCTCATGGTTTTGGGTGAGACGAGTCCATTTTTCAGAAAAATCTCAATGCATTCTTTTTCATAGCTATGGCCGTCGGCAGCTATGACAGGGTCTTTCATCAACTTGCCGCTGATGGGGCACACAAAGCCCTTGAACATCATACCTACTTCTTTCGATTTTTCGTTATAATGTTGCTGGGTCGCAATACGTTGCAAGGCAGCTTGCAGATCCTCGCGGAGCTGCTGCAGATTCTCTTCAGAAAGTGCTTCGATGTCGCAGCCATGCATATATTGGTAGCGCTGTTTCAGTACCTCGTAGCGCCTCGTCAACCATGCATTGTCTTCCATCAGTTGCCTGTATGCGCTCTCCCCCACGCACCGAGTGTCGTCGACGCATGCTTTCTCACTCATAGTTCTTCTAGAGAGATGAGTGCGCCGTCAAAATTTACGATTTAGAGGGAATTTTATAGACCTTCGGAACTAGCTTCTGAAAACGGCTTCTGAAAACGGCTTCTGAAAACGGCTTCTGAAAACGGCTTCTGAAAACGGCTTCTGAAAACTGCTTCTGAAAACGGCTTCTGAAAACTGCTTCTGAAAACGGCTTCTGAAAACGGCTTCTGAAAACGGCTTCTGAAAATAAATGTCTATATAAAGAAACTGCTGTTGAGTTTTGATTCGTCAATGCAAGACACTCATAATGATCAAACGTTGCTCGAGCTATGTAAAAAACAAGAGGTGATATGCAATACTATCTTGAATGAAATATATCTGGTAGAAGCAGAAAAGATTGAAACAAGGACATACCGAGCACGTTTATTGTTGATAGATGTTTATTTGTTGGCGAAGGAAGAGTCAAAAGAGGAATTCTTTAAGAATAATAATTACAAGAGAATAAGATGTGATAAGATGTTGTCAATAGACAATGCGACTATTGTGAGCTATAATTGTGCAATTATTGCTTTCAAATTCGATTCTGCTATTTGTTTCTCGTTTTATGATTTCGTCGAAATGCTCATGAAGACCGCCATACAAGAAAAAAAGGATACTGATTCTACCCTCGATCAATTTATCCTCCGAAGCAATCTCCTAATGTTTGAGAAAAAGATTCTTGCGTGGAAAGGATTGTTTCGTTGTTGTAGTAGGAGCGAGGGGAGGGTGGCATGGGTTCGGGAGGAAGTCGCAAAGGTGCCTGAACCAGGAAATGCAAAAGAGGCAGAGCTAGGTAAACCTCTCGAACCAAATTGAGATGCATCAACGGCATTCTTGTTGAGGGGCAGGACTTCAATGAAGGAGGTTCATCGACCACGGGAAATAAGCCCGATTCGTTTGGTTGGAAATAAAGAACATGATCAATGATCCACTTGGTCTTGAGAGATAAGAGTCAAGTTGTCAAAGTACTCAAAAATAAAATCAGATAAAATAAAAACATTAGTCACAGCGAAAATAAGAAACCAATTTGAATCCTTTGTGTACAAAAGAAGAAGTACAGTTGCAATGGAAATTTGAACTCTCAAGATACACAATTTTGCAACATTGAATTTGAAGATTTGAAAGGACATTGTATAAGGCATGTCGTAAGTATGAATCAAAATTCGGAACGTCAAGTCTTCGATGTTGACAATGACATTCTGTCCAGTTTCTCTCGCATTGCATTTGGCAAGGAACAGTCGAATGTAAGCAATTTGGTGAATACTTCTAACACAAGCGTACTTTTGAAGTTTTGCGACGTCTGCAAAAACCTCAATTTAGATCCAATGGATCCCAATGCTCTGCACATAGTCATTATATTTATGTCCAAAAGCAAACGTAGACAGAATATTGCACGTATGTTCACCACCATGAATGAATGCAAAGAAGTTATCGAAAACATGAATATGGACGAAGAATCTTTTCAAGGTAATACAACTTATTTCGAGATGCTCAACAGCATGGCCGATTGGATCACATTATTTTCGTACTTCAAACTAAAATTGAATAATAAAAAGGATCGCAAGATACATTTACTTCATAATGAAATTGAGAAAAATACTGTTATTCAACGAATGGTAGTTTCTCTGACAGAAGCACAAGTTCATGCTGCTGGCAATTTACCTGAGCAAAAAATTACTCCAGTAGAGACAGCAGTGCTTGCAATTTTGTATTTGAGCCCAATATCGACTCCAGCTGGGAAGATGCTCGAGAGTTTATACATCTCTATCAACGACAAGCCACGTGATGCCGAGCTTCGCTGTCTACGTGCCATGACGTATTTCAAAGACACAAGCGACGACGAAGATGCATACAGTGATGCACTTCAACTCGTACTTAGAAGTTTTGAAACCAGCGTTGATTTTATTCGTTCTATTTCCGCGGTCTTGAAAAAACGCATATTAAACTCCCAGGAAAACGTCTCAGGAATTCACCAAAATATACATGCACGGCCTTTATTACGCAACTATGTGCACAATGCATTGGCAAACAAACAAAAATGTATAAGTCAGGATTCGTGGATCAAGTGGCAACTCGGTGTAAACTTTCAAAAGGCTACAGGATTGCATCTACAACGACTTCTATATTTCATTTCAACACAGAGCATTTCACCAAACAGAGAGCTATATGAGTGCTATTACACAATTGATATCTGCAATAGATGTAAAGAACTCACAGTTGACGTCATAGATGTGGATGCAATCATGATGGTCGTGAACAGTCTGAGACTCTACAAAAATAATCTCAAAACACTGATAGACTTTTCAGGTTTATGTTTGCGAGGCGTGAATCAAAAGACACGTCAGGGCATATCTCTGGTACAGACTTTGCAGTTGTACATTGCTATATTCCAACACGAAAGTATATGGAAGGATTGCTGGAAAAAAATTCTGCCCATGATGAATCACACGATCATGACTGACGTCAAACGTTTCAGAGATACTCACGTCTATGACATTGACGCGGTGGTTTACAACCTCGTCCACTCTCTCGTGGACGATAAGTAAATGGTGATTCAAAAAAACTTTACTTTATGATTGTTACAAAAGACTTACTGTGCCTGCCTAGAAAACTATCTTGACACCAAGTGAAATATCTCAAGGAGGAGAGCTGTGGGGCAAACCAACCAACCTCCTAAAGTCCGATCGCATGCGAATTTCATCGACTGCTTGATGAGAGAAAATATTGGAATTTTCTAAGGTCATTTGCCAAACAGTGTCTGAGAAATGTACGTGGAAAGATTCTTTCCACATCCAATAATCCACCATTAACACAACTGCAGGGTCGTTAGAGAATAAGGCAAAGTCTTCCCATGGCAAGAGAGGTTGTCCTCCCCACGAGCAGAGCCAATGCAAGTCGTCCGAGGAATGCATACAGTGAGGATGATTCTCTCTAGACATTTTATATGCAAGATTGGCTTCTACTTCCGGCTTCTACTTCCGGCTTCTACTTCCGGCTTCTGCTTCCGGCTTCTGCTTCCGGCTTCTGCTTCCGGCTTCTGCTTCCGGCTTCTGCTTCCGGCTTCTACTTCCGGCTTCTGCTTCCGGCTTCTGCTTCCGGCTTCTACTTCCGGCTTCTGCACGATTATATATATAAATATGCCATTGAGGAGAAGGAGCAGATTGAAGATGCAGCTAGTCATGCTGTTTCTCGAGGTGCTTATGGCGTTTGTGTGGGGCATTGTATATGCGAATGCGAGCGCCAGGAAAACAGGAATGTGTACTCGTGTCTGTCACGGGTATAAAATGGTCGTACCATGTTTTGCAATGCCAGAAAACGAATGTCCTAGCTCTTCTTTCACTCCCAAGGAAGACAAAAAGAACTGAGTGGGGTGTTGAATGACAGTAGTTTACGAATAAGTCAAATAAAAAGCAGAAGAGAATCCATTGCATTGCACGACAGGAGTGCAGCCGATAACTCCAACCGCTTCGTTGCATAGGGTTTTGATGTTATCCATCATTTCCTGCTCGGAAATCCTCCTGCTTTCCTGCTTTAAGATCCCGCATGAAAATAAATTGGTTGTTGCAATTTCATGTGGGGTGAGAGGGAAAATTGTGTTCGAGTTTGGGTCCACGCGCATTTTCTGGCGCATCTGCCGCGAGGTGATGATAGGAAGATTCGGTATCAAGATTTCAGGTGGTAGCATTGTAACAGCGCTCAGTGCACCGAGCGCCATGCACCGTCGCTGTTCATCAACACTCATCTCTGAGTGCAGCATAATCGTCTCCGAGTTGTCTATGAGTCCTTTGATTAGCGATCCTCCAAAGAAGACATTCTTTGCAGACGGTACGAGAGGGCGCATCGTGCTTGTATCCACTGTGTAGGCCACTCCTTCTGCACCACGGCTTAACAGTGTGATGTAAAAAGAGTTTTGTGTAGCAATCGCCCTTTCCGACGCCGTCTTCGCGGCACAGTTTAGCGAAAATACTTGTCGAGGAGTCAACTGTGTTCGAGGAGCTGGAATGTTATTTTGCGCGTTCTGCTGCAAGCCATAAGTCGTTTGTTGTTGTAACCCTTTGGCAACGTTTTTAAATAACAAGACATTCTGTAGCTCGGTGACATGAAGAGACGACTTCAGGTTGCTTGCCATTGTGACGTTCAGTTTTTGATTTTTCAGTTTTTTCTGTAAATTTCTGCGCATGTCAGTGCTGGGTTGAGTGTCGAAGTTGACAGTCACCTGCTGGGAAACAGGACTCTCAACTTGGAACGCCGGGCCTGTACCCTCAAAAATCCTCAGGTTGTCCCCGAGCATTTTGATGTGAACTGTCTGATCGCCTACCTGCACTGACATCACATGCTTGACATTCGCTGACGTAACAATAGCATGACCGCCCAGAGGTTGATTATGCCACCAATCATTGAACATATCAGCACTGTAGTTTAGGCCTTCCTCCTTCGAAAGTTTTTCGGTTTCTTTGCCGGGAACCATTGTGTCACCAATGGAGGGTGCCTTTGCAAGCAGTGCTGTGGTCGAGATATTATAATTTCCCTCTTGGGTTTTCGCTTCGGCGACACTGCTCAAAAAAGATGCTCTGTCCAGCTTTTGCAAATTTATGAACTCGTCTTTCAATGTGGTTATTGGTTGCTCTTTGAGAAGCAACATCATGTTCATGAGTGTTGGCTGCAGGTCACTGATAGTGGGGGGCAGAAGCGCGCAAGTGGAAGCAACCGAGTTCCTGATAACCTCTTCGGGGAGATTCCAAGATGCTGCCGCGGCAGCCAGGAAAGCTGCAGAGTCCTCGCAGTCAAAATGAAATTTCATTGTCTTTTCTGTCTCCTCGCTCTTAAAATTCATCTTTTGCATCAATAGGTGTTCGGCAGTGAAGCCAGGAATAGTCTGATCCTCTCCAGGATCAGTGCCCTTCACCATTTTGACATTAACTTTTGCCAACATACTTCCATCGTTTTGAAATCCAAGTTCTCGTTGGTTCGGGAGTAGATTTACCGAAAATTTTGGCGTCCAGGAAGGATCTCCTGTGTACTTGGCGTTGGAAATCAACTCGTCGCGGATCTGCATGAGCACCGCGTTTCGGAATTCGTGCTTTGGCAAGTTTTTGACATGGTGCGCGACTACATGGTCCAATTCTCGGATGTTATCACAATCGACACCGTATGCTTGTGCGATCTGTACTGCGACCGTGGCGCATGCATTCAGATTGAAGATCATCAACTGCGGTTGTAGAGCACCCAGAACGCTGCCCTTTATCATGCACTCTACTTGTTGTGGGTCCATGCAGACCGCATCGCCGTTCTCAGCGTTCCCGAGAAAACGACTCCACTGCAGGGGCAGTTCTGGCACTACATCGGTCTTCGCAAGAGACATCAGAACTTGTTTGCACGCTTCTGCGCGACGGCCTCTGCAAGCTATCACTGCAGTTGTCATTTGCTGTACCGTTTCCAGAGGTCCGACCTTTTTCTCCATACTTAGTTCATAGGCCATCACGTGGTCCAAGCAACTTCTGATGGCTTCCTTATTTGCTGACAATGCCATCGGCATTTGCATCAAATCTGCTGAGGAGAATTTGTTCATGCTATCAAAAACAGGATTTTGTACAGGAGAATCGTTTGCCAAAGCCACTGTGAGTATCCACTTGTTGTTATCCTCGCCGGTGGTGACAGCACACGAGTAGGATGTTTTTTGGAACAATTCTTTCAGCAGGTCCATGTATGGCACGTGCATGGTCACCATATGCTCTAGATGTTGTGAACCGTCTTCGGATGGTACGGGGTTCATCATCTTTATTTGAAGAGCCGGCCTAAGATTTGCCAGAGGGTGCTGCGGGGGCATACTGGAGTCTAAATTCAATTGCCGCTCTTCCAAAAACGCCTCGGCGTTGTCGTTGGAAATCACCGCCTGCACAAGCGAATTGTCGCTAGGCACCTCAGTGACGAAATAGTAAGCTTTCACAGGGAGCATCATTCTCTGAAGATTATTATTGGAAAATTGGGAAATTACGGCCATATTCGCATGTAGCGCAGACACCATGTTAAAGGCAACCGTGTTCTGCGAAGCAGTGCAGGATCCCAGAGGCTGTGCTACATGCGATAAATTAGATTGCATAGACAGGCCATCTGAGAGCTCACAATAAAGTCTCATGACCAAAGATGGTAAGTGAGGACTTTTGGAACTCATAAACAACTCTTCGTAAATACACAGGCATATATTTTTGCGCTTTATTGAAAGAGAATGCTATTTGACAAAGACTTATGGTTCGAGGAGAAACAACGAGCAAGAAGCTTTGCGACCATCGAGTGGCCCGGGATTCGTACATAATATAGTGTGCAAATGCAAATTGAGAACAAGTACACTGAACAGGATGAGCCATGCAGTGTTGAATGACTTTTTCTTCACAGTGTTATAGAGGTGTTCATGACTGCTTTCCACAGGTTCTCTTTCAAACAGACACATGAATTCCAACGTCAAGTCACTGACACAGAGTATCAGGAAAGCAAGAAATGCGAATATTGTCTGGTGCTGTGCTCCATACGACCACCCCTGGATCGAATCCATACCAGCAAAAGAAAGATACGCGTACAGCAAGAGTGCAATTACCAGACCTATTGCTACTCTGTTGAACTTGATGGAATCCACAATCTCAGGTGTCTTAGGTGGCTTAGGTGCATCATCGGAGACACTTCCCACGGGTGCGGTTTTCCTACAATAGACATCCCATTGCGACAGCAAGTGCAAAATTCGCAGAACATTTGAGATGTGCGCTATCAGGCCTATCACAGTAAAATGCAGAATCACCGTCATTATCAAATAATAATCAGTCACTCCCTGTTGAAGTGCCGTGCCAACTGCTATAAATGTCAACCCAAGAATTATTGGCACATCAATAGCGATCTGTGCAACAAACGCCAGTTGATTCAAATGTTGATCAAGTGCTCTATCATGCTCTGGTTCTTTTTGATCTGGCCAGCCTTTGTTGTACATGCGATACAGAAAGTAGACTAACATGCCACAAGCCAGTACGAAAAATATCCACCAAATAATAACAAATATTAAAAAGAATTCAGTTTGCTGATAGGGCACTGTCTGCATCTTGTCCTCCTCACGTTGCCAAAATTCGTGATTCAAAAATTTTGCAATTTGCCAAAAACCCACACCAGCAAGTCCAACAGGAAATGCAACCGAAGCCCGGCCCAGGAAGTCGCTGGCAGTTGAAAAAGCCTGCTCATAGCATAGACTCCACTCGTGGGAAGCCTGATGCTTTTTAGTCCTTACTTCGATGATCTTCCCCCAGTAATACGCCAGGGATGCAGCCAATAACAACATCATTTCGCCGCCCAGGTGCCAGTAAGTGGATACTGTGTAGTTTGTGATCCTCTCAAAGTACTGTGGCACACCTGCGTGCGAGCAGGTTTCCATAGCTGCCTCGTACTTTCTCAAATACACCTTGTAACCTTCATCGTTCAGCGATGGAGGGTTGTTGACCGTATTGGGGCTGGCCGCCAATTGCACTGTCTGCATTTTGTTGTACGTATGCATCTCCGCGATCCATTCGGGAATACGTTGTGTGACTACACTAATTTCTAACTCTCCCAATTGTACTCTGTCGTGATTTACATTCTTGTTCGCGTCAAGTGAAGTCCAGCTGGATGGACATTTCCGTTTTTGTTCCTTTCTGTACAAGTCATACAACAGTTCATCGGGAATCCTCTGATCCTCTATATTTTTGTATCCGATTACAGAACAATACTTGTCGATAAAATCCCAAAGTCCTTTATTCGTGTTCACTTTGCCTGCCGGGAGAGTTCCTAAATACGTGGAATACTCACTTACCAATGGATCTGGTCTGTTTCGTCTATGTTGTTTGGAATTTATGAGCGCCATTTCTTGCAATTGTGTCACAGAACCGTTTACGGGTGGACCATCTCCGTCCAAAGCGTAGTCTATGTGATTCTGAACAAGACACGAGTCCTGTTGATATTTGAGATCACACTTCAGCTCTTTGACAAACTGCAATAAATTGGGACTTGCAAAGTCTTTCATACAACCACAAGCAGACCTGTCATGCATTGATCCATCCCACCCGCGAAACCCAGTGGTTTGCGCATAGTTGTCGTCTAGGGCCTGCAGAATCAAATTTTGCATGAACGGCTTCACATAGTCTATCTTTAGCACCTGCCCCAAATCAGGATGAACAGTTTTCTTGTGTTTGGGCCACAGGTCTCCATAGCATCCCATCAACAGCATAGCTTTGTGGAATGGATTGATAACTTCTAAGGAGACTTTTGCATGCTTTTTTTCGTTAAACACCTCCTCCTGAATATATGTGTATACATTCTGTTTCAACGAAGCTCCGGTGATTTGCATCCATTTGTATGGATTTTCCTCCATGTGTCGACTTAGTGGATTAAGTGATCGTTTGATACCGACATTAATTGGAATGATGTCCTGAAGATGTGTATCTTTGTCGTCAATCAGTAGAGGATTCATGAAGATCATAAGTAACAAAAATATGATCACTGCATAGTACAATAACGTTGAACACAATGACGAAGCTTTCATAAAATGAATATCTTTAATACCCTAAAATACAAAAATTAACAGCGGTGTATCAACCAAAAATAATTGTGTGTTGATACACAAAAAAAATCAATGTATCCGAATGCGAAAAGCAATGATGAGTCTACATGGAATGCGTGAGTACTATTTACCAGAAAATACTAAATGACACCGAGGCATTCTCGCTTGCAATGGACGTTTTCATCAACACACAAGCAATGTCAAATAGTTTGCACTCGAAATACAAACCATGTGTTCCGAGCATTGTTGGACTGCTGACACTCATTGACATCGTGTTTGACATGTTTCGAGATGTCGGTCTACATGTCGTGTACGAAGTGTTCGAAGCTATCAAGTGTCATCCGACAATCGAGTTCGAGAAAGCCAAAGGCTGGAAACTATGCTGTTTTAGTAAACTACCCTCTCCCGAGTGTTTGCAGGTTGGACACAAAACTGTTCACGTTCGGTACATGAAGTTGCTTCAGTGTTTATGGCTCACGACCAATATTTGCGAACTCGAAAGGACCAGGCGTTCGACTGTGTCACACCGTGTCCCCACGACCAGACCAAGCCTGCACTACGAGCTATATCGCAGGTCGTTCTGTTTTGTCTTACGGGAACTAGAACGGTTGTACGAAGACGTCGTGACGCAGGAAAAGGCAACTTCGACGAGGCGATGGACAATGAAAAACACTTGAGATGAATAGGAAATTTTGTGGATATAACCCATTCGAACGTGAACTCGGTAATCGTAAATATACATGGGTATACAGCTTATTCGCAAGAAATCGACTGTGTCACAGAGAAACTCTTCTGTGTCCGTGCATGTGTTTATGCGTATTCTGTTAGCACACGTCGTGATCATGTATGTATGCTCGTGGTATGTCGATCACAAGCACATACAAACTCGACTATCCCATCGCATCGTCAAAATGTCAGATCACGAAAATAAAATGTCTGGGAAACTGCATGTTGCATCACTGCCGCTCGACACAAAACAGATCAACCTGCGCGTACGCTTACCGGTCCATACAGGAGCAGGACGCAGCACCGGAAATATTTAATTTTTTTTGTATATAAGAGCACCCTCTCAGGCGAGAATGGTGCTCACACGCACTCTCGCCTTTGCGGTAGTGTTTTGCAGCCTGTCCGGGCATGCTTTCGGGGTTAGGCCCATGTTTTTGGTTGGGACGGGCGTTGAGGCCATCCAAACTTTCTGGAACGTCACGAGTGACGTTCCAGCTGGGCTTCAGAACCGAGTGATTACACCGGAAAAGATTGAGGGCGCCGTGGCCCAGGCCGAGGCAGCCAATTATGAGCAGCAGGCCATTCAGCCAGCAGCAAAGAAGGGTGGGTTGAGGCCCATGTATTTGATTGGGTCGGGCGTTGCCGTCATCCACAGTTTCTGGGACGTCACGAGAGTTCCAGGAGTTCCAGCTGAGCTTCAGGCAGCAGTCACGAAGGCTGCGGATGAGGCGGCTGCGGCTGCGGCGCAGGCTGCAGAAGAGGCGGCGGCGTTGGCCCAAGCCAAGGCGGCAGAGGCGGCGGCTGCGGCAGCCAAAGAGGCCGTGGCCCAGGCCGAGGCGAAGAAGGCTGCAGAAGAGGCGGCGGCGTTGGCCCAAGCCAAGGCGGCAGAGGCGGCGGCTGCGGCAGCCAAAGAGGCCGTGGCCCAGGCCGAGGCGAAGAAGGCCGCTGAGAAGCATGCGGCTGCAGCAGAGGCTGCGGCTGCGGCGGAGGCGGCGAAGAAGGCCGAGGCCGACGCGGCTGCGGCTGCGGCGCAGGCTGCTGCCGATGCGCTTGCGAAGAAGGCTGCGGAGGAGGAGGCTGCCGCATCGTTGGCGGCTGAGCGGGCCGCGGCCGACGCGGCTGCGGCTGCGGCGCAGGCTGCTGCCGATGCGCTTGCGAAGAAGGCTGCGGAGGAGGAGGCTGCCGCATCGTTGGCGGCTGAGCGGGCCGCGGCAGCGGCGGAGAAGCCAGCGACGGAGAAGGCCGGCACGGCGGAGAAGCCAGCGACGGAGAAGGCCGGCACGGCGGAGAAGCCAGCGACGGAGAAGGCCGGCACGGCGAACAAGGTCTTGCAATACGCAAAGAAGGTCTTGCAAGAACTTCTTCAAGCCGGAAAGGAGTTGTTGTGCCGGTGGTTCGTGTCGACGCAAGAACTTCTTCAAGCCGGAAAGGAGTTGTTGTGGCGGTGGTTGTGGCGGTGGTTCGTGTCGACGCAAAAACTGCTGGGTTGTTTGTGTCGTTTTACAGGCTGTCACATGCCTTTCATGCAGGATGATTGGTTCCTTCAAATGCTCACCACCGTTTCCTTGTACACCGCCAATTTTTTTATGTCTTTATTGCAAAAGACAAAAAAGCTCTTGCTCCAGGAGAAGAGGCCCAATCGCAGTGCAGCGCCGCCTGTAGCAGATATTATTGCAGCGAGGATTGAACTTCCAATAAAGTTCACACTTGCATGGATTGTAGGATACGCGGTAGTGGCTATACGAGGCGTGAAACACATGTGCGTTTTGTGCATGTTCCTGTTGTGGACAGCGGGACTTGTGGTGGCTGAGTTTGTGCCGACGGGGACGGAGCCGGCGGCTGGCGCTTCGGTCAGCACGTGACCCTGCGAATTCGCACTTTAATAAAAATACATAATTTATTTCGTCACTCACTTGATGTGTACACCCAAATTTGCATTGCACATACACGAATTGATTGTTTCAGGCAAATAAAACGGATTCGTCTGAGTACCCCATCCACAGGATTTGCACGGCTCGTTGCGTCCACCGATGGAAAAAGATCCAGAAAGACATGGAGAGCACGGAGCGCTTGGCAACATGACGTCAACACCATGTCCTGATACACAGGTACATGTCGTTTGGTTTCTTGCTCCGAGAGATGTTGTTGTTTTATTCGTGGGGCATTGGAGGCATGGGCGGTTGCTACTCACGGCAGAGAAGAAGCCCTTGGCGCAGAGCGTGCAGTTACCTCGCTGTAGTTCCACACGACGAGAACTATTCTCGTAGGACTGGTTGGCGTCAAAATTTCTCGGATGCAACTCTCTTTCAAATCCAGGAGGACATTTACAGTCGGTTTGTGTGCTGGAATTTACATCAGAAACTTCAACACCAGCACAAGGCACAGGTGTTATAGCGCCCAAAGGACAGTAGTGGTCTTCTGGACAAGAGATGCAAGCCTCTCTTGATTCGTTTTGCATGCGGCTTCTGCGGAAAGAACCCGCAGCACAGGGCTGACATACACCTGTGTAAGAGTCAAGCACAGAAAGGGGCTGAAATCCGGGACCGCACACACAATTTTGCATTGTACTGCTGCCGTGCAGCGAGACGGTGCTTGCATTCGGAGGACACGACAGGCACGACAATTGAGCTACCGAGTCTTGGAACGTGTCATGAGGACAGGCTGTGCATGCACGTGAAAGATTGCTCGCATGGAATTTGCCGGCGGGGCATGCTTTGCACTGACTGTCGAAGGAGCGCTCGTAGCCGAGTCGACAAGTGCAGTCGTCCTGGCTTGTTCCCCACGGCAGGCTGTGGTCGTTCACGTTCAGCACGAACCCGACATGTCTGTCGCCTCCGTCTTCGGGAAGATCACACAGCTGGCAGGCAGTGTTTCTTTCGACGAAGAAATGTCCGGCAGGACAGAAAGTACAGAGGTCGTTGGATATGGCTGTTTGGATTTTGTACTGGGAGCAATTGCGACACTCTGAACCGAGTTCGGAGTGCCTGCGCTCGTGTCCGGGGAAGCACAGACACCCGGAAATGCTGTTCATGATGAGCTTGTCAGGCCCGACGAGGGTCTCGTTCTGGCCACTCAATGAAGGACACGCTGCGCAGTGCGAGTAGTCTGCGACACCAGTTCCTGCCACGCCGTAGTGGTGCAGCAGCGAGTGTCCGTGGTCGAAGCTGACGCCCCCACAGTACGTGCAATGTTCGTGGTTTTTCTGCTCCTTGAATGACCCCACTAAACATGGCCTGCAGAAAGAAAAGTTTCCGGAAATGCGAGAAGGCTCCTGTCCGACATCACACACACACTCGTTGACAGAGACTGCCGCCGCACGCACTGTGGTGTTGCTCTGAAGCACGGGGTCCAACATATGGAAGAAATGGCTCTCGTCCGAAATGTTGCCGGTGAGGTACAGAGCAAGCGTCGCATCGCTGCAGAAGTGACAGAAGGTTTCGGCGACGTTCGGCTGGTATCTTCCGACCTCGCACTCCAGACACTGCTGATCACCAAGCCAATTCTTGTAGTGACCTCTGGTGCATGCCTGGCAAGGGGGCTTGACCACTGTTTCCGTTCCATTTAATGCGAGAGACCGAGCGAAGCCCGGGTCGCAGAGACAGGCAAAGACGCTCGTCTGTCCCCGATACTCGTGCCACTCGTGCTGGGGGCACAGGTCGCATGAGACCGCAGCGTAAGCCGCCTGGAAGAAGCCTTCGTGGCACAAGGCGCAGTTCTCGCTGTTTCCTGGAGTCGAGTAAACAGGCTTGTAGTGTCCTGGCAGGCATTGGGTGCAGGCAGCTGGAGGACTAGCACACTCTCCGACACACGTTCCGTCCACGCGTAGGGTGTGGCACGTCGAGGATACGTTAGGGAGTGCATTGCATACACACGCAGAGGCCGCTGTGCTTAAGGCGGGGGCCCATGCACCACTGCCACATGCGCGACACTCTCCGGCTTGCTCGTACGAGCCCGCCGCGCACGCCGTGCATGCTAGCTCGCCAGAAACGTTCTTGGGCACTCTGTGGTGTCCTGGAGCACAGTGGCACGCTGCTGGCCCGAGGAGCATGTCGGCGGTCGGTTGGTTGCTGGAGAGCACAGGACACGCGCGGCAGGAACTGTGCTCCCAGTAGTGGTCTGTTGCGCAAAGCTCACACGTGGCGTTCGCTGTCCAGACATACGGGGCGGCGCATTTGCAGCGCGACGACGCCGGGCGAGCGTCGGAGTGCTCTGGGCATTGCAGACACGTGGTGTCGTTCACCGCATACGTGTCTATCTGACACGACAGACAAGGCGTGTCGCCCTCGAGCGGTTTGACGTAACCCGAGGGACACGCTGTGCACTCAAAGTTTACGAAGCCGAAGCCTTTCTGACACACACAGGACTCGTGGTCGGCGGACGCGATTTTGTTCTGTAGGTGGCACATCTCCTCCACTACTTGTCCGCCCTGGCAGCGCTCCCCGATGCCACACGGCAGACAGCGCGGTTCCTCGCTGGTGCCCATGAGACGGAAGCCCGCGAGGCAAATGCAGTCCGAAGGGAAAATCGCGCCGGACTCAAACGTGAACTGGTTTTCTGGACAGCGAACCACGTTGGGCAACGGGACGTCAGATTGCGGGCAGAAGAAATTTACGGGACAGAGCTTGCACAGGTCCGTGCGCGCCGTCCTGAACATACCGGCGACACACACAGCGTCGTGCAGGTTCGCCGTCCCCGTGGAGAGCGTGCGCAGATTCGCATCGTACTGTGCCACGGGACGCAGCGTCTCGTTCGTACAGACGTGGTGCAGCGGACAGACAGTGCAGGCGCCGAGAGCATGTCTGTAGAACCCGTCGATACATCGGCACAAGTGCACACTGGTACTGTTTTCGGGAGCCTGTTCGTTTGCCGCGCAGGACCTGCGCGTGTTGTTGTAACACCAGTGGTTGTGCGGACAGCCAGAGCACTCATATGCAGACTCCTCGGTGCACGTCACCGCGCTGGCGGAGCAATAGCTCCCGGCGCTACACACACAGTGTGAGTTCACGTTCGTCGCCCCCCAGGAACACTGTGTCGCCACTCCTCTGCGACAGACCTCATCTGCGTGGCAGGCAATGCAGACTGCGGTGCTGTTCTGTGCATCGTGATCAACAACCTCGCTGTTTCGAAAGCCCGGATCGCATGCACATTCAAAGACGTTTGCTGCGCCTCTCAACGCTCTTGAGTTTGGCGGACACGGCAGCAGCTCCTCCCTGCCACACAAAATTTCACCGCGAAGGGGGTCGCATGCGTGGCAGCTGTCGGCGTCGGTGCCCTCCCCGCGGTAGAACTCCCAATCGCACAAACAGTCCGCAACCACGCCTCTCGCGATTTGGCCCTCAGTGGAAGAGTTAGCCGGGCAGGGGAGTGGGCTCGCCACGTCCGCAGGACAGAACGTGTCTGCGGGGCATGCGGTGCAGTTGTCGGCGTCGCCGTAGAAGCCGGCTACGCACCTGCAGTGATCGCTGTCAGACGACCCTGCCACCGAGAACGTGTGCATGAAACAAGGTATCTGCATGTGCTGGGTGGGGCAGTGGAAATGTTCAGGACAAATCGAACAGGTGCTCTCGTTCACGCGCAGATACCCAGCCTGACATTGACAGTCCAGAACGCCGAGGCCCCAAGCGTCCGGGGCGCGCGCCGAGTGCGCGGGACACGACTGGCAGTGATTCTCCGTAGCTTCGGCCTGTATGGGCCAGAATGCAGATGGGCCGCAGTCGACGCAGCCGTGACTTCCGGCGGCCAGCTTGAACTTGCCCGATTCGCAGGCCACGCACGGTCCGCCATCACTGCCGGTGAACCCAGGATCGCACCTGCAGTCTGTCTGCGCGTCGTTGCTCAGCACGTCGCCCGTGGAGTTTCCAAGACAGGACAGACACTGCGTGGCTGCCGAGAACGGCGTGTACGTTCTCCCGCCACAGAAACTACAAGCGGTGTCGCTGGAGACGCTGTCTTTGAACGTGCCGGGAGCGCACGCCTGACAAGAGCCGCCCACGGCGTAGTAACCAGCTATGCACTGACAACTTGTTGCGTTCAGAGATCCGGCGGTTGACACACTATTTGCGGTGCAATTCAAACACGCCGTCGACACCACGGCATCAGAGGTTGCTGAAATCACTGCCCAGTATGTGTTGACAGGACACGACGCGCACGAAATATTCTTGTGTGTGCGTTCTGGCACGTCGGCCCCGAGCTTTCCTAGCTCGCAAGCTACACACTCTTCGTTGCCGGCAAAGTCCTTGTAGTAGCCGGCTGCACACTCCACACAGCTGTCTGTCCCCAGGGTGTACCCGGCTTCGCACTGGCAGCTTCCGACGGTCCCGGAGAGACTGCTTCCGTGCTCGGGGCAAGGTCGGCAGTCTCCACCCTCGGCCACGAACGAACCAGCAGGACAGACGACACACATAGCCGAGCTGTTCGAGGCATTATATGACGTGGTGGACCCAGGAGAACAAGACACACAAGTGAGCTCTGTCTCTCCAAATACACGGAAGGAATTGACTGGACATGGCACGCACAGCAACCCTTCTTCCTCTCGGAAAAAACCAGCGCTGCAGCGACAATCTGCCGCTGTCACCGCCCCTGGAGCGCTGAACTCGTTCACTTCACACGACTCGCAGAGGGCCCCGTTCGATACGCCGTACGAGCCGGCGCTGCAGACGCACATGGCGCTTCCCGGCGCCGAGGTCATGTGTGCGGGACATGGCAAGCAAGTTGGTGCCCAATACTCGGACTCATAGTAACTGATTTCTCCCCATTGCACTGCCTCTGGCTGATACGTGCCAGCAGCGCACGGCTGACAAAGCTGCTCTGCTGGTAATCGAATATCTTCTGTTGGGTGCCATGGCCAGCCCGGGTAAAGAGCATAGCCAGCGTTGCAAGAACACTGGGAGTCAAGAACATTGCCAGATCCAAAAATCCCAGGCCGACTGTTGCTGTTCGGCGGGCATTGCAGGCAAACATCAAATCCAAAAGAGTTTTGCAGGGACTCTGCGGATGCGGAGCCAGAACTGTAAGACCCATTAGCACATTTCTGGCATGATTCTGCACCGACCCCAGCAAATGCGGTCGAATACTTGCCCTTGGGACATGCATCACAGTCATTCCCTGCGTCCAAAGCGTACTTCCCGGGCACACACATCGTGCAAATCGATGCGCCATTCCAAGATCCGTGGCCCGGTGGGCAGGGCATGCAAGGCGAGTTTCCGGAACTATTCTTGTACTTGCCAACGCCGCACTGTGCGCACTGGCTGCCCGCCGGCCCTGTGTATCCTGGTTCGCATGAAGGCAGACAGCTGCTTACATCTGTGCTGGCAGGTGGCGCTTCCGTGGATTCCGGACACGCAGCACATGCAGACGTAGAAGAGCTGTAAGTGTTTGCCGCACATGCTTCGCACGCAACTACGTTACTGACAACTCCCTTGTACGTCCCAGGCTCGCAGGCTACGCACAAAGGCTTGCACGTGCTTGAGTTTAAACTTGGAGCGAATCCCGGAAGTTCCGAGGTCAGCACCCCCGCCTTCATTAGCATCAGCGAGATCCATGTCTGGGGTTCGAGTCTGATGTAACGCGCAGTGACTGGTTGAGAGAAGTAAGAATAAGTGCTGACCGTTTGTTCCCAGTTGAGCTCGTTTGGCAATTGGAATATCGTTCCTCCATCAACAAAGACAAAAGAGCTGTAAACAGTAGTATCTGAATATTTCACTTTGATCGACGTGACAAGATGAGGGTCAAATCTAGAGTTCTGTGTCACAACGCCGTGAATTTGGTATCTTTTACCAAGATCGATTGTCATATATGTACCCACCGCTGCTTCACCGCATCGCCAATCTCCTACCCAATAAGAAGCAGAATCAAGCATCGACTGGGCACCCAGGTTGCCAGCTGTGTGCCCACCACAGGTGGTCGAATACGACCGCTTATTCTCGGGCGGGTTATTCAGGACCACTGGCGTTTCCAGAATCGAGCAATTTACAGCAGCATAGCCAATGTTGCAAAGACACATAGTGACAGAGTCTGCGCCGGTCACGGATGACGAATTGGCAGGACATGGCAAGATGTCGCTGCCTGATTGCAACAACCTACGGCGTGTGGTGCTGTCATTTGTGTATGAGTTTTCAGCATCTGCGTGAAACCCAGGGCAATAAAATCCAGAAGGACAAAGCACACAAGTATTGTCTTGCATGAAAAATCCCGGATGGCAAACGCACTCGGACGTGTTGTCACTTTGCGTCAAAGAAACTGAGAACGGCGGACAGTGGCCCGCAGTGTCGACGAAGCAGGCTGTGCCTGCTTCGCAGAACAAACATTCTGGCGGGTCGGCAATCGCCGTGGTATCCTGCATCTGCGTCGCCTCGACAGACTGGCCACAGAGAGTCGTCGACAGGCTGCACAAAACAAGAAGTTGCAAAAGTTTGCATCTGCGTGTCATAGAGAGACACGTCTAATATAGTATGTATGATTCTGAGTCTACA
>Ga0049083_10000062_pt1 | contig 27651 bp, 21 predicted proteins | sample GreLakmeMI27MSRF_FD_66719 | JGI IMG/M metagenome (GOLD analysis project Ga0049083, IMG submission 66719) | Freshwater lentic microbial communities from great Laurentian Lakes, MI, USA - Great Lakes metaG MI27MSRF | ecosystem: Environmental > Aquatic > Freshwater > Lake | place: Great Lakes...
TGCTGTACTCTTCTGTAGGCATGTTTTTACCGCTTACGCGTTCACCGCTGCCAACATCGCTCGTCGCTCGTATGTACGACACCATCCTCAGTTCTCCCCCCCCCGCCTCCCGACTGTGCGCCTGCACAGGCCTGCCACAGGCGGCGCCATGTTTAAGAAGGCGACGCTGGTGAACCAGCAGAAGCTGAGAGGCGACCTGCAGAAGCGGTTGCGCAAGGACATGCAGCTGGCTATGCCCAGTCTGAGCGACGACGACGTCGAGTCGCTCATCCCGCTCAAGGCTGACGTGATCATGTACAAGCTGTCCAACCGCGCGGTGGTGTACGGAGTGGACGGCAAGAACCCGATGGTCTTCGACCCGGTGCGTGCGGCTTGACACCTCAGCGTCTTGTTGCCCGTGTGGCTGACTGCGTGTACAGGAGGGCGACAACGACCTCTACCCGACGGTGTATCTGCTGTGGAGGTTCCCCAACGCGCTGGAGAAGCTGCACACGTTCAGCGAGGCGCGAGCAGCAGAGTTGTAGCCGCCTGCGCTGCCTCTGACGCACGCACAGGTGTCCCCCAAGATCCTGGGCGGCGCGGATCTTATGCTGCAGGGCGTGATAACGCCCCAGGCTGGGCTTGGGAGCTGGGAGTGCGAGGACAAGCGAGCGGTGGCGCTGCCTGAGGACAGCAACCCGTTTCCCTTTGCCGTGGGCTCCATGGTCGTCTCCTCCGCCTCGCTGCGCGAGACGGGGCTCAAGGGACGCGGCCTGAAGCTGTTGCACCATTACCCGGACACGCTGTGGGCTATGGGGGACAAGATGCTGCCGGATGCCAGCTTCACCCCCGAAAGAGTGTTTCCCCTGGGCGCAGCGCCGCCGCCCTCCGCGCCGCCGCCCGAGCCCGCGGCGGTGCCCGCGGCCGCGCTGACGGAGAGCCTGCGCAGCCTGGCGGTAGTGGATGCGGGGCCAGCCCCAATCGCGGCCAGCGACCCCAGCGCCCCCAGCTCTGACAGCACCGCCACGCCCGAGGGCATGGACGCCATGCTGGACTGGTGCCTGCTGCGCGGACTGGTTGACAAGGTGCCGGACAGCGAGCTGCCCATCAAGTGCGAGGAGCTGTACAGTAAGGTGATCCTGCCGGTTCGCCCGCCGGGCAGCACCGTGGACATCAAAAAGTCTGGCTACAAGAAGATCGCCAAAATGTACGCAACCTGGGAAAAGAAAGGCCTGCTCACGCTCAAGGCTGTCCACAAGATCGACAACGTCACCGCCGTCAACCGCTCACACCCGGCCTACGCAGCAGCAGCAGCAGCCTTTGCGGCCGTGAGCGGCGACATGGGCGGTGGCGAGTCTGGTGCGGGCTCCAGCGGCTCCAGCGCGCCTCCTCAGGCGCAGGCGCACATCCAGGTGGACGTGCTCTACCGCAGCCCCTCCTCGCTGCGCCCGGTGTTTGGGGACCTGCTGAAGGACAACAAGGAGCGGCTGCTCAGCGAGGGCGACTGCGCCGCCGCGCTGGCAGCCTACGCGCAAAGCTGCGGGCTGAGCAAGGACAAGGCGACGCTCATCGTGCTGGACGAGCTGCTGGCGGGCAGCCTGTACGGCAAGAAGGAGACGGAGTCGGTGGGCACCCCCGTGGAGGCGTCCCGTCTGCTGGCGCGCCTGTTGGTCAAGCTGAACCTGTTCACGCGGCTGCGCATCACGCGCGTCGGCGGCGGTGCGCCGGAGGAGGTGCTCCAGAAGGGGAGCATCAAGAACATCAAGATCAGCGCGGAGGACCGTCACGCGGGGCGCAAGCACCTCACGCGCGTGGTTGGCGTGGAGGCGTTTGCAATCGACCCCGACGAGATCAGCTCCCGCATCCAGAAGCAGCACAACACCAGCTGCAGCGTCGCGCCGCTGCCGGGCAAGAACGAGACGGGCAAGGAGGTGGCGGCGCAGGGAAACCTTTTGGAGGAGGTTGCGGCCATGCTGAAGCTGGTGTACGGCATCCCGGACGAGTTTGTGGAGACGCACAGCAAATGCCACTAAACAATGCCTCTAGATTTTACCCAGCGTATCCAGCGTGCGGTCATGTCAAAGTCAACGTCATCTTCCCTCTCCACAATGAGCTCGCCCCGCCTTGTGAGCTCAGCCGCGCTGCAGGCGGCTGTACACGCCCTGCAGGTGCTGCGAGACTGGCGGGCTGGGGCCCACCAGGCGCAGCGCGCTGGCGAAGTGTCGCTGCGCCACGCACTGCGCTCCCCGGTCCTCCAGCAGCGCCGCCAGCTTGGCCTCGCGGCACAGCGCCGCCAGGTCGGCGCCGCTGTAGCCCTCCGTCGCCTCCGCGAGCGCCTGCAGCTGCAGGTCCGCGTGCGCGGGCGTGGCGCGCAGGTGCACCGCCAGCACGGCCCGGCGCTGCGCCGCGTCCTGGGGCGGCGGCACGTACAGCAGGCGGTCCAGCCTGCCCGGGCGCAGCAGCGCCGGATCCACTAGGTCAGGCCGGTTGGTGGCGGCCAGGAGCAGCACCCCCTCCGCCCCCGGGGCGCCCACGCCCCCGTCCAGCTCCGTCAGCAGCTGCGCCAGAACCCGCTCCACAGCGCCGCCGCCGCCGCCAGAGTCGCCGCTCCCTCCCGAGCGCGCGGGCGCCAGCGCGTCCAGCTCATCCAGGAAGAGGACGCAGGGCGCCTGGTCGCGCGCGCGCGCAAACAGTGCCGCCACAGCGCGCTCAGACTGGCCCACCCACATGCTGTAGATGTCCGCCCCACTGGCGGCGATGAAGTTGCGCCCCCCCCGGGCGGCCACGGCGCGCGCCAGGCTCGTCTTGGCGCAGCCTGGCGGGCCGTACAGCAGCACGCCGGTGGGCGGGCGCGCCCCCAGCCTCTGCAGCGCCGCCGCGGAGCCGCCCAGCGCCTCCGCCAGGCGCATCTTCACGCCGTCCAGCCCCGCCACGTCATCCCAGCAGGCGCTGGGTGGGGCCTCCACGCGCACCTCGCGCATGCCGCTGGCGCGCACGCGCCTCTGCGCCGCCGCAAAGTCCTGCGCGCCCACGGCGAGCGGCGCATCGGGGGATGCGCCCGCGGCAGCGGCGCTGCCGTCGGCGATGGCGCGACGCAGCGCGCCCAGCGACGCCTCTGCGACAAGCGCCCCCAGGTCCGCCCCAGTGAATCCGTGCAGCTGCTGCGCGAGCGCCAGCACGTCTCCAGGGGCCAGTCCGTGACGCAGCGAGCGCAGGTGCTGCTCCAGGATGGCCAGGCGGCCCTGGGGCGACGGGCAGCGCAGGCACACCTCTGCGTCAAAGCGCCCGGGGCGGCGCAGCGCCGAGTCCAGCGCCTCCGGCCGGTTGGTGGCTGCGATGATGGCCACCGTGGCGAGACGCGCGTCGCCGCAGCCGTCCAGCAGCGTCAGCAGCTGCGCCAGGAAGCGGGCAGAGGCGGCGCCTCCGCCCTCCCCAGCGCCGCCCTCGCCGCGGGCGGGGCACAGCGCGTCGATCTCGTCGATGAACACCACGGCGCAGGGGCGCGCGGCGGCGGCGTCGAACACGCCGCGCAGGCGGGCCTCGCTCTCGCCCGAAAACTCGCTCGTCAGCTCCGGCCCGCTCACTACAAACAGCACAGCGCCAGCCTCCGCCTGCGCGCGCGCGCGTCAGAGCAGCAGATGCAGCGCGGGCGCGTGCGGGGCGCACCGCCGCGGCCTTTGCAAGCACCGTCTTTCCGGTCCCCGGGGCGCCGTGCAGCAGCACTCCTCTGGGTGGTCGCAGCCCCGCCGCCGCGAACAGCTCGGGGCGGCGCAGCGGGAGCACCACCAGGCGGCGCAGCGCCGCGATCGCATCCTCCACGCCGCCCAGGCTGTCGAAGCTCGCCGCCGGATGTGCGCCTGCGATGGCTGCGCGCGCGGTGGCGGCGGCAGCGGCGCCAGACTGCACGTCGTCGCGGCTGGCGTCCGGACGCGTCTTGGGCGCAGAGGGCGCGGCGCACGGGCCGTCGCTCGTGCGCAGCACAACGCGAGTGGACGCAGTCACCAGATGCACCACCACCGCGGACCCTGCGCACGACTCAGCGTCGCCCGCCGGCGCCGCAGCAGTCACCTCGCAGAATGCTGTGCGTCCGAGGAGCGGCAGCGCGAAGTGCGCGTGCATGAGAAGCGAGCGCCCCGTGAGGCAACGCGCCGCCAGACTGCCCAGCAGCTCGGCCGAGCCGCGCGCCTCCACCGCGCGGCGCAGCCAGTGCGCGTTGGCGCTGCGTGCGCGGGGGCGCGTGAGGACAGCGCTGCGGCGGCGCGAGAGGGGCTCACCTGGAGGCAGCGGCGCGGGCGCGCGCGGCTGCGGCCGCGGCGCTCTCGCCCGTGGCCGGCGTGGAGGGCGTGCGTGCGGCGGAGCGGGGCTGCGCGCGGGCGGGCGTGGCCGGTGTACCCGCCCTGGGGGTGCCCGGTGTCCCCGGCGCTCCAGCCTCCGTCAACACCGCACTGCGCAGCGCCTCTTCCAGCGCGGCCACGCCGCACTCGCGCTGCGCCTGCGCCTCCGGCTGCTCGCCCAGCGTGAGCTCCAGCTGGGCGCAGGGGCGGAGGTGCGCTGGCACGCGACGCGGCGACCCAGCCTGCGCGGCGTCACAGCCGACAGAAGCGAGGCCGTACACGCGCACCAGGCGGCCTGCCGCAGGCGAGCCGCACGCGCTCCAGGCGGCTGCACCCAGCGACAGAGCGCCCGGGGGCAGCTTGGGTCGCGGCCAGGCGGCGGCGGCGGCGTAGCAGCACTCGCTGCCAGCCGGGGTGGAGAGCTCTGCTTTCTGAGGCTGCACCGACAGCAGCACGCACTCCCCGGCCGACACGCCCAGCACAGCCAGGCTGCTCGCGGACAGGTACACCGCTGCGTCACGCTCCGTCGCCAGGCAGAGAGCGCCCTCGCAATAGGCGCAGCCAGCCAGCAGCGACTCGTCCATGCCGCAGCTATCTACGCATCATGGCGTGCCGTATGTCCGTGGCAAGACGCACGGGCGAGGGTAGGGCAGCAATTGTAGCCAACCCGTGCTCACCATACTTAGGCGGGACCGACTGGCACATAATACAAAGTGACCGAACGTATGCCCAACGCCCCCACCCCGCGGCTCTACGAACCAGGCCTGCGCTACTCCCAAAGAGTGATGTTTTACACGCATTGGCTAAGTGACCTTAGACAGAAAGCCAGCCACCTTAGTTAGGATCTAGGATCTAGCTGTGCAACGAATAGCCGAATAGCGCAGTGAACCCCAGCGCAGTGAACCCACCACGTGCAGCAGCAGAGGGATCAGCACCAGCAGCGAGGAGCGCGGCACAACAGTGAAGGTTACCACGGGCGGCAGCCAGTAAGAGTGGAGTGCGCCCCAGTGTGTCGCGCGCGTCGGCGTCAATCTCCGCACGCAGGGCTCATCTTCCAGTTGCCGGGGCGCCCGATGAGCAGCGTCACACATTCCAGGTGACCACCAAAAGCGGCAGCGTGGAGGCAGGATACCGATTCCTTGTTGTGCGCTGTCCGTGAAACCCCTGCAGCCAGGAGGGCCGCACTCCGAGATGCTTGGGTGCCTTGGGTGCCTTGCGCTTGCCAACGCCATTGGGTGTGCTCTCTGCGCGAACTGACAGCGTGCGCGTGCGGATGCGCAGCGAACCAGCGCGCCGCGTGTCGGACAGCAACGTGCTCACGCGGCGGACAGAGGGCGCGAGTGCAGCGGTCCCGCAGCTCAAGCTCAGGGGACAGTGACTGGGACCGGAGCGAGCCTCCAGTGCACCGCGCGGCAGCGCTGCCCCGGTGCACGCTGTGACGCGCCGCGTCACGAGCCCGACTGCGCGCAGGAGCAGGGGCGGCATGCCTGAGACGCGAAGAGGCAGAGGGTGCTTGTCAGTCTTGTCAGTCCGGTCAAGCAGGCAGCCACGCGACGGCACACCGCGCCGCGCCTTGGAGAAGATGCAGACAGGAAGCAGACACCGAGTGGCGTCGCGGAGTGGTAAAGAAGTCGCTGCAGCATACAAGGGTCAGTCAAGAGGATCTAGTCCTTCCCCTTGACGATGAATCCCGCTACCTTGTTGCGTTACACACATTCCGTCTCCAGCAGCGCTCCGAGCGTGGGGTGGCGCGACAGGATCCAGGCCTGCTTGTCGTCCGCCTGCAGCTCCTCCTTGGCCAGGCGAAGCCAGTCGCCCTGCTCTCCGTCCACCGCCAGCGTGACGCCTGCCCTTCTGTAGCCCACGCACTGCGCCTTGAGCGAGGGCGCCGCTCGGAGAAGCACATGGGGGCTGAACTTCACTCTGACGCGACGCCGCAGCGGCTTCAGCGCACAGCTGCACGGCTCCGCAGCAGCAGCAGCCTCCGGCGAGGGGAGCTCCGGCGCCAGCATAGGCAGCTGCGCCACGTCGCCCTTGAGGAGCTCCACCAGGGGTCCATACTCTGGGTGAAGCATGAGCACCCAGGCTGCTCCAGCTGCGCCCTGCGCCTCCATCGCCAGGCGCGCCCACACGCCCTGTCGCGCGTCGCAGCACAGCACCGTGCCTGTGCGCGCGTAGCGCAGCAGCTCTGCGTCTGTGTGAGGAGTCGCACGAACAGCCACAGCGGGCGAGTGACGCACGCGCAGCAGCACTTTCGCAACAGGCGCCGCGGCAAGAGCGCCACCACGCGCCTCGTGCCAGTCCTCCGCGCCAGCCACTGCGGCTGCGATGCGGCCGCTGTGCTGTGCCGCGCTCGCCCAAGCCTCCTCCTCCACGCTGCGCGCGCACCGCCGACCCGCAGCCGGCGCCGCGGCCAACATGTCCTTCAGCGCGCCCAGGTCCATGGCCGGCTGGCGAGGTGAGAAGGATATGTAGATCTTTAAGCGGGAGATGAAGAGCCGCGGAATCATCAAAATCAGAATCAAAGACCGCACTTCCCACTTCCCTCCGTCGCGCCATGAAGCGCGCCGTGGACGAGGACTTTCCCCGCGGGGGCGGGGACCTGCCCCGGGGTGACGGCGACGGCTCCGCTCCGCGCGCGCGGCCCCTGAAGAAGCGCGCAGTGGCGCTGCCGCGCCTGGACGACGCGCCTGAGGTGCGCCTGCGTCGCTGGCGCAGCGCGGCGCGGCGCGGGCCCTTGCTGTGCGCGCGAGTGCGTGTGGCGGCTGACGCCAGCGGTGGCAGGATGGGCGCCTTGGCGGCGGAGTGACTTCTCGGCTGGGCACCTTCGTGGAGCAGCTCAAGTACAAGGCGCGTGGCGGGGAGGGCCGTGTGCATTTGGGCACCGGAGGGCACCGTGTGACGGCTGCGCAACCCTGTGCTGACGGCTGCGGCTGCTACAGGGCCTCAGCGTGGGCATGAAGCTGTGGGGTGTCGTCACCGAGGTGACCACGCGCCAGCTGAGCGTCTCGCTGCCGTCTGGCCTGCGCGGCGTGGTTCGGTACACGGAGGTGAGGCCGGCGGCTGCAGCCCCGCCTTGAACACACCTCACCTCAGGCGCGCGCAGGTGTCCGACGTGCACGCTGAGCTGGATGGGAGTCGCCGCGCGGCCGCGGAAGCGGAGGAGAGCGAGGAGGAGGGCGAGGGCGAGGGCGAGGAGGAGAGGGCGGGCAAGGGGCCATCCCTGGCGCCCCTGACCGCGCTGTTCCAGCCCGGTCAGCGGGTGCGCTGCTGCGTGAGCAAGCTCACGGCGCTGGGCTCAGCGCAGGAGGGTTCCCGCCTGCTGGAGCTGTCGCTGCGTCTGTCTGCGCTGGCGGGTGGGCAGCAGCTGCAGGCTGTGCGGCCCGGCCGCCTGCTGCCCGCCGTGGTGCGCAGCGTGGAGGATCACGGCTACGTGCTGTCCTTCGGCCCGCAGGCGCTCTCCGGCTTCCTGCCTCGCTCCGCGGCGCCCTCCGACGCGCAGCTGCACCCCGGGCAGCTGCTCGAGGCTGTGGTGACGGCGCAGGACGCGCGCCGCCGCGTGCTCACAGTGCGCTGCGAGCCGGCCGCCGTGCGGGGCGCGGGGCCGCTGGTGGAGGCTGACGACTGCACCCTGGCGGGGCTGAGTCCTGGAGACCTGCTCGCCTGCCGCGTGCGCGCGGTGCTGGCCGACGGCCTGGTCCTCACCTTCCTCACCTACTTCTCCGGAACGGTGGACTGGTTCCAGCTGGACAAGCCGCCCTTCCCGCAGCCCGGCCAGCTGGGCGGCTCGTACGCGGTGGGCGACCGCCTGCGGGCGCGCATCCTCTTCGTGGACGCAGCAACCAAGCGCGTGGGGCTCACCCTGCGCACCGAGCACCTGGAGCTGGGCGCGATGGCGCAGCTGCCGCCGCTGGGCGCCAAGCTCGCCGGGTGCACTGTGGCGCGCGTCGACGCTGCCGTGGGGCTCCTGCTGGCGCTGCCCGGCACAGGCGGGGCGCAGGCGGGCTACTGCCACGTAAGCAACGCGTCGGATGCGCGCGTGGAGCGCCTGGAGAAGGCCTTCAAGAGGGGCGCCACGGTTGATGCGCGCGTGGTTGGCCACCGCGCAATGGACGGTCTGGCGGCGCTGTCCCTGAAGGCGTCCGTGTTCGGCGCCGCCTTCTTCAGCGTGGGTGACGTGTCTCCAGGCGTGCTGGCGGAGGCCACGGTGGAGAGCTGCGACGCAGTCAGGGGCTGCCTGCTCAGCCTGGGCCCGGGCCTGCGCGCCAGCTGCTCCGTGTCCCACCTGAGCGACGCGGGCGGCGCGGCGGCGGCCAAGAAGCTGCGCCCGGGCGCGCGGGTGCGCTGCCGAGTGCTGGCGGTAGACGCGGCTGCGCGGCGTGTGAGCGTCACGCTCAAGCCCACCCTTTTGGCGGCCAAGCACCCGCCGCTGTGCAGCGCCGCCGACGCGCCGCCGGGCCGCGTGGCGCAGGGGTGGGTCACGGGCGTGCAGCCGTACGGCGCGTTCGTCTCCTTCTACGGCACCCTGCGCGGCCTCGTGCACACGCGCAACCTGGGCCTGCAGCTGGGCCAGGCGCCGCAGGAGGCGCTGCGCCTGGGCGAGGTGGTCACCGTCACGGTGCTGGGCGCCAGCCGCAGCGAGCGGCGGGGCGAGGTGCTAGAGCTGGCGCTGGGCAAGAGAGGCGCCGCAGAGGCTGCGTCCGCCGGCGCCGCGCTGCCCCCCCGGGCGCTGCTGGCGCCGCTGCAGCTGCTGCCCTGCGCGACGGTGACGCGCGTGGAGGGCGGCGGCGGCGGCGGCGCGCGGCGGGGCGTGGAGGTGAGCCTGGGGGATGGCTGCGGGGACGCCTTCCTGGAGGAGTCCCACCTGGCTGACCAGCCCGCCTGCGCCGCCGCGCTGCTGGCGCTGCTGGCCCCGGGGGCGACCCTGGGCCCGCTGCTGGTCCTCTGCGGCGGCGCGCGGCCCCAGCTGACGCTCAAGCCGGCGCTGCTCGCCGCCTGCGCGCAGGGCGCGCTGCCAGCCGCCCTGCCCGCCGTGGCGGTCGGCCAGCTGCTGTGCGGCTACGTGGCCAGCACCAGCTCGGCGGGCGTCTTCGTGCGCTTCGGAGACCGCCTCACCGGCCTGGCGCCCCTCTCCCAGCTGGCCGACGGATTCGCGCCCAACGCGCCCTCGCTGTGGGCGCTCGGGCGCACCGTGCATGCGCGCGTCACCGCCGTGGACGCGCACGCCGGGCGCCTCAGCTTGAGCCTCAAGTCCAGCTCGTGCACCCCCCTGCACGGCGCCCATGCCCTCGCCTCCCTCCTCGCATCCGCACGCCAGCGCCACGCGCTGCAGGCGCTCGCGCAGGGCGAGTCGCTCGCATGGGCGGCGGCGTACCCGGTGGGGCGCGCCGTGGAGGCGACTCTGGCTCAGATGAAGCCCCCTTTTGGTGCTGTTCTGGACCTGGATGGCGACGACGACGCGGTGGGCCTGGTGCTCACAGCGCACCTGCAGGCTGTGGGCATGCCCGGCGTGGGCGCGCGGGTGCGGGGCGTGGTGCTGGACGTGAACCGAGCGGAGGGGATTGTGGACCTAGGTCTGCGCCCGGAGCTGCTGGCGTCGTCCGACAGGGCCGCAAAGACAAAGTCCAAGAAGAAGAGCGCCGCAGCGCCGGCGCTGGCGCTGGGCGCAGTGGTTGAGGCTGAGGTGGAGCTGGTGAAGGGGGAGTACCTGGTGGTCTCGCTGCCTGCCCACGCGCGCCGCATCGCCTTCGTGCAGACCCGCGCGCTGGGCGAGCCGCCCGCGGTGGGCGCGGCGGCGCTGGACGCGCGCTTCAGCGTGGGCCAACAGCTGCGCTGCCGCGTGGCGGAGGGTGGGAGTGAGGGGGGTGCCGATGGGGCGCCACTGCTCACGCTGGAGGCTGAGGAGGGCGGCGCGCGGACCGCAGCGCCGTCCGGGCCGCGCACTGCCACGGTGGTGAGCGTGCTGCCGCTGGAGCTGCAGGCGCAGCTGCCCGGCGGTCGCTACGGGCGCATTCACGTCACGCAGCTTGCGCCGCCGGCCCCAGCCAAGGCTAGCAAGAAGGTCGAGAAGGCGCTCCTCTCGCCGCTGGCAGCATTCGCCTGCGGCCAGGCGCTGCGCGTGACTGTGCGCGGCCAGGTTGCCGGCAGCAGCGCGCCGGACGGCAAGCCGCTGCTTTCGCTGAGCCTGGGCGGTGAGGGCGAGGCTGGCGCTAACGCGCAGGAGGGGCACCGCCCCCCGACCCTGGAGGCGCTCTCCCCCGGCTGCGCCGTGGTGGGTTACCTGGAGAGCTGCGGGGAGGAGTGCGCGTGGCTGGCGCTCGCCCCCAGCCTGCGTGGCCGCCTGGCTGCGCTGGACGCCCTCACCCCCGCGGACGTTGCGCACCCGCAGCAGGCGCAGCCGCTGGCCAGCCGCTTCGCGCCGGGGCAGCCGCTGCGCTGCTTCGTGCTGGCGTGCGACTCGGAGCGGCGCCACGTGGACCTCGGTCTGGCGGCGCCGCCTGCAGACGCGGGCGGGCCGCCCGCGCTGGGCGCATCCCTGCCCGGCCGCGTCGCAAAGGTGGTGCCCGGCGTGGGGCTCTACGTGCAGCTGCCGCAGCACCGCTCCGGGCGGGTGGCACTCACGGGTGCGTTCCCTTTCCCCTCTCCCTCTCTCTCCCCCCTCCCCTCGCGCGCGGCTCTCACATCCCGCGCCCCTCCGCAGATCTGAGCGACAGCTACGAGGCGGCCCCGCTGGAGCGCTTCCGCACGGGGCAGCTGCTGCGCTGCGTGGTGGTGGGGGCTGGCTCCGCGTCTGCAGGGGGCCACATCGACCTCAGCCTGCGCGCCTCCCGCGGCGCCGACGGCGGCTGCGCGCAGGGCGGCGCCGCGCAGGCGGAGGTGTGCAGCGTGGGCGACTGCGCCGCCGGCAGCGTGGTGTGGGGCTACGTGAAGAGCTGCAGCCAGAAGGGCTTGTTCGTGAGCCTGGGCCGCGGCGTGGATGCGCGCGTGCTGCTGAGCAACCTGAGCGACGCGTTCGTCAAGGCGCCCGCCGAGGTGTTTCCCCCGGGCACGCGGGTGCAGGGTCGCGTCCTCTCCGCCGACCCAAAGTCCGGCCGCCTGGAGCTCAGCCTTAAAGCCTCCGACGTCTCCGCGCAGCAGCTGCTCAAGCTGCAGGACCTGAGCGTGGGGCAGCTGGTGCGCGGCGTGGTGAAGCGCGTGGAGCCGTACGGCGTGTTTGTGAGCCTCGACGGCAGCGCGCTCGTCGGCATGTGCCACATCTCCATGTTCTCCGACGAACGGGTCAAGTCGCTGCCGCAGCGCGTGGCGCCCGGAAAACGCGTGCGCGCTAAGGTGATTGCCGCCGACGTAGACGCTGGGCGCCTGTCGCTGGGCATGAAGACGAGCCTCTTCGAAGGCGAGGAGGAGGAGGAGGAGGAAGAGGAGCTGCAGCAGGCGGACCCGCTGACCGCGGGGGACGATGCGGCCATGGAGGATGCGCCGCAAGAGGACGAGGAGGCGATGGAAGTTGAGGAGATCCAGCCCAAGGTGCGCTTGTTCCGCTCACCCCAGAGGGTGACGCGGCACAGTCTCACCCCCCTCTCCCTCAGAAGCAGAAGAAGGAGAAGAAGGTCAAGGGGAAGCGCGCGCAGGCGGCTGCTGCTGCTGCGGCGTGCGATGACTGGGAGGGTGAGGACGATGACGAGGAGCTGCCCGTGCGCCAGGCGCCACCTTCGTCCGCGCTGCTGGCGCAGCTGATGGGCAGCGAAGACGAGCTGGCGTTCGCATGGGCAGAGGGCGACGGCGGCGGTGGCACTGCGCACGCTGAAGAGGCTGAGCCCCTGGACCCTGTTGCCTCCGCCGCTGCCGCCAAGAAGGCCCGCAAGCGTGACAAGCGCGCAGCGGAGGAGGCGCTGCGCGTACGCGAGCGCGCCCTCGCCTCCGGCGACGCCGCCCCGAGCTGCGCTGCTGATTTCGAGAGGGCCATCCTGGCCTCTCCCTCATCCAGCTACCTCTGGATCGCATTCATGGCCCACCTCGCCTCCCTGGGCGAGCCGGCGGCCGCGCGGGCCGTGGCTGAGCGCGCCCTGAGCGGCGGCTCGGGCGCAATTGGCTACCGCGAGCAGCGCGAGCTGCTCAACGTCTGGGTGGCGTACCTCAACCTGGAGGCTGCATTTGGCGATGAGCCCCGTGAAAAGGGCGTCGCTGCGTTGTTTGCGCGCGCGGTGCAGCGCTGCGACCCGAAGGCACTGCACCTGGCGCTGGTAGGCATCCACGAGCGCGCGGGGCAGACCGAGGCGGCCAGCGCCGCCGTGGGCGCGCTGTGCCGCAAGTTCCGCGGCAGCTGCAAGGCGTGGCTGCGCGCGGTGACGCTGCACCTGCAGGGCGGCAGCGGCGAGGCGGCCAAGGGTGCGCTTGACCGCGCGGTTGCGGCGCTTCCTCAGCGCAAGCACGCCAAGCTGCTGGTCAGCTGCGCGCTGCAGGAGTTCCGTCTGGGCGAGCCGGAGCGCGGGCGCGCTCTGCTGGAGGGCGTGCTGCAGGCGGCACCCCGGCGCCTGGACGTCTGGAACGTCTACCTGGATGCAGAGGCGAAGCACGGCGAGCCCGCACGCGCGCGCGCGCTCTTCCAAAGGGCAGTGCACTCCGGCCTGCCCGCCAAGAAGGCCAAGCCGCTCTTCAAGCGCTATCTAGCCTACGAGCGCTTGCACGGAGACGACGCTTCCGTGTTGCGCGTCAAGCAACTCGCGGCAGCGTACGTCGCAGAGGTGGCTGCACGCGCCGGCTAGAGCGTGTGAATGCAGACACAAAGTGCCATACAATAGCAGCTCCTGTTCACGGAGGAGGCGCCTGACGCGGCTGGCGGCGCGTCGCTGGAGGGTGGTGGCCCACTTGCGCTTGCGCCGCCGCGAACTTGCCTCTGCCTCTCCTGCCGCCAGCAGCCAGCGCGCTGGTGTTCGGCAGCGTGCGCGATGACGAGCAGCGCTGTGGCGCCGGAGCCGCAGGCTGCAGGCACGTTTCCGGCCGAGCCGTCACGCACATGACCCCACACCTCCGTGCAGAGGAATAGCGCCCCCCTTGCTGCCACCCGCAGTGCTGGAAGGACGCAACGTGCTGCCATGGCTGGGCTCTTGCGCGTTGTGTGTACATACCTCGCCAGCCTTCACCACTTTGCATGAGCGCTCAAAGCGTCTGAAAAGCGTCCGCATTACACGCACATGCACCAGCGTCGGCGTGTGGTCCCCGGCCGCCGCCACCAGGGCGGCTGTGTCGGTCTGCCGTGTCGCCCAGACCGAGCTGCCCCGCGCCGCCCTGGCCCCACACCGCATGAAGAAGAAGATGCAAAAAAATCAGAAGATGGTAGCGGTTAGTAGGAAGACAGCCATGCCCATCATCGCTGCCCTGCCGTTCACAACCTCCGCAGTCTCCGTGAAGAACTGGTCCAGCTTGCTCGCCTCCATGAGCTTCTCCACCGACTGGCGCACGTTGCCGGGGATGTAGCCAGCCTCGGCGTCAATCTCAGGCACAAGCGTGGCGGTTGCGATGAGAAGGACGATTAGGAAGACGCCCATCGGCGCGCGCGACAGCTGCACCAGCACGTCACCCTTGAAGGATGCTCCCACGGCGGCCACGAAGCCAATCATCTGCAGTAGCGCAGCGTCAGAGAGTCAATCAATGCGTGATGTACAGGAAGATAGCGACGCGAATACGTCAGAGTTGGAAAAGCTGAAACGAAATCAGAAGCCCTACAGGAAAGCTCACGCACCGCCAGCCGGCCGTTGATCTGCTCTGCGCGCTTGGTGAAGCCCGTGGCTGCGAACAGCGCCTCCCCGTACTTCTCCACCAGGAGCTTGTCGGAGATGACCACGCTGTCGCTAGCCAGCAACTTCAGCGCGCTCTCCAGCTCCGGGATGGCAGGCACCCATCCGGGCACGGCGCTGCCGCCAGCCGCGCTCTTCATGATGTCCTCCATCATGCCTGCGCGTCTAGCGGGTGAGCGCACGCAGGTGGGGAAGGCCGTGGGCCCTGGGTTTGGGAGGTTGCAACTGCCCCGGCCGTAGCCGCCCAGCCTGAGCGTGGCGCCAGCTGTGGCTGCTGCGTACCGCCCATGCCGATGCTGTCCTCCGGAGAGCGCATCTCCTCCTCCTCCGTGGCCGCAGCGCGGACGCGCATGCGGCGCGCGGGCGCAACGCTGGCTGCTGCGCGCACGGCTGCGCGCGGCTTCACCGCGGCCAGCGAAGGCGCGCCGCAGAGGCGCACGTTCAGGCACTGCATGCTGGCCTCGGGAGCAGATACTGGGTGAGCGGGGAGCTCGAAGGTTCGCCGTCACCCCGGATCCTCGTCGGTGATGACGTCAGAGCAGTGAAGAGCGATTTTCGAGGCCATTGCTTGGTAGCTTGGACTCCGGCTCGCTACGCGCCGGTGTACTCTGCGCGCGGACGTACTCGTAGCAGCGTGACATGGAGGCTGCCACTTGCCGGCTCGCGGCGCTTCGCCCAGTGGTTCCGGAACAGCTGGTTGGAGGGCGTCGCGTGCGCGTCACCCGTCCGCGCCGCTCCTCCACGCGCGTGCAGGCGACGCAGCAGAAGGTGCGTCCGGCGTCGCCTTGCGCCCGGGCCCTGTGCCCTGCGGAGGCTGACGGCCATCTCCTCTCCTCTTCCGACACCTCCAGTCCTCCCTCCCTCCAGTCGCCCTCGCTGCTGCCTTGCTGCTGGCGGGCACCTCTGCCACCGTGCCGGTGCGTTGCGATCGCGGCTGTATCAGAAGCGCGAGGCGGTGAGGGGCACGGCGCACGGCAGGCAATTACGCTATCCTGCGCTCCTACTGACACTCCGCGCAGGCGAGCGTGGCACTGGACGCGCTGAGCGCGGCTGGCGCGCCCACGGAGTCTGCTGTGGAGGGCGGCGCGCGTGTGACGCCCGGCTTTGGGCGAGTGCGCCTCATCGCGCAGACGGCGGACTCTGACGGCAGCGGCTCCAAGCTGCAGAGCAAGCGCGAGGCGATTCGCGAGCAAGCACGCGCCAAGGCACTCGCGCAGGCTGGCGCAACTTCCGCTGCGCCGACTGCAACTACAGCCCCCAAGCTCTCTGTACCCGCTGCGCCCAGCGCGGACGCTAAGGCTGCCGCCGCCGCCGCCGCCGCCAAGGAGCAGGCGGCATCGGAGCGGGCTGCAGCGGCGCGGGCTGCAGCGGCGCGGGCTGCGAGCGCCGCCGCTGCGTCTGAGAAGGCACAGCAGGCGCAGAAGGCGGCTGCAGATGCCGCTGCGGACAAGGCCACTGCGCAGGCGCAGGCGGCTGCGCGCGAGCGGGCTGCTGCTGCTGCTGCGGCGGCGGCCGTCAAGTCTGCGCCAGCGGCGCCCGCGCCGGCGCCCGCCCCTGCGCCCGCTGCTGGGGCTGAGAACCCTCGGGAGGCCATCCGCGCAGCGGCGCGCGCAAAGGCGCTGGCGCAGGCTGGCGCAACGCCCACTGCGCCGGCTGCAGCCGCCCCCAAGCTGGCTGCACCCGCGGCGCCTAGCGTGGACGCTAAGGCTGCCGCGGCCGCGGCTGCCGCCAAGGAGCAGGCGGCAGCAGAGCGGGTGGCTGCGGAGCGGACTGCATCGGAGCGGGCCGCAGCGGCGCGGGCGGCGAGCGCCGCCGCTGCGTCTGAGAAGGCACAGGCGCAGGAAGCGGCTGCAGACGCCGCGGACAAAGCCCTCGCGCAGGCGCAGGCAGCTGCGCGCGAGAAGGCTGCTGCTGCCGCGGCGGCGGCTGTAGAGGCTGCCAAGCTTGCGCCCACCATCCCGAGCGTGCCTTCGATGCCATCCATGCCCAGCATGCCGACCATGCCAAGCCTGCCATCCATGCCTAGCATGCCGACCATGCCCTCTGTTTCGGTGGAGACGGTCAAGCCTGCGCCAGCAGCGCCCGCGCCGGCACCCGCTCCGGCGCCCGCTGCTGGCGTTGAGAACCCTCGGGACGCCATTCGCGCGGCTGCGCGCGCAAAGGCGCTGGCGCAGGCTGGCGCCGACGCGTCTCGCACCCAGGCCGCCCCGGCGACGCCCAAACCCCTCGCAGACGCCACAAAGGTGGTAGCGCCTGCACCTGTGCCTGCGCCCGCGCCTGCGCCCACCAAGGCTCCCGCTCCGCCCGCTGTCGCCGCGGCGGCACCCGAGCCCGAGGCGGCGCAGAGCATGCCCAGCATGCCGAGCCTGCCCAGCCTGCCCAGCCTGCCGAGCATGCCGAGCCTGCCGAGCCTGCCGAGCCTGCCGAGCCTGCCGAGCCTGCCGAGCCTGCCGAGCATGCCCTCGGTGTCGGTGCCCTCCGCCTCCTCTGTGCTGGAGGCTGCCCGCAGTGCCGCGCTGAGCAGCGGCGCGGGCGCGGCCCTGAGCGGCGCCGGCGAGCTGGGAAGCAGCGCACAGTCCGAGGCTGCGCGTGCGGCGTCCAGGGCTTCTGCGGCGGCCGGCGGCGCGGCTGCGGACGCCAGCGCGGCGCTGGAGGCGCAGCTGGGGGCGGCCAAGGCGCTGGCCGACGCCGCCACGTCGGCGGTGGACGCGGGCGTGGCGGCCCTGGGCGGCGCCGCGCAGGCGCAGGCGGCCCGCCTGGCCTCCTCGGCGGAGCAGGCGCTGCCGCCGCCCGTGGCCGCCGTCCTGCGCGCCGCGGCGCAGGACCAGGCGTACGCGGCGCGCCTGGCGGCTGCGACGCTGGGCGCGCCGCTGGTGCTGCTGCTTGCGCTGCGCAGCTACCTGTACGGCGGCTACGCGGGCGACCTCTCGCCCGAGCAGGTGCAGGCGCTGCTGCAGACGGAGGCGCGCGCGCTGCTCGTGGACCTGCGCACAGCGGAGGCGCGCGCGCAGGACGGCACGCCAGACCTGCGGCGGGGCGCGCGCACAAAGGGACAGCTGCTGGCGCTGGAGGCGCTGCCCTCGGCCGTGCGGGGCCTGGTGCGCGACCCCAAGGCGCTGGAGCTGGCGCGCCTGGCGCTGCGCTGCCGCGCCCTGAGCGCCCCGCGCGGCCGCGTCGTGCTGCTCGACTCTGGCGCCGGCGAGGCCAGGGCCCTGGCGCGCGCGCTCACGCAGCTGGGCGGGCGGCGCGCGTACACGCTGCGCGGCGGCTTCAGCGCCTGGAAGGCGGCGGGGCTGGCCGTGAAGCAGAAGCCCGACTATGGCGTCAACTCGCTGGCGGCTGCCACCGAGGAGCTGGTGGACGCGGCCACCGAGGCGGTGCTCACCTCCGGCGCCGTGGCCACAGAGACGCTGAGCAACCCGCAGCGCCTGGCGGGGCTGGGCGCAGCCGCCGCGGGCGTCGCCGCGGCTGCGCTCAACTGGGAGCTGGTGCTGGAAGAGATCGCGGTGCTGGGCCTCTTCGCCAGCGCAGCCAGCAAGCTGCTGAGCTACGAGTCGCTGGACGAGCTGACCATGGACCTGGCCAAGGGCGCAAAGGGCGCCGCGCAGCTGGCGGCCAAGAGCGCGGGCGCAGCCGGGTCACTCACCTCCAAGCTCGCCCAGAAGGCGCAGAAGCAGCAGTGAGACGCGGTGGCTGTGTATTCCAAAGCCGTGACACGCCCAGCGACAGCCTCACGAGGTCACGGCCAGCTTGCGCAGGTGCTCCAGGAAGACGGCGAAGGAGACGTCGTCCGTGAGCACAACCTCGCCGCCAGAGTAGGAGGCTGTGGCGTGCGTGGCGCTGGGGTTGAGGCGCGCCAGCAGGAAGCGCGCCTGCGAGCCCCCCTGGTCGCAGTCAACCACTCTGGGGCGCGGGAAGCGGTCAGCCACAATGGCCGCACAGTCAGCCTTTGGAGCCGCCAGCAGCGCCGCGAACGCCGCGTGCTCCTCCTGCTCCGCGTAGCCAGCCTTCCTCCACGCGGCGCACTGGGCGCCGTGGAAGACAACCACCGAGAAGTAGGCGTCAAGCAGCAGCACCCGGTCGGGCGTGATTGACGCGACGTCCAGCAGCACCGGCTCTGGCGGCGCGTTGAAGGAGTAGGCCACGATGGAGGGCTGGATCATGAGCAGCGCGCTGGTGACGGGGGCCCGGTTGAGCACCATGCGGAAGTATGCAGTTTCGTCGGGGCTGTTGTTGAACACTTGCACGAACTGACTGCGACGCAGGTTGAAAACGAACTGCGGGTAGATGGCGAACGCGGGGCTGAGCGCGAAGCTGCCCGGCTCGTCCTTGCGGAAGTCGCCGAAGCGCGCGCAGAGGCGGATCAGGGTGCGGTCCAGCCACCGGGTGGCGTCAAAATCCTCCTCCGTCTCCATCTTCCACGAAACCAGTCGCGCCACAAGCACCGCCGCAGCCTCCTGGTCGAATCCTGCGCCCAGCTCGGAAGCTGATGCGCCGTCCGTCCAGCGCCGCGTGATTGTGCTGATGCGCATGCGCCACTCGCCAGAGGGGAGGGCGTACGTGGTGACGAACTGCAGGAAAAACTGCTGCTGCTGCGACGCCTGCGCCGATGCAGCGGCCGCGCCGCCCGCGCCCGCGCCGCCCTGGCCGCCGCCGCCAGTGGCAGCCACCTCGAAGTAAAAGGCGAGGGTGGTGTCCGGCCCCAGCGCGTTCATCCGCCACGCGCAGGTTCCGCCGCAGCCCACCTGCGTGTCCGCCACCGCCAGACTGTGCTTCTCCGCGCTGGCGCATGCGCCCAGTGCGCCCTCGCAGCGCACGTCCCGACTGGTCAGCATCTCCAGCGTGGCGAGCCCCGCGGCTCCTGGGCCCTGGAAGAGGCGCGTGAAGGAGGCGCGGAAGACGTCGTGGGCGAAGGACTCTGCGAGGACGCAGACGCCGGCGCTGCGCTCCACGGCTGGTCGCAGCTCCGCCAGCCCAACCTGGTCCAGCGCGCACGCAAACACGTCCAGCCCGTGTCCGGCGCCCTGCAGCGCCTGCGCCAGCTGCTCGTAGTGGCGCAGCGCCTTTTTGTGCAGCGGCGCGGCGTCCTTGACCAGGTCCTTGTGGCTGCGCACGGCGACAGCCAGCTCCTTGGCCACCACCGCCCCGGGGCCCTCCGTGGCGGGGCCGCCCACCAGCAGCAGCAGGCGCGCCGGCGCGCCCGCGCAGCAGCAGGCGAGCAGCTGCTGCGCCACCGCCAGCGCAGAGCCGGTGCAGCGCGACGGACGCTGGTCCGGCAGCGCCGGGAAGGCGTCCGGGGACAGCGCCTCCAGCGCGCTGGTGAGTGCGAACTCGCACTCAGACAGCGGCGACAGGAAGCGCTGCGCGGACGCGGCGGCCACGGGCGCGGCACCTCGGCCCTGCACCCCCCGCCGCGCCAGCCCAAGCTGGTCGGCCACCGCGTCGCTGCTGTGCTCCTTGCTGCCCCTGAAGACGTGGGAGCGGGGGCAGTCCGCGAAGCCCAGCTCGTGCACGTGCACGTGCTGACCAAAGGTGACCAGCCCCACGCAGGCATTCTCGGGCAGCAGGCTCAGCGCCTGCTGGATGGCCGTTTTGGCCGCCTGCAGCTCAGCCTCCTCAACCACCGTGTCCACGCAGAACAAGTAGGCTGGCGGGGGCGCGTGCGGGCGAGGCAGCGCGTACTCGAGCGTCGTGTAACTGGGGAACAGCTCCGCAGGCAGCGCCGACTCGCTGATCCCAGAGTAGTGCGCCGGGAAGTGGTTGCGCGTGTGGCAGAAGGGGCAGATCCAGATCTGCTTGGGGCGCTCAGCGGAGGGCATGCAGCGGCGAGTTTGGAGCACGCGCCTTGCCCACAAAGTCCACCCGCGCGTACGGGTTCAGCGCAGCCGCACACCCCTTGCACCGCACAGGCTCGTACGGCACAGCAGGAAGGTCCGCGATCGCACGCAGCGGCGTGTACAGCGCACCCAGAGGCAGCACACACTTCGCGGCCTCCAGACGCGTGTTGGGCCAAACGTTCCTGCGCGTCGCCGTCAGCAAAGCTCACGCCCTCTCGCGGCGCTCAAGGCGCAGGCACGTCCGCGCAAGGTGCGGGCGGGCTGGGGCGCCAGAGCGCATTGAACCAGTGTTGTTGAGGCGACCCGCTGTGCTTGGCTCACGCACCAGGACAGCCGCACGCCGTCGGCAGCCTCCAGCTGCGCCCAGTCCGCCATTTCGCCCGCACGCAGTGAGCGCCTGCGCTGTTACGGCGCAACACGTGAAGGACCACTGCAGAGCTTTCGCTCTCGGCTTCGCCTGGCGCCACACGCGCGACGGGGACGCCGAGGGGACAGAGCTGACGTCCGTGGCGGGCAGCGGGCTGCCCTGCCGGAGACTCCGGGCTTGGGGGCCCCAAGCCCGGGCCGGGCTTGCCGGACCCCCCGCCGGGGGCCGCCTTTGCCGCCGCCGCCGCAATTTGAACGCCAAACGCATCTTGTGTGAATTCTAGACATACAGGGCAAACTTCAGGTTCTCGCCCCTTCGTTTCGCGCGCCCACTTTTTGTTTCCCCAGCACGCGTGCCCTCCTCGTCCGCGGCTTGACGGAAGCTTTATCAGCGTGGCCGATCAGCCGCGCGCTGAGAGCAGCCCTTGGGGCGGCACCGGCGCAGGTCTCGCGGAGCTGTCCCCTCGCCGCGCCCCAACACATGAGCGCCGCGGTGGGCACCGGCAGCGGGGAGGCGGTGCGTGGCGTTGTGGTTGTTGCCCGCGCTTTCTTTCTTCTTTCATTCTCACCAGCGGAGGTGTGCGCAGGCGCCTGCATTGACGGGCGAGCGTCGCCCCTCGCGCCACGCGGCGCTGCAGGCGAACAGCGTGCAGGAGCTGAAGCGTGAGTACGGGCGGTGGACAGCGGAGGAAGAGGCCGTCTTCTTCGGCGTACTCAAGGTGCTTTCGGCTCGCCCTTCCCGCTCATGCGCCCTTCCCCTCACCCAAAGCCACGCCGCCCCTGCGCATGCAGACCGCCGGCCGCGCGGACCTGGCGCGCATGGACGCCCAGATTCCCACAAAGTCGCGCGAGCAGGTACGCGCGCCCTGTGAGGCCCTGCGAGGGGCCAATCCTGAGCGACCGCGCGCCCTGACCCGCAGATCAAGCGCTTCTATCACCGCCTGGTGGGCAAGATCAACACGCTGCTGGCGCCGGTTGTGTCGTGCGTGGACACGCAGGACACGGACGACGTTCGCCTGTCGCTTCTCAGCTGGCGCGTGTGGTGGCGCTTGCCCTGCGCTGCGCTGCGCTCACTCTTTTGCGCCAGGTGGAGCATGCAGCAGAAGCTTGGCCGCGAGCGCAGCGGTGCTGGAAAGGAGTCTGGCGCGGTGGACAAGGGTCGAGCGTTTGCGCGCGGCCTGCGCGGCCTGGTGCAGACCAACCGCAAGCGGCTGGAGGCGAAGCGCGCGGCGATGATGCACGGCGATGGCGAGGGCGAAGAGCAGCCGGGGTGTGCGCGGGCGGCCCAGCCCGCACACACGGCCGCAGCCTCAGTGGCGCCGCTGCAGCATCTGCAGCAGCATCCGCACGCGCAGCCTCCGCCTGCATTCTGCCCCACTGGGGGCGCCTCCGCCGAGCCTCGCTCGGGCGGCTTCCCGTCATCCGCGGGCGCCCCCGAGGCGAGCGGGCGAGAGCAGGTGACACTGCAGCTGTACCCGGTTGACGAAGCGACGCACAGCGCCGTGGCGGCGGCGGGCCACAACCCGTTCCTGGAGCTCACCTTCCGGGCGCGCAAGCCCGTGGCCAGCCTGCTGGTGCACCTGAGCGACAAGTGGGCGACTGTGCCCGCCAGGCTCAGCCTGCCAGCCACGGCGCACCTGCGCCTGTTCCCGCCGCAGCAGCCGGCGCCGGTGCCGCAGGCGGGCTGGGGCCCAGAGGCGGGCCTGCGCGGCGTGCGGGAGTGCCTGGGCGGACAGGCGGGCGGACAGCGCTTCAGCGTCAAGTACGGATGGGTGACCCCGTCCGCAGCCCACGACGCGCGCTCGCCGCAGCAGCCGCGCCAGCAGCAGCAGTACCAGCAGCAGCCCCTGACAGCCTGCGCGCCCGCATGCACGCCCTTGCCTCGCCCCGGCGGCTTGCTGTCGATGCTGCTGGAGCCGACGCCCGAGAGCGCCCAGGAGAAGGCCGCCTCCCGGCGCGCACAGCGCGCCACGTTCCACACCACGCCCCTCACGCCCGCGGCGGCGATGCAAGAGGACCTGCGGGCCCTGCAAGCGGCCATGCCGCCCTGCGACGAGAGCCTCACCGCGCTGTGTCACGCCTGGGGGGCGCCGCAGAGGCCGCACGGGCAGCAGTCGACGGGTGGGGGCTGCGCGCTGCTGCCGGACCTGCTCGAGTTTGGCGCTGAGGAGGAGGAGTTTCTGCGCGACCTCTCCAACACGCGCGCACGCACGCAGCCGCTGCATCAGCCACCGCCGCAGCCACAGCAGGCTGCGGCGGCGCCGCACGTGCGCGGCTGCAGCCTGCTGGGGCCGCCGGGGGACGCGACGGGCGACATGTTCGCCGGCATCGGCAGCTTGCTTGGCGCGGAGCCCAGCTGGCTGCCCGCGGGCGCCGGGCCCGCCGCGGTTGACGCGGCGGCTGCGCCTTCGTCCTTCGCGGGTTTGTTCAACATGTTGCAGCGTGACCAAGGCTGACGCGGAGGGAGACACACACACTCACACATAGACACGACGACAGCTTGCGCGACGCGTGCAATGCATGGCGCTACATCGAAAGCGGCGGCGGCGCGTCCACGTCATCAGTGACGTGTTCGAACAGCGGCGTGTGCACCGCCCGCCGTGCGCTCCGCCCGCAGCCCAGCGCGTCCTCCTCCTCGCCCCCAGGCGCGCCCGCCACCATGCCCCGCACGCGCACCGCGCCGCCGCCAGGCTGCGTGTCCTTTGGCGGCGCTGCGGCGGCGGCAGTGAGGGCGTGCGTTGCCTTGGGCATGGTGAGCACCAGCGCGCCCGTGGTTGCCGACCGCTGGCACCCGCTGGCAGCCGGGTTCACCTCCTCGCCGGTGTGCACCAGGAGCAGACGTCCGGCGATGAGGCAGCGCGCAGCAAGCGGGGACACGTCCACAGCAACCTTGTCCGCATCCAGGAAGCGCCCCAGCGCAACACTGAGCACCACGCAGCGTCCGTCTTCGCTCTCGCCCAGCGAGTACTGCCAGCCGCCCTCGTTCGTCTAAAGCAGGGGGGGTTGAACGCGTTAACGACGGCCGCCGCGGGGGGGCGCATCGCGCACGCGCCTGTGGCGGCAGCGAGCCGTCCAGGGGCATCGCCTCCAGCGCCTGTCGCGGCGGCGCGGCGCGGCTGCGGTGCGCCCCAGAGTCGCCGCCTGTGCCCAGCAGTGTACGCTGCGCCTCTGCGCGCTTGGCGGCCTCGTGCGCACTGCGCACAGCCGCCTCCTCTCGATGCTCCCTCAGCCGGGCGGCGGGACCCCACCCCTCCGCCTCCTCACCCTCTGCGTCGCTAGCCGCAACAGCTGCCTCGGCCTCCAGCGCGGCGCGCAGCCGCGGCAGCGCCTGCGCGGCCGCGATGCGCTCGCTGGGCGTGACGTCCGCGCCGTCCAGTTTCGCAAGTTGCGGCAGAGAGGCGATGATGAAGGGTCTGAAGGCGGGCGAATGCTCACACGGGTTGCCAACCAGGAAGAGCTCGCGCAGCGCCGCGTTGGCAGCCAGCGACTCGACGCTGAGGAGCCCCTTGGGCGCGGCGATGAAGTTTGCGGTGAGGTCCAGCTTCTGCAGCGACTCGCAGCCCTCTAGAGACTCAACCTGGCGCTCACTCAGCTGCGCACTGGCGGAAACCATGCGCGGCGCGCACCACCGTGATGTTGTTCAGCGCCAGGTTCACGTACTCCAGCTGCTTCAGGCGGTGCAGGTTCTCTGTAGAGCTTAGTCAACCTCCCGCCCTGTGTCCGACGGCCAGAGCCTGCGCACGCACCGATGCGGCTGATTACGTTGTTCTGCAGGTACAAGATGCGCAGCTGGCGACAGGACTGGCCCAGCAGCTCGATGCGCTCGATGTCCTGGCCATGCAGAGAAACTTCCTGCGCGGCTCATGCCAGCAGTCAGTGGGCTACGCGCGCCCACTATTTGCGCACGCGCCTCCAGCGTCGACACGATGCCCGCGTTGTGCTCGGCTCGACGGCGAAGCAGCTCGAGCGTGATGGGCGGCATTCGGTGCCTGGTCGCTCACATCCCTCACAGCCTCGCCTCTGTGGTGTACTCGCGCAACATGGGGCAGCCAGGGAGCGCTATTGCGATAGCGTAGCGATGCGCGACCTTCGACCCTCGAGTGACGTGGCACGATGATGATGAGGGGCCCAGCAATGCGAACTCGCTCCTCTGCTCTCTCTCGCCTTAACGGCTTGCTTAAAAATGACAGTGCGCGCCTGCTGAGAGCCATGCACAGCTGAGAGAGCGCCTGGAGATGTCCGGTCGCGGTCGCGGTCGTGGGCGCGGACGGGGACGCGGCCGACCGCCCTCTGGTGGCCGCGGAGTCGCAGCTGAACCAGGTGGGGCGAGAGCGCGGCAGGGCGCGGGGCGGCGGCGGGGCTGACGCGTGACGTGACTTTTACAGCAGTTGTGGTCCGCCCGGAGCACTACGCTCTGGACCCGGTAGTGCTAGGCGGCATGCTCTACCCCGCCACCAGCAACCTGCGCGCTTACCCGGGCGACCACCCGCTGTGGCAGGCGCGCGCTGGGTGGTCCCTGCCACCGAGTCCGCTCACGTCCTCCCCCTCAGGATCAAACCTTCCTCCGCTTCGGCCAGCAGGCCGTGGCGCAGGCGCAGCTGGTGCTGCAGGCGCAACTGGCACAGCAGGCGCAGGCGCGCGCGGCAGTGGCGGCGTATGCACCGCCAGCCGCGCCTGTGCGTCCCTCGGCCCCGCCGCTGGGAATAGACCCGGCCCCGGTGGTGGGGTCCATAGTAAGCAAGGAGAGCAAGCCGTGGACGGCATCAGAGGACAAGCTGGTGATAGACAGTGCGTGCCCTCATAGTCCGGCACAAAGTGCCTGCTCACGCCTGCGTGCCCCGCGCGCGCGCCGCAGTGATGATCGCCAGGCACCAGGGCCAGAAGTCAGAGCACACGTTTGGGAGCATAGGTGAGCTCACGGGTCGCAGTGCCAACGCCGTCAAGTGCCGCTGGCAGAACAAGCTCAAAGCGGAGACGGGCTTGGGCATGAGTGGCGAGACGCGGTGACGCGAGAGCATGAGACTGGAAACTCGGGTGCACTCAATTGCGCTTGCTTCATCAGTGTCATCAGTCCTTCTGTGTCTTTGAGTACCACCGGTACACCAGAAGTCCCGCTCCCAGCACCGCCGCGCCGCCCAGCGCACAGCCAGCGCTGCGTCTGAGCGTGCGCACCCGCAGCCGCTGCGCCCTGGCGGCGCGCGTCTCCGGCACGGCTGACACGGGGGAGCTGGCCTCCGCTGCCAGCGCGGCAAACAGGCGCGCCGCGTCAACGCCGCTGGGCGCGCTGCCGCACAGCAGCAGCGGCTGTGGGATGCCCAGCGAGGCCGTGAATGCGGCCACGCAGCCGTCGTCCCAGTGTAGCGCAGGCGGCTCGCCCTGGCACCCGGCCTGCGCCTGGGTGCCCACCAGCAGCGCGGGCACGCCCAGGGGCGCCCGCGCGCCGCTCACCAGCTCAGTCAGCTGCTGCGCTGCGGCGGCGAAGCTGGCGCGGCTGCGCGCGTCGAAGGCAAACACCAGCAGGTCAGGGGGGGCCTCGTCGCGCGCCGCCGCACGCGCGCACCCCTCCAGCTCGCGCAGGATGAGCGTCGTCGCGGGGGATGCGGATGCCGCTGCTGCTGCGCCTGCGGCGGAGCCCTCTGGCGCCGGCTGCGGCTGCGGAGGCTCCAGGCTGGCGACTGCGCAGCGCCCCCTTGCGGCTCGCGCTTGCGTGTTGCCCGCGGGCGGCGGGGTGTGCGGCGCCTGTGGGGTGTGCGGGGCGGCCGACCAGGCGCAGGCGGGGCGGACTGCCAGCCCCTCCTGCAGCTGCTGCGGTGTCGCCGTCGCCCCGCCGCGCCCCTGCCGCGCCAGCGCCTCCATCAGCGCCTCCCCGCCGCCCCCGGGCGGTCCCGCCAGCGCGCACAGCAGCGTGATCCGCTGTCGGTGCCCCCGATGTGCCGCCTGCGCGTGCGAGCGGCGCAGCCCCCCCCACGCGCGCGCCTTGTGGCCCCGCCGCCGCCCCACCCGCAGCGCGGCGCCCAGCTGCTCGTGCGGGAAGCACAGGTAGGCCAGCTGCTCCAGCGTCTCCAGCGGGGCGCTGTGGGCGGCGAGGCTCCACAGTGCGGACCACAGCGCTGGGCTCAGCCCGTGGCCCCCGACCCCAACGCAGCGCTCCCAGTCAACCACGGCCGTCCAGCCCAGCAGGCGCTGCGCCCGCTGCGCGCCGCCGGGCGCTGTGGCGAACAGTGCGTCCAGCTGAGGCGCGCGCAGCGCTGGACAGGCGGAGCAGTCCGCCGCGGAGGCCATGGCCGCGCCGCGCGCCCACAGCGAGTCCAGGAACGCCAGCGCACGCTCGCTGAGCTCCGCGCGCGCGTCCGGCGGCCGCGCGAGCAGCACCTGCGCCCCCGGCAGCGCCTCCGGCGCCAGCCGCAGCTGCGTGTCGTAGCCGAAGGCGCGCAGGCAGGCCCAGACGGCGTCGCAGCGGCCGTGCTGCAGGAAGAGCGCCTGCAGGTAGAGGAAGCCCGCCAGCGTGAGCGCCCCGCCAGCCGTCACGCCCGCGGGGCAGGGCAGCCGCTCCGCAACCGTGCGCAGCACGTCCTCGGCCTCCCGCGCCGTCAGCGGCTGGCCGTAGCAGGCGGCCTGGAAGGCGTGCAGCTCCGCGCGAGACAGCGCCGAGTCTCCGTCGGCGTCGCACAGCGCGAAGACGCGCCGCAGCGCAGCCAGGCAGTCCGGCTGCAGCGCCTGTCGCTCCGGGCAGAAGAGGGGCTGGCTGGGGTGCAGCACCGCGGCCAGGCAGGCGTGCACGGCGGCGTGCACTTGCACCAGCGTGCGCGCGCTGCACTCCAGGCTCACCTCCAGCCGGGGCAGCTCGCTGGCCAGCTCCGCTGCGAGCCAGGCGCCGGCACCGGCCTCGCAGCGCGCGTCCAGCTTGCAGCCCAGCAGGAGGACGGGCGCGCAGCCGCCCACACGACGCAGCTCGGGCAGCCACTCCTCTCGCAGCGTCGCCAGCGTGGCTGCCCGGGGGGCATCCACCGCGTAGCACAGCGCCACGCAGTGCGCCTGGCGCAGCTGCTGTGCCAGAGCGCCGCGCTCCTCCGCGCGGGAGCTCGTGTCGACCAGCAGCACCGGCGCGGCCCACCCGGCGCCGCCCAGCAGCGTGGGGGGCAGCTGCGGGGGCACGTGCTCCGGGAAGGACTCAGTGGCGGCGGCCGTCACGAAGCACGTCTTGCCCGAGCCAGGTGGGCCGCACACCACCACGCGCACAGCCTCGCGGCGCTTCTCACGCCCCATCTGGCCGCTCCCGTGAGACAGGCGTGCGGAGGGAGCGAGGCGTGAATGACGTGGCAAGAAAAATGACGCTAGAAG
>Ga0049083_10000064_pt1 | contig 27395 bp, 13 predicted proteins | sample GreLakmeMI27MSRF_FD_66719 | JGI IMG/M metagenome (GOLD analysis project Ga0049083, IMG submission 66719) | Freshwater lentic microbial communities from great Laurentian Lakes, MI, USA - Great Lakes metaG MI27MSRF | ecosystem: Environmental > Aquatic > Freshwater > Lake | place: Great Lakes...
CTCGTAGTGAACGGTGCCATGGAACCAGGGCCACCATGCCGGGGTGGCCAACCCGAAGGCTAACCAACCCCGACAGGAGCGGTGGCACTGGCGGACAGGCGATGGTGCGCGGCAGCGCAGAAGTGCAGTTGTTTCACGCTGAGGGCAACCGTTTCACGGAGCTCCGTGGTCGCGGTAGCGGAAACGAAGGTGTTCGTCAAAGCTCTGGCTGGCATGGCGGGCCAACCAGTGCAGCGCCCGCTGCCGCACCATCCGCGCGGCGAAGGAGGTAGGCGATGCCACAGCCTGCGTCGGAGTGTCCACCACGCTCCTGCCATCGCACATCCAGCCGCAAGTTGCCTTTGCACACCCGGAGCGGCGGCACGGTACGGTCGATGCACTCCTCCAGTTCGGCCTCGACCGCCTCGGCCGAGTCGAAGCCCTGGCCATCGGCAGAGAGCTGGGGCACCTGCTCGTCCTCTGCGCCGTTCAAGTCCACGCATGCGGAGAACTCGTCATCATGCCAGGACACCGCCCATCGGCCGTCGCCGCTATATCCGCGCACTTTCGCCGCAAAGACACCGCAGTCTCTGAGGGTCTCAACCTTAGTGGTAGGGTGGCAGTAGTCTTCGTCACTAGAACTAGCTTTTAGGGCGAAGCCGCGCAGCTCACTTGGATGCGTGTCTTCGGGCGGCACGTGCACATCCACAGTTGCATGCTGCATCACAGGGCCAAAATCGTCGTCGCTCCCAATTTGCAAGGCTGTCAACACGCCCGTTAGGCTTTCAGGGTACACAGTTGCGGAAAGGACCAGCGACCCAGAGCTCGCCACCATCGCTTCTCCACCCAACAGCGCGTCAAAGCACTCGCAGCCAGCAATATAGTGGTGCGCCGCATACACATGCCAGGTACCCACGAGGCTGCCGATGCCGCCCAGAGGCTTGCCAGTACGCCAGCGTGCGGCGCACTTGGTACGTAACGGCAGGTAAACAGGTCGCGACCGGTAATACTCCGGAAGAGCCTGCTTCACCTTGTTGCCCTTCTTACCTGCTTTCTTCTGATTTTTTGCGGGCGCAGCCGCAGCAGGCGCCCCTTCTTCGCCCTCGGCCTTACGCTTTGAGGCCGCAGCCTCTGCTTTCAAGCCGCGACCGCTCGCAGCAGCGGCAGCTGGCACGGCCGGCGCGTCGCTTTCGAGCTTGGCCTTGCCCTTGCGCACGGCAAGCGCTGCCGAAGCCGCAGGCGCAGGCGCTGCATCCTCCTCTGCCTTCACCTCCGCCTTTACCGCCGCGCCCGCCCGCCCGCCTGCGTGGCCGCGCGCAGCAGCGGCAGCGGATCCTTGCGATGTCGGCGTCTCCGCTTTGCCGTCGACAAGCCACTCTTTGAGCTCGTCTTCCTCCAACTCCTCTTCGTCGCCGTCGTCGTACTTCACCAGAAACCAACCCACCTTGGCGTCGAAGCTCGCGACGCGGCCGTTGTAAAAGCTGCGGCCGAAGCGCTTGCGCACCGCAGCACCCACGAGCAAGCCCGGCGCACCCGGCGCACCCGCCTCTGTCTTGACGCCGCCAGCACGGCGCTTGGCGGGCGCTCTTGTCGGCACAACCTTCCTCTCAGCGGTCACGGTCTTCGCCATCGCGCAGCTGAATATACGAAAAGGGGCGGTACGTGATGAGGCGGCAGAAGGCACCACCTGCAGGACAAACAAACAAGACCCCTGGAGCGTTACGCCACAACACAGTGTGTCTCCGCCAGTCGTGTGCTGCTGTTCCCATTGGCGCGCCGCCTGCGCCGCGACGCGCGCCGCCGCTTGCTCGCTCGTTGGCGGATACGCGCCTAGAACTCGCGCTCCTGTATCGCGTATTGCATTGATACCAACAGCGTCGTGCACCACTCTGTATCGTGTCTCGGTACGGCCACGGGAGGGGCCACCTGGGCGCAGAGCGATGCGAGGATGTGTGAGCACAGGCAGCGCAACCTTGGGGCACGTCTTCTCTTGTCGCTCGCTGCGCACCTGCGCGATGCCAGCCAGTAGGCCCTCCCGTGGCGCAAGCGGTGACGCTGACGGTGACGGTGGCGACGGCGACGGCGGAGGAAAAAATGTCCTTCCGCAGTTTCGCTGCGCTTGGCCGCTACCTGGGACGCCCTCCTGCTGCCGTGGCCGACCAGCCGCGTGCGCACGCACACCTGCAGCCGCGGCGGCGGCGAGCGGGCGGCGGCAGCACGCCACAGGCAGCAATAACATTGGCAGCGACACGACATGCAGCAGCATGCGCCGAGGCGCGCGCGCGCGCGCCCGCTGCGCGCCCAGCGAAGCGGGCGAAGCCATACAATGGGCTGGGCGTGCACTCGTGGGATGACTTGGACCGTGCCATGGCCAAGGGCGGCTGGTCGTTGTCTCGTGTGCGGAGCAACGTGCGCTGGACGCGCATCGTGCCACACCCCGCCGTCGCGTCCACGCCCGACGCGCCCCCGTTGGTGCAGCACCTCTTCCGGGCGTGCTCGCCATCCGACAACTTCCACGGACCACAGAAAGCAGCGACGACGATGCGGCGCCTTGACCGCGAATAGGAGGACTTCCTGCGCCGCCACGGAGGCGACGCACCGCCAAGTGACGCATGACGATTGCAGCAGCCGCCTCGGGGTCTGCTTGCTTGCAATGCAGCCAGCCAGCCACGTGCGGCGCATCGTCTAGCCCGCTTGCCGCATCCGCGGGTCCTGCACCTCTTCCGTCTCCTCCGGCGCCTCCAGCCCGCACGCGCTGCTCACCGCCGGTCGCGGTCGCCCAGGCGCCTTGCCCTTGGCTGCGAGTGCGAAGGCCAGGCGCGGCGCGGCGTGCGCGGGCGGCATTTGGGGCACCACCGGAACCGACGACGGTGTCTGTGCCTCTTCTTCTTCAGCCTTCTCGGAGGCTGCATAGGCAGCGGCCAGTCGCGCGTGTTCTCGCGCCTCCAGCTTCGCCTCGCGACGCAGCACGTTGTCGCGCCCCTGGCGGGAGTCCTCCCGAAGCTCCTGCAGGCGCTTGCGGTGATGGTGGTCATACGAAGACATGTGGATGTCGTGCTCCGGCTGCGTCCGATACCCCTTCTCGCACAGCGCGCAGTAGTAGTCTTCGCGAACCAGGGCGGTGTGGGCCGCCACGGCCTTCTGAAGCGCAGCCTTTGCAAGTCTGCGCTCGCGCTCCGCATCGCTCTCGCACGCCTGCGCCTCGCACGCAAGCAGCTGCCGCGTCACCAGCTCCGGCGCAGTGAACCGAGTCTCCTCCTCTCGGCGGCCCAGGCCAAGGCGCAGACCATCCTCCACACCGCGCACAGGCTCCGTGCGCCCCTGCTCCTTCGCGCCCAGCCCGCGGCCGGCGCTCCAGCCCTGCTTGGCCAGTAGCTGGTACCCTCGGTTGTCGCTGGGGATGGGCGCATCCAAGCTCGCCGACGGCAGCGGCTTGCACCCAGCCTCCTCGTCGGGGGCTCGCTCGCAGCCCCGCGCGTATCGCGCGTCAAACACCGGCACCAGCGAGCCGCCCAGGGAGCCCAGGCCAGCCATGGGCACAAAGGCGCCCCGGCTCGTGCCAGAGCTGGCTCAAAGAAGTACGTGCATCCCGCAGAACGTAAGCGCAGCGTCAGACCGGAGCACCAGTCGGTTCAGCACAGGGACAGAAGACGCGGAGGCTGGAAGGATTTGGTGGTAGAACACAAGAACAGACGACCGACGACACGGCCCTTTACGGCCAGCGGCGGCGCATGGCACTTTCTCTGGCAATCATCGCTACAGCGCTACACTAGCTTACACGCGTCTCCCGCGCTCATTGGCGGTCCGATTTGCTTCGCTCGCTGTCGCTGCGCCGCAGCTCGGCCCACACGCGGCTGGTCAGCAGCAGCAGCAGCACTGCACTGGCAGCACCCTGCTGCTGCGACAGGCCCTCCGGCGCTGCCATCTGCGCGCCGCACAGCGCCAGGATGGCGCCCGCCCCGGCGGCGTACGCGCCTCCGCGCCCGGCTGCGCTCAGCGGGGTCAGGAAGGTGGGCGTGGTGGCGGACAACAACTCCTCTGCTGAGGGAGGCGCAGCTGGGGGGCGCAGCGCCCACGCCGGCTTGGGTTTGGCGGTAACCACCGGCTTGTAGAGCCCCTTAAAAAACAGGCTGCTGTTTGCGTCGGCGGCAGCCTCAGCCTCAAACTCGGCCAGGCTGCGCAGGCGGGCCTCCGCGTCCGCACGGTCCGCGCGCAGCCCAGCCTCGAAGTCGTCAGCCACGGAGTTGATATCCGCCTGTGCGCGTATTGGAGTGAGCGGCGCTCGCGATGCACTCACTCCTGCTCAGCTGCTTCAACGGAGGCCTACACACGCACCATTGCTGCGTCAAACTGCGCTGCGCTACGCTCCAAACTGTTGCGCTGCAGCTGATCTAGCTCCTCCTTGCCCTGCGCGAGCGAGCTTGTCAGAGGTTGACGCACACCACTCCCTTGGCCCAGTGCCCACGCGACTCAGCGGCACGCACGCCACAGCGCACGTGCCTGCTCCACGATGGCGCGCAGGTTGTCCGTCTCGGTGGCCACGTAGTCGCTGAGCTGCTGAGACACGGCTGCTTTGCGGGTCTCGAAGCGAAGCAGTTGCACCAGCGACTCCTGCACCTCCGCGTCCCCGCCCGCGGCCTCGCCCTCGTCCCCGGCGGCGCGGGGGCGGCGCGGTGCGAGGGCGCGGGGCGAGCGGCGCAAGGCGCGCCCCGCGTCTAGCCGCGCTGGCCACGCCGCCGAGGTGGAGGCGGACGCACGCATGCTCCAGGTCGGCACCGTGTGACAATGAAAGAATGAATCGAACAATGCCGTACAACGCAACCAGCTGTTCTATTATCTGCCTGCAGGCTGCAGCGCACATGTTCACGGTGACAGCTCATCTTGTTCGAATGTTCGGGACTGGAGCTCAGTTTGGGCCACCCCCGGGTGTCGGGTGCTGCTGGGAGCGCGCACTGGTGCTGGGGTCGTCGGGTGGGGAGAGGAGACAGCGCCAGCCACCGTACCTGTCACGCTTTACGTGTGCGGCCAGCCAGCTCTTGGCGCCTGAACGCCACCGCCAAGCCGCGCCCGTCACCACGTTCGAGTTGCAGACGCGCTTTGAGAGGCCGGTGCGTCCCGGACAGTCTTTGCAGCCTCGCCCAGGCCGGTTCTTCCGGCTGCCTCCACGCCGGCCGGCCGCATCGCGCCGCGTGTGCCCCGGATCGCGCACCGCTACACGCCTGTTGCACACCTGCTGCGCGCGCACGTCGCGCGTGCGTGGGTGGGCGTACAGCTTTCAAACCCAGCTGTGGACTGCAGTCCTGCTTCTCGCCACTCACCACCCCTCACAGCCCTGATGGACGGCCCGCCGCGCCGTGCCGCCTCCCTGTCCGCGGGGGCCTCCGCAGGGTGCGTGTTCCTCTCGTCTCTCGCCCAGGAAGTGCCTACCAGCGCTCACCCGGTCTGTGCCTCCCTCAGCCGCGGCGCCGCCCGCGCCGCGCCCCGCGGCCCCTTCACCCTGCCCGCTCCCGGCGGCGAGGGCGGCGGCGGCGGCGCAAAGAAGAAGCACTGCAACTGCAAGAACAGCCGCTGCCTGAAGCTGTACTGCGAGTGCTTCGCCTCCGGCCACTACTGCGACGGATGCAATTGCACCTCCTGCTGCAACAACCCGCAGCACGAGGCCAGCCGCCAGGAGGCTGTGGAGGCGACCCTGGAGCGCAACCCTTTGGCCTTTCGGCCCAAGATTGCCGCAGACGCAGGCGGCCCCGGCAGCACCGGCGAGCCGCCCCGCCACCACAAGGGCTGCCACTGCAAGAAGAGCGGCTGCCTCAAGCGCTACTGCGAGTGCTTCCAGGCTGGCGTGCAGTGCAGCGAGGCGTGTCGGGTGCGCCCACCCGCCGCCAGCGCACTCACCTGGCCTGGGTCTCTCCCTCTGCACCCCTCTCGCTGCGCGTGACCACTGACGCACACCCGCGCCGCTGCGCTCGCCAGTGCCTGGACTGCAAAAACTGCGACGCTGGCGGGGAGGGTGGGGCCGCTGTATGCCCTGTGGGCGTTTTGGCGTCGCGCTCCTCCGATGTGGCGCCCATCGAGCGCCCGCCGAAGCGCCTGCGCACGGCGCTGCAGGATCGCGTGCGGCGTGGCGCGGCCGGGGCGGAGGGCGGCGCGGGGGCGCGGGGCGGGGCTGGCGAGGGCGACGCAGTCTCTGCAGGCGGCCGGGCGCACAACGCAGGCGCCCCTCCCGCGGGAGGGGCACCTAGGGTGTCCCTCCCGCGCACCGTCGTGGAGCCTCCCAGCCACGGTCACCCCTCCTTTAGCTACGGCTACCAGGGCAGCCCCTTTACCGCCGCAGCCTTGGGACCTCACCAGGGCCCTGACTTCCAGCCCATCCAGCGCCGGCGCAGCGCGCTCACCGGCGTCGTGAAGCAGGCTGCTGTGGGCGAGCTGGCGCGCCTGTTGGTCATGGCGGCTTCGCAGGCTGCTGCTGCGGCTCGCAGTCATGCCGCCGCAGCACCGCCAGTCGCCGACACCTCTCCTGCTCCCGCGCCGGCGTCCGCGCCCGCGCCGCCGGCGGCGCGCAGCCCCGACAGCCTGCTGTGCGACGAGGAGGCTGATGTGGAGGAGGTGCCGGGGTTACCCGATTTCACCATGCCCCCCCCGTCCCGGCCCCCAATCCACCAATCCCCCGCCGCGCTCTTGCCCAGCGGCAAAGCTGGCGCCTATGCGGCCCAAGAGGCTGCTGTGCTCTCCGAGTTTGGCTCCTGCCTGGCGCAGATTGCGCTGGTGGGACGCAAGCGCGCCGCGCAGCTGGGCCTTGCCCTGCCCGAGCCGGAGGATGCGGAGCCCCCGGCGGCGCCATCGGAGCCGGAGGAGGAGGAGGGCGAAGAGGAGGAGGAGAGCGAGGGTGAAGAACTGGGCACGCGGCCAGAGGATGAGGAGTTTGAGGACACGGAGGCGTGACGAAACCTTGCCATGCGTGTCAGATGACCGCCACAATGAAGCGTATTTCAGCTCCTCGTTAGCAGTTGAGCAACTTCTCGCTATCCCTCAAGCCTCGCTCGCTGGAGCGTCTTCGAACGTTCTTCGAAAAACGAGCGAGTGTTCGATTAAGTTCGGGAGTACAGGAGAACGCACGCGCCTCGCTGGCTGTGTGAGCTTGAGTCTGCCATGTGCGAGCCCTGTGCGAGCCCTCTGCCCTACGAGGCAGTGGTGGCGGCTCAAAGAGGCCGCCAGATGGTGGCACCAGCGCACCGCACGCGCGCAGCGCTGCTCCTCGCCTGCCTGCTGCTGGCCGCGGGGCGCGTGGGCGCGGCGCGCGTGCCAAGCGCGCTGCTGGCGTGGTTGCCCAGCTGGCTCTCGCTGCCACCACGGTTTTCTCCCAAGCCCGCCCCGCGGGCGCCCAAGCCCTGGGCGCCCGGCGCCTACCCCTCGGAACTGCGCACGCCCCCGGGGCACACCCGGGAGGAGCTGGTGTTGTCCGCACGCCCGAGCAGCTACATTGCCGCGTCTGCGCTGCCCTCAGCCTTTTCGTGGGCAGACGTGGGCGGTGCCTCCTACCTCACAACGCAGCTCAATCAGCACGTTCCGTACTGTGCGCGCCCCTCTCCTGCTTGCGTGCGCCCCCTTGCGCTGACTCTCGTGGGCGCTGTCCCACCAGATTGCGGCTCCTGCTGGGCGCACGCAGCGCTTTCCGCGCTGGCTGACCGCATCAAGATCGCGCGCCGGGGACGCGGCCTGGACATTGGCCTCTCCGTGCAGGTGCGCGCGTCTCATTCTCCACCTGCATACACCCTAACCATTCCGCGCAGTTCCTGCTAAACTGCGGCGCGGGCGTGGCGGGCAGCTGCCACGGCGGCAGCACTGCGGGCGCGTACAACTTCATCCAGCAGGTTGGCTTCATTCCCTTCGACACCTGCTTAGCCTACGAATCCTGCTCTGTCGATAGCTCCGAGGGCCTTTGCGCAGAGCCCGCCCGCGACTACAGCTGCTCCCCATACAACACTTGCCGTACGTGCAGCACGTTTGCGGCGCGCGGGGGCTTCTGCAGCGCCATCAGCGTCTTTCCGAACGTCACCGTGGCTGAGTACGGCCTGGTGGCTGGCGAAGAAGACATGCAGCGCGAGATCTACGCCCGCGGGCCGATCGCGTGCTCGCTCAATGCTGAGCCGCTGCATGACTACACGGGCGGCGTGCTGGCGTCCGATGCGCCCAAGACGCTGAACCACGCTATCAGCCTTTTCGGCTGGGGAGTTGATCCGGTGGATGGGCCCTACTGGCTGGGACGCAACAGCTGGGGCGAGTACTGGGGCGAGATGGGAAGCTTCCGGATAGCGCGCGGGTCGGACACGCTGGGCGTGGAGGGGCACTGTGTGTGGGGTACCCCGGGCGCCTTCACGCAGCTCAACACCCCTTGCTACGAGGACGGCACCAACTGCGTGGTGAGTGGGCAGTACGAGGAGCCGGCGCGCAGCGGCGTGCCGCACGGCCTGCGTGCGCTGCAGCGGGCGCAGCGTTTTGCAGCCGCGGAGCTGGCGGAGCTGTAAGGCGCACCATGCACTCGCATGTTGTAACATTAACGGTTTGTTTCCTATATGCTACTCACACGCGGTCGTGCATTATGTCGTCTCGCAGCATCGCCATCACGCCAAAGGTGTAAGCCAAATTGTGCAGCGCCGCCAGGCTGGCCAGCACCGGCTCGCGCGCGCGGTGCAGGTGGTGGAGGTATGCGAGCGTGTGCGTGGTGCACACGGGGCAAGAGCATCGCTCGTCCGGCGTGCGAAAGGCCCTCGCAAAGCTGGCGCTTCGCAGCTTGAGCACTCCAGCACTGGTCAGCAAGTCGCCGTGACGCCCCGCGCGCGTGGGCCACGCGCTGTCGAAGGTGTCCACGCCCAGCGGCACGCAAGCGCGCAGGCTGGCCTCGTCGCCGATGCCCAATAGGTGCGTGGCTTTATGACGTGGCAGCGCAGGCATCAGCGCAGCCAGCATGTCCACCATCTCGTTGCGGTCCCTTCCCAACGCCCCTCCAATTGCGAACCCGTCGAACGGCAGCGCTGACAGGAACTCCGCGCTGTGTCTGCGCAGATCCACATCTGTGCCGCCGTGAACGATGCCGTACATGGCCTGCAGTTGCGGCGCAGCGAGGTGTGCTCCAAGGCTGCGTGCCATCCAGCGGTGCGAGCGCTGCGTGCTTGCAGACAGCACTTCGGGAGTGACGTGGTATGCCGGGAGCTCATCCAAAGGAAGGATGATGTCCGCTCCCAGCGCCTTCTGCGTCGCCACCGAGCTCTCAGGCGTGAGCAGCAGGCGCGCGCCATCCCTGTAGCTCTTGAACAAAGCGCCCTCCTCAGACACGCGCACTAAGCCGGTGCCCGCAGTGTTTCGAGGCGCGACGCGCTTCAGGCTGCAGTCAGGGACAGAGGACGCGGCCGCCTGGAGACTGAACACCTGGAAGCCTCCAGAGTCAGTGATGAGCGGCCTCGTCCTGCGCGCCATGAACCGGTGCAGCCCGCCCGCAGCCTCCACCGTAGCCGGCCCGGGCTGCAAAAGGAGGTGATATGTGTTGCAGAACACCAGCTGAGCCCCCAAGCCGTCCGCGTGGGCGAGGTCCACAGCCTTGAGCGCAGCGTTGGTGCCCACAGGCACAAAGCCAGGCGTGTCTACGATGCCGTGAGGCGTGTGCAACACACCCACTCGCGCTCGCGAGCGTTTGGACTCGTGAAGTACCTCGAAGCGAAAGAAACCCTCTTCTTCCGCAGGCGAGGCGCGCGGGAAGGAGCTGGCCGTGGGAGGCGGCGGCGGCGGGGGCGGCGGCAGCGTGCGGCGGCCGTGGGCGGGCGCAACGACGTCGCCGGCAAGGCTCGAAAGGCTCGAGACGAGGCGCTGGGCACATGCACAGCCCCGTTGGCGACTACATTGCATGGATATGCGCGACAACCGGAGGCGCTAATACAATAGATTAAATAGTCGTCACGGCTCGTGCGCAACAACGTTCGACTGTGTTCGACTAGACTCTGCCCTTCCTTTGCGCTAGGCTGCTATGCCTCCTCCCTAGCAGCCTGTGTGGCCGCTGCCTTACGCCCGCTGAGGCGGTGTGGCGCACCCAGGATGGGCGACGCTCGGCCGCTGCTGGGCAGCAGAAGCGGTCTCTCCGCTCACACAGGACGCAGGTTGTTGCCGGATGCGGGCGTGCGCCTGGGCGGAGGTAGCAGCTTCCACTTCCTGAGCAATGTCATCGCAGGCGCGTGGCATGTCCCACGTGCTCCGAGGCGGACGGACCTATTGCTTGGGACCACTCAGCGCCTGCGCCTGCGGCGCTCTCGCACTCACGCGTGCGCCCCGCGCCAGGCCCCGGCATGCTGGCGCTGCCCATCGCTTTCCAGGCGCGTGAGGCGGAGGTGTCGGGGTGCGCTGCATGCAACACCCTTCCTGACTTGGCTCCTATGCGCCGTGTCTCCAGGAGGGTGGCTGGGTGCTCACAGTCGGCTTCACGCTGCTCTTCACGGCGCTGTCGGCGCTCTGCGCCGCGTACGTGGTCAAGGCTGTGCAGTTCTACCAGGCTCAGCAGGCGGAGCGACGTAAGCTGCGCACACCAGAGACGGGCCGCCGCTCCCCGCCCACAGCTCAGCACGCCGACGACGCGCCCGAGGAGCTGCTGGAGCTGGAGCTGTTAGTGCGCGTCACCTCCAGTCGGCCATGGTGGGTCGCCTTTCAGGTGACTTACATCTTGTCCATGATCATGATGGCCGTCTCCTCAATCCACGTCGTGGTGCGCGCCATGGACGACCTCACCATCCTGGTGTTCCGAAACACTTTCGGGCTGCAGGTTTCGCCGCTGTCTAAGCTGGGTCTGGTGCTCTCCTGCCCTGCGCACGACGCCTGCAAAGGGGTTGAGGCCTTTTACACCGTGGATACGGAGGGGGGATTCGTCATCACCACCGGCTATCTCATAACCGCCCTGCTGGCCATCCCGTTCAGCGTCATCGAGATTGTGGACTGGGCGCAGGGCATCCTTTACACAATCAGCCTCGCATGCATCCTGGAGATGTGCTTCGCCTTCGCCGTCATCGCGCGCGACCAGGACGGCTCGCAACGCGGATTCCACGCAGCCGCGGCAGGCGTGCCGGCTTGGAACTACAACGTTGGTCTGGTCATCGAGGTCTCCTTCCTCACGTGGTGCCTCTCTTTCTCCATCCCCATGTGGCTGGAGCAGACTGCGGAGGGGGTAAGCGTTAACGCGGCGCTCTGGTGGTCTTGCCTCTCCCGTGGCCTGCTGTTCATTGCGTTCGGACTCATAGCCTCCGGCGCTTTTCCGGAGCTCACCACCATGAACGTGCTGGACGTGCTGCGCACAAAGTCCAGCGTCAACCCCTTCACGCAGGTGTGCGGCTTCCTGTTTGCAGCAACCAGCGTGTTTCCAAACATCATCGCGCACTCCATGGCGGTGCGCCGAAACCTGGAGTCCACGCTGGGCGCCACGCAGGCCAACTGGCTGGGGGTTGGTCTGCCCTGGGCGGTGGCCTGGCTGTTCTACTTTGGGGCCGAGTATAACCAGCTGGTCAACACCTGTTCAATCTACCTCAACGGCGCCATCCAGTTCCTGCTGCCCGGCCTGCTGTTCCTGGCGCTGGGCACCGCGGCGGGCGCGCACTTGTGTCGCGTGGCGGGCATTCGAGCCAGCATGGACGCCTGGCGCGAGGTAACGCGGGCGGTGGTGGTGGGCGTTGTGGTGCTCATCGTGCTGGCCTATGCGCTCAATGCGCTGGTCAGCCTGGGGGTGTACGGACCAAAGCACGCTAGTGACGTGGCGGAGCACGCGGCCAGCGACTACGGACTGGCGGCGGGGCCAGCGGTGGCGCCAGCGCCCGCAAAGGCGCCGGGAGAGGTGGTGCCTGCGACGCCCGTGACGGGCAGAAGGCTCAGCGCGGATGATTGGGGAGCGTTGCCATGGGTGTGACGTGAGTTTTAGCAGGAGCAGACAGAAATCGCTTTCGCCGTATCTATCGTTTTGTCAGATTGTCACAAGACTGCATCACTGCAACTGCGCACAGCCTTGGCGCCTCCGGTCTCTGCGTGCGCTCTGACGCGCGTTGCGCGAGGAGCACCGAGATTGAACGCCAGAACGCACCGTGCGCCTGCCTGGGGCCTCTGAGCAGCGCGTGGTGCACAGCGCTCGCTTGGTCTGTGCGCGCGTGCCAGCAGCCATGTTCGAGGCGAAAGTAGCGGCCATTTTGAACCAGCAGCTGGGCGCGTTCGTGACTGGACTGGACGCGTCTGCGCTCAACATTGCTGTCTGGAGCGGCCAGATCGTGCTGGAGAACCTGCAGGCGCGTCTGCTCACCAACCCGTGTATCTGCGCACTGGAGCCCGCCGGACGCTCACAGCCGGGCTGCGCGGGGCTGCGTTGGAAGGGCGGGTGCAGTGAGTGGCGCTTCTCACCCTTTCGCGCTCGCGCTCGCTGTCCACACGCCTCACGACGCACTTCCCGCTCCTCCACGCAGCTTCGCCCAGAGGCTTTGAACGCGCTGAAGCTGCCCATCACCGTCACGGTGCGCTCGGCACCGAGGCGTTGCAGTGCAGTGCACCTCCTGTCGCATGTGCACCTCTCACGCGCTGGGCACCTCCAGGCTGGCCTCCTCGGCAAGCTGACCCTGAAAGTGCCCTGGAAGCGGCTGGGCAGGCGCGCGCAGCCCGCAGAGCCGTGTGCAGCGCCCGTGTGCATGCCTGTCGCCTGACAGCTTGAACGCTCGCCAGAGAGCCCGTTGTGGTCCACATCGACCGCGTCTTCCTGCTGGCCGCCCCCTCCGAGGACGTGGGCCAGGCGCGTGTCACAAAAACAGCCTCCGGCGATGCTGGCGACCTCTTTGAACTCCGCTCACTGGCTTTGTGAGCACCGCAGGAGGACCCTGTGAAGGCCAAGGAGGCGGTGCAGGCCAAGAAACGCAAGACGGTGGAGGATGGCGAGCGCGCGTGGCTGGTGCGACACCGCTGGCACCGACAGCGCACCACTTCACAGGTCTGAGTCGTGTGTTCTCGTTCCACAGGAGCGCCGTGCGGCGCGCATTGCGCCCCCCAAGGATGTCGCCCAGGAGGAGACGTTCTTCAAGGCGTACCTGGAGACCATTTTGGGGAACCTGCAGCTGTGCATCAGCAGCGTGCACGTGCGTTTTGAAGGGCAGCTTCCGGGCGCGGGCGCCGGCCTGGGGCCGGCGCGCTTCGCTGCGGGCATCACGTTGCACGAGCTGAGCGCCACCACGACGGACGTTGGCGGCACGGAGGCGTTCGAGGCCAAGGGGCTGGCTGCGCGGCTGCACAAGCGCGCGGTGCTCAAGCGCCTTGCCCTGTACTACGACCCCGGAGCCCAGCCCCTCCTGCCGGACCCGCAGCAGTGGAAGAGCCTGTCCCCCGCGCAGTGGAGCGCGCTCTTCCTGCCGGGCGTCAGCGGCGACGGGGCCAGCGGCGAGGGGGCGGCTGCCGCTGGCGCTGCTGCGCCCGCAGCCTCGCTCGGCTGGGTGGCCCCTCACGCCGTCGCCGCGCTGGCCGCGGTGGCGCACCGGCAGTACCTGCTGGCGCCGGTGGGCGGCGCGGCGGCGTACGAGCGTCGAGGGCGCACGGAGGGGCCGCCGGGCCCGGGGGCAGCCGCGCAGAGCCTGGCGCTGCGCCTGGACTCGCTGGACGCGCGCATGTCGCGCGAGCAGCTGACCCACTTCCAGTGCGTGGGCGCCGCGCTGTCCGCCGCGCTGCGCCGCGCGCCGCACGCGCACCTGCGTCCGCGCGCGCGCCCCGGACGGGGCGGGGCGCCCCCGGGCGCCTGGTGGCGCTACGCGGCGGCAGCGGCGGCGGCGATGCGGGGCCGCAGGGGATGCATGACGTGGGGCGCGCTGCGGGGGGTGTCTGTGGCGCGGCGGCGCTACCTGGCTCTGTACGGCGCCCACCTGGGCGCCCACGCAGGGCGCCACGCCGGGCGCGCCCGCGCGCCCGCCCCGCCGGCGGCATGTGCGGACCCGCAGCTGCGCGCGCTGGAGGAGGGGCTGTCCCCTGAGGCGTGCCTGCTGTTTCGGGTGCTGGCCCACCGGGAAGCCGCCCTTCAGGCCGCCCCGCCACGGCGCACGCTCAGCGGCGCGGCGCTGACGCCGAAGCGGGCCGCGCAGGTGGCCCCGCAGCCGCCGCCGCCGCCGGCGGCGGCGAGGACGCTGCTTGGGCGGCTGCTCTTCTCGCGGCCGGCGCCGCCCGCGCCGGAGGGCGCCCCGGCCGCCGCAGCGCCGCACGCTGCTGCTGGCGCCGACGAGGAGGCACTGTCGTCTGATGACTGGGCGGCGCTGAGCGAAGCGTTCGAGGTCTCCGCCGCGCAGCTGAGCGCCGCCGCTGCAGCCGCTTCTCGCGCAGCGCCGCCGCACCCAGACTCCCTGCGCCTGCGCGCGTCGCTCACCGTGGACGCCGGCAGCGCGCAGCTGCTGCCGGCCCTGGGCCAGCCCCCCCTGCTGCGATGCAGCCTGGGCAGCCTGAGCTCCACGCTGCACGTCTTTCCCTCGCTCCGGCGACGCCTGGCGCTCAGCCTCGCAGCCGCAGACGCGGACTGCGCGGGCGTGGAGCTGGTGCGCAGCGCGCCGGCCGCCGCCGGCGCCAGCCTGCTGCAGGTGGAGTACGAGGCTGCCCCGGCGGATGGCCGTGCGGAGCGCTGCGTCAGCGTCACCGCCGCCCCGTGCCATGTCACTGTTGACCTGCAGGCGGTGCGTCGCCTGGCCGCCTTTTTCGCGCCGCCGGCTGGGCTGGACACGCAGCAGCTGAGCCAGGCGGTTGCGGACACGGCCCAGGACGCGGCGGCTGTGGCGGCGCAGGCTGCGGAGAGCGCGGCGCGGGCGCTGAAGGGGCGCGCGCTCAAGCTGGCGCTGTCCGTCTCGGTGGCGGCCCCGAAGCTGCTGCTGCCGTCGGGCGGCGCCTCCGGCCTGCTCGTGGACCTGGGCCACCTCTCCCTCGCCTCCGCGCCGGTGCCCGCGGGCCACACCGACGCGTTCACGCTGGCGCTCAGGGACGTGTCGGCCGTCTTCGTGCCGCCCGGGTGGACCTGGGCGGACCTGGTGGACGGCGGCGAGCCGCACCGCGAGCGGGGCGCCGGCGCCCGCACGCAGCCGCTGCTCTCTCCCACGGGCGCCACCGCCACGCTGGTGCGCTGCACCTGCCCGACGCCGGCGCGGCCGGCGCTGTCCCTGCGGGTGCAGGTGCCGGGGCTGACGGCGGAGCTGAGCCCGTCGGCCACGCGCCGCTTCGGGGCTGTCCTCAAGGCGCTGTCGCCGCTGTGGACGCGCCCGGGCGGACCCCCCTGGGCTCACGCCGCATACGCCGCCCCGCTGTGGGTGCTCACGCGCAACGGCGGCTCGCCGGGGCGCCTGGTGTGGCTACGCCGCTGGGGCGCAGTGGCGGGCGAGTACCTGTACCTGCTGGACCACCCGGACGTGCCGGCCGGCGTCAAGCCGTACCCGGCCTTTGCGTCGCTGCGCACCGGCGTGGTTGCCGCGCCGCTGCCGCCGCGGCGGGCGGGCGGCACGGACCACGTCCTCGCACTGCTGCCCCCCGGCGTGCCGCTCGGCCGGGCCACCGACGACTCGCGCACCACGCTGCTGCGTTGCGACACGGCTGGGGGCTGTGCCGCCTGGCTGGCCGCGCTGAGGGGCGTGAGGGAGCGGCGGCACGCGCTTCAGCAGCGCCGCCAGCTGGTGGCGGCCGCCGGGGCCCACGCCGCCCTCGCGGCGCAGCTGGCGGAGCTGGCGCACCTGGACGACGGCGCGCCGCCCGCAGACGAGGCTGAGGAGAACGCCGCCTTTGCCGACGCAGTCGAGGAGGCGCGCAGCGACGCCGGCGGCAGCGGGGAGGAGGGCGAGGAGAGCTTCGCGGACGCGCAGACGGACGTGGAGGAGGAGGAGGAGGAGTGCGACACCGCGTCGGCAGACGGGCGGTCCTCCCTGGACGGGGGCGCACGGGGCGCTGCCGCCGCGGCGCCCCACGACGCCGCCGCCATCCGCTTCTTCGTGCTGGACGCGCAGCTGGGCACGCTGAGCGTATCGCTGGCGGGGCTGACGCCCGGCACGGGGGCGGAGCGCCCGGTGGTGGCCCTCCACGTAGGCGGGGCCGCCTTCCACTACGCGCAGCGCCCCCACGACCTCACGCTCACGGTCCGCCTGCAGAGCCTCCTGGTGGTGGATTGCCTGACCCCGCCGTCGCGCTCCAGCCTGGAAGGCCCCGCCGGAAAGCGCTATGTCCTCTCCTCCGAAGCAACACCCGTGGCGAGCACCTTCCCACACATGCTGCACCGCGCCGCCGCCGCCGCCGCCGCCGAGCCGCACGGCGACGCGCTGGTGCAGTTCTCGTACCGCACCTGGAGCGACGGCAGCCCGGATTACGCAGGCGTGGCTTGCGACATCAGCGCCCGCCTGGCCGCGGTTGCCTGCGTGGTGCGGCGCCCGGTCACCGCCGCGCTGGTGGGACTGCTGTGGGACTACTTCCCACAGCGCCCGCCACAGCAGCCGCTCAACGCCCAGGCGAGCATCGACGCCGCCGTGGCACAGGGCACCGCCGCGGGCGAGGCTGCGGCCGCCCTGCTGCGCTCCTGGGCGCTGCACGCAAGCGACACAGAGCAGCCCGCCGCGCCGGGGCTGGGCGGACCCCCTCGAGTGCTGATGCGCGTGGACGTGGCCTTTGAGAGCCTGCTGGCGCAGCTGCTGCTCGAGGACGGCGCCGAGCTGGCGGCGGCGTCGGTGGAGCACTTCACGGCCGTGGTGACGCTGCGGTCGGCGACGCTGGAGGTGCGCACGCGCCTTGGCAACGTGAGGCTTCGGGACGGGCGGTCGCAGGAGGGGTCACTGTACCGCTGGATCCTGGACCTGCGCGACCGACAGCAGGCGGCGGCGGCCGGCCAGGAGAGCAGCCTCATTGCGCTCACCTTCGCCACGTATGTGCGGGGGGAGGAGGCTGACGGGGCGGACTTGTCGCTCACAGCCACCCTCTCGGCGGTGCGCCTGATCTTCCTCAACCGCTTCCTCCTCGAGCTGTTGGGCTACATCAACGGCCTGACGGTCGCCATGCGCCGCCCAGCCGCGGCCGTGAGCACCGTGGCCGCGGCGAGCGCCGTTGCGGCTGCCGCAGCCTCTGCGCCCGCCCCCGGGGAGGGCAAGGCAATGCGCCTCGCCATCGACATTGCATCGCCGCTGCTGGTGCTGCCGCGGCGCAGCGCCAGCGGGGAGCGTGCGGACGTGGAGCTCGGCAGCGTTCGCTGCCGCTCGGCTCCCAGGCGCGCGGGCCCCTGCGGCGTGCACCTCTACGAATCCACAGCCGTGGAGCTGCGCGGCCTCAGCATCACCGCCATCAACGCAGCGGGCGCCACGCCGCTGCTGCAGCGAGTGGAGGGGGTGACGGTGGCCATGCAGCGCCCGCTACGAGGCGGCGCGCTGCGCACCGCGCCAGCCGTGGACCTGCACGTAGACGTGCCAGCTGTCAAGGTGGCCATGTCCAACACAGAGTACACCTTCGTGTGCGTGGTGCTGGGCGAGAACTTCCGCGAGACGCCGGCGCTGCCCCCGCCGGTGCACGCCGCTGACGACGTTGCGCCAGGAGGAGGCGCGTCCGCCGCGCCCACCGCCGAGGCTGTGGCTGCGGACGCGACGGCGGCGGCGAGCACCGTGGCTGCCGCCGCCTCCGCAGCCGCCGGCGCTGCGGCATCCGCCGGAGCAGCGGCCCCTGCAGCCGCCGCTGGCTCGGCGCCCGAGCAGCTGCGCTTCCGCCTGGCGCTGCGCCTGCACGACGTGCGCTGCACGCTGTTCGACGGCAGCGGGCGCGCGCGGCCGCTGGCGGACGCGCGGCTGGTGCGCGGCTGGGCGGGCGTCAGCACAAGCACCGTGAGTGGCCTCCGTGTGGCCTGCGCCGTGTACGACCTCACAGTCTCCGACGCGCGAGTCACCACGCCCGACTCCAGGCGGCTCGTGCTGGGCGTGGAGCCCGCCGCTGCCGCCGCCCACGGCGCGCTTGCCGCCATCCTGGCAGCCGGCCGCAGCGGCGCCTTTTCCAGCCCGCTCTCCGGCGCCGCGGGGCTTCAGGCGCCCCGCAGCAGCACCACTCCGGCGGGCACCACTCCCGCGCTGCTGATGGTGGACTACAGTCACAGCGTGGGCGATGGGATGCGCGTGCGCGTGCGGCTGCAGCGCCCCTCCCTTGCGGTGGACGTCTCCTTCCTGTTGGCCGTGGGGCGCTTCTTCGCCCCCTGGCTGGCGGGCGGCACCGCAGAGGCTGCGGAGACGGTGCTGCCCAAGGATCTGTCCCTGCGCGCAGGTGGTGCCGCCTGCGCGACGGTGCTGACGGAGGACCTGACCCTGGCACCTCGCCGGCGCCTGCTGGCTGACGCGCCCCACCCCGACGACGCCTCCTCCGAGTACGTCCTTGACGGCCAGGGACACGCGCTGCTGCTGCCTGCGCCGCCCAGCTCGAGGCTGAGCGCGCAGCCGCCGCTGCTCATGGTTGGCCCAGGGCGCACCCTGAGCCTGCGCAACCTGCGCATCCTGCGCGCCGACCGGCTAGAGGAGTGCCTGCGCCTCGCCCCGGGCGCGCGGCTGAACCTGGAGCCCAGCGTGAGGCTCATACTGGGCACAGAGGACGAGGGCGAGGACGGGGTGGGGTACTCCGGGGCGCCCGCAGGCGGGGCCACCTCACCCGGGTCGCCCGGGTCCCCCCCCCGCCTCGGCGCCCCGCCTGCGCCCGCGCCGCCGCCTCGCGCGCCGTACGCGTTCGCCCTGGACGTGGACATTGTGGCCGCGCAGCTCCGTTTCGTGGAGCCCCAGGCAACGGGACAGCAGCCCGTGGACAGCGCAGCCCCGCATGCGGCCGCGTCGCCCGAGGCGGCTGGCTGGCTGCGCGCGCGGGCGGGCTGTGCGGTGCAGCTGCGCTCAGACGGCTGCGGGGGGCGCACTTTGGGCGCGCAGCTGCGCGGCCTGCTCGTGGAGGCCCACCTGCCGGGCTCAGCAGGTGCCCCGCTTCCGTTGCTCTCCCCGGCCGATGTGGCGTTGACCCAAGTGTCCACTGGGGGTGCTTTGTCGCGCACGGGCGTGACCACCTCCGCAATCGACCTGCGCCTCTCCCCGCGCCTGCTGGGGCTCGCGCAGCGCCTCGCCGCCGGAGCGGCCGCCGTGTTCTCGTCGGCGCCCACGCGGCAAAGCACCAGCTTCAAGCAGCTGTGGGCGGCGCCAAGCGCCGTGGCGCACGGAGCGCAGCCCGCCACCGGCTTCGTGCGCGACGACGGCGCCACGGCGGCCAGCCGGCTGTGCTTCTGGCGCCCGGTGGCCCCCCCCGGATACGCGTCTCTGGGCGACGCCTGTACGGCCGGCGAGGCCCCTCCTGCAGCCTCCTCGCGCGTGCTTCGCGACTCCGGCGCGCTGTGCCTCCCCCCGAGCGCCTACATCCGTAGGCTGAGCCTCTGCGGGGGCGGGGTGAGTCTCTGGGAGCCCGTACCGCCCCCCGGGTGCGTGGCCGCCGGCCTGGTGGCGTCTGCGGGGGTGGAGCCCCCGCCCGTGTCCGCCGTGCGGTGCCCCCGCGCCGCGCTGGCCGTGCCCGCCGAGCCCGTGGAGTGCGTGCACTGCTGCGACGGCGGCGCGGTGTGGCGGGTCAGCAACGCCGCCGGCTCAGCCGTCGTCGCGGTGGGGCCGGGCGCGCCGCGGCCCCACCCCTCCCTCCTGTGGGACCTGCGGGACCCCCTGGGCGTGGAGCCGGAGGCTGCGCCCCCGCTAGCGCCCCAGCAGCCCGCGCCGCCGCCGCCAGACCAGGCGGCGCCACCCGCGGGCGACGCCGCGCCGTCCACCCCCTGGCGCACCCGCGCCAGGCCCCCCTGCGCCGCGGTGACGGTGGTGGAGTTTAGCCGCGTGTGGTGGAGCCACAACACCCACCAAAAGTGCACGGTGGGCCTGTGGCGCCCAGCATGCCCTCCAGGCTACTTCCCTGTCGGCGACGCCGCCTGTGCGGGCTTCTGCCCGCCGCCCCGCGCGCTGGTGGTGCGCGACGACGGCGACGGCGCGGTGGCGGCGCCCCTGTCGTTTGTGCAGGTGTTCAAGGACACGGGCAGCCGCGCGCGCAAGGCTGAGCGCGGTGGCGAGGGCACTCTGGCACTCTGGCGCCCGGTGCCTCCGCCCGGCTACGTCGCCATGGGCTGCGTGGCCACCCCCAGCCACCGCACACCGGCGGTGGACTGCTGTCGCTGCGTGCGCCGCGACCTCGTCTCGGAGCGCCCCCTGCCCACCGCCTGCCTGTGGAGCACGCTGGGCGCGGAGCGCAAGCTGGGCGGCCAGCGCTGCAGCGTTTGGGCCGTGGACCCCAAGCGCACGGGCTGCTTCTGGGCCGCAGAGCCGCCACCAGGCGGAGCTGCCGCGCAGTCCGCGGCGCCCCTGGGCACGCGCGCCGACCTCGGAGACGCCTCCTTCTACGAGCTCGCGCCGCCGGACGGATCGCAGCACGCGGGCGGCGGCGGCGGCGGGAAGGGCGCGGAGGTTTCGCTGACTTTGGGCGACGTCGGGGCGCTCTTCTTCTACGTCTCCTCCGCCACTGGCCGCCCGCTGCCGCTGCTGGACCTGACTCTGCGGCGCTGCCGCGCGCAGCTGACCAGCCGCGCCGGCGGCGGCGTGACGCGCGAGGTGGAGGCGACGGCTGAGCTCGGGGCGGAGGTGTACAACAGCCGGGCGGACGCCTGGGAGCCGGTGCTGGAGCCCTGGCCCGTCTCCCTGCGCCTCCACAGCCGCGCCGGCGACGGCGGCGCGGCGGGCCAGGGCTGGCGCCCCCGGGGCAGCACCTGCAGCGTGGAGTCTCGGGGCGAGCTGCGCTGCGTGCTGTCTCACGCGCTGGCGGACACGCTGCTACAGTACCGCGCGGATGCGGGGCTGGCCGGGGACGCGCCCGTGCACCACGCCGCCGCGCGCACGGCCCCGCTGCTCAACCTGCTGGGCGCAGCCGTCTTCGTGCGCACCGGCGCCGCGGGGCGGGTGCGCGCGCTGCCCCCCGGCGAGGCGCTCGCGGTGCCGCTGCCCGCCCCGGCGGCGCTGTCGCGCCACGCGCTGGCCCAATCCGAGCCCTGCCGCACCGTCGTCATCGACCTGCTGGAGGCGCGCACCGACGCGCAGCACCCCCCCGCCGCGTGGCAGTCCGACGCCGCCCGGGTGCTGTGCCTGCGCGTCGCCGCGCGGTGCCGCAGCGTGCGCGCGGCGGCCGGCGCGCGCACCGCGCCCCTGGCCACCCCGCCCGCGCCTGGGGTGGCCGTCCCCTGGGGCGAGCAGCTCATCCTGGAGCTGCCCGCCCCGCCTCCGCAGCGCGCGGGCGACGCGCCAGACGCGGAGGTTGTGCTGTCGCTGACGCTGTGCGACGCGGCAGGCGAGTGCGCCGCGCGGGAGGTGGCACCCTTCAGCAGCGGCTCCCCTTCAGCCACAGACCAGCCGGGGCTGGAGGTCACGCTGCGGGGCGTGGGCGCCAGCCTGCCCGCCTCGTGGCTGGACCTGGGCGGGGGCTTTTTTGCCCGCGCCTCCTTTCGCGTCCTCGAGGCTGCGCTCGTCTTCTCCGACCCGTTCGCGCCAGACGCCGCAGAGAGAGAGCAGGCCGACGCCGAAGCGGAGGCGGACGCGGAGGACGAGGCACACACGCTGCAGCGCACCCCCTCCCATCTCGCAGCCCTCTCCGCAGCCCGCTCCCTCGAGTTCACAACCGTCGTGGAGTTCCAGGCCGTCTGGAACACCGAGGATAGCGGCGCCTCCAAGCTCGCCTCCGTTTGGCGACCCATCCTGCCGCCGGGCTGCCACTCGCTCGGAGACGCAATGCTGCCCGGCACGCACCCGCCCCGCGCGGTGCTCACCCTCCGTGACGTGTCCCCTCTGGGCGAGCTCAGCGCGTTGCCAGTGCGCTACGACAGCGTGTACCACGACTGTGGCGCTGGGCGGGGCGCGGGCGGCCCATCGCTGGTGGTGTGGCGCCCGGTGCCTCCGCCGGGCTTCGTGGCCCTGGGCTGCGTGGTAACCCGCAACGCCTCCGCGCCGCCGGCCACGGCGGTGCGCTGCCTGCGCGCGGAGGCTGCCGTGCGCTGCGACGCGCCTCCGGTGTCGCTGTGGGAAGCGCTGGGCCCCGCGCAGTGCAGCTGCTGGCGCCTGGACGAGCGCACCGCCAGCTTCTGGGCCGAGGCGGACGTGCGGCGCACCGCGCTGCTGGCCAGCCCGCTGTGGCGGCTGCCCCACGGCGCCGCCCACACCACCGATGCCTCCACAGCCTGCGGCGACGCAGCACAGGCGGCCAACGCGGCGCCGCGCGTGGAGGTGGCGCTGCGTCCGGAGGGACCCTGGGGCCGCCTGTGGCGCCTGGGTGGCGCCGGGGCGGAGGGCGTCACCGCCGTGTCCCTCCAGGACGGCGCCTTTGCGCTCGCAGACCGCGCCGACGGCGCCGCCGTGGCGCGTCTGCGCGCCCCCTTCCAGCTGCGCAACGGGGCGTGCGTGGCGGTGCAGGTGCGCCTGCGGCCCTGCGCCCCCGCGCCGGGCGCAGCCGCCCTTGTGGAGGAGCTCTTCGAGAACGAGCGCCTCCTGCCCATTCGGGGCTGGGGCACCCCGCCCCTGGCCACCGGCAAGTTCAAGGGGCGCTTCTCGGAGCGCGCGGGGGGCCACAACTCGGAGGACTTTCCGCAGCGGGAGGCCCCGCCTGGGTGGGCCTGGCTGGGGCCCTGGCAGCTGGACGCCTCGTGGCTGCCCCCAGACCGGCGCGCCAAGGTGGAGGCGGTGCAGCCTGGGTGGGACAAGCGCGCCTGGTTCTACAGCGCAACCTTCCTGGGCCACTGCTTTCCACCAGCCCCGGGCGCCGAGTGGCCGGGCGTCTGTACCACCCGCCGGCGGCGGTGGGTGCGCACGCGCGTGCGCCGCGACGCGGGCGGCGCCAGCGCGGCCGTGGACGGCGCAGCGCCGGCCGACGCGGTTGCCGCCGCCGCAGCCTGTGCCGCCCAGGCGGCCGCCACCGTCTCCGCGCTGGAGCCCCTGGTGCTGGGCACGCTGGCGCCGGACGAGAGCATGCCCCTGCCCTGGGCCTGCACCCGCGAGTACCCGCTGTACGAGCTGCAGCTGCGGCCGCTGTGCTTGCCCGGGCGCACAGCGCAGGACGGGGCGCCCGTGGCTGCGCCGCAGCCGCACACGCGCTGGTCGGTGGCGCTGCCCGGGGGCGCCGTCACGCAGCTGGGCGCGCTGCAGGGGGAGACTGCCCAGCTGGTGGCGTGCGCCGATGGGGATGACTCCCCCTCCGCCGACTCGCCGCGCACCGTGCGCCCCCCAGCGCCGGGCTGCCACGCCTTCTGGCTGGCCCTCTCTGCAGCCTCCACCGCGGTGCGGGCGGGCCTGGGCTGCGAGGCGACCGACTGGCGCCTGGTGGTGGGCGCACCCCTGAGCCTGGAGAACCTCACCAGCGCGCCAGCCTGCTACCGCGTGTGGGAGGGCCACCTGGGCGCCCCGCCCGCCAGCTACCGGCTGGCGCAGGCGGGCACGCTGCCGTCCGGCGCCTGTGTGGCGGTACACGGCGCCGACCCGCGGCGCGCAACCTTCCTGTCCTGGTCAGCGCCCGCGGAGGGCTTCGAGCCGCTGCTGGGCGCCCCTCCTGCGCTGCTCTTCCCCCCGCTGCGTGCCGGCGACAGCTGCGACCCCCCCGACGGAAGGGCGGACCTGCCGCCGCCCCTCCCAAACCTGCTCCTCCACCTGGCGCGCCCCAGCGACGCGGCCATCCTGGAGATGCGGGTTGAGCGGGAGGAGAGCGGACGGGGCTGCCTGCGATGCGCCCGCGTCAGCACAGCCTTCCTCCTCATCAACCGCACGCGCCTCCCCATCGGCTACTGGCTCACCGCGCTCACTCCCGAGGAGAAGGCTGCCGCCGCCGCCGCCGCCGTCAGCGACGAGGACGAGCGCGGCGCCAGGGGCGCGCTGAGCGTGCTGGAGGTGTCCACCGAGGCGCCGGCGCTGTGGGGTGCGGAGGGCGCCGCGGCGCGATACCAAGGCGAGTGCCGCCTCTCCGCGGGCACCATGGGCATGTTGGCGCCCCCCGGCGTGCCCGCCGCGGATGCGGCGCTTCGCCTGCGCGTCGCTGGCTCGGGCCCCTCCGCCCCAATCAGCCTGGCGGCCACCACGCCAACCTTGGTCAACGCAGTGCTTCCGGACAAACGCCTCGCGCAGGTGCTGGTGGCTGCGGAGCCGGGGGGCGGGCGGTTCGCACGCACCACCGTGATCACGGTTGACCACCGCGTGACGCTGTCCAACCGCACCGGCGAGCGGGTGAGCGTCAAGCAGACGGGCATCCCGGAGAAGCAGATGCCCGGTCGCTCGCAGTGGGCGGCCCCGCTGATCCTGCAGCCCGGGGACGCAGGCGTGCCTCTCATCTGGGACGACTACCTCAAGACACCAGCCTTGGAGCTGGGCCTGGAGGGCGCGCGGTGGAGCCGCGCGCTGTCCGTGGCGCAGGGCGAGGCGCACGTGGTGCTGAGCGTGCGCGACGACAGCAGCGCTGGCGGGGGCAGCGCAGCACCCGCCAGGGTGGTGCACTTGTCCGCGGAGCAGGCTGCAACTGGGAGGGTGCACGTCGCGCTGCGGAGCGCCTGCGCGCCGCCGCCGGTGCGCATCGAGAACAGCACCGGCTGCGCGTTGGCTGCGCGTCAGGCCGCCACGCTGCAGGGGGGCACCGCCTGGGCGCTGCTCCCTCCCCACGCCAACGTAGCCCAGCCCTGGGAGTGCTCCTGGGGCGCCGGCGTGCCCGCCGCCATCGAGCTGCGCGTCCCCAAGCGCACTGGAGAGAGCGTGGTGGTGACGGGTGCCACGGCTGACACGCTGCGCGTGACGCTGCAGACGGCCGCGGACGGGGCCCATCAGGGCGCCTCTACGCGGGGCATGTCGCTGGTGCTGCCGGACGGGCGGCGCGCGTCGGTGCGCGTGCGCTGCGAGGGCGCCGTGAGGGTGGTGTGCGTGGCGGTGGACTCGGCGACGGCGCGCTCCCTGGCCCTCGCCGCCCCGGCGTCGCAGGCGCAGGCGCAGGCCGCCACCGAGCTGGAGCTCAGCGTGCAGCTGCTGGAGGTGAAGCTGTCTGTGGTGGACCACGCCCCTCAGGAGCTGCTGCTCCTCTCCCTGGACCGCCTCTCCTACTGCCACGCCACAGGCCTGGCCTGCGGGCGCGCCTCCCGCACGGACGTGCGCATCGCCGCGCTGCAGGTGGACGACCAGTCGCCCAACACCTCCTTCCCTGTCCTCCTCTGGCATAGCACCAGCGACCAGTCGGACGCCCTCCTCCGCTTCGCGCTCACAGAGACGCACAGCGGCGGCGACGCGCAGCTCAGCCTGGGCGAAAAGACGCACCCGGGCGTGGCGCTGGAGCTCACCGCTGCGTCGCTGCACCTCCGCATCCACGAGCCCCTCATCTGGCGACTCCTCACCTTCGCAGAAAAGCTGCGCCTCTCGCGCGGCTCGCACGCCCCCGCAGACGCACAACACAGCGCAGCGACGCCTTCAGCCGCCACAAGCTCTGTGGTCTACGCGGACCCGCTGGTCACCATTGGATCGCTGGCGCTGTCGGGCGCCTCCGCGCGCATCACCTTCAAAGGTGAGCCTTCTTCCCGACCAGTTGGGGGTGTTAGCGGCGGCCTGCTTGCGTTTGCCAACCTGGACCAGGCGCCAATCAGCATCAGCCCGCTGAAGCACGAGGCGCTGCGCATGCGCCAGAGCGCCATCGCGCCCATGCTGCTGCGTGCCATCAGCCGCCAGCTGACGCTGCAGAGCGTGCGGCTGCTGACGGGCGTGGACATCTTGGCAGATGCAAGCGACACGCTGAGCCAGATCTCTGGCAGCCTGGCCTCATACACCGGCGACACGCACTGGCAGGAGCGATCTAGCTCGCGGCGCGCGGTGGAGGAGACGAGCATGGCCGGCGCTCTGGTGCATGGCGGCGAGGCGATGGCTGCGGGTTTGTTCCGCGGGATCACGGGGGTTGTGACGAAGCCAGTGGAGGGCGCGCGCGACAAGGGTCTCTCAGGCTTCATCACCGGCATTGGACGCGGCATGGCGGGGCTGGTGCTGCAGCCGGTGTCTGGCGCCGTGGACCTAGCCTCGAAAGCGGTGGAGGGCGTCAACGCCAGCAAGGCGACCGTGGTGGACCTGGTGCGCGAGGGCGGCAGCGGCGCGCGGCGCCGTCCGCCGCTGGCGGTGGGCGCGAGCGGCGTGGTGCGCCGCTACGACCGCAAGGCTGCAGAGGGGCAGGCCATCCTGCGGCTGGCCGAGTGGCGCGCCGTGGGCTCCGCCGGCGGCGTGGTGGACCGGCTGGACCTGTTCAAGACGCGCTCCAAGTTCGGGAGGGACACCTACGAGTGGCACGAGGAGCTGCCCGACGGGCGCGTGGCGCTCGTCACCAACGCGCGCGCGCTGCTCCTAGAGCGCCCATTCCCGACGGCCGACCTGCTGGCCGAGCGCTGCAGCATCTCGTGGACGGTTGACTTTGCGGACATCTTGTCTGCGGCGGCGGAGGCGCCGGACTCCAGGGAGGGCAGCGCGCGTGGGGGGGCAGACAAGGGGCTGCTCCCCAGCGCAGTCGTCCTGCAGCTGCGAGCCAAGTCAAAGGAGAGAATGCTCTCGGGCTCGGTTGCTGCGCGCACCTTCCAGTGCGCACCGGGCACGGAGCAGGCGCAGCGCCTCCTGGCTGCTATCCGCGAGGGCCTCAGGGAGCTGGCGGCACAGCTCTCAGCCGCAGCACACGACTAGGGAGCCAGAATGCAGTGAATATATCTATTGTGTTGCCGATGACTGGATGACTTCGCCGTTGTTTTTTGTTGGCGTACTGTCTCCGTACTGTCGAGAAGAGCTTCCCCTGCCGCGTGGACCTGTGCTGCCGCGCTGATTTCCTCTGCATGCGCCATGGCGACAGCGCATGCGCGTTGTGTGGTGCGAACTTGAACGTAGCTGCGGTGCGGCGGAGGCGGCGGCAGAACGTCGCACGCGTCCTTGCCAAGGGATCTCCGCCCTCGCAAGACGTCGCCGACGCCGCGCTGTTTGCCTGGCTTCACGCTCGCGGCGCTACGACGTCCGGCGTGCGTGTGACGCAAAGCGCGACGCTGGGCCGCGAACTCATAGCAACTCGCACAGCGTGCTCTGGCGACGTGCTCGCCACTCTGCCGCTTGCCTGCCAGCTCCTGTCGCACCAGCCAGACGGCTCACGCCTGCCGGAGCAGCTGCGGAGTTTGCTATCCTGCTACAGCCTGCGAGACTGGGACGTGAGGCTGGCACTGAGACTGCTGCACGAGAGGTCTCTTGGCGACGCGTCAGGCATAGCGCCGTACCTCGCCACACTCCCTGCTGCTTCTTTCTACGACTTCCCGACCTTCTGGAGCGACGCAGCAGTGGACGAGCTGCGGCGCTGCGCGCCTGAAGTTG
>Ga0049083_10000067_pt1 | contig 27130 bp, 17 predicted proteins | sample GreLakmeMI27MSRF_FD_66719 | JGI IMG/M metagenome (GOLD analysis project Ga0049083, IMG submission 66719) | Freshwater lentic microbial communities from great Laurentian Lakes, MI, USA - Great Lakes metaG MI27MSRF | ecosystem: Environmental > Aquatic > Freshwater > Lake | place: Great Lakes...
CACGCGGCAGCCGCCGCGCGCCAGGCCGGGTAGCCGCCCCAGTGGCGCCCCAGAGCAGCCTCCAGCGCGCGCTGCACGGGCGCGGGGCGGCCGCCGGCGTGGGGCGCGCGGCGCGCCAGCGTCAGCAGCGCCGCCAGGTGGGCTTCCGGGTCCCCCGGCGTCGCCCCGCCGGTGTGCGAGGCGAGGGCCACCGCGCGCAGCAGCCCCTCGTCCGACAGCAGCCCCAGGGCGCTCACGCAGGGAGACACGCCCATCGTGGCGCACGCTGCGGCGTGTGCGCTCCCCGGTCGCACCAGCAGCGCCTCCTCCGCCGAGGGACTGGCGGCGCCCACCTGAGCCCGCTGTGTGGCGCTCAGCCAGGCTCCGTGGCCGCCCTCAGCCAGCGCCACGCCTTGGCCGTGGAGCGCTTCAGCCGCCCGACCGCAGGCGAGCATGAGCCGCAGCATGGCCTCTGCGTCGGGCGCCTCGCTCGCGCTCGCGCCGCCCTCCCCGCCCTCCCCGCGCGCTGAAGAGTCGTCGCGCAGCAGGTTGTCGTGCAGCCCGGTGGCAATGGCGGCAGCGGCAGCTGCGGCGGAGCAGGCGGAGGCTGCTGCGACGGCCACGCGGGCAGCCTCCTCCTCCGTCACGTCCGGCGAACCCTCCTGCAACGCCTCCGCAACTGCCGCTGCCGCAGCCGCAGCGGCGGAGGGCGTCACCATGTGCACGGTGCCGGCAACTGCGCGCGCAGCGGCGGCGGCTGCGGCTGCTGCGGCGGGCGGGGCAGCATGCAGCGCGGCGGCGGCGGCGGCGGCGGCCCAGGCTGAGAGCTGCATGTGCGCCAGACAGGCGAGACGCAGGCGGCGCGTAGCGGCCGGGTCGCCGCCGCGCATCTCGGCGAGCTCAGCCAGCGCCTCCTCGGCCCTGCCTTCGGCCAGGCAGGCGCCTACCACATCCGCCGGGTCCGCGCCTGCCAGCTGGAAGAGGCAGCGCGCGCGCCGAAGGTTGCCCGCAGAGACGCAGTCGCGCGCGGCCCGCTTGTAGAGCCAGAGCACGTCCAGCGCCAGCGCCGTGCCCAGCAGCTCAGCCTTCCTGTCTCCGTCATGGTCGCCGCCTGCGTCTGCATCTGCCACGTCATCAATGGGATCGTACGCCATGCCGTGCGCCTCGGCCACGTAGCGCCGCGCGCCCAGCAGCGCGCAGAAGTGCGCCTCGGGGGGGGCTCGCGCGGGCTGTGCGTGTGCCACCGCCAGGGGCGCCCACACCAGGCAGCCCGCCAGTGGCGGCGCGTGGTGTGCTGGCGGGAGCAGCGCCGGCGCGGAAGCGGCTGCTGCGGCTGCTGCTGGGGCGGCGGCAGCGCGGGCGGGCGAGGGCAGCAGCAGCCCCCCCGCGCGGCCGCTGTCCGCAAAGGCTGGGCCCAGGAGCACCTCCTGCAGCACCAGCGGCGCGGCGGCGGGCGCGGTGGACGAGGACGCGCTCTCGCCGGCGGCGGCTGCCCCCGCCCAGCTGGCCGCGTGGCGCGCCACCGCGGAGAGCACCCAGCCCCGGTAGCCCTCCGCCGGCGCGCCGGCGCCCCTCTCCCGTACCCGGGGGTGCAGCACGAACACCAGCCTGGGGGTGACGCGCAGCGCGGCGGCTCCCGGGGGCAAGGCGTGCTCCGCCAGCGGGTGTCTGTCGAACAGCGGGTCGAACAGCTGCAGGAGGCCCGTGCGTCGCTCGTAGCGCGCCACCAGCGCCCCGCGCCCCTCCGCGCCCGCGCCAGCCTGCAGGGACAGCTCCGCGGGCTCCTGTGGCGGCCAGCAGCCGGGCGGCGCGCAGCCGAAGCGGGCCACCAAGGGGGTGGGCGCAAAGGCGGGCCGCCCGGGGGCTTGCGGAAGGGACTCCCAGCAGGAGTGCCTCTCACCGTCTTCTCCGGCTGCGGCTGGCCCCTTCTCTTCTCGCTCCAGCAGCAGCGTCCACGCGGCGGGCGCCGGGGCGGCCACCCCGCCGCCGGCGATGCCAGCGGAGGCTGCGGAGGGCTTGCCGGAGGCTGGGGAGTCCGCAGCAGCCACCCTCGGTCCCGCCTGTGGCGGCTCCGCTCGCGCCTCTCCCCAGAGCAGCAGGTACTGGCTGTCGTGCCCCTCCACCAGCATCGCGCCCAGGAGGCGGCTGCACGCGGTGACGCACGCGGTGCAGAGGGGGGTGCCAGCTTGGCCGTCCCACCACATGCGAACCTCCCCGGAGGCGCTCACCGCCACCGCCACCTCCGCCCCGTCCGCGGAGCGCCTCCACCACGCCAGCGCCACGAGTACGGGGCCGGAGGCGGCCAGCTGTGTGACGGGGCGCGCGGCGGCGGGGTGGGTGGGCCGCAGCGCGTCGCCAGCCTCCACGCAGTACACGCCCCCGCCGGCCACCGCCACCAGCAGCCGGTCGGAGCCGCCCGGGGGGGTGAAGGCCAGGCTGCTGACCCGGCTGCGCGCGCCGGCGTGCCAGGGAAGCACGCGAAGCAGCGGCGAGGCGGGACCCGCCTGCTGCAGCGGGCCTCCCGTAGCCGTAGCGGGCCCGGAGCCGCGCAGCAGCAGCGCGTTGCGCGACCCCGCCACAGCCACGGCCAGCAGGTCCAGCCCCGAGGCGCCCCCGCCGCCGGTGGCTGCGGCTGTGAACTCGGCCGAGTCCACGGGCGTGGCCCCCAACGTCTCCGCCAGGGCAGCCACCAGCCCGCCCTGCGACCGTGCCTCCTCCTCGCCGCCGTCCAGGAGCAGCAGGCTGCGCAGCGCGAAAAGCTCCACGTCTGGCCAGCGAGCGGGGCGAGTGAGCAGCGGGCGAGCTAGGGCGACACATGCTGTGACACACACAACCGGCGCACCAAGGTAAGTGTGTGACGCCTCATCCCACGCCGAAGGCGCCTCGGGTCCCGGGATCAGCAGCGACGCGCCGAACACGGAGGACAGTTGCGCCTCGGTCACCGCGAGGCCGTCCAGTCGCTCACGGGCAGGCATTGCGTGAGCTTTGCGCAGCCTGGCAGCCTCTCAGCCACTCAGTCACAGCTTGCACGGGCGACTCAGAGCTGCGGGTCACGTCGAGAAGAGCTCGCTTGCTCGTGCGCATGCAACGAACATGGCGCCAAGGCCGCAGCTGCAGCGCGCAGGCGAGCGGAGGACGCGCAAAGTGGCGCAGATATTAAGCGCTCGCTGCCCGGCCGCCGGGTTGTTACGAGGTTTAAACCCGGGGGCGTGAGCGCCGAGCGCCGGTTGACCCCGTTGGTAAAAACTACATATCAGCCCCGCCCGATACGGCGTTCATCCTCAGCAGCAGGTGCGTCGATGGCCGTCCACGCCGAGGCTGAGGCCAAACGCGAAGAAGGTGATGCCCTGCAGCACCAGGAAGACGGCGTACTGCCAATTGCCGTTGATGAAGATTGCGAAGAAGGCTGCGATGGCGAAGAGCGCGGACATGAGCAGCTCCGTCTTGTAGATCTTGCGCTTCTGCAGCGGCACCGCGGCGGGCACCACCGCCGCCACGGCGTTGCCAACCTTGGCCAAACTGTTTTTCGCCTTGTTGACCGCCCAGTTGCCCAGCTTGGTGGTCACCACCTGACGGACCAGGGGTGAGTGACCGTGCTGCGGGGATGGAGAGCGGGACAGGCGGGCGCGCACCCACTCGTGCGCGTTGCTGAGCTCGAACAGGCCCGACAGCATCGCGTTCAGCTTCACCACGCACATCGCGTTCTCGTACAGCACGTACGCCACCGTGTGCTTCCATCCGCCGCGGGTGAAGAACACGGTCGAGATGGTGATGGACAGCGGCACGTAGACCAGCGCCCAGGTTGGGATGCGCACCTCGGGCGCAATCACTGCGCAAACACAGTCAGGTGGCATGTGCGAGGGCGCCGGCGTAGGTGATGGTGCGCACCAGCCACGGGCACCAGTGTGCAGTAGAAGACGAAGGAGACGATGTGAGTGGCAAAGAGGCGCGTGCCGAAAAAGAAACTGCCAGGGGAATGGCGCCGCGTAAGCGACGTGCATGGCGGGTGCACACAGCGCCTCCTGCGCGCACAAGTTTAGGTACAGCTTCTGCGCCCACGAGATGTTGGAGGCCCACACCGCTGAGGTCGCCTTGCGCCACAGCTGCATAGGCCCGCAGGACCAGCGGTGCTGCTGCTTGCGGTACGCGTCGTAGCTGCTGGGCAGCTCGTTGAGGCACTGGGGGCGAGGCGAGCGAGGGGTCAACAGATGTGCGCGTTGTGAGCGCGCAGTGCCGCTGGGCACGGACCGTGACGTCATGGAGGAAGACGAAGCGCCATCCCTGCAGGTATGCGCGCAGCGAGAGGTCCATGTCCTCCACAGTCGTGCGCGCGTTCCAGCCCCCAGCCTTCTCGATGCAGGCGCGACGCCAGACGCCAGCCGTGCTGAGAAGCACAAGGGCGCGCGTCAGGACGGCCGCTGCAGGCCTGTGCGAAGGGAGCAGGCGCGCACCCGTTGAAGTTGAAAAATGCGCCGGTGGCGAAGCGCGCATACTGCCAGGCGCAACTGCAAGGTCAGCTCTTGCTCTTGTATTGACTGCAGGGCGCACGCGCCTGTTCACACTTGATGTGGTAGCAGAGCGAGATCTCTTGCACCCGCGTGAGCATGGACTGCGAAGGCGCGTCAGGCGCACGTTTGCATTGCTGCGCTGACGTTTTCTCGCACCTCGCCCCCGTTGGCGTACGTCCAGCGCGCCTGCACGAAGCCCACATCCGGGTTGTCCTTCAGATACGGGATGGTCTTGAGCAGGAAGTCGGAGTCTGGGTGAAAATCGGCGTCGAAGATCGCGATGTGCTCGTATGCCTTGATGTCGTCCATCGCCTCAGCCATCGCTCCAGCCTTGTACCCCTGCCGGTTGCTGCGCCACTTGTAGGTGATGTTGGTGCCTCGCTCGCGCCAGGAGGCGACGGCGTCCTGGATGCGCTCTCGGGCAACCTCGTCCGTGCTGTCGTCCAGCACCTGGACCATGAGCGCGTCGCGCGGCCACTCCAGCTCGCAGCAGGCGTTGATGACCTGGCGGCACACCTCGCGCTCGTTGAACATGGGCAGCTGCACCACTACGGCGGGGTATTGGTGCGCGCAGGTGACCATGTCGGGCAGCGGCTCGTGCGAGTACAGGTCCTCCGGCTTCACCTTGGAGAAGTGCTTCCAGTACACGGCAACGTAGAAGTGGTACAGCCGGTCTGAGGGGGGAGGGGGGCACCAAGCATTGACGCGTCAGCCGGGAGGTGGGGGGGCCAGCAAACGCACCGGAGGCGACCATCGCGCTGAGGAAGGCGGTGGTGCCCACAGCAATGTGGATCAGCGGGATGATGATGTCCCGCCTAAGCAGAGCGTGTCAGTCGAACGCAGCGTGTGTTAGTAGAGAGCGATGCAGTTCCTGACCCAACCTGCTGCGCCGAGCCGCCTGCGCTGCACGCGCAACGCAGGCGCATCTGCGCGCGCCTAATGTCCGCCATGATGACGTTGATGAGCGACATCCGGCCCGAAAAGTACTCGATGGCCTCGGCGCGCGCTGCGTCGTCCGTCGCGATCAGCTTCGCGCGGTCCACGTGCCCGCGCAGCGCGTCCTTGTAGGGCGAGGGTCCGGAGAAGAGCGCGCCCACAAAGAGACCCGCCAGCACGAGAACAGCAAGCAGCCAGGCGACCCGCATCGCACGCTGCGCGCCAGCCGAGAGCGCCATGACTGCTGAGCAGTTGCGCGCCTGCATGCGAAATGCACGCGTCAGGTGAAGCGCGGGCAGCGCAGCGCGGCGAGGAAGGGGGCATGGGGTGAGGGAGGGGTCGCACCAAGGCACGGGACACTCGCTAGCTCTGTGCGCACGAGCGCGGGAATGGCGCGCGCGGCCTGCTCTGCACCGGGAGCGTTCTGCGAGTGGTGCGCGCGGGGCGGAGGGCAGACCTGTCGCGCGCTGAAGTCACTGGCCTCGTAGACGCAAACTCAGGAACTCCCAAGACTGCTCCCTCGTACCTGCGCTGTCCCCCTGTCAAACAAACGCTACCTGCGCCTTCAAGCAAACTGTTTTAATTGACACAAGTGTACCGGCTCTCAGAAGCAGCAGCCACGCTGCGAAACGGGCCCCTCCTTCTCTTCGGTGGCATCCGTCACCCGCTGGCCGCGCCACGTGTGGTGCGCGTACACCAGGCGCCCCTCGTCGTCCTGGATGAAGGAGACCTCTACAATCTCCCCCGTCTCCGGGAAGACGGCATGCTCCGCGCCCCACGGAACGCACATGGTGACCACCCGGCCACCCTGCAGCGCCAGCTTGAGCGCCAGCGTGCGCCCCTCTGCAGCTGCAGCCGACTTCTCAGCCTCGCGCGCGATGAGCAGGAACACCTGTTCCAGAGTGGTCTGCGACATCTGCACGTCCGTGATGCCCAGCGCCGCAGAGTTGTCCTGCAGAGCCTTGAGGAAACCCGCCAGCTTGGGCTCCATTGCGCGCGGAACCACAAAAGTGCTGTAGGCGCGGCCAACCTCTGCGGGCGCGATGCCCAGGTTGGCGCGGAAAAAGTCGAGCATGGAGGCACCGCGAGACGCCAGCTCCTCGCTGCTCGCCGAGCGCCCCATGCGAGCCAGGTCGCGCGCAGACGCGGCCGCGCTCGGCACCACGCTCGCCGCAATGCGGTAGCCGGCGCCAAACTTGTTCTTCAGACGCAGCGCGCTGCCGTAGCAGCGCAGGCGCCCCTTGGCGATGATGGTGATTGTGTCCGCCAGCACATCAGCCTCCTCCATGCTGTGCGTCGTAAGCACGATGGCACGCCCAGCCTTGGCCTCCAGGATGATGTCCCAGACGTAGCGGCGGGTGATGGGGTCCATGCCGGTTGTAGGCTCATCCAGGTAAACAACCTCAGGGTCGCCAATCAGCGCAATTGCGACCGACAAGCGCCGTTTCATGCCGCCCGAAAATGTGCTGCTGCGGCGGTCAGCCGCCTGGGTGAGCTTGGTGCGCTCCAGCAGCTCTGTGGTAGAGCTCTCCCACTCGGAACGGGGCAGGCCCTTGAGCGCAGCAAAGAGGCGCAGGTGCTCGCGCGCCGTGAGCTCACCCCACAGGATGTCAAACTGGGGGCAGACGCCCATGAGGCGTCGGATGGCGGGCATCTCGCCTCCCAGGATGCTGAGGCCGCACACGCTGGCGTCGCCAGCGGTGATTGGCAGCACGCCTGTCAGCAGGTTGATGGTGGTGGTCTTGCCGGCGCCGTTGGGGCCCAGCAGCGCAAAGAGCTTGCCGGGCTCCACTCGGAAGAAGTTGCCGCACACGGCGTGGAACTTGTCAAAGGACTTGACCAGGCCGCGCACCTCCACCGACACGTTGGGCTCCAGGGGACCGCGCACGCCGTTGCCCGAGGCGCGCAGCCGCGCCTTGATGGCGTTCTCCTCCGCGGCCACGTCCTCGTCAAGACCGCCCGGCAGCTCGCTGCCCGCCAACATCGCTGCCTGCTCCACATACTCCAGCTTCGACCGTTCCTCGTTGCTGTGCACCTTGCGGCTCAGGCAGCCGGACACGCAGCCGCAGATGTCGTTGAACAGCCAGTAGAAGCAGTAGACAACCCAGGCGAGGGGAATCATGAAGGGCATCGACTTGCGGTTGCGCGCGCGGAAGGCGGCGCCGCCGCAGGCGTAGCTGCAGAAGAAAATGACCGCAACGACGAGGGACCCCAAACCCAGTGCTAAGTAGCCCACGAGGGAAGCAATCACCCAGCCGTTGTAGCCCGTGCGGTCAAAGATCTTGGACCACGTGTACACAAAGGCGCAGAACAAGATGATCACCAGAATGGCAATCCCCCCGGCAGACCGGTTTTCAGAAGGCGCGCTGGTGACCAGCGCCAAAGCGGTGACCAGGCCCACCATTGCAAGGAACCAGAGTGTGGTGAGCCAGCTGTAGAGAGTCTTCAAGCTGAAGCTGCGCACGCCGTACTCGTTCTTGAGCAGCTGGTCAAAGAGGAGCGCCAAGGACATGAAGATGCCGAAGTCGAGCACCATCCACTGCCAGCACTCCTGGATGCTGTAGTCGCAGGTGCCCGCGGGAAACATGAGTGCATAGTCCCGGTAGTCGCTGGCGCTGCAGTTGTAGCTGTTGCGCTGCACCAGCTCCTCGTTGTGGATGAAGGTGAAGTCGAGGGGTGAGGGGGGGGCCAAGCCCGCCGCGGTGGGCAGCGGCCGCTCCAGCCACGCTGGGTTGCAGTAGCAGTAGCTGTCGCGCGTGCGCCACTTGATGCCCGACAGGTTGTCGCTGCTGGTGGCCAGACCCAGGTCCGTGATGCCCTTCGCAAAGACGGTTGGTGGGAAGACGGAGAAGGCCACCTGCAGGCCACGGTACAACCCGTTGTCGCTGGCGCCGCCATACTCCGTGCCGCCGTAGGCGGTGGTGAACGGCACGCTGGCGGTGCTGACTACCAGCTGGAAGATGAAGCCGAAGAGGAAGATTGTGAACCCGATGAACGTGCTCCCCGCAGCCTTGTCCACCAGCGTGCTGAGGAAGTAGCCCAGTGCCGTGAGCGACGCCTCGAAGAGCCAGAAGTGGATGAAGACGACGCTGAACTGGTTGTTGCGAAACAGGTCAAAGGGGAAGGCGTTGCCAAAGGCACAGATGAGCAGCGCAGACACAATGTTGGTGAACAGCAGGTCCCACAGCAGCCAGGAGAGCCACCAGACGCCGTCGGAGACGCCCATGACACGCATGCTGCTGCGCAGCTTCAGCTCTCGCTCCTGCACGATGTTGAAGATCTGGATGGTGAACACGAACATGGCTGCGGCCAGCAGGAAGGTTGGCGCGATGGCGCCCACCAGCGAGAAGGTGGCCTCGGCGGGGTGCGCAAACTCGGAGAGGGAGATGCTCCAGGTTGGGATGGCCGCCACCGCCACTGTCGGCGTCACCGCGTCGCCAAAGTTGAGCGTCGGGCTCTGCTGCACGGCGGCGAAATAGCGCGCAATCTCGCGCTCCGCAGCCACCTGCATGGGCATCACCACCAGCTTGAAGTCATCCTGCGACACGCCCCGGATGCGCTTCCACGTTCCGTTCACCTGCAGGCCAAAGTCCACCACCTGCGTCGAGGGGTCCACGAAGAGCTCGTAGACGCCCATGACACGCTGATCGTTGTCCTTCTGCATCATCCACGCGTTCGCTGCGTCCACGCTGGCGAAGCCCATGGTCTTGGCGGCGGGGATGGCAGGCACGTTGTTGGCCATGATGTTGGCCACGATGTTGGCGGCCACGGGGCTGGTGTTGGGCGCCCACAGGAGCGTGTAGCAAGGGCTCTTCATGAAAAACTGAGGCAACAGGGGCGCGGGTGAGCACAGCGCGCCGGCACGCTCTGCGTGCGTGACACACACACGGCTGCGCACCGAGACAGAGCAGTCAGGGATGTTGGAGACTGCCGAGATGGGGGGCAGCACAACGTCCTGGTAGCGTGCGTCGTTGCGGTTCTGCTGCTCGATCGCCTGCGCGACGCCGTAGATGAGGAGGATGAAGATGAAGGTTGAGATGAACTGCAGGAAGGCTGCAGGCTTGTTGCGCCATGTCAGGGTCGCATTCTTCACCAGCAGAGACTCCAACTGTCACACACAGAGGGCAGGTGTCAGCTCCACACCCTGTGTCACGGCTGCACACGTGCGCGCCTGCTGCATGAAGAGGCGCACGCCCGTGACGCGGCGAGGCTTTGACACCAGCTTCTGGCGCATCGCAGCCAGCTGGTCCTGCGACTCGCTGGACGACCGGACGGCGCGACCGAACACCATGACCTGCGCATTGCGAGAGCGTGCGTGAGTGCGGGCCGCCAGGGCAGGCGGGCAAGAGCAGCAGTGGTTCCCATGCGGCAGGAGCAACTCTGCTGCAGTGGGCCTCCGCAGGGACCCACGAGCGCCGCACGCAGAAGCAGGCGGCGCACCGGCTAGGTAGTGCCTGACGCAGGTGTGTGCGGCGGTCGGGCCGTCGATTGACACCCGCGCTTCACGTCGCGAGTTACGCGAGCGGACCTGCGCCTCTGGAGGAGGGCCGAAGAGAAGGAGCCTCACTCAGCACGTGCACGGAGGGGCTGCGAGCCGCGTGCGCGTGTCGCAGCGCAGGCTTTGTGCGCCAGGAAGCGTGAGGGGCACTCGAGAGCTCCCTGCCTCTAACGCGGTGCGGGGTACTTTTCGCACCTGAGGCTGCGCGCGGCTGCGCGCGGTCACACGCGCTGGCACAGGCCCAGCGAGGGCGAAAAGTGGTCGCAAAAGCGTGGTTCTTCGGTGGTGGGTGGGCTCCAGGAAGCTACCGGCACCGGCACCGGCACCGGCACGTCAGGGACCATTCAGGGACCAAGTCAGTCCACCTTGGTCCCTCTTTTCGCAAACACGCACCAGCAGCACGTGTGCGCTCTTTGACGGCGCCACACGTCGCACCCTCGGACTGTGCGTGCGCGGAGTCGCGCCAGCGCCAGGGTGGGCGCAGGCGTGGGCCGGGGCTCCCTTCCGCGCCATGGCCGCGCCTGCTTTCACACCTCCTACAAAGCCCACGTTCCGCACTCAGGCGGGCGCGTTGCTGCGCAAGAACACGCGCTACCAGGCCAAGAACTGGCGCGTGCCCCGCGCTCGCTGAGCGGCCTTCGCCGTGCTACCATTGTGGCGCTCTGACGCAGCTGCCCGAACACAGGAAGACCAACTGCTGCCTGGTCCTCACGCCCCTGGTCTTCTCCGTCGTGCTGGGCGGTGCGCGCCCGGTCGCAAACGCCTGGCCCGCGCGCTGTCTGGCCGCTTGCTTGCAGCCCTTAGAATTGCCGCGCCTCACTGCGCAGTGGTAAGCTACGTGATCAACGAGCTGCTGCTCAACCAGCCGGACCTGAAGTGCGGCTGCCGTTGCCGTGAGTACTCGACTCCGGACGGGCTGAGCAAGTGGAGCATCACGGACCCGAGCCCGCTGGTCACGCGCGTCAACAGCCTGGGCCAGACGGTGTATCGCAACCCGCTGCTGGACTCACGGGGCAACAGCTACGACTGGTTTTTCGGGCAGCTGACCTGCTCTGGCGGATACGACACGAACGTGTGCGGCAGCGCCTTTAGCGAGGCAAAGAACAGCGTCTTCTGCTCAAACACCAACCCGCGGCGCTGGGTGCCCGCCCTGTCAGTGCCCAACCCGCCGTACCGCCCCGCCAGCGGTAGTCTGGCGCCAGGCATAGTGGACGACCGCACCAACAACGAGACCTGGAGTGCAGACGGCCAGGACGACACAGACCAAGGCTTCTACGGCCAGGCCGCCTACAGCCGCCCGTCGCCCTACCTCTACACCAGCGCCGCCTCCTCCACGCAGCTGGCCAGCGACCTCACCTCCAGCATGCTCTTTGACAACGTCTCGCAGTTTGCCCTGCTCAACATCTACAACACCGTCCTCGTGCCCGCGCTCCCCTTCAACGGGAGCTTCGGCCTGCGGTTGCTGGCGTCGCTGCAGCTCACGCTGGGCCCGCTGGTGGACTATGACCTGACGCGTAGCGTGGAGACGCTGCCTCTGAAGCCATTCCAGCCGCTGCTGTTCGGCAGCGCGCAGGAGCAGCAGCAGGGGAGCCTGCAGAACGACCCGGCGTTCAGGGGCAAGCCTCTGAAGTTCATGGCGACGGACTGCCGCACGGTGAGCTGGGCGGTGCGCGGCAATCTGACCATCCTGGGCCGCATCTTCGGCTCCGACATGTCCTGCGTCTCCATGCCCGGCGTGCCTGTGGCCACCGTGGCCGCCATGAACGCGGCGCTGTTCACCGGCTACGGTGCAGGCGCGCCCGGCGCAGTGGGCAGCGGCGGCACCTTGGCAGCCTTCCCCTTCGCCGTGGACTTCGGCACCAGCAACAGCGCGCTGGGCAGCGGGGCTCTGCGCACCACCGTCTACTACAACGGCACGCTGATCAAGAACAGCGGCCCCCCCTACCAAACCTTCCACCGCATCAACAGCGTGCTCAACCGCCTCTCCAACGCCTTCCTGAACCGCATGGTGGGCACGCCTGCGGGGCCCAACGGGCTCATGAAGTTCAACCTGCGCTACCTGCGCGACATGCCCAGCCAGGGGGTGAGCATCAAGCTGGACGTGGGCACCTTCCTGGGCCCGCTCTTCTACACCTGGCTGGCGCAGATGCTACTGCCAGTCATGGTGGGCCTGCTGGTGTACGAGAAGGAGAAGAACCTGCGCACGATGATGAAGATCCAGGGCCTGGGCGACTCCGCCTACATGCTCGTCAACTACATCTACTACTTCCTCCTCTACTTCGCCTTCATGCTGCTCATCTACTTCTACGGCTACGTGCTGGGCCGCGGCACCAACAGCCTGAACATGTGGACGCGCAGCGACGCAGGGCCGGTGATCATCTTTTTCATCCTCTTCATCAACGTGCAGATCAGCATCGCCTTCCTCTTCCAAGCGCTGTTCAACAGCGCCAAGACGGCCACCGTGGGCAGCGTGGTGTACCTGCTGGTGTCTGGCCTGCTGGGCCGCTTCCTGTTCGAGTCCTTCCTGGAGTCGTCTTCCTTTGGCCGGCGCGGCATCGTGGGCATGGAGCTGCTGGTGCCCTTTTCACTGTACCGCGGCTTCTACGAGATGGCGGCCTTCGGGCAGGTTGCCTCCTTTGTGCCGGAAGGCACGGGCGAGTCGAGCACGGGGCTCAGCTGGAAGAAGCTGTCTGGCAGCGCGGGCATGGATGACGTGATGGTCATCTTCTTCGTGGAGTGGCTGCTCATCGGCTGTGCCGCCTGGTACCTGGACCAGGTCTACTCCTCCGGCAGCGGCATCAAGCGCCACCCGCTCTTCTTCCTCGACTGCCTCCTCAAGCGCCAGCTGCGCGAGCGCCAGGAGCGCCTCGCAGCTGCGGCGGAGGTGGCAGCGCACGATGCCGCCGTCGTGGAGACAGACGCGCCCGACGTACGTGCCTGCCGTGAGGCCGCCTACAGCGTCGCTCCGGGCGACACCTTCATCCTCGCGCGCGGCCTCTCCAAGACGTACCCCGGCCAGGACGGTGCCCCCCCCAAGGTTGCCTGCCGCGAGCTCAGCGTCTCCATCCCTGCCGGCGAGTGCTTTGGGCTGTTGGGCCCCAACGGCGCGGGCAAGAGCACAGCCATCAACCTGCTCATCGGCTTTCTGCAGCCCACCCGCGGCGCGGCGTACGTGCAGGGGTTCAACCTGCAGCACGACCTGGACACGGTGTACACCATGCTGGGTGTGTGCCCCCAGCACGACCTGCTCTGGGAGCAGCTCACCGCGCGCGAGCACCTGCGCTTCTACGGGCGCCTCAAGAACCTGGGCGGGGCTGGTCTGGAGCTGGCGTGCGACCAGGCGCTGCAGGGGGTGAACCTGTTCCACGGCGGCGTGGGCGACCGCCCCTGCGGCACCTACTCCGGAGGCATGAAGCGCCGCCTGTCGGTGGCCATCAGCCTGCTGGGCAACCCGCCGGTGGTGTTCCTAGACGAGCCCTCCACGGGACTGGACCCCGCGTCTCGCGCCACCCTCTGGGAGGTGATCAAGGAGGCCAAGAAGCAGCGCGCCATCGTGCTCACCACCCACGCCATGGAGGAGGCTGAGGAGCTGTGCGATCGGCTGGGCATCTTCGTGGACGGCCAGCTGCGCTGCGTGGGCAACCCGAAGGAGCTCACCAGCCGCTACGGAGGCTTCCTGGTGCTCACCCTCACCGCCACGCCGCTGCGGGTGCCGGAGGTTGAGGCGTTCGTGCGTCGCCTGTCGCCCAACAGCATCCTCACCTACAAGCTGGGCGGCACGCTCAAGTACGACCTGCCTCTCCAGGAGGTGAGCCTGGCGGGCATCTTCGCGGCCGTGACGGACAGCAAGGCGGCCCTGGGCATCGTGGACTGGGGGGTGGCCAACATGACTTTGGAAGAAGTGTTCATCAAGCTGGCACGCGACACGTTTGCCGGCAAGACGGAGGAGTGAGCGAGCACAACCACATACATACCGCCTCACTGCTGTTGTAAGTTCTAAATGTGACGACTATGGTATCGCGCCCGTCGCTCGCGGTTCCGAGTGGTGGAGAGCAAGTTAACTTCGCTCGCTCTCGCTTTGTTCGAGTGTTCAACACCCTCACACCAGCGCCCTCGCTGGTCCTATAACGCTTCAGACATGGAGCTGCTGAGGCGCGTACGAGCGTGCGACTCCGGCGGCGACCTGCTGTGCGTGGAGGCAGTCCAGTCTCAGTCTGTGGCATGCGGCAGCGAGGCGCGTCCACTCGCGCCCGTCTCTCTTTCGCGCTGACGCTGCTCGCAGGCGGGCACGGTTGCGGTGCTGGACAGCCGCAGTTGGGAGGTGAGCGTGCGGCTTGCAGACGTCGGCAGCTCGGGCGAGGCCGTCACCTCCCTGGCCAGCCACCCGGGTGCGCACTCCGTCGTTTCTTTCGCTGTGCTTGGCGCTTGCGTGTGCGTCTGTCCCGGCCACAAACTGCGCGTGAGCTGAGGACGCCAGCAGGGCGCGAGCACTCGCTCTACGCAGCCTGCGGCTGCTCGGTGCTGGAGCTGGACCTGCGCTCCCCGGGGTTGCTGCGGCGCTTCACCGCCTGCGCAGAGGAGGTGAACCAGGTGGCGCTGAGCCCGCGAGGGGACACCCTGGCCGCCGCCAGCGACGCCGGAGAGGTGACGCTGTTTAGCCTCCACTCGGGCAAGGCGCTGTGCACGCTGCGCCGCGGCCACGCCAACATCGTCGCCGCCCTCGCCTTCCGGCCCAACCGCACCGCGGAGCTGCTGAGCGCTGGGCTAGACGCGCGCGTGGTGGCTTGGGACACGTCCAACGGCCGCGTGAGACGTGCGTGGGACATGAATGAAGTGATGGCCAGCGTGGAGGCCAGGGAACACCCGGGAATAGGCGGCAATCCGAACCGGCTTCAGGTGGTCAACCCGCCAATGGCGCACTCGGTTGCAGTGGGCCAAATGGATGCGGCAAACGCTGCGCGCTACGCCGCCGTGGCTTGCGGCGACGGCAGCGTGGCTCTATTGCTGCTGGATGATGCGCCCGCGGGTAAGAAGGGGCCAGCGAGCTGCTGGTCTCTGGGGCGTGAGGCTGGCGGGCACACGTCTTGCGCAGCGCACGTCTCCTTTCCCGCATTCTCACGGGGACAGCCGCTCGTGCTGTCCGCCGGAAACGACGGGCGAGCGCTGCTTTGGGACTGGGGGGCGTACGTGGCAGGCAACACGGCGCAGCCAACCGTGGTTGCCCAAGCAAAGCACGGCGCTAAGCTCAACTGGGTGGCCACGGCGACGGAGCCCAGTCCGGCGCGCGTCTACCTAGCGGACGTGTCCCCGACACTCGCTGTCTACGAACTTCGCACGGGATGATAGGCTAGAGTTGGCGTCAGCGACTCATTGCAGTGAAGCATGCATGATGCAGACAGCATGCTGGACAGCGGCGTGCATGAATGACACCGCCGCTGGCGCAAAGTGCGTCTCTGCCTCGTGGCGCACATGTGGCAACCCAACAGAGACGCCAGGCTGCTGCCTCGCTGCACCAACAACCCTCCACCCCAGCCCCCCGAAATGCGGCACCCCGGACGGTCTCCGCTGCTCCTGTTAAGAGCGGCAGCTCCAGGGCTGTCGCCGGCGAGAGCGCCGCCCCGCCCACTCCCGCTCTAGCCGCGCCCGCGCCCACGACCCCGTCCCCGCCCGCGTCCCCGCCCTCTGCCCGGCGCACCTCCAACTGCGCAAGCAATGCGAGCGCATCAGGCGCATGTTTTCCGCTTTGAGAGGGCAACCCTAAGGCCTGTCCAAGCCGACTCGCCGCTGCGCGCCGCCCGGGTGCGTGCTGCGGGCACGCACTGCCCGGCTTGGCCTCCTTCTTGGCCTTGATTTTGGGCGTGTCGTCCACGAGCAGCGTATCCAGGTTGAGCGAGTCCGGAAGGATGTAGTAGCGAATGTTGTTGCCGCGCACACTCAGGTAGTCCAGGCTCATCGGGTTGTGGCCCTTCATGGTCAGCTTCACAGACTTGAGGTGAGTGTTCATGCTCACGTCCACGCCTGCAGTCGCGCCGCGTCAGGCTGGGTGCACAAGCCCCTTGCACGCACACTTGGGCTGCAGAGGCGAGCGCTGAGACGCACCCGTGATGGTGCCGTTAATGACTGTGCCGTTCTTGAGCTCGATGGTCACCGTCTCATGGCTGAGCTTCTGGAGGAAGCGCACGAGGCGCATTGTTGCGCAGCTCGCTTTGCCGCCTCCGGCTCACGCAGCGCGCAGCTCCACGCCCTTGAGACCAGTCGGCGCGAGAGAGTGCTCCGCAGCGACACGGGTTCAGCGGAGGTCACGCGAGAGGCAGGTGGTCCCGCCTACGACCGTACGACGACCGACGACGAGTCGACGATGCGCATCGCACTGCGCACGCACCTCGTATGCTCGCTAATCGGTCGGGCAGTCGCAATCCACACGCTGGCGCGAACAGTACTCATCGCGCACGCGCCTCTCCTGTGAGGGCGATGGCTGCGGTTGACGTCTCCGTGAGAGTCCGTCGCGCGCGCTCGTCTGACTCTGCGCGGCTGTTTGAGCTTGTCAACGGCAGCTACCGAGGAAACGGCAACTGGACGCACGAGCAGGGGCTGGTGAGCGGGCCGCGCCTGACTCTGGCTGAAGCACACGGCTGCTGCGCGCTGGCTGAGCAGGAGGACGCGCACAGCGTCGTTCTGGTCGCCGAGACGCTCCTCGACGGCGCGGACTATGTGGTGGGCTGCGTGGAGGTGACCACCACAGACGCGGCAGCTTCTCTTGCGGCGCCAGGCGACCCGCCTCGTGACGGCTACCTCGGGCTGCTGTCTGTCGACGCGCGCTATGGAAGCTTGGGCATCGGGCGCACGCTCTTCGCGGCCGGCGAGGCTCTAGCCTTTTCGCACTTCCGAGCATGCGCAGTGGTCCTATTTGTGCTGAGCGTTCGCGCTGACATCCTCGCCTGGTACACGCGGCGAGGCTACGTGGCCACTGGTCTATCCACCGACGCGCGCTCGCTCATTGAGGGCATCAGCAGCGACGCAAAGCTGCTTGTTGACGCAGAGTTCATCATCCTCAGGCGCAGACTACCGCTGGAAGCGGCGCCCGCGTGTTGATTCAATTGATTCTATGACGTCTGTCCGTCTTGTGAAGGTGGAGAAGCGCCCCGCTCCTCCTCGTGGACGCGCATGAAGCGCAGGATGCACAGCTGCCAGAAGTCGCTGCACTCGTCCAGCCTGTTCTGAAACATGTCCACCACCCAGTCGCCAGGAAGCAGCTCGCCATGCAGGCCGCGCGCGCGCGCGTCCGCCAGCACCGACTCCAGGGGCGAGCCCCGCCTCTGGAAACCCAGGAGAAAGGTCGCTCTGTCGGTGTGAGCCAGCAGCCTATCTACGGTCGCCATGAGCTGCTTCACGCGCGCCGCGTCAGCGCCGTAGACGAGGTCGCCTCCGAGGAGGAGGTGGAAGGGTCCTCCGTGCGAGTCCAGCAGCGCCTGGTCGTCCGCGGCGCTCCCCCAAAACAACACTGCCGTGCTCACCGCCCCGTCGCCCTCCCGCGCGTTGCTGGCGGCGTTGGCGGCTGCGCGCGCCACGCAGCGCGAGTCGCCTGCGAGTCGCCTGAGGGGTCAGCGCAGCACACCAGAAGCAGGCCGTGAGCCACCGTTGCGCACCGTCTGTCAACAACACGCGGCCGGTGGGGCCAACCAGCACGCTAGCGGCGAGGCCGCACATGCCTAGGCCGCACCCGAGCTCCAGGACGCGCTTGCCCGCCAGCTGCGCCCTGCCCTCTGGGCTGGCCAGGTAGTCGCACAGCAGGAGGCCGCTGGGCCACTGACACTGGCCTGTGGAGTGTCCCGCCGCGGCCAGGCAGCCGCCGCTGTTATTGCCTTCGTGCTCAGCGTACGCAGCGCCAGCCAAACTCAGCGTGCGCGTGCCCACCGAGTAGCGGTACACCGTCTCAGATAAGCCCTCGCACTCTGCAGGCACGGCCATGGCATGAGGCGAGCTAACGAGACGCGAGAGGCGAAGAGCGTCAGCGGATCGGCGGCCAGCTCCTCGCGTCGATCGATCGATCTAACGCTATCTCCCTGCAAAGCGTGGAGAAGCGATTGCGTATGATCATTAGCGTCCCCGCCATTGACTTGGACATCGTGAACGCACATCCGACGTTGCTCCTTCGCGTTCTTGAAGCCAAAGGGGGAGGGCAGTACTGCCGTATTCTCAAGGATCGATTACGTGGAGAACCGCGACGTGTGGCTCTTAGGCGACTCTAGCTCGGACCGCGACCCTGAAACGCTCAAGGCGGCAGTCAAGCGCGCCGTTATCCGGACTCTCAACGGCGGGAGTGGCACTCTTGATCCCATAATCTCAGGTGAGACACGGGCTAAAATCCTCGATCTCCGGGTGGAAGTTCAGGACATGTGCAACTTCCTCGTCGACAACGAGCGAACGCTGTGGAGTGAGGTCGGCAAGGAGGGGCGACACGACACCTTGGAGGAGAAACGCAAAACTTTCATGTCGTTCGTCATGCAGCGTGCTAGAGGTCCACATTATTTGCAAGGTGTTTGACTTGATGGCTCGACACATGCCGAACATTGAGCTGCAGTCCTATATCTACGACTTTTCCTTTAACCTTTCTTTGTCCTTTTCGGGCATGGGGTGCAGCATTATTATTAGCAAGTATCTATGCAGAGTCTGTCAGATATGCGACACGACGATATGCAGCGTCCAAAACGTTTGAAGCTGCGCGGGTAGTGGCTTTGCCAGAGGGTGGCAGCCAGAGCACCTCGTTGCGAAACTGTGACATCAATTCCATTCGCTCCGCCACCTCGAACAGTGGCATGCGAGCCTTTGCTGCAAAAATGGCATCATATGGATCGGTATCAAAGTGTTTGGTATCAATCCACACAATTAAAGTTGCCCATGGCACGGCGGAATGGAAAGGCAGTACCGAGAGTAGTCTATCCCGCTCGTGCGAGAGCGCTGCAACTAGCGTGAGCGTCTCAAAAGCATTAAATATACGATCAGTTGTTGCGGAGTCGCCTGGAAGAGTGAGCACGAAACGCGCGGACCGTAGAAGCTCCATCGCATCCTGACAAGACATACGACCAGCCTTGTCGCCCCACGGAACGACAGTGATGTGCACATCGGCTGGTAAGGCAGTAAAATTGTTTAGGGTGGCTTGATGTAGCAACTCACGGTGCTTGTACCGAGGCCACGAATCGCTTTGGCCTACGAAGACAACGCTTAGTTTACGATCACTGACAGACAGCGGCTCCTCCCAGCCCATCTGCCAGCAACGTTTCTTATCTTTCTTGCTTGTCTGCAGATCTTCGACTGCGCGGACTGTGGAAAAGCCTACACTGAACTTGCGAGCTTCATCACCAGCCGCGTCCATGAGCGCCGGAGCCTCAAAATATCCAACAAGAAGCTCCGGAGGTAACTTTGCAATGGTAGACGACGCCTTGAAGTTGTCGCAGATTAGTACGTGGTCACGCCGGCCACTGTGAAGATACGTCAGCTGTTGCAGCATATCTTTAACGTTGGCCTCGTGGTTTCCACAGCTGCCCCGCACAGACTGCGAGCACAGGACAGGCACAACAAAGATTGCAGCTGCGTCCACATCCACACTTTCATTACGGCGTGCAAGCAGGTCGTGCAAAAATAACGCGTCGACGCTGTGTTTGGCAGCAAACGTTTTTCGTTGGTCGCAGGCTGTGTGCATTTTGAAAGCAATGGGGTCATACAGGTAAAACGGTATTTTGATTTGTGCAAAGGCCACGTGAGGCGTTGTCGCCGCCACAACAAGCACGCTGTACTGCAACCAAGACGGTCGCGTCAGTGCTACCAGCGCCGCGCAGGCAACTTTTTGCAAGACTGTTGGGTCGTCTGCAAAAGATTTGTTGCCGCTCGCGATGACGCATAACGCAACACCTGGGTAACCTGGGTACAGTGAGCCAGTGACGCTGCGTGACTGGTGCGCGCCATCAAGGAGCTGGGCCTACGGCGCAATGCGCTTTGCAGGATGTGCACCCTGGCCGTCCGATGCCGCACCGTGCCCGAAAGAGCCGCGGCGCGCAGCAGGCCCCCAGGCACGTGGCGCACCTTTCACGAGCCGCGCAGACTGCCTGGAGTCGACGGAGCGCGCCTGCCAGGGAATGGCAATTCAGAAGTGGTGGCACCTGTCCCGCCCTGCTCTCTGCCTTTCCAGGGCGCCATGAGCCCCGCGCCAGCCGTGCCTACCATGCCCCCGCCAGGCGCAAGCGTCCCGAGAGCCAGCGCAACTGCCGGCACGCCGCCAGAGCCCGTGCACACACACCAACCGCTCGTTGGAGTGTACACCCGCCCCGCCTCACGCCGCGCACTGCCGCGCGGATCCCAGAACAGCCGCACCTTTCACCAGCCGCGCGGACCACCAGAAACTGAAGCGGAGCGTGCGAGAAGTGTGCTCCCTTCGTTTGAGAATTCAAATAGGCTTTAAAAACTTCTAACTCCTAGAGCATGAGTTTAGAGTTTTTGAGGCGAGCAGAAAACCGCCCTGCGCCGGCTGTGGCGCTGGGGACGCGCCAGGGGCGCCATGCGCGCGGTTGGAAGCGCAATGGACAGGCGCAATGGACAGGCGCTCGCAGCAAGAGCAGCAGAATTACTCATCGTCATCGCCGCCGCTCCCGTCAGGCGCGCGTCCGCTTCGTCAGCGCTGTCGCTGCAGCTCCCATCATCTACGTCCTCCTCGTCGTCGTCCGACCAAACATTTCGCGCTACTTGACTGGCCTCCGCCGCTCCCGTCATGGCTGACGGGTCTTTTGCGGCCTGGTTCCAGGCTGACCAGCGCGATGCGTACGGCGCGGGTGGTGGCAGCGCGGGAGCTCTCCGTGCGGGGCCCAGGCCTTACGCGCCGCTGCCCGTGTACGACCCGCGCGCCGCCCCAGCGGGCTATTACGCGGGCGCCGGCACGGGGTCGTTGGCGCCGCGGAGCTACTACGTGCCTCAGCATCCAGGGGCTGCGTATTCTCAGGGACTTTACGCCCATGCGCCGCGCCTGGGCTACGCGCCGCTGCCGCCCTCGCCCTACCACGCAACAGTTGCCTCGGGCACGCAGGTGCGTGGCGGCGGCGCGGGTCAGAGCGTCTGCATTCTCGCCATGCGTGCCAGAACACACGCGGACCGATCAGAGGAGCCTGACGCTGTCCGCGCCCGCGTGCAGGCTGCGCCGTGGGCGGGCGGACCCGGCGGTGCGCTTGCGGCGGAGCAGCAGGCGAGCGCCCCGCCGCCTGGCGCGCCCGTACAAGCACCCGCATCAGCTCCCGTACACGCACCCGCCGCGCTGCAGCTTGCCGAGCGTCGCGCGCTGGAGCTGGCCGACAAGCTCTCCGCTGCCGAGAAGCTGCTTGCCACGGAGCAGCGTGAGCGGCGCGCGGACTCGGAGGCTGCAGCGGAGGCTGCGCGGGTGCAGTTGCGGGCAGCCACCGACGAGGTGTGTCCTTTCCCTCCCACCGCCTGTTGGCCTCGCCCGCGTCGCTGACGCGCGCTGCGCGCGCAGGCGACACGCCTGAGGGACGCGGAGGCTGACGCGAAGAGCGCGTGCGGCACTGCGCAGCGGTGCGCGGCGCGGGAGAGCGCGCGCGCCGACTCGCTAGCGCGGGAGCTCACTGTCTGTCGCGAGGACGCCAGCCAGGCTGCGCGCCAGGCGTCGGAGGAGGCGTCTCGCGCGGCGGGCGAGGCGTGCGCGGCGCTGAGCCGGGCGCGGGCAGACGCAGCGGCTCGACAGGAGGACGCCTCCCGTGCCTTGGCAGCCGCGGCCGAGTCGGAGCGCCAGCGCGCCGCGGCCGCGGCGGAGCGAGACGCGCTGCGCTTGGAGGCGGAGGCCCTGCGCGCCAAGCTGCGCGCGCGGCCCACCGTCGTCGCCGCCGCACACACGGCGGTGGACCACGCCGCAGCCGGGGCCGCGCGGGGCACCCCCAGCGCGTGGCTGGCGGCGCTGGAGGCGGCCGCCGCCGCTGCAGAGGCGTCCGGCGCGCTCACCCGACAGCCGCACGCGTCGCCCCCGCAGGCGGGGCCCCCGCCCAGGTTCGTGTCCCTCTCGCCGCTGGATGTGGTGGCGGGCAGCTCCTCGCGGCGGGGCAGTCGGCGCACGCAGAGCGCATCCGCCGCCGCCGACGACGACGGTGCCCCGCCCCCGCCGACGCAGGCGCAGGCGCTGGCGCAGCTGGTGGCGATGCAGGCGCAGGCTGCCCGTCTGACGGTCACCGCCACGGAGGATCGACCCCCTCGGCCGGACAGCGCCGCCAGCACCCGCTCGTGGTCGTCCCTGGCTGAGAGCGACCCGCCTTCGCCCACCGAGGAGGCGCAGCACCCCTTCCAGCCCTTCCAGGCGCAGGCGCAAGGGCAGCAGGGGCCGCCTGCTCTGCCGCTCCGCCGCGCCTCCTCCCTTCCCCCTGATCCGGCGCCCGCCGCGCGGGGCGCCGCCGTGCGCTCCTCGCCGCCACAGCAGCAGCAGCAGCAGCAGCAGCAGCTGCTGCCCGTGCGCGTGGCCAGCCCCAGCCCCGCTCGCGGCCAGGGTTCCCCTTACACGGGCCCCTCCGCCGCCGCCGCGCGCCCCTCGCCGCCACCCTCCGAGCCTCAGCAGCAGCAGCTGACGTTGCGGCGCGCCACCAGCGCCCCTCCGCCCCCGACGGGGCACCCGGTGGAGCACTGGATGGCGGACGAGGACCCCTGGGATCCCAAGCGCCAGCGCGAGGAGGCGGCCTACCACTCCTGGCTGCAGGAGCAGGCGCGGCGGGGCTCCCGCGGCTCCGGGCGCCCCGCCTCGCCGCAGCGCAGGGACACCAGCAGGGGCAGCGGCCCCAACGTGTGGGGCCGCATGACCAGCATCTTCCGCGCCAAGGAGGTCTTTCAGAGCGCCGGCAGTCGCGGGCGCAGCAGCTCCATGCCTGCGCGCCCGGGCAGCCACGGGTCTTTGCGCCGGCCGACGGCGCATGCGATGCCGCAGGGTCTGCCCCAGGGCTATTACGATGACGAGTATGAGCCACAGGGATACGGGGGCGACCCGTATAGCGTGGAGGGGGGCCGTGGCGACCCGCCTGGGATGCCGCCTGGGATGCCATACGACGAGCGGGGTGGGCCGCGGGGCATCCTGCGCGCCTCCTCCTTCACGCGCACGCCGCCTGGAGGCAACAGCGCAGGGAGCAGCAACGGCGGGGCTGGCTGGGGCTCTCAGCCTGGGGCGCCTTACAACTCTGCCCGGGGAGGGGGGCGACGCCCAGAGGCGCACGGCAGCGGAAGCGGCAGCGGTTCGGGGGGGCGGCGCCCAGAAGCGTATGGCAGCGGAAGCGGCTCGGAGTGGCTGGCGCGAGACGACTCGGGAGGGCCGGCAGGGGACCACCGCCGCGGCGGCGGTGGCCCGCAGCATCCGCCGCCGCGGGGCTACCCGCCTTACGGCGGCGGCGCTGGGGTCTACGAGCAGCGAGGGCGGAGCCGCTAGAGCCTCTAGTGCTAGACTCTCTCCAGAAAAAATATTCGCTCCTGTCTCTCAGCTCGCGCTCTCTGCCGCGGCGGCGAGCTCTGGCGGCCACCAGTCAGGCCGGTGCAACTGCAGGAGCGCGCCGGATGCGCTGCGGAATCCCCCTTCCATGACACGTAATGCCGCCGCCAGGCGCATGAGCGCCACACCCGCGCCACCCTGCACCGCCAGCACGCGGCCCACCGCCAGGCCGTTCTCGTCCAGCACGTCCTCGCCACGCTGCACCTGGTGCGGTTGGGCGCCCCCGAGCAGCGAAAACGGCATCGCGCGCTTGCGAATCACCCCCCGAAAGTGGGTGCGCGAGGTGAGCTCCTGGCCCACGTAGCATCCCTTAGTGAAGGAGACTGCGTGCAGGAGGTCCAGGTTGAGCTCCAGAGGCAGCTCTCCGCCCAACTCGGCGGCGCCCTCTGCCACGCCGCAGCGCAGGCGGTGCTGGCGGTGTGCGGCTGTGTGGGCGTCCGGAGAGGCTGGGGAGGCGGCGGCGGCGGCGGCGGGGAGCAGGGCGCGGTGGCCGAGCGCGGGCACGCCTCGGGGGTCTCCTCGCCAGTGGCTGTCCCCGCAGACGGGGGGCTCCGCGTCGCTGGGGGACTCCCCAAAGCGCGTCCACACGCGCCACTCGGTCGTGGCGTCCTCCACGCTCACGGCGGCGCGCAGGCGGAAGCGCAGCAGGTGGTCACGCAGCGCCTGGGCGCTGGCGGAGCACACGTCGGCCAGCAGGCGCGGCGGCGCGCCGGGTGCGCCTTCCAGCGGGTGCAGGAAGGCGTCGTACAGCACCCGCCCGGTGCTGCTCAGGAGCGCCGTGTAGAGAGGAGCAGCTGTGTGGAGCGAGTCGCGAGTGAGGAGGGCCCACGGCGGTGGCACCGCAGCTCGGCTGCCGCGCACCCTCCGCGCCCTGCAGCCTCCGCACGTCGTTGGTCACCAGCCCCTGGCGCGCGGAGGCGTGAGCGCCAGCGCCGCTAGCAGCCCGGCTCAGTAAAGCGGACGTGCCTGCAGAAAGGGAAACACGTCTGCACCCTCCAGACGCAGCACGCTGCGCCCTTCCAGCGCCCCGCTGCGCCACGTCGAACCGCCGCTCGCGCTGCTGGAACAGTGGCGCAGCGCGCGCGCACAAGCCCGCGCGAGCGGCGCCACCATGCGACGACTGCCTGATGCCCTGAGCCAAGGCCAGGAGTGGTGCTGGCAGGAGTGGACGGGAGGTTGCGCGAAAGAAGACAGCAGGTGGGCGTAGGGCGGGGCGGGCGGTAGTGATGACGTGGCATGTGCAGTCCCGTGGGGGCGCGGCCCCGCCTGCGAACTCAGCGGCACGTGCGGTAACACAGGGACGCTGCCGTGCTGCGCCATGTCGTGGCGCCCAGAAGAAGAGCGCCGAGGCTTAGGGCTCCCAAGATGGTGGTGAGTCACACGTGCCAAGTCCACGTCATCGCCTGAGCGCCTGCTGCTGCGGCGGCGTGCCCGTGAGCGCACGCATCAGAAAGGCTGCCTCCGCGTCTGCGTCTGCGGCACAGCCCACCGCGGCAGCTACACCGGCGCGCAGCCCTTCGCCGGCGGCAACATCGGCGGGCAGCCGTGCGATGGCTGCGCGGCCCATCGCCAGCGTGCGTCCTCGGCGATACAGAGCCGCCAGGTGAGCCGGCGAGCCAGGCACGCTGCTGCTGCACAGCGCTTCCAGCCGCATCGCCTCTGCCGCCACGCGCCGCGAGTGCACCGCCAGCGCCGCCTGCAGCAGCGCCTCGGGAGGGGCGCCTGCGGCCGCAGCGGCGTCCACGTCTGCGGCGAGTGCCTGGCGAGCAGCCGCCTGGTCCTCTAGGGAAAGCGCGTGTGCGTGCACGCACCCCACATCGCTCCTGTCGGGCAGGAAGGCGTAGCGCAGCAGGCTGTCCTGCGCGCTCAGCGCGCCTCCAGCCTGCGCGTCGCGATAGCTCACGAGCACCTCCTCGTCAGGCACCAGCGGACGCAACGTCACCAACGCTGCTGCGCCGCCGGAAGCGCAGGCGGCAGGCAGGTGGGCGAGAGAGCTTGTTCCCGGCGGTACATAGGAGTGCAGCGCATTGCGGTGTCGCGAGCCGGGGTGGCGTGTTTCGAACGGCGCGTGGTTCACCAAGTCCATCAGAGGCTCCAGAGACAGGCGGCCGTCTGGGCGGGCGTACGTGCGACTGCGCAGCATGATGCACGCCCAGAGCCAGTCTTGGAGCGCACAGCCCGCGGGCGCGGCTGCGAGCGTCTCCGCGCGCTCCTGGCGAGTGGCGTCGGCCAGCTGCGGGTGCGCCAGCGCGTCCAGCGCCTCGTCCGACCAGGCAAGCGGCCAGCGAGCGGCAGCTGCACGCGGCGGGAGCGTCTCCAGGTACGCCGAGTGCGCTCCGCCCAGCTGCAGCAGCTGCGCGGCCAGGCCCGAGGCGGCAGGCGCGTCCGCTGCGGCTGAGAGGCAGTACGTGAGCGGAACGTACGCCAACGGTTTGCCTGCAGAGACGGCGGAGCGAACGCGAACGCCCCGCTCGCCAGACTGCAGCGCCACGAACAAGGCGGGGTGCACCCAGCCGCCTGCCTCGCGCACCGCGACCAGCAGCGCGTCGCCGGCGGGGCAGGCGACGGGAGCAACCACAGGCGGGCGAGGCAAAGATGCGGGGCGTGAGAAGCCGCGCCCAGCAGCCGGCGCGCTCGCAGGCGCGCGTGCACCGCAGACGACGCGCATCGATACGCGACTTGCGAGGCGGCTAGCTCTTCGTCCGCCCTCGCCGTTTATCGCCGACCCATGCGTGACCAAATATGGCCGCATTACTCGTTCTTCGATCTGCGAATTCTGCGTTCAACCTCAGCTCCTTGCGCCCCTACGCCAGCCCATCGCCGACTCGGCCGGCTGTGTGTGCTTGCTTCAGAGCCATCATGGCCGACTCTGACGATGAGGAAGAGGTCGTTGATGCCGCTGCGGGTGTTGTGAGCGGCTCCGAGGTGGACCCCTTCAGCGACGGCGACGCGCTGGACGTGGAGGAGGAGGATGGAGAGGACCTGCACGAGGAGGGAGCGGCGGTGCCACTGGGGTGCGCCGTGCCCCTACACCACCACCCGTGCTCCGGTCGCTCACGCGCCTGCGCGCAGGGACTACGCTCCCATGCCGCACCTGGACCAGTTCGCCCTCAGCGAGCTGGCCAGCGAGTCCGAGCCGCTGGGCGACTATTCGGAGGAGCAGGCTGGGCGGTTCAGCGCCGAGCGTGAGATGGCGGACCGAGACCGCCGCGAGGGGCGAGGCACCGGGCGGGGCGTGCGCCGCCCGGGCGCGCTGTTGGCGGACGACGACGGTGCGTGCGCTGGCCCACCCGCCTCGGGTTTTCCCGCCAACCCTCCTCATGCGCACCTCTCACGCCCCACCGCGCCGCAACAGACGACGCGCCGCCGCGGCGACGTCGGCGTAGACGCACGGCGGACCGCATGGCTGCGGGCGCGCTGGAGGAGGAGGATGAAGAGGCGCGCTGCGCTCTCTCTTGCTGGAACCCTCCTGCAGCCCCTGACGCGCAGCCTGCGTCCGTGCCCAGGACCTGGACGGTGACGACATCAAGATTGAGGAGTTTGACGTGCCCCTTCGCGAGTGGATCGCGCTGAGCCGAGTGGAGCGCCAAATCACCAAGCGCTTCAGCAACTTCCTCAACAAGTTCGCAGACCGCAGCGGCGAGAAGGTTTATCCGCGCCGCATCAACGACATGTGCTCGGGTGCGCCCCACC
>Ga0049083_10000068_pt1 | contig 26796 bp, 25 predicted proteins | sample GreLakmeMI27MSRF_FD_66719 | JGI IMG/M metagenome (GOLD analysis project Ga0049083, IMG submission 66719) | Freshwater lentic microbial communities from great Laurentian Lakes, MI, USA - Great Lakes metaG MI27MSRF | ecosystem: Environmental > Aquatic > Freshwater > Lake | place: Great Lakes...
GAGGAGAGCGCTCTCGGCTGCGTCCAGGAGCCCGAGCGCCACGCGGAGCACCACGGCGGTGGACCTCTCCGCCAGCGCAACGTCCAGGATGCGCGCCGTGAATGCAAAGGGGAACTCGGCGGCGTAGAGGCTCAGAAACCAGGCGGAGGCATAGATCACGGGAGATACCTCGTGCGTGTCCAAATGCGCAGCCAACGCGGGCGAACGACGACGTAACAGCTCAGACAGCTGTCGAAGACGCAGCTGCAGCGCCACCATGCCCGGCAGGTACAGCGTGCGTAGGCTGGCGCCGTGCATGAGCGTGACCAGTGCTGCGAAAGCGCGTTTTTCTTCTAGGTACATGAGCAAGATGCCGGCCACAAACGCCATGCCTTGGCAGTATCCAACCTTGGGGTCGTGCAGCGCGTAGGCGTGGAGGCAGCGCAGGAGTTTGGCTCGCCCTTCTTTGGTCTGAAAGAGCGCGTGGGTCGGGAACGTGCGGGCGATGTCGCGGCTTATCACAGCGCCCACGTCCTCCACGAAGTCGTCCGCGCCTGCGGTGCGTGTGCTGGTGAAGCCGTCCACCAGGTTCGAGTAGTAGTCGCTCTCACACAGCAGCTCGTCCAGCGAGTCCACGTTGTCAGTTCCGGAGGCTGCAGCCGCGGCCGCCGCTGTGCTGCGCTGCGCGCCGCTGCGCGCTGTCGCCTCCTGCTGGTCCAGCAGCGAGAGCCAGAGCTGTGTGCGCATCTGCAGCGCGTACAAGTCAGTCGTGTGGCTACGTGTCACAACGCCGCAGCGCAGCAAGCAGCCCCGCAGCGGCGCACAATCTTGGGCACCGTCTCGTAGACGCGTGCGCCCACTTGGAGGTCAATGAGCTGCGGGTCCTCGTCTGCCCTTCGTGTGAGGGAGCGAAGGTCCGCTTCCTTCACTCTCTCCAGCACGCCCTGCAGGCTGGTGCGCACGCTGGCGCCCCCGCGCTCCAAGTTGCGCTTCAGCAGCGCGCCGGCCTTCTCGCGCACGCCCTCGTCCGTGAACAGCGCCTGCACGCCCGCCGCACCGCGCGCCAGGCGCTCTTTCCAGGAGCCTCGTCCGTCCATCGCACACCCGCTGCTCGCCACAGACACCGCTGGGCGAGGCCACCAGGGCAGCACGCAGAGCGCGAAGACAGGAGCGCGCGTGAATACGGTTAGCCCGCCTTCCTGCGCCCTCGCTGCGTGTCGTACGCACGCTCGACGACGACGATAACACGCGCTACGCTCTCGTCCTCTACTCTATACAGTATCACTCAGCCGAGTATCGAACCAGTCGCAGGCTGTGAGCCTGGCCATCAGTCCGCGCGAGCGGCGTGGTGTGGTTCGTTGCGGTGTCGCCTGATGGACTACACTCGAGTCTCTTGCTCAACCTCAGCCTTTGACGGCGCTCTGCGCGGCTGTGTGGTGGGCGGGCTATGGGGCGCGGCTGAGGCGGCACGCGGAGGCGGGGTCAGCGTGGGTGTCCACACCGCACGCAGCGCCACGTTCTGCGGCACCTTCCTCGCCGTCTATTCCGGTCTGCGCTGCTCCTTTCAGCGCCTCGCGCCTCCAGACACGCCCTCCTGGCCCAGCAGCGCGCTGGCGGGCGCCTGCGCTGGCTCCCTGTGGGCTGTGAGAGGGCCGCACAACTCTGGGCCGGGCCGACTGAGAGCTGTTTCCACCGCCGCGCTCCTCTCAGGCCTTGCCATGGGCGCCTTTGACATGCTGCTTGGAAGGGAGGTTGCAACGCAGCACAGAACAGAGTTTCGCTAGACTGCTCGAAGAAGCGAGTTTCACGTGTCAGTCTCTTGACCGCCGTCCGCGACTGCGCCTGCGCCTGCGCTCACGCGACCTGGAGCGCTCACGCGACCTGGAGCGCTCGCGCGACCTGCTCCTGCTGCGCCTTCGTTCCCTCCGTTGGTGGGTGCGCTCACGGCTGCGGTGTCCACGCCGCTCTCTGCTGCGGCTGCTCGACACGCGCCGCGATCCCCGCGCCTCCTCCCGGCCCCTCGCCGCAGCGACAGCGTGCTGGATGGTCACCACCGGGCGCGGGGGATGCTGAGAGGATGAACCTACCTGCTGCGCTCCAGGGTCGCGGCGAGAGGGCACAGCCACCGCAGAAGGAGCCGCCCTTGGCGGCGTGCTGCCTGCCGGCGGCGCGCCAACGTGGATGTACTGTGCCTTGGGCATGTCGTACAACACCAGCAGGACTTTGGCCACCGCCTGCACCTCTGCTTCTGTGGCCCCAAACAGCTCCCACCAGCCCGGCGGTCCCTCCGGGAGCGCCACTCCCGCGTTTCGGGCAGCCAGCCAGATGCATCCGCACGCAACCACTTCAGCAGGGTAGCGCACGCACAAGCTGCTGCGCCCGCTGTCGTTGACGTGGCCCCAGGCCGTCTGCATGAGCTGCTGATCGCACTCCAGCACCTGACAAAAGTTGAGCACAAACTTGTGCGGGTGCTCTACGTGCGCAATGAAGCCAAATTCGCGAAGAACTAGACGCTCGTTGCGGATCAGTTCAGCCTTCAACTCGTCGTAGCGCTGCAGCACACACGCCAGGAGGTCAGTCACCCTGGGCAGCGCGTGAAGGGAGTGCGGGAGGGCAAGGCCACGCACGCGCCTTTCCAAACATGTCGAGGAAGTCGAGCGCCAGGCCTTCCTTGCGTCGCTCCAGGCGGTAAAACACGTTGATCACGTCACGCGCACGACGCTGCTCCTCCTCCAGCTTGGCGGCCAGGAATACGAGCGCGGCCGCAAGGCGCTGCACAGGCGAGCGGTGAGCATGTGAGTGCAAGCGTTGAGCTGCGCTGCCGCTGCGCGCCTTGACGTTGAACTGCGCGAACGAGCGCTTACAGAAGAAACGCTGCAGCAGCACCTGCGCAGTGGCGGCAACAGCCTGCGGCCTGTGTCGCAAAGCGAGTGAGTGGGCTTGCACTCGTACGTCCGCAAAGCCACGCAGCCACGCACAGTTTCAACAGGATGCAGCCCTCCTGCACCAGCTCTGCGCCGTACAAGCGCAGCTTGAACTCACACTCCTCGTCGATCGCGTCCGCCCGCGACGGAGAAGCTAGCAGCTGCTCATTCGACAGAAAGAAGTTGCCGCCACCACTCAGCATGGCGTGCTGATGCGCGGCTGACGGGCTCCCTGCGCGCAAACGCGAGAGATCGCAGCCCGCACTGGCCAGGTGCGGGGGGGACGTCCTTGTTCATGGAGGGACGGACACCTCGCAGGCAGGTACCCCGCCTACGCCCAGACTGAGCAGCGCCGGCTATCCTGCGCGGGGGGGAATATGCGGCGCGCTAGATGCGTGGCGAGTGCGGCGCACGTGTGCAGGGTAGCAACCGAGGTTACAACACGACGCTTCAGTGTACAGGTGCGGCGACTGCACCGGCGGCAGGACGCTGCGCGCGTGTTGCTGACCGCGTGCGCGTTCGTAGAGCGGCGCCGCGGCAGCGGAGGCGGTGGCTGTGGCGAAACCAGTGCGCAACACGCGCTGGTTGTTGCACCGACGCCTGCCGGTGGACGTGCGACTGCTGGGCAGCGCCGTGCTGCTGTCCGGCGCAGCTGCTGTTGCGCTGTCGCGGAGGTGCGTCCCGTCTCTCACACGCTCAGCCTGGCTGTGCGCTTCCCTCCCCCCTTCCTCTCACTCCTCCCCCACGCCTGCAGATCGCGCCCGGAGCTGGGCTGGCGCCGCCCACCCGCGCCGCCGGCGCCGCAGGAAGCCGCGCCGCCAGCTGAGAGCGTGGCACCCCCGAGCGCGTCCGCACCGGCCGCGAAGGGTGAGCCAGCGCCTGCGCTTGTTCCGGAGGAGTCAGAGCCTGGTCCGTTTTCGCCCGCGGGCGCTGAGGACGTGGCCGCTGCTGAGGCTTCGCTGGCGAGGGAGGGCGAGCAGCAGCGCGTGGCGGAAGCCCAGCTGCGCACGCTGGAAGCGCAAGCGGCGTCCGCGGCGTCGGCCGACGAGGCTGCGCTGGAAGCCGCCCAGGCGGACGCGGTGCTGACCGCTGTGCGCTCTGCGGAGGCGTCCGCCGCCGCCGGCGCCGCCGCCGAGGCGCTTCGCGCAGCCGAAGCCGCCGCGGATGCCGCCCAGGCCGCCGTGCGCTCGGCGGAGGAGCTGGTGACCCCCCCGATCCCGCAGGCGGTCCCGCCTGCGACACCCCCCACCCCGATGGTGCAGGACGGGGATGGGGATGGGGACGGGGATGGGGACCCTTTCGCGGAGCTGCCCCCGCTGCCCGAGCGCCCCCCTTTAGCCCCGGGGGCGCTGGTGCTGCGCACCCTCGCCTCTGGCGCACCCGCCGGCAACGAGTGGGCCCTGGTGTACGCCGCAATGCTGCGCCAGGCTGAGACGGACGCCTTGGCGTTCCAGGGGGACCTGCAGGCGCGCCACGCCGAGTTCGCGGCCCGGCTCAACGCGGTTCGAGACGCCGCGGCGGCACGCGTGGCGGACGCGCGCAGCGCAGCGCAGGCGGCTGAGGCGCGCGCGACGCGCCTGCGCGCCGTCCTCGCCGCGGCGCAGCAGGCGCACCAGGCGGCCCTTGAGCGAGACCGACTGGCGCTCGCTCGCCGCGCGGAGGCTGACTCGCGAGCCTTAGCGGCGCAGCTGGCCCTCACAACCGCGCGCGCGGCGCTGGCGGAGCGCACGGAGCGCATCATGGCGCTGGATGCCACTCGCGCACAGCTCAACGCGCTCGCCGCAGCCTTCGCTGCCCGGCAAGCGCTGCGCGAGGAAGCTGCAGCCTCACACGCCATCGCCAGCGAAGTCATGGCGTTCCAGCGGGCTTTGGAGTGCGGGGCGCCACTCCAGGTGCCTCTGCAGCGCATCCTGACGTTGTCCAGGGACGACGCTCTCGTGCGTGCGGTGGCGGCGTCGTTGCCGGACGAGGCTCTGCAAGGCACGCTGCCGCGCACTGCATTGGCAGCCGCATTGGAAGCTGCGTCTGCACGCGCACAACAGCTGGCGTTGCTTCCTTCCGACCAGCCCGCAGGCATCCTGTCTCGCCTGCTCGCAGTCGCGGCCGCGCCCATGCGCTGTGCGGAGCCACAGCAGGCGCTGCCTGGTGGCGGCGGCGTGGAGGCGTGCCTGACGCGCGCGGCGAAGCATCTGCATGCGGGGCGCCTGGCAGATGCGGCTGATGAGCTGACTGAGGGCATGCTGAAGGGTACCCTCGCTGTGGGGGCGCTCCAGTCGCTGGCGCAGGCGCTCAGAGCGCGAGCGGCCGCTGAGCAGGCGCACAAGGTGCTGAGGGCGCATGTGGCCACGCTGACTGCAGCGCACGTCTGAGTTCTCTCGCCTCCGCATCGCTCACCAGCGACGAAGGGGCGCCCCAGCCGCCGCGATGCGTGAATAGAAAACACCACCAAAACACGCACGCGTTGGCCGTCTTAAAGCGCTGCGCCCCTGTACTTTGCGTTGATCGCATGGAGGCTGTGGGTGGCCTCAAGTTGCGCTTCTCGCTCAAGGGCGCCGCCGCTGCCGCCGCTGCCGCTGTGCCTGACGGAGTGGAGGAGGCGTGGCTGGACGAGCCTGCTGCGTTGGCGCCCCCGACGCACACGCCAGCGCAGCAGCCGAGTGCACAGAGCAGCCCGCAGCAGCAGATAGAGGAAGAGGAGGCTGCCGCTTACGAGCCGGAGCCCGCCGAGGAGTTCCTGGTGCGCCCTTTCCGTCGCGCACTCTCTCCGCTCTCTGCGTCTCACTCCCCTCCCGCGCAGGACCACGCGGTGTGGGCCAAGCTGCGGGGCTACCCAGCCTGGCCGGCGCAGGTGCTGTCAGGGCGGTCGGGCCACCAGGCGCCGCCGCGCCCGCGACCCGATGCTGTGCTGGTGCACTTCTTCGGCACCTACGACATCCAGTGGCTGGAGAGCGACAAGAAGGTGAGCCCCTTTGAGCGAGACCTGGCGCTGTACGGAGGCAAGGACAAGAGCAGCGTCTTCAAGAAGGCCGTAGCAGAGGCGCAGCACTTCGTGCGGACCGGAGACGCGCGCGGGGGGGAGCTGCCGGAGGGCATGACGGGGCTCTATGTGCCTGGAGAAGCGCCCGAGGAGGGTGAGCCAGCCCCGGTTTCCAAGAAGAAGGGCGCTAAGCGAGCACCGGAGGCGGAGGCGCCTAAGCCACCGGAAGTGCCGCGCCGCATTAAGGTGGCTCGATGGCTGGGGTTGCTGCCGCCTGCGGACGCGCATGGCATCGTGGCATCCTAGCCAGTGAAGCGTCAGCGGCTCTTAGCGTCGGCGGCTTTGTCAACGCAGCAGGCGGGTCCGCCTGGATTTGACTCTTTCGCTGTCGCCCTCGTCTGACTGTGTCACTGCGATACACGACTGTGCAGCGTCGCAGCCAGCGCAGCGGGAGGCAATCGTCACATCCTGCACTGCACCTCTCTCTCGCGGCTTTCCTCCACACCTCATCCGGCTGGCGCCTTGATGCGGCGCACAGCAGCCCTCCTGCTGGCTGCGCTGCGCTGCGTGGCCGTCGGGCTGAGCCTGACGGGCTCCGCAGCTCCCGCAGTTGTTAGTCCCTTCTGGAGCTGCTCGTCGCTGGGGCGAGGCGTGGTGCTGTCCTACGACGACGGCCCCGGAGCCTTCACCGAAACGCTGCTGGACGAGCTGCAAGCGCTCAACGCCACCGCGTCCTTCTTTGTCCTCGCCGCACTTGCGCTGCAGCAACCAGACACCGTGCGCCGCGCGCTGGCGGAGGGCCACACCGTGGGCCTGCACAGCTGGTCGCACCCAAACCTTACCGCGCTGGTGGAGGCGCGCGACTGGGACGCGCTCAGGAAAGAGGTGGACGAAGCTGCTGACGCGCTGCAGGCAATCACCGGCGAGCGGCCCTTCTATTTCAGACCACCCTACGGCGCCATCAACGCCGAGCTACGCGATTACCTGCACCAAAGGGGGTTCGCGGTGGCAATGTGGAGCAGTGGGTGCATCGACTGGGCATTGACGGACGCACACGCCAACGTGGTGACGTATGTGGATGGCATGGCCGATGCGGGTGGCGTCATCTGCATGCACGACATCCACGAAACGTCGGTGCAGGGCACGCCTGAACTTGTTGCGGCGCTGCGTAGCTCTGATGGGCCGTGGGTGAACCCTCAAGGGCGCCGCATTGTGAGCCTGGACGAGTGCACGGAGCGGGAGGAGCGGGAGAGTGCTTGGAATGCCAGATGACGCGAGGCGAGCGAAACACGTTCTTTCCACAGGCCTTCATGCTAGTTTCCGTCTTCGCCTTACCAGCGCGGCACTAACGGGAAAGCCTCCCGCGCCTTCTGGGCCTGCGCAGCCGCCCGTTCCGCGTCAACCGAGAGGCGCTGCAGGTGCGTGAGGTGCGACCCAAGCAAGTCCATGTGCCGTGCGGCTATTGCCATCTCCTCATCCACCGCAGCCTCCTGGCCATGCAGCGCCGCCAGCTTACTCTGCCAGCTGTCCACGGCGTTGCGCAGCTTTGTCTCCTGCTCGTGCACGGCCTTCTCGGCTGCGGCAAGCTCCGCAGCCGCCTTCCCTCGCTCGGCGTTGAGGTGCGCCAGCCGCTGCTCGCTGGCCGCGTACTGCGTCTCCAGCGCGACGCGCTCGCGCCTCGCGGCGTTCACAGCAGCAGCGGCGCGCGCCTCCTCCTGCTCATGGTGCCACCTATCTACCCCGTAGACGCCCGTGGCCGCGCCCACGCCGCCGCCAGCAGCGAGCAGCAACAGGCGCAGCGCGCGCGAGGCCATGGCGGACGAGAGTTAGTTGGGTTGCGCAGCACTGGTTGCACCTCAGGCGGTCGAAGTGTCGTGTCTCGTCTCTCTCCTCACGCGCGCAGAACAAGCAGCAGTAGCTCAAGCAGCAGACGAGCGAGGCGTCGGCGGATGCGTGAGCAAAGATTTTGGTGAGCAGCGAGCGCGTCATCAAAGAGCACTCCTGCACTCCTTCCTTTCTCCTCCTTCTTCGCTTCGTCACAGGCGCTCCGCGCCTCTAGTCGTCGTCCATAGTGAGATCGATGCATCCGTCCGCGTCCTCCACATATTGCTTGGGCATCACCTGCATCGAGGAGCGCGTATACTCCGAGTCGCGATAGTACCCGATGCCCAAGCGCCCGTTGCGGTGCACATAGCCGGGCTTAAGTCGCGTGTAACCGCCCGGAATGAACTCCGCAGGTGACGGCAGCGGCTCTTGCGCCTTCGGGCAGAACTTGGCGGCGATGGGGGGCGGCGCCGGTCCTGGCCCATCCGCGGCGGCGGAGCCCGCAACGCCGTCAGCCGCAACGAACAGGGCGGGCATCAGCGGCGGCATGCCCTGGGTGCCGCAGGCGGTGCGGCGCGCGTGCATCTCGATGCGCTGGTTGCCAGTCAACACGAAGCTCGCACGAGCAGAGCAGAGCATGAGCAGAGCATGAGAGTGGCGCCGCCGATGCAGCACCGCGCACAGCTGCCCTGTGCCCCAAGTGAGCAGCTGCTGCGTAGTGGCGGCGGAGGATGTGAGCGCGGCGCAGTTTGGGCCGGGAGGAACGCTGGCGCAGGGCAGGCGCGGGCGGGCGCACTGGGCGCAGGTGACAGCTGCGTAGGGGCGCTGCGCGGATGCTTCCGCGCCCGTGTTGAAGAAGCCACAGCGAGGGGTGCCGTCCAGCATGAGCGGCAAGGCCTCGCCGGCGCCGCCGGCGCAGGCCACACGGGTGCACGTCCAAAAGGGCCCCTTGCCAGTGCCAGAGCAGTGCGGCGCACCCCGGCTGTGCGTAGATGAAGCACGTGCGGGTCGGGGCGCCTCGCATCGGAAGCAGTCCGCGGGGGAAGCGCTGCCTGCTCCCCCCTGCGGCGAGTTTACGTGGAGGCAGGCGCAAGTCCAGGGGGCGCACACCCACGCGTGCTCAGCCTCGGCCGCCTCCTCAGCCTTGGCAGCCTCCTCCTTGGCCTCCTCCAAACAGCGCAGCATGAGCGCCCCCGACCGCACGCGCCCGCTGGCTGCCGCACCCGGCTGCTGTTGCTGCGGCGCAGCCGCCGCAGCTGACGCCGCCACGAGCTTGCGGGAAGCTGCCTCGACGCGCGCCTTGTCCTGCGTCAGCAGCTGAAGGTACAGCGGCTCGGGCGAAACGCCCAGCGCAGCCGCCTCGCGGTGCGCAGCCTCCAGCTCTGCAGACAGCGCGCGCTCCTCGGCGTGCAGCGCGACCTGCATTGCACCCACCCCGGGGCGGATGACGGCGACGTCGCGCAGCGCCGGCGCCGGCGCCGGCGCCTCAGCTGCTGCTGCCGCCGCTGCGCGGGTGGCGGCGACGGCGTCGCGGAGGAAGGCGCGCAGGGCGGGCACCTCGGTGGCGCCCACGTCCGCAAACACAGCCGCCTCGCCGTCGTGCGGCCGCAGGCCCGCCAGCTTCTGGCACTCCACGGCGCTGGCGGTGAACACGGGGAACTGGAAGTGGAAGCGTGAGGACAGGGCACCCTGCTGCTGCGCAGCGGCGCCAGCGGCGGCCTGAGGAGGCGCCTCTGGCGTCGCCAGAGCATCGGCGCGCATCGCCACCAGGTTGCCTCCGAACTGCACCAGGCAGCAGGGCGGGCGGGTGGGGACAGCAGGGAGGGCAGGCTCGGCTGGAAGCCTGCGCTCCTGCTTGATGGATTGCTCCCCCTCCTTGACCACCACCATGGCCACACGCGCAAGCTTGGCAGGCTTGGCAGGCTTGGCAGGCTGCGCCGGCCACTCGTGCACCACGATGCCACGGCTGCCCTGCGCCGGCCGCCAGCCCTGAGGCAGCCATGCGGCGGGCTTGCTCACGTCACGCAGCGCCCTGGACGGCCATCGCAGCCAGTTCACCAGATCCTCCTCGTCGGGTTGCGGCGGCGGCAGCGGGGCAGCAAGGACCACCTGCCTCATGGCGCTGCTGCTCTGCACAGCTGCCGGCGTCGGGTCGTCCATGCCCACCAGGCTGCCCCAGAACTCGCGCTCCAGGCGCTGCTTGGTGTACTCGTTGCGCGCCGCAGCCGAGCGTGCCTTGGTGGGTGGACCCTGGTCGTCCCCCAGCTTCAGGTTGTCCGCAACCTCGGAAGCTTCCAGCACGTCCGTCTGGGTCGCCACAAAGGCGAGCTGGCCGTAATGCCCAGCGGTGGCCAGCGCGTGGCGGTACGTGGCCAAAAGGTGGTCCTTGGCCGTCTTGTCGTTGACGGCGCGCCGGATGTTGGACACGAGCCATACACCGTCCGCGTTGCGCAGGTACGCCTTGACAACCTTGTCGCGCGCGCTGTTGTCGTCCTGCACCCCCGGCGCGTCCACCAGGCACGCGCCGCACGCCAGCAACGCCCAGGGGCCCGCGCAGCGCACGCGGCGCACCAGCGGCCACAGCTGGCCGCCGGTGGCGCCGGTGGCGCCGCAGCCGCCGCCTGCGGTGCTGTCCACGAAGGGCGCAATCTGCGCGTGCAGCTCGTCGGCGGTGCCCCCCTGGAAACGCCTGACGGTGCCCAGGAAGCCGTCCAGGCTGGTGTCCGCCTGAAGAGCTTGCGGCGTGTCCACGCGGCCGTATGCGGTTCTGATCTTCCACCACGCCTCCGCGGCGGGGCTGCCCACGTCGGGCTCCAGCAGCCGCCCGTCCGCGCCGCGCTTCAGCATGCTGCACAGCAGCTCCACCTCAGCGCGCCACTCCTCGCGGCTCAGGAACTCCACGGCGCACACGAACGGGCTGTAGCTCTGTCCGTCCGCGTACAGACCCCCAGCAGCCTGCGGGCCCGCGTTGAAGGTGAGCTCCACGATGGCGGCCGTGCACGCCCGCATGCCGCTGGTGGGCAACAGCTGGCGCGTGCCCAGGATGGCGTTGATCAGCGTGCTCTTCCCCGCGCCGGTATCTCCTAAGAGCACGTAAACGGCCGGATCGTCTCGAAGGGGGAGAGATGGGAGATAGCCCCAGGGAAGGGGCGCCGCAGGACCGCCCTCGCAACCAGCCTGCGCGGCTGCGCGCAGGGGCGCGATTGCGGCTGCCAGGGCTGCGTGGATGGCGCCATCGCCGTTGCAGAAGAACAAGGTTGGGATCTCCGCGTCGCTGAGGGACTGCAACGTGCGGGCGTCCACGCCCTCGCGTACCACAACCTCGGCCGCCGCAGCGCCGGCGGCGCCGCCCAGCTCGCTGAGCAGCCAGGCAGCCACCCGCAGCGGCGATGCGGGCATCGGGCGCGGCGGGCAGTCCGGCTTCTCCTGCATGTGCTGCGCATCCCGCAGCGCCAGGAACAGCTGCCGCCGGCTGGCCAAGTGGTCTAGCCCAAGCACCTGGTCCAACTCGGCCTCGGTCATGGAGAGGAGCGCCTCTCCGTCAATCTCCTCGCGCTCGACGGCGGCTTGCGCGCACGCGAGCGTGCCGCCAGTGCAGCGCACGCCCGCGGCAGCTAGGAACGCGCAGGCGTCTGCCACCGTGACCAGCGGCGGCAGGGCGGGTGCGAGCGGCTCAGCCTGGAGGTCTGGCGGTGGTGCTTTGAAGCGTTTCAGCGCGCGTGCGCTCTCTTCGTCGTCGTCATCACGGTGCTTTCGGCTGCGGCTGCGGCTGTGGCTGCAGAGCATCAGCCGCGCCTCCTCGCAGCATGCAGGGTGCTCGCCAGGCGTGAGGCCTTCGCTGTCCCGCGCCTCCGGCGACGCGCCAAACTGTAGCAGCAGCTTGCACAGGTGCGATCGACGATGTAGTACCTGAACCGTCGAGTCTTCCGTAGCGCGCACAGACAAGTGCAGCGCCGTCAGCCCCTTGTGGTCCGCTGCGTGGACGTCCGCGCCCTGCTCCAGCAGCGCCTCGCAGCAGCGCAGCGCGCCGCGCTCAGCCGCTACAAGCAGCGGCGTCAGGCGGCGGCTGCCGCAGCGCTCGTTGACGTCACAGCCGACGCGGGCGCACGCCTCCGCCACCAGGTGAGCCTGCTCGTCCGTCTGTGCCAACTGGAAGAGGCAGAGAGGGGCTCGGGGCTGCATGGGCAGCGGTGAGGCGCCAGGGACGACTTGCAAGGCTGCGGCCGGAGACTGAGCAACCTGCGGAGCGGCTGGCACGGCGCTGCCGGCGGCCTGGACGCCTGGAGATGCTGCTGCCAAGCCTTCCAACCCAGCTCGCTGAAGAGCCGCTGCCGCCGCCGCCGCCGCTGCAGCAACTGCAGCCTTGGCGGACGCGAGCTGCGGCGCAGCGGGCGGCGGCGGAGTGCCCTTTGCAGCCAGCTGACACGCCAACAAGCGCCACTGTTTGGCGCGTGCATCTCCGCGGAGGCCGGCCCACTCGGAGAGCGCCACCAGGACGGAGGTCTTGGAGTGTGGCCACCAGCCCGCGTGCACAGCGTAGAACTCAGAGTGGGCACTTGTCTTGTTGGAACAGTGCAGCTTGCCGTCCGAGGTGCATAAAGGCAGAAAGTGCCTCACCAGGCGCTCCTTTGCGTCCAGCCGCAGGGTTCGGAAAACACTTGTGTACTGCTCAGCACGCTCAGTTGCAGTCGTCGCATGCTGCTTCCACGCCTCCGCCTCCACGCTGCCTGTCCGCTCATGTTTCAGCGACTCCAGCTTGCCAAACGGTCTGCTCGCGCGTCAAGGCTCCAGCGAAGGCGGAGGTGCGTGAAAGTGTTTTGCCGCCGAAATGCGGCACCGCCTGTCAAACACTCTCCTCCTTGGGATTGCCTATGCTATGACCAAGCGCAAGTTCTCCGAGGTTTCAGTATGCGAGTGGGGCACCGAGGAGGTGTCAGAGTGGCTGCTGGAGTGTGAGGTGCTCCCGTCGGACACTCGCCCTGCGGTTGCGGCCCAGGCGCAGACTCACGAAGTGGACGGCGAGGTGCTCACTTCCCTCACAGAGGCCGAGCTAGGTGCGCGCTGCGTCTGGCTTGGCGAGGGTGGGGCGAACAGCGAAGTGGCAAGGGCACACGCAGGTGCTAACAAGCCCGCTCGCACAGAGGCTGTGCTGGGCGTGGACAAGTTCGGCACGCGCCGAAAGCTGCACCACCGCATCCAGGCGCTCAAGGGCGGCGGACCCACTGCGCTGCCGGCCAAGCCTGTGGTGTACATCCCCGTTGCTGTTTCCGCTACCCCGCCCCCTGCCCTGCCCGCCCTGGCTGCCCCGCCCCCCGCAGGGGGCCGCACCACGCCGCCGCTGCTGCAGGCATCGTTGGCCGCGATGCGGAAAGAGGTTGCTAACCGCCAGGCGGGCACGCACGCCTTCACGATGGTGCGTCTTTGCCCCTGGGCGTTGTTTAGTGCGGACTTGCTGACCGCCCCGCCCACGCCCTGCCGCCTCCGTATATCTCAGAGCAACCAGAGCAACCACCACCCATCCGCCGCCGCCGTCGCCGGCCCATCCGCCGCCGCCGCCGCCGCCGCGCCCTCCGAGTCCCTGTCGCTGGCCTTTCAGGCGGCCCACACTCCCCGCCTGGCTTTGGATTCCAAGCTGGTGGACGCGCAGCTCAACAGCGAAGCAACCTGCGTGGTCTCCCTCTCCTGGTCGGCCCGCAAGATGCTGGAGCTGCTGCGCTCGGAGCAGCACTGGGCGCCTCCTGCGCTGCGCGACGCGCGCCTTGCGGAGCTCAGCAAGCTGTCCCAGAAGTGCGTGCTTCCGGGCATGTCCGTGGTTGTGGTTGGCACCACCGGCGCTGGCAAAAGCACGCTGCTCAACGCGCTGTTGGGCGAGAAGGACATCCTGCCCACCAACGGCATGCGCGCCTGCACGGCGGCTCTCATCGAGCTCAGCTACAACAGCATCGACCAGGGGGAGCGCTACCTGGCGGAAGTGGAGTTCATCTCCAAAGAGGAGTGGGCGCAAGAGGAGGAGGCACTTTTCGAGGACCTGACGCAGCAGGATGGGCGCGCCATCCTGGGCGTGTCTGATCCAAACGCGCACAACTACAACTCGTTTTGCCGGATGTACAGCGTGTACGGCGAAAGCTACACCAAGAGCCGCTACCCGGATCCCACGGGCCAGAAAGGCCCCGACGGACGCGTGCGCTACGTCAACATGACGGTTCCAGAGCTGCGCGCCAAGCTGCGCGGCGAGCGGCGCATCACGGGCGCGCTGGGCACCACCCGCTGCTTCGGCCATGAGGAGGCGCGCGACTTCAAGCGCATGGTGGAGAAGTATGTGGACAGCAGCAACGACGCGGACTCGACGGCGTTCTGGCCGCTGGTGCGCCGAGTGCGCATGCGCGGCCGCTGGGCACTGCTCAAGTCCGGATGCACGCTGGTTGACGCGCCTGGCGTGGGTGATGACAACACGGCGCGCGATGGCATCGTCAAGACGTACATCAAGGAGGCTGACGCGATCTGGATCGTGAGCAACATCAAGCGCGCGGTGAACGACAAGGCGGCCAAGAACATGCTGGGCGAGTCCTTCCGCCGCCAGCTGTTGATGGACGGACAATACGGCCAGCTCCTCTTTCTGGCGACGCAGAGCGACGTCATCGTGCGCAGCGAGATTGCAAAGAGCCTCGGCCTCAGCTCCGCTGCGCCGCTGCCCACCATCGCCGCGGCGCGCAACGAGTACACGCGCAAGCGCATCCAGAAGGATTTCATCGACGGGCTGGTGGAGATGTCCGAGGCATCCGGCGAGGAGGTTGAGCGCGAGGCCCTGGAGAAGCGCTTCAGCCTGCCCGTCTTCGCCCTCTCCTCCACCGACTTCCAGAAGCTGGCGGGCATTCGCACCCAAGACGGCCCGCCCAACGTGTGGACCGACATAGAAGCCACCGAGATCCCCGCCCTGCGCCGCTTCGTGCACGAGGCGACGCTGCGACGCCGCGCAGTCACCATTTCGCGCCAGGTGGAGGCGCTGTGTCAGTTCGGCAAAGGCATGGAGGCTCATTTGGCAGACGACGGCACCGCAGACAGCGCGCAGCGCACGGCCATCCAGGCTGCGTTTGCCAGCGAGGCGCAGACGCTGCAGCAGGGTCTCAAGATCCCGCTCAAGGTGTTTGCCAACAGCCTGACGAGCGGCATCAACACCAGCGTGGGGCCGCAGCTCAAGTCCGGCGCCAGCGACGCCACCAAGGAGTGCAGCGGCACTGCGCGCGGCTGGCGCACGGGCGGCTACCACTGGGCCAGCTACAAGGCTACGTGTCGCCGCGACGGCGTGTGGAGGATTGACTTCAACGGCACGCTGGCTGAGCCGGTGTACCGTGCGGTGAGCACCCACTGGGAGCGCACGTTCGTGAGCGCGCTCAAGAAGGACCTGGACACGCTGACCCGGTTGGCCGTGAAGCAGCTGCAGAGCTTCCACGACCTGCTGGCCTTGGCCTTGGCCGCTGCTGGCGTGCCCGCCGCGCGCGCAGCCGCGCTGCGCGGGTCGCACGAGGCGGCCGGCGCAGCCGCCGTCCGTGCAGCCGCGGACAAGGCGCAGACGCACGCGTCCGCCAAGCAGAAGGAGGCGTCGCGGCTGGTCACGCCCACGGTGCAGGAGCAAATGAAGCCCGCCTACGCAGCCGCAAACGCGGATAGCGGCACGGGCAGCCACGCGCGGCGCTGTGCGCTGCTGGAGGGCCACGTGGACAGCCACCGCGACAAGATGTTCAACCAGGCCATCGAGCCGGTGCTGGAGGGGCTGGACACGCTGCGAGACGAGCTGGCCCAGATGTTGTCACAGGGCATCGACGGCGCGCGCGCCAGCCTCGCGCTGCAGTACAGCCCGCTATGGGAGGTGCCCGGCGCCGCCGGCAAGGAGGCGCGCGGCCGCCTCAAGGCCCCGTTTAACGTGGCTGCGCTGGAGGCGTACGGCGCCCGCAAGAAGCTCTTGGAGGCGGCTGCTGCACGTGCAGCTGCGGCGCTGAGCGGCGAGCCGGACGGGATGGCGGACGCGGAGGTGCGCACGGAGGTTGAAGACGACGACGACGACATTGTGGACGTCACCGCTCAAGAGACTGCGCGCCGTTTGGTGCAGCAGGCGAAGGAGCGAGTGGACCTGACGATTGACAGCGACGACGAGGGCGGATTGGCATCCTTCCTCACGCACCGCGCCAAGCCGCCGGTGAAGGAGGAGAAATGAAGAGATAGACAGACGTACGCCCGTGGGCGTCATTGTGCACATACTGCTATTCCTGGAAGGCGACACGGCCACACTCTGCTCCTGCGCCTGCGTGGCCACAGCCTGGCGCGACGCTGTCAGCACGCCCGCTGTGTGGCGGACTCTGGCCTTTTACAATGAGCGGCCAGGCGCAGATCTGCCAGGGTGGACCAGCTGGCGCAGCTGGACCGGATCAGCCACTCTCGCAGCCGGGGTGTGCGGGGAGACGCTGGCGCTGCTCGTGCGCCGTGCTGGCGCTGCGCTGGAGGTGCTGGACATTTCGCACGCGAGCAGACTGACGAATGCAGACCTCGCCTGCCTCAGCCTGCCCGCCGCGCCCTCTCTGCGTGTCGTCCGGGCTCGCGGTGACGGACTGGAGGGGGGGTTTGTGATGCAGGTGACACCCAAGGCACTTATTGCCGCACTGTCCGGGCGTATGCTGGAGCGGCTGGAAGTAAAGGGCTTAGTGATGGACGACGACGACAGATTGGAAGAGTGCGATGTCACCGTGGAGGCGTTGTCGCAGCTCGTCCAGGAGGACGGACTGGACGCTAAGGCGTACTGCGAACGTGAAGACTGCAGATGCCTGACAGACGAAATTTACGAATGCAAGGAGTGCGGGGTTCTCTGGTGCGCCTGGTGTGAGACTGGCGAGGAGGGCGAGGGCCTCTGTGAAGAGTGTCTCTGACAGCGACGACGACTCGTTCCGGGGATGACGACGGTGATATGACGCGATGACAGTACTACACCACGCACGACGATCGATGTACGACCACAATCGCTCCCTTCACGCGCTGCGCTGACTTCGTTCGCGTGATCGCGTCTTCTCACTGTCTTCGCTTTGGAGTCCCGGAAAGCTTATTCCCCGCTGGAGCGGCTTAGCCCGTGCGACAGGCAAGCGGAGCAGGCACCAGGCACCAGACACGCAGGCACCTGGCGTTGTACGACCAACTCCGACTCAGAATCAGCGCATATGTCTGGCGGCTGAAGGACGGCAGGATACAGGCCAGGGTTCAAGGGCCAGTTCTGATAGACAAACAGCATTGTCTGCGAGTGAGAAACAGACAAGAGTGTCCGAGAGTGTTCTCTGCTGTCTGACAGAGCAGAGAAAAGCGCTCTCCGTCGCCCACAAACTCTCTTTCTCCGCGCCGCCTGTGGCGCTCCTCTTCTGCGCGCTAGGATGCACACAACTGTGCACATGAGCGTGTTCCTCGGGACTCACCCGACCGCGCCGGCGCACCGCGTGCTCCTGGCATACCCCTACAACCGTGAGCTGAACGAGCACATCCACGCGCACGGGTACATCTTTGACAAGGCGGCGAGGAAGTACTGGAAGGCGCTTCATGGGCAAGCCACGCTGCGCGAGCTCGAGGTGCGTGCGACGAAACGAGTGCAAGGGTCAAGGAACAAGGGTCGTCGCCCTCCCTTACAGGCTACTTCGCGCAGAGGCTGGTGTCGCCGCAGTGCCTGCAGAGTGAACTTGGTCTCGACATGGACGTCGTGCTGCACGGTTTTGAGGAGGCGCTGGAGATCGCTGCCGCGCTGCCAAGCCACGTCTTCCCCAAGATTTTGACCGTCGAGGTCGATTCGAGCGCGCAAACTACAACCGCGCACGGGGCGACGTTCGATGTTAAAGCCGACCTGCCTAAGCTGGGCTTCAAGTACCACGCCCGTGAGAGCGACGACAAGCACCACCATCACCTGCCTGCACGCTGGACTCTCCCCTATGCGGCCGGCCCTGAAATGGAGGTGGAGCTTCGGCGCGTCACAGACAAGCACGGCGTGGAGCTGAACCTCGTGAAAATCGTGCACGATGGCGGCTGAGCACGCAGGGCAGCAGGCCAGCGCTGAGACGCTCGATTTAGAATGGCCTCATAGGACAACTGCTGTCAATCACACAGCACTGCGTGCCAGCTCCCTGAGCGCCTCCACTGCCGCGTCCCTGCGCGCCAGGCGTTTTGAGCGCGCAGACGCGCAGCCCGTGAGCTTTCCGTCCAACAGCACCTCCGCCCTGAACAGCCCCTCAGCAGCATGCTCCTCCCACGTGAGCCGCACTCCACGCGCGGTGGCCACATCCGTGAGGGCGGAGGTAGAGCTGGCCTCATCGGCCAGTCCCGCGTGTATGAGCGCCAGGCTGCGCGAGTCTAGCTTCAGCGCCCGCTCCAGCGACGCCTGCGCCTCGCGTGCCGCAGCCTCCTGTCTCTTCCTCTCCATGTAGAGCGCCACCGCGTCTGCGAGCGGGCCCAGCCTGGCTGTCGGCTGCGCCGCCAGGGCTGCGACTGAGGGCGCGTCTCGAAAGGGCTCCGCCCAGTCCTCCAGCGAGCAGCCCGCCGGCGCATGCGCCGCGTGCAGGCGGTGCAGGAGCCAGAGTCCCAGCTGCGCGTCCAGCGCCGCGTAGTCTCTTTGCAGCGGCCGCAGAGGCGCGCGCTCCCAGTCGCTCGTCTGCAGCGACTTGGGCTTGAGCACCTGGCAGCCGAACGCCTCGGACAGGGCCTTGAGCCCCGGCCGCGCGTGGCCGTACAGGGTGGCAACCACCTCCAGGTTGAGGTAGCTGCGCGGCCGCACGCCGTAGTCGCGCGCCAGCTTGCTGAGGTCGTTTCCCACGGCGATGCCAACCTTGGTGACCCGCGGGTCCTCCACCAGCGCCGCCAGCCGCGGCGGAAAGCTCGGCAGGTGATAGCAGTGCGCCAGCACCGTGTGCTCCTCGCTGGCCGCCTGCACCAGCGCGGTGCGGCGCTGCGGCTGGTCGCGCACGAAGGTGGGCGTCTGCTCGGTGTCGAAGCCCAGGAAGGAGGGCGCGCTGCACGGGGGAAAGCAGCGAGCTAGCGCCTGCTCCACGCCCTCCAGGCTGTACCCCACGAACACGGGACCCACGGGCAGCGGCGCCGCGTGCGACAGCAGCTGCGCGGCGTCCAGAGGCGCGCGCTGCGAGGGCTCAGGAGGAGTGCCACCGAGAGCCTCGGGGGCTGACGCTCTCAACACCTCCTCCTCTGTCAGGCTTTCGCCGCGGTACCGCGTCGGCTCCAGCTGCGCGCTCACGCTCGCGCTGCTGCCGTGTCGCCGCCAGAGCGACTGCAGCGCGCGCCGCGTCGCAGGCTGCATGGCGGCGTGAAAGGGAACAGGCCAAGAGGCCCTCTGCCAGCTCCAGCTTCACCCGCGAAGCAGGCGCCACCAGAGCCGCCTAGACGCGTGCATGCGATGTGCACGAGACAGACGAGGGCAAGAGTGTGAGATGAGGCATAAATTTGGCGCCGAGCTAACGTCACACTGTCACAGCAAAGGGGAAAGAACGCCAGAAGCGTGTTCATCACACTCAACGCAGCTGCGCAGCCGTCGGTCCAGGCACGCCAGCACCCCGCCCTCCCCGGCCCAGCGTTCACGCAAACGTGTCGATGAGTGCATCTCGCATCTCGTTCGCGATTGCGCTCGGCTTCTGCTCGCGCAGCTTGAAAACGCTCTCAATGACCTGCAGCTCCGTGGCGGTGGTGTCTAGCCCGCAGAAGGCTGCCCAGTCGTTGGCCACCAAGCCGGCGCTGATGACGTCGCTGCCGCGGTTCACCGTACCCGCCACCAGCGGTACTTGCAGCAGCGAGGAGAGCTCATCCAGGTCCTCTACGGGCGTGCTGGGGTGCACCAGCCCGCCCTGGTTGGTGAACTTGCAGTATGTGCCCACCAGGATCTGCGGTGAAAGGTGAGGCCTCAGCGGGGGTCAAGGCGCATCCAGCGCGCCCGGGCGGCGCCTTGCGTGGCGTCCGTACGAGGCTGGGCGCGCACGCGCCTGTCCAGCCACTGTTTGTCTGAAAACCTCCACTCCCAGCACGTCTGCGATGATTTCCTCAGTCTCCTGGTCTATGTCCGGGTGGACCAGCGCCACGTAGTCGTTGCACGCGATGCAGTTGCCTACACCGCACAGCGTGCGACAGGCACAAGTCAGAGGCCCAGAAGCAACCCTAAGCCGCCGCCCGGCGCAGCCTCTCTTTCTGGTGAGCCTCCTGCTGCTCGTGCACGCACCCAGCGCGGAGAGGCGCTCGTCGATGCGTTGCACCACCACCTCCTCAGGCAGCGCGTTGCGGATGTGCAGAAGCTCCTGGTCTGTGGTGCTGTTTGGCACAAGCAAGCCGTTCTTGTTGCCCACGGTCATGCGACCCACCAGACGCGTGCCCGCGATGGTAGTCTTCACCACCGGGATGTGGTCGGCCAGCTCAGCCTCGAAGACGGCGTTCTGTGCGCCAGGGAGCGGGGTGCAGCAGGCGGCTGGAGTCAGCGCGGCGAGCCGTGGCGCGCAAGGAGCGGCTGGGCTGTGGGGCACGCACGAAGTTCTCGCTGGTGCCCACTGCGGTGAGGCAGTAGGCGTTGCTGAGCATGGCGAACACGCCAACCTCGTTGCTGTTCTGGAAATGCAACCGCTGCGCCATGGTGCCGCCTCAGCAGCGACAAGGGGAGGAGCAGCAGACGTGCGCGAGTCACGGAGGCAGAGAACACAGCGAAGGCGGGAGGCGGGCGATGTGAGCTGGATGCGGGGCCGTGCTGGCGAGGCGGGCCCGCCTACAGGAACTCCACAGGTAACGGCTCGTGTGTGCTGTGCTGTGCGCTTAGACGGTGATGTTGCGAGCCTCGAGTCGTTGCCTGCGCGTCGCTTGTGCGCTGCCTGCGCCAAGCGGTTGGAGCGCCTGGCTGCGGGGCGTCAAGGTGCAGGCCAACGACCTGCGAAGCGGTGCTGTGTACGAGGACAAGGACGGGCGGCTGCTGGAGGTGATGAGGTTTGAGCACACGCACGGGCAAGGACGTGCCTCCGGGTTTGTGCAGCTGGAGGCCCGCGACCTACGGAGCGGCGCGAAACGAGTGGAGCGCCTTCGCCCCTCCGACGCCGTGGAGCGTGTTCAGCTGGACGAGCAATCGTACACCTTTCTGTTTGCGGAGGGCAGGAGCATCACAGCCATGCACCCGACCAGCTTTGAGCAGGCACGTGCCATGCACGGGCTCTCTCTCTCTTTCTCTCACTGCCTTTTCTGAGCGCGCCACGCGGGTCAGGTGGAGCTGCCTCGCTCCTCGTTGGGCGACGCTGCGGAGTATCTCGCTGAGGGTGTGACGCTGTCGGTGCTCTCGTTTGGCAACGAGGTGCTCACCGCCAGGCTGCCAGAGTTCGTGGAGGTGGAGGTTGCAAACTCGGGGCCCAGCATCAAAAACGAGCGAACTGACGGCAAGCAGCTCAAGACTGCGGTGCTGGCAAATGGAGCAGCACTGCAGGTGCCCTCACACCCTCAGCCGTTCAGTGTCACTCAACCCCGCGCTGAGGCGCCTTTCCTTATCAGGTGCCCGGGTACGTCAAGGACGGGGACATCGTGGTTGTGAAGCCCAGCACGGGGGAGTTCGTGCGGCGCAAGCTGAAGGAGTGATGACAAGACACACTCAATCTGCTCGTCCAGCTGCATGCGCAGTTGCTGGCTCCTGCTTGCACAGTCGCCGTGTGGGCGTGACGACGCACGTGACGACGATGACGTCACACGTCAGCAAGATTAGAGCCACGCCCTCGCAGCTCTATCGCTTTGTGCCGACAGATGAGCCACCTGAGCCCTGAGCGCCGCCAGCGCCTGGAGGCTATTCGCAAGGCTGAGGACGAGAAGAGCCTGCTGCAGAACAAGGTGCGCGGCGAGTGCGAGGGATGCCGGACTGAGCCCAGGTGCTCGTCTGGCGGCGCCGACGCTGCTGCGGCCTCGCCGCGCGTGCGCCGCGGGTGGCAGACGCCCGTGAGGCTGCGCCGCTGCCTTTGTCCGGGTGGCGGCGGGGCTGTGGGCTCTCACAGACCTTGGTCAACGCGCGGGCGGGTGCTCCTCAGCCTCGCTCACGCGCGCGCGCCTGCGCAGGTGAGACTGAGCGACCTGCAGCGCCGCGCTGCGACGGCCTCCTCCAGCGCCGCTTCATCTGCGTCAGAGCAGGCGCGTGCGTGGGTGGGCGCACCCGGGGGGTACGACCGCACCTCACGCTCTTTTTTCCCTCGCGCTGTCGCAGGACGTCGCACCCGCCAGCGCCTCGGAGGCGTCTCTGGAGGAGGCGGGCGGCCCCGCCTGTGCGAAGTGCCACCCGCGCGCGGACAGCGAGTGGGCCGCGTTGGCGGCGTTAGAGGCTGCAAAACTGGCGGCCGAGACGGCGGCACGCAAGGCAGCCATCGCAGCCACCAAAGCTGGCGAGAAGGCGCTGCTGGACGCGCAGCACTGCGCGTCGGCGGCGGCCAAGGCTGCTGCTGCGGCGGAGAAGGCTGCCGAGGGACGCCGACTGGACGCGGACGCGCAGACCCACAAGTGCGCCCTGCAGCGCAAAGAGGAGGAGCGCCGCGCCCACCATGAGGCCATCCGCATGGACCGCGAGGCGCAGCTGGCCGCTGCTGAGCGCGCACGCCACCTGGCTGCAGTCGCCAAGCACGAGCAGGAGGCTGAGCTCCTGGCACACATGAACGCCCAGCTGGCCAAGGACAAAGCCTTGCTGGCCGCCCGCAAGGCTGAGCATCGCGAGCACATGCAGGCGACCATCAAGACGAACGAGGCTAAGATTGAGGCCAAGAAAGCTGCGCTGGTGGCCGACAAGGAGGAGGATGCGCGCATTGCCGTCGAGTACACGCGCATGCAGGAGGCGCAGGAGGCGCGGCGTGCGAACGCGCTGCGAGAGCTGTTCGAACGCACGCACACGCGCGCGCAGGCGGCTGGCCAGTCCGCCGTGGCTGTTGCCAAAGCGAAGGAGACGGAGGAGCTGCAGCGCATCGCCGCCAACCAGGCGCAGCGCGACCTCCAGCTGGAGGCTGCGGCGGCTGCCAAGAAACTGGCAGCCGCAGCAGCACAGGCGGATGTGCTGGCCAGCCTGGCGCAGCAGATGGCGCTCAAGGAGCGCGCGGAGGAGGCGCTCAAAGCTGAGATGGCGGCACACGCGCGGGCCACGGTGCAGGCGGATGCTGCGGCGGCGGCGTCTGCACAGGCAGCCTCCGCCGAGCGCAAGCGCCGCGACCTGGAGCTGCAGACCTTCCTGGAGAAGCAGGTGGCGGACAAGGCTGCGGCGGTCAAGCTGGGGCACCTGATGTCGCCCCAGGAGCGGGCGCTCAACGCGCAGCGACTGGCAGAGGCCGCCTCGCTGCGCGGCTCGAATGCAGTTTAGCTCAGAGACACCCTGTGGGGACAAGTCGTCCGATGTATGAGAGCAGTTTGGCTTCGCATTACACGAGTGAATGCTCCCAGACCACGCCGTAGCCGCGCCCCAACAGGCAACCGTCTCCACACTCCATGTGACTGTCGCCTGCGGGCAGCGAGGCATGCGTTGCAGCTGCGGCGCGCTGGTCTTCTGCTCACGTGGTGCGCCTAGTACAGGCGGAAGGGGGAGCCCATGGAGGTCTTGAGGTACAGCACCTTGACGTTCTGCCAGTTCTTCTTGAGCAGCGAGACGAGAAAGTTGACCGCCATCTGGATGTTCATGAACAACTCGCGCTCGTTCATGGCGCAGTTGCCCACAGCCACGCCCAGGCAGAGCACCTTCTTGAGCTGGAACTTGATGGTGCACTTCATCTCCTCCAGCTTGCCGCTCAGCTGCTCGCCGTTGGTGACCAGCGTGGGGAACTTGCCAGCCTTGTTGAGGCCGGGGCCAAGGAGACGCGGGATCTGCTTGATCACAGACTCGGACGCCAGGAACAGGTGGTACTTCTTGGCCAGCTTGTTGACCAGCTTCTTGTTCTTGTTGAGCTTCTTCAGGTCGTCCACGGACATCGTCTCCACGCCCAGCTTGGTGGCCTCCTCGCAGTGCTTGGCATCTCCGAGCACGCACACCTGAGAGCAAGTGCGAGCGAGGGTTAGGGTTTGCGTGCTCCTCGCCTGGCGCGTTCCCTGCGCCACCAACGCCAGGCGCGGCGCACGCGCACGCGGAGCGGAGCGCCAGGGCGTCGTGGCGGCGCGGGGCGGGGCTGCAGGGTGGCGCGCCTTGAGCTTGGGGCGGGGCACGTAGGGCAGGCGCACGGCGCCGCTGAAGCGCTTGTCCTTTTGCGGGTCGTAGTTCTTGAGGCCAATCTGCAGCTCAATGGTCTCCGTGAAGCCGCGCTTCTTGTCCTGTGAGGCGGCAGCGCAGGCGAGGCAGCGGGGAACGTGAGCAGCCGTCGTGCGTGCTTGAAGCCACGCGGAGCTCCGCGGACGCACCGCAGCGCCCTTCAGCAGCTGCTGGATGCCGTCGCGCAGCGTCTCGGTCTGGAGCTTGCTGTGGGGGCAGGCGGCGCGTCAGAGCGTGCGTGAGCAGGATCGCCAGCGCAGAGCAGCAAAGCAGCAGAGCGGCAGACGCACCTCATTCTTGGAGAGTTGCTTCAACACACCCGCTGCCAGGGCGTCGTGAATGGCCCAGAATTGAACACTTTAGAACAACGCCAAACCTGCGCCGCAGGCGTCGGCGTGCGCTCGTGTCGTACGTTTCTTCAGTTCGACGACCGTTCGAACGCCGCACGGCCGCAGTTGCCGAGCCCGCCTGCTCCATGGCGCCTCTGCTGCTCAAGCCGGCCGTGCAGGTGCGTGACAGCCGCGTGGGGCATCGCCTCGCTGAGCTGACACTGCATTTTGCTGCTCCACAGCCGACGCGCTCGGGCCGCAGCGAGTTCGCCGCTGGCTCGCTGGCAGACAGCTTCCGCAGCCTGTCTCTGTCCAAGCCGGCTGCCGTTTCTGCGCCCGCCGTTTTCCGCGTTGAGAGTGCGTGCCCGGCCGGACGCGCCGGCCACCGGCTGCTTCCAGCCGCCAGCCTCGCGCCCACTGCAGCCAGCCTGCCTGGAGCACGCACGCGTGCAGCGCACACGCGTGCGTGTCACGCGTCACGGCGCGCTGCTTTTGGACCTCCAACCCTAGCCCTATGAGCCCTCCATCCTCCTCCTACCCTCCCTCTCTGGCCTCCACACGCCTGACGCCTCGCTCCCCCGTCCAGGCCTGCACGGCGTGTCCGGGCGCAAGTGCATGCTGACTGGCAAGAAGGCGAACAACGGCTACACTGTCTCCTTCTCTCACAAGCGCGACAAGCACCTGCAGCAGCCCAACCTGCAGTACAAGCGCGTGTTCTGGGAGCGCGAGGAGCGCTGGATCCGGCTGCGCATCAGCACGAACGCGCTGAAGACGATCGAGAAGGTTGGCCTGGAGGTTCTGGCCAAGGATGCGGGGCTGGACCTGTACAGCCTGCGCTTCGAGGACGCCAGCGAGAGCCGGCGCGCGTGGCTTGCGGCCAACCCGGGGCCGCCGGTGGCCAAGAACAAGCGTGAGCCCAAGTGGCGGCCGCGGGGGCAGGCCAAGGCCGTCTTTGTGCCAAAGTGGAAGCAGCTCAAGCTGGAGGCGCTGCCCGCGGACAAGAAGGCGGCGGCGCTCAAGGCATTCACGGAGCGATGGTACCCGTCAGTCTCCAAGGCTTGAAGCCGCTCACCAAAGAGCTGGCTTGCACGCCGCCCCACCCTCTAATCTCTGTCGCTTATGCGAATAAACATTTTCTTCTAGCAAGTAGCACCGCGTCGCGCTCGAGCTCTCTGCGTGCCATGGCCAGGGCTGTCTCTGTAGCCTTGCTCGGTGCGCTGCTGAGCGCGCAGGGCGATACGCAGCGCCACGCGGATGCGGCGCCATATGGTGCGCGGCCAGCGCGACGCGGATATGTCGCCTGCTCGCAGGCGTAAGAGTGACGCTGTTGACGCGACACACTCACCTGCCTGGACAGGCGCGTTGCACGCCGCTGCCGCAGCAGCACTGCGCTTCGGCGACGGAGGCGCGTACCCGGAGACGCACGTAGAGCAACATCCGCTAGGAGTGGGCGTGGGCGTCGCGCAGGTGCACCAGCTGCGCCTGCAGGCTGGACGGCTTCTGCTGGCGGATGTGGAGGGCGCGAGCCGCGGGAGCACGCCGGAGCATGTTTCCCTCCGGGCCTTCTTGATCAAGCACGGCGCAGAGCCGCTGGGCGCGTTTCCTGGCGCGGGGCGCGTGGAGCGAGGGCAGTGTGTGTCTGCTGGTGCGCCGGCTCCCTGCCCCTCCTAGCATGCAGCTCCTCCTCACGCGCCTACTCACACGCGGCCCCGCACAGAGCGCGCCGCAGCCTGCCTGAGCGGCGAGGGGCAGCCGCTTGTGGTGTGCGACGCGCTGCGGGAGTGGGCGTGTGTGAGCAGCCAGGCGGAGTGGACAGTCGAGGCTCTGGCTGCGCGCTTCGGCGCCGACGCTGTCACCGCCAACGACCGGGCACCTGCGCGTCACGCGGACGCCGCGGACGGTCGGCCGCAGGCGAGCGCTACGACGACACTGCGCGAGTACGCGAACTACCTGCTCGCCCTCCAGCGCCGCGCGCAGCCCCCGGCGGCGCCGCCCTTTTACCTCAACGGATGGCGCGCGTTCGCGGAGCACCCGGTGCGTTGCATGGGCGGCCGGGAGGCCTGCGTCAGAGCCAGAGCCTGACTTGACGGTTCGGGCGCCGTGGTCCACAGGAGCTGCGCGCTGACTGTCCCGTTCCGTATTTCCTGGCGGAGGTGGACCACACGGAGGTCATCCTCACGCAGGCACGCATAAACAGCACACGGGTTGCGCGCCACACCTCCCGAGTCCCGACTCCTCACCTTCACCTTCACACTCCTCGCAGCTGGACCAGACGCTCTTTCGCCGCGCTGGCGCCCCGCCCGCGTCGCCCTGGTGGCGAGGCACGAGCCTCTCCCTCTGGAAGCTCTTCCTGGGGCCACGTGGCACGGTGACGAGGCTGCACTACGACGCCGGCGACGCGCACGGCTGGCTGGCGCAGCTGCAGGGCACCAAGCTGTTCATGCTCTACCCGCCAGCAGACAGCGCCCGCCTGCGGCCCCTGGCCAGCGAGGCGGAGACGGTGCAGAGCGGGCA
>Ga0049083_10000070_pt1 | contig 26775 bp, 27 predicted proteins | sample GreLakmeMI27MSRF_FD_66719 | JGI IMG/M metagenome (GOLD analysis project Ga0049083, IMG submission 66719) | Freshwater lentic microbial communities from great Laurentian Lakes, MI, USA - Great Lakes metaG MI27MSRF | ecosystem: Environmental > Aquatic > Freshwater > Lake | place: Great Lakes...
GTCCAATGACAATTGCCATGTTATTAAAAAATACCTTGCTGGCAAGAGAACAGAAAAGGCAATCTAAATAATTCTAACCTGAGAATTTGATTATTTTTTTTTGTTTTTGCCATTTTTATATTGAACCTTTTCAACAACTTGAACTTTCTGTGCTGGTTTTTTGTCCTTTGGATTAGATGGCTTCTTTTTGAAATCTGTTTTCGGTTTTGGCTTGAACTCAGTATCAGGCTTAAATGTTCCCTTCGCTTTTTCAGCAACATTTTTCTTTACCACTTCCTGATTTTGTTTAATCACATCCATCGCATTTTTTGGATTTTCTTTTGTGCCACGAAAATGAATCACCAATCCGTTAAGGAAATTACGCAACACTTGGTCGCCACATTCCATAAAATTAGGATGGTCAGGATTCCGAAATATGTTTCCTATTTCGCCTTTAGACATTCTAAAGTCAACCAGCTCTAATATTTCCACAATTTGATCATCACGTAATTGCAATGCCACACGAAGTTTTTTGAATATATCGTTATTATTCATAAATAATTATTTAAAACAACCAAAGGTATGCTTTTTTAAAGCTTTCTCTCCATAATTTTTCGTTGTGTTCTCCCCCATATTTTTCAGTTTCAAATGGTGTTAACTCATCTATTCGTTTGTTTCCTCCGTGTTCAATTCCTACACAAATTACTGGCGCATTTATACTGTCTAATGTTTCATCAATATTCCATTCTCCTGAATAAGAAGTAGTATCATCAAACAAATTTTGAGCATCCTGCATCTAAATAACAGGTTATCTTTGGGTTGAATTTGAATAGTTCTTTGGTAAATACAGCCAAATCTTCTTTGATGTTTTTAACTGAGGTGCTTCGATTAGAAAGGTTATAACCTGTTTGCTTGTTTTACTATTTTGAGCGGGACTTATAAAAGATACAGGAAATAAAAATAATAAGATGCAGGGTTTTAAAATGGGTAATTTATTAATCTTCAGTTTTATTAGCCTCTTTTTTACTTTTTTTATCTTTCTTTTTTTCCTTTTTATTAGCTTTAAAAATTAGGTATTTTTCTTTTTGTTCTTTATTCAAATATGAATTTATAACGACTTCGGTTTTATCCATTAGTGCTTTTACTTCCTTTTCCTTCACTTCATTTGAGTCTTCCTTTTTCATCACAATATCAATATTTTTACTATTTGTTAGTATTTCATTTTTTATTGCAATTGCTTGAAGTTCATCCAAATTTAATACGGCCTTTAATTTTATTAAGTAATTATCTACAAACTCATTTCTATCCTTTTCTATTTCTTGTGTTGTGGCTTTCTTTGGGGTTGAATTGTCTATTAAGTCACGATTTACACCATAATAATTTTGTGATGAAGCCCCATAACTAATTAGTAATAGAAATAGTAATGATTTTATAGTTTTCATAGCTTTTTTATTTTTTTAAAATTATATAAAATTATTCTATTTTCTATTAAGAAAATAAAGTTTTTAAATTTCACAATTAATTATATTTTAGCACAAAATTACAATTATGGAAGGTGAAGAACGAATCACATTGCTACTAGAAATGATTTCATTTGCTTTAGTAGATGGCAATTTACATGACAATGAATATCTTTTTTTATCAATGATTGCTGACGAGCTTGGATTTGATTTAGATTCGTTTAAAGAACTTTTTCATCGTGAGGATTTTCCGGTTGTAATTAAATCCGAATTTGAAAGGATTAAACAATTTTATAGATTAGCATTACTCATGCACTCCGATGCAATTTTGCATGCTAAAGAACAAACCAAAATTCGTGAAATTGGTATAACTATGGGATTAAATCCGAATGGTATAGAACGTGTTTTGCATGCTATGGAAAATTCTACTTCCAAGATGGTTACTCCCGAGTTTTTATTGGAGGCATTTCAGATTCAGTTGAATTAATTTAGGGATAGTATTTTTTCATAAGCTCTTCTATGACTTCCCCTAAAAGTGACTTCTCCACAATAGATATAGTCTAATTTTTCTAATAATTTTAACATTGGAAAATTATCAAAATTTGTATCAATTTTTATACTATAAACTTGGTTTTCAGTTGCTAATTTTTCGCAAAGCACCATTATTTTTTGTGCCATTCCAGTGCCTAAATAGTTTTTTGAAATGGCAATTCTGTGCAGCACCATAAATTCGTCATTGGTCAACCACGCTCCTTTTATTTCTTTATAGGCCGGCTCATCATTATATAAAATGGCTACATATCCAATTATTTTTGAGCCATCTAAAAGTACATGTCCAATACCATTTTTAATGTCATTTTTTATTACTTCTTCATTTGGATATCCATCTTGCCATTGGTTACTTCCATCTTTTTTCCTTAGCGCAATGGCATCCTGAATGAGTACCCAAATTAAAGGGATATCTTTTTTGGAAGCCTTATAGAATTTGTAGTTCATCTAAACTTGTTTTAGTCGTTCTTGTAAACTATTAATCTCATCACGGAATTTTGCTGCTTGAATAAAATCGAGTTCTTTTGCAGCTTTTTCCATTGTTTTTCTGGCATCTCGTATTTTCTTTTCTATTTCAGCTTTAGATAAATACAAGCTTTCAGGTTCTGCAGCTTTTGCAAGTTTGTCTTCAAAATATTGAGTTGATAATGAATTACCTCTTAAAGCACTGCCTAAACTCTTGTTTAATGCCGTGGGTTTTAAATTATATTTTGTGTTGTAAGCAATCTGTTTTTCTCTACGGTAATTCGTGTCGTCAATTGTTTTTTGCATGCTATTGGTGATCTTATCGGCATACATAATTGCTTTCCCATTAACATTTCTTGCGGCACGTCCAACAGTTTGTGTCAAGGATCGATGACTTCTCAAAAATCCTTCTTTGTCAGCATCTAAAATTGCAACTAGAGAGACTTCTGGTAAATCCAAACCTTCCCGAAGTAAGTTCACCCCTATTAGCACATCAAATAGCCCTTTTCTTAAATCTTGCATAATTTCTACACGTTCTAAGGTGTCTACATCGGAATGAATATAGCGGCATCGTATTGAAATTTTACTTAAATATTTCGTAAGTTCTTCCGCCATTCTTTTGGTAAGTGTTGTCACTAAAACCCTTTCGTCAGCTTCACAGCGCAGTTGAATTTCTTCGATTAAATCATCAATTTGGTTTAAGCTGGGGCGAACTTCGATAATAGGGTCTAATAATCCGGTTGGGCGAATGACTTGCTCTATAAAAATGCCTTCTGCTTTTTGTAATTCATAATCGGCTGGAGTGGCCGAGACATAGATTACTTGGTTTTGCATCGATTCAAACTCTTCAAATTTTAGCGGGCGATTGTCCATAGCGGCGGGTAATCGGAATCCGTAATCAACTAAATTTTCTTTTCTGCTTCTATCTCCCCCATACATGGCATGAACTTGTGAAATGGTAACATGACTTTCATCAATTACCATTAAGTAATCATTTGGAAAATAATCTAAAAGGCAAAAGGGCCGCGTTCCTGGCAAACGTCGATCTAAATATCTAGAATAATTTTCTATTCCAGAACAATACCCTAGTTCTCTTATCATTTCCAAATCAAAATTTGTTCGTTCCTCCAATCGTTTTGCTTCAAGATGTTTGCCAATTTCTTTAAAATAATCGACTTGCTTTACTAAGTCTTGTTGGATATCCCAAATGGCAGCCTGAAGTACATCTTGAGAAGTCACAAACATATTTGCTGGGTAAATATGTAGCTTTTCATATTTCTCTATTACTTTCGAACTTTTTACATCAAATGATTCAATGGCTTCAATTTCATCCCCAAAAAAGTGAATCCGATAGGGATCGTCGGCATAACTTGGGAAAATATCTAATGTATCTCCCTTTATTCGGAATGTTCCTGGTAAAAATTCTACTTCAGTTCTTGAATACAAACTTTGAACCAAACGATGCAGTAATTTAGTGCGGGAAATAGCTTGTCCATTTTCAATATCTACTACGTTTTTTTGAAATTCAACAGGATTTCCAATACCATACAAACACGAAACAGATGATATAACAATTATATCTCTACGTCCAGAGAGCAAAGCTGATGTAGTACTAAGACGAAGTTTTTCAAGTTCTTCATTAATAGATAAATCTTTTTCAATATAGGTTCCTGTTACGGGAATGAATGCTTCAGGTTGATAATAATCATAGTAGGAGACAAAATACTGAACCGAATTGTTGGGAAAAAATTGTTTAAATTCTGAATATAATTGTGCCGCTAATGTTTTGTTATGCGCCAAAACAAGAGTTGGTTTTTCAACTTTTTCAATTACATTGGCTACTGTAAATGTCTTTCCAGATCCAGTAACACCAAGTAATGTTTGAAATTTATCACCATTAAGAATACCCGTAGAGAGTTTCTCAATCGCTTGAGGTTGGTCACCAGTTGGGGTATAATCGGATACGACTTGGAATTTCATTTTTTGGATGGCTTAGGGACAAAGTTACAAAGTTTGATATCGTATTATAATCTAATTTATTTTATTTAAAGTTCCCAATTTTTTTTGTGTGATTCCGTTAGGAAAGTCCAAGCTACAATTCGGCTTATCTTTTGGCCTTGTGCCATATCAATTGTTTTAATTTCAGCAGCACCAACTTTACTCAGCAGTTTATAAATATTTTTCAGATTTTCTTTTTTAGAAACCAAAGTCGTAAACCATAAGCACTGCATCGGATACTTCACGCTTTCATAAATCATTTGAGTGATAAAACCTAGTTCGCCGCCTTTACACCATAATTCCGAATTTTGACCACTAAAATTTAAAACTGGCTTTGCCGTTTTGTTTTCTTCTAAAGCATTTACTTTTCGCAAAGAACTTTTTGTAGCTTCTTCGCGTGATGCATGAAATGGTGGGTTACAGATTGTAAAGGCAAATTTGTCTTCGGGTAGAATGATATTTTTGAATATGAATCTTGGTTCTATTTGTGATTGCAAACTGATTACATCAATAAGTTTAGGGTTATTAGTTATGATTTTTTTACAATTCTGGAGTGCGTTTTCATCAATGTCAGTCCCAACAAAGCTCCAGCCATAAGCTGAATTTCCTATAATTGGATAAATGCAATTGGCACCAACACCAATATCTAAACCAACTATACTTTCTCCTTCGGGAATAATTCCGTTGTTAGTTGTTGACAATAAATCGGCGATATAATGAATATAATCAGCTCTTCCAGGAATTGGCGGACAAAGATATCCGTCTGGAATTCCCCAATTTTGAATATCGTAATTTGATATCAGTAAGGCTTTGTTTATTGTTTTTACAGCTTCAGGATTAGCAAAATCTATAGTTTCAGTCTGATGTTCATTAACATAAACAAAGTTTTTCAAATCAGGACAAACCTCTATCAAGGCATCAAAATCATAGCGAAACCGATGCGGGTTTTTGGGATGCAAACTTGTTTTTTCAGTGGTATTTTGCGTTTTTTTCATTACAAGTTTAATCCCAACATTCCATTAATAATAAATCGCCTTCTTTGTGTGTTATAGAAACGATACCATCTTTTGTTACATGATTACTACTACCGGTGCGATAACCGATTGTTAAAGCTTCATTGTTAAGTGAATAAAATAGATTTTGGGTAGTGACGCCATCTACTTTACCAACAGGTATTAGTGACAAATTTGTATTTGCAGTGTACCATTTTTCATATTTTTTTTGCAACAAAAATACTTTAGAATGGTCGTCAAGAATAACTATTTTTAAGCGGTCTCTGTAGGCAACTATATTTGTAATATTCGTAATTGTATGGTCAGAACGTCTTCCAGTAGCCCAAATTACGTTAACAGATTTATGCCCTTTTACAATTAAATAGTCAAATGCTTTTTCTAAATCGGTTTTTTCTTGATTGGGCGTGTGTACAATCTCTAGAGGATATTGTTTTTCTTTATAAAAATTAACATTTAAATTTTTATCAAAATCACCTAGAAGCACGTCAACTTTAATTCCTAGTTTTATTACACGTTCAATAGCTGCATCAAGAACTATAACAAGTGGAGACCATTCTAGCAATTGGCCTAATAATTCTTCGCTACAAGCTTCGCCATTTGCAATTATTAATGCAGGCTCTTGGTCGTCGCGAACAATATGATGTGAAGACATTTAGGCTTAAAATTATGGTTTTGAAATTAAATCTAATTTAGGAAAGTTAAACTATTGAACTATATATTGAAATTTATCTACTTCACTCAGTCTAAAATAACCCAAACAATAATTACTTTCGTTGGTTTGATTTATTATATTTCCCCTTACTGTTGCCGGTGGCGTTTGAAAGGGACTTCCATTACTGGTTCCTGCATTAGCGAGTAGAATTCTCATATAATTAAAATATTGTTTTGAAATTCCGTAAAGACAAAATTCTATTGCATCCCCAGGTTTTAAGTCTTTATTGGTGTATAAACCAAACATTTCATTGCCTTGTGCATAACGATCATCAAATGCAAAATACTCTGGAAGGACATTTATTGGAGTTGTTGATTTTGTTAAGTACGAATTATTTTCTTGCCCATCGTCTTGAAAAAAGAATTTTACTTCTATTTCATTCAACCCAAATCCAGCATCATCTCGTTGCGAGGTATTTATGATTGTGGGCACGGGAATCATTTTTTCACTTGCCGTGTAGGTTTCTCCGGCATGGATTACCGTTAATGTATAGGTTTCGCCAATTATAGGTGCAAAAGTAGTACATAAGTACAAGCCAGAATTTGGAACTTCTTCATTAAAATTAAAAACTACGTCAGATCCAGATGTAATGAAAATAGTAGCTCCAGATACACTTGGAACCACATTACTGTAATATCCGGTAGTTGTAGTTAGTTTTATAATTTGGGTGGTACCCGGAGTACCTTTTTCCCAATCAATTGAGGCATCAATAACTAACTTTGCTGGGGCAGTATCCAAATCTACGTTAATGACTTCTTCGCAACTTATAAGACTAAGCAAAACTGTGAATAAGAAAATGGTTGCTATTTTTTTCATTTTTTAAAATTTAAAATTATAACTAACGCTAGGCACAACTCCAAAAATGGAGAGTCTTAAAGCTTCATTAGTTCCTGTGTCAACATTTTGTCTAAAAGTTATGGAAGCAGCATTTTGTCTGCCATACAAATTATAAATACTAAACACCCATTCGCCCTGCCATCCTTTGTTCTTGCTTGGTTTTGGGGTATAAGTTGCAGATATATCAAGATGATGATATAGGGGGAGGTTATTTTCATTACGTAAACCAAAACTTGGTATAAAAATTCCTTGATATTGATATTTTCCGTTAGGAAAAGTTACGGGCTGTCCAGTTTGTAATGTGAATATTGATCCAAATTTCCATTTTTTATTTAACTCATATGTTCCAACTATAGAAAGGTTATGTGTTTTGTCAAACCCTGTTTTATACCAATTCCCATTGTTTATTCCACTTTCTTCTGCTGTTCTTCCCGGAGTTTGTTGCTCTGTCCGTGAAAGGGTATAAGAAACCCATCCGCTAAGTTTACCCTCATTTTTTCTAAACAAGATTTCCAAACCATAGGCTCTAGCGTTGCCAACAAGAACTACTTGTTCAACGGCATTGTTTGCGATTAAGTCGGCGCCATCAATATAATCGAGACGATTTTTAATTTTTTTATAAAAACTTTCCACCTCAAGGGTGTATTTGTCATCACTAAAATTTTGAAAATAGCCAATAGCGAATTGATCAAGCATTTGTGGTTTTAAAAAATTATCACTAGGGGTCCAAATATCTAGCGGAGTGGGTGACTGAGTATTTGAGATGAGATGTAAGTATTGCGCCATTCTATTATAACTTGCTTTCACAGATTGATTGTCGTTAAAAGAATACGACATAGCAACTCTTGGTTCAAGATTATTGAAACTTGCAATTATATCATTTGTGCCAAAATAGTTAGATCCTGTTGGTGTTGCTTTTTCATAAATTTTAAAAAAATCATTCCAAACTACGGGTTGGTTGTTAGCATACGTATTAATATTTTGTTGTCCTAATCTATAAAACATACTGTATCTTAGACCATAATTTATAGAAAAATCGTTCCCAATTTTTTGTTCAACATCTACATATATTGCTGGCTCTAAAGCAAATTTTTTATCAAGCTCAAAATTATTAATACTTGAGGAAGCATCAATCGGTTTAATTTGACCCGGATTGAAATCATAGTATTGCGCATTTAAACCATAGTTCAACTTTATCTTGTCTGATAAATAATATTTAAAGTCGTATTTCAAATTATAATTTTTTATCCCACTATCCCAAATAAAACCTATAAAATCTAATTTTAGTCCATAATAATAATCGCTATAAATGGCTGAAAGATTAGAAAATAACTTCTCTGAAAATAAGTGATTCCATCTTAAATTAAGAATAGAATTTCCGTATGTATTATCAAAACTATTATTGATTTTAAATACATCTCGTCCAAAATAACCCGACAGATACAAATTATTTTTTTCGTTTAGATCATAGCTCAATTTGGTATTCAAATCATAAAAATAAGCTGAGTTAGGATTGTTGGCTAATTTTAAAAACAAGTGGGCATACGATCCTCTTCCAGCAATCAAAAAAGAACCTTTTCCTTTTTTAATTGGACCTTCAGCTAATAATCGGCTAGTAATTAAACCAATTCCTCCGTTCATATGAAAACCATTTTTATTTCCTTCTTTTTGATAAATATCGAGAACCGATGACAATCTACCACCGTATCGTGCCGGAATCCCACCTTTAAAAAGTTTTAAGTCTTTAATAGCATCCGCATTAAAAACCGAGAAAAAGCCAAATAAATGAGATGAATTATAAATAGTAGCTTCATCTAAAAGCACAAGATTTTGATCTGCGCTTCCGCCACGAACATTAAATCCTGATTGGCCTTCACCTGCGTTTGTAACTCCTGGCAGATTGAGAATCGATTTTAAAATATCAACTTCGCCAAGAATTACTGGCATTTGCTTTACAGTTTGTATTGATAGTTTATTAACGCTCATTTCAGCTTTTCTAATATCTGCTCGCTTTTTGTTGTCAGTAATAACTACTTCATCTAATTGTTGGAAATTTTCTACCAGAGAAAAGTTGCTTTTTAAATTTTGGGTTAAACTAATTTCTTGTTCAGTTGTTTGATATCCCAAGTTGGAAATTAATAATGTATGTTTACCTTCGGGTAGTGTCATGGAGTAAAATCCATATTCATTTGTAGTGGTACTGGCTTTAGTCTCAACAAAATATATAGAAACTCCAATTAAAGTTTCTTTGTTTTTGTTGTCGGTTACAGTTCCGCTAATGGTATATTTTTCTTGACAAAAAGCGAAAAAACTCGTTAGTAATATGATAAAATTTAGGGCATTTTTTTTTGTCATTTGAATTGAATTATAAAATAAAAGTGCAAATGTAACTATATAAAACGTATATTTTTAATTGTCATTTGTTAATCATTGGTTAATTTAAATTCACTATTTGCTACAAATTCAATACTTTTACATAGTTATAACTTTTTTATGAAAGTGTATTTTGCTTTTTTTGTTTTCATCACCACTACGTGTTTTTCACAATTTGAAACACCTAAAAAGGCAATTAATATAGCTCCTATTTCTAATCCGTCTAGTTCTATAACCTCTCCAGTTTCTTCAAAATTAATTACTTATCCAAGTTTGTTTGATAAAAAAGACAAATTGTTGTCAAACGTATCATTGTTAAATAAAACCCCAGAATCCGAAAAAAGCATTTTTGATAAAGAGCAATTCGATAGTCCAGCTCAAGTCTATACAGATAAGATGAATGCACAAATAACAGATGGAAAGATTTATGAATACTACAAAAAAGATTATTTATTAGCTTCTTACAAGTGTTCTACGGCTTCTGCAAAGTTTGCCTTAAAAGACTTTGGAGAGCCCGATGGCGACGTGGTTCGAATATGGCTGAACGATGCCGTTATTATTGAAGCCATAACATTAGACAGCAGTTATCGAGAGATTATTTTAAATTTGCGTAACGGTCAAAATTTATTAGTGATTGAAGCACTAAATGAAGGAATTATATCCCCAAATACGGCTCAGTTTAGTATTTTTAATGATCGAGGTGATATAGTTGGAAATAATTTGTCGGGTTTGCTAACAAATGTAAAAGCAACAATTATTATTGACAAAGTAGAGATTTTAGGACAATAAAAAGACGGCATTCACCGTCTTTTTATAATTTAATCAAATATGATGTTCTGAATTTAAGCTAGTTTTGCATCTAAATTTTGTTTGATAACGGCTAAAAAATCTTCGGTAGTCAAATAATCAGCAGTCGATAAATTATCTGGTTTAACAAGAATAGCTAAATCTTTTGTCATTTTTCCACTTTCAACCGTTTCAACACAAACTTGCTCTAGCTTTGAACAAAAATCAATAAGTTCATTATTATTATCTAGTTTGCCACGGTGCTCTAAACCACGAGTCCATGCAAAAATTGATGCAATCGGATTTGTTGAAGTCGATTTTCCCTTTTGGTGTTCTCTGTAATGACGTGTTACAGTTCCATGAGCAGCTTCTGCCTCAACTGTTTTTCCATCGGGTGTTACTAGAACAGATGTCATTAGCCCTAATGATCCAAATCCTTGAGCTACGGTGTCAGATTGCACATCGCCATCATAGTTTTTACAGGCCCATACAAATCCACCATTCCATTTCATACAAGAGGCAACCATATCGTCAATTAATCGATGTTCGTATGTCATTCCATTAGCATCAAAATCTTTTTTATAATGTTGCTGATACACTTCCTCAAAAATATCTTTAAACCTACCATCATAGGCTTTAAGAATCGTGTTTTTAGTTGAAAGATATAGAGGCCATTTTTTGGTTAATGCCATTTGAAAAGAGGAATGAGCAAATCCATAAATACTTTCGTCTGTATTATACATAGAAAGGGCTACACCGTCACCTTTAAAATCATATACGTTCCATGATGTAGTTTCGCCTGCCTCATTTGTAAAAGACATGGTTAATGTGCCTTTTCCTTTAATTACTTTATCGGTTGCTTTGTATTGATCCCCAAAGGCGTGACGACCGATTACGATCGGTTTTGTCCAGCCTTGAACATAACGAGGAACATTACTCATGATTATTGGCTCGCGGAAGACAGTACCGCCAACAATGTTTCGGATAGTGCCATTTGGTGATTTCCACATCTCTGAAAGATTAAATTCTTTTACTCTTTCTTCATCCGGTGTTATGGTGGCACACTTGATTCCTACATTGTATTTTTTTATTGCTTCAGCAGAATCTATTGTAACTTGATCTTTTGTAGCATCTCTATTTTCTATTCCTAGATCAAAATATTTAATATCTAATTCCAAATAAGGTAGAATTAATTGCTGTTTAATAAAACTCCATATAATTCTGGTCATTTCATCACCATCCAATTCTACGATTGGATTGGCTACTTTAATTTTTGCCATTTTAAATCTTTTGAGGTTTGTAAATTTTGTGACCGCTAATATAAATAATATTCGTCCTAATCAATTAACAGAAGTCATTTATACCTATAAATTATGAAATAATCATTTTCAATTATCAAAACTAATAAATATGTAAATTAAAATACGATAAGGAGAGAATAAAAAAAATCTCGAACGAATCGAGATTTTATTATTATGATAAGTATTTATCTTCTTTTTTCTTTGATTTTTGCTTTTTTACCAGTAAGTTCTCTAAAGTAGTAGATACGTGCTCTTCTAACTTTACCTTTTTGGTTAACTTCAACTTTTTGTAGCGCAGGCATATTCACTGGGAATATACGCTCAACACCTACAGCTCCCGACATTTTTCGGATTGTAAATGTTTCTGTAATTCCTGCCCCTTTTCTTTGGATTACAACTCCTTTAAAAAACTGAGTTCTTGTTTTTTCACCCTCTTTAATTTCGTAATAAACAGTAATAGTGTCACCTGCTCCGAATGAAGGAAAATCTTTTTTTGTTGATAATTCGTTATTAACGAAATCTACTAAATTTGCCATTTTAATTAATTATTATGGTTTTAAATCTGAGCAACATTCACGGTTTTCGCCAGAGGTTAGTCAAATGTGGGTGCAAATATAGCAAAGAATTGATAATTGACAACGGATAATAAATAATTTTTAGTTTTAGTCTCAGTTTTCAGTCAATTTTACTCTGAGTGTGACTGTAAACTGTGACTAATCTTCTAGTAAATCCGGACGCCTATTCTTGGTATGTTCATAGGCCATGTCTTCCCTCCATTTGTCAATGTTCGCAAAATGACCACTTGTTAGTACATCTGGGACTTTCCAACCATTATAATCGGCTGGTCGAGTGTAGATAGGTCCAGAAAGCAATCCGTCCTGAAAACTATCCGTCAATGCTGAAGTCTCATCGGATAAAACACCCGGAATCAAACGGATAATAGCATCGCAAAATACAATAGCACCGATTTCGCCTCCTGAAAGTACATAGTCACCAATGGATATTTCTTTGGTAATAAAATGGTCGCGAACGCGTTGGTCAACTCCTTTATAATGCCCGCAGAGAATTATGATGTTTTCATATAATGATGCCGAATTTGCCATTTTTTGATTCAGTGTCTCTCCATCTGGCGACATATAAATTATTTCGTCATATTTTCTTTGACTTTTTAAATGGAAAATGCAAGCATCAATGGGTTGAATCATCATAACCATTCCTGCCCCTCCACCAAATTGATAATCATCAACACTTTTTTGTTTGTTGGTTGTGTAATCTCTCAGGTTGTGAAAATGCACTTCCACCAATTCTTTTTCAATGGCACGTTTCATGATCGAACCCTCAAATGGACTTCGAAGTAAATCGGGTAATATGGTAATGATGTCTATTCGCATTTGGCAAAGATAATAAGTTTATGTCTTTTCTAATTTTCACATTCTGTTTTTTAATTGTAATTTCGCCCCACTATTTTAAAAATTTAAGTGATGGAAAACGGAATATACGCTAAATTCAACACAACAAAAGGTTCGATTTTAGTAAAATTAACACACGAATTAACCCCAGGAACAGTAGGTAATTTTGTGGGATTAGCAGAAGGGCAATTAGAGAATTCAGCTCGTCCAATGGGCAAACCTTATTATGACGGATTAAAATTCCACAGGGTAATTCCTGATTTTATGATTCAAGGTGGATGCCCTCAAGGTGTTGGAACTGGTGGGCCGGGTTATAATTTTGAGGATGAATTTCACCCAACTTTAAAGCATGATAAACCAGGTGTTTTGTCTATGGCAAATTCTGGGCCTGGTACGAATGGTTCTCAATTCTTTATTACGCATGTTCCTACCAATTGGTTAGATCGGAAGCATACGATTTTTGGTAGTGTGGTTGAAGGACAAGATGTGGTAGACAATATCACTCAAGGGGATTTAATTGATTCATTGGGAATTGTTCGCCACGGTGATGAAGCTAAAACTTGGAACGCTGTAGAGGCTTTTCGTGTTTTTGAAGGTTCTCGTTTAAAAAGAATAGAAGACGCAAAAAAACAAGCAGAAGCAACTATGGAAAAATTAGCGGCTGGTTTTGAAAAGACTGCTAGTGGTTTGCGATATAAATTCATTCAAAAAGGTGATGGGAAAAGAGCAGAGATTGGTAAGACTGTTTCTGTTCACTATACAGGTCAATTAGAAGATGGTAAGACTTTTGATTCGTCTTATCCTAGAAAAAAACCAATTGAATTTCCATTGGGTAAAGGCAACGTCATTGAAGGATGGGACGAAGGAATAGCCCTGCTTCAAGTTGGTGATAAAGCTCGTTTTGTAATTCCATCTTATTTGGGTTATGGAGAAAATGGAGCCGGTGGTGTTATTCCGCCAAACGCAACTTTAATTTTTGATGTTGAATTAATTGACGTAAAGTAAAAAATATGAAAATCAAGATTCTTATATTTCTACTTTTAACATTTATTATAATTTCATGTAGCCCTAAAACAATACCTATGATTGCTACACCAAAAGTTGCTGATGTAAAAGTAACTAAAGCAATGACAAGTGAATTAGCTGAAGGGATGTATTTATATGAAAATAATTGTGCTAAGTGTCATAAATTATATGATGCTACCGAATTTTCTTCCGAGGAATGGAAGCCAATTGTTCAACGCATGCAAAAGAAAGCGAATTTAGACGCTATACAAGGGTTAAAAATTTTTAATTATTTAACAATGAACTAGCAGTAAGTTTCTTTACTGTGTATTTGTTTCGAGTATAAAATTTAAGTAAAAAGTCCAAAAGTTGTAAACTTTTGGACTTTTTTTTGTCATTAGGATTGATTTTAAATATCATCGAAATCTATATCCGTGAAACTTTTTTCAACAGTAGGTTTTTCGTCTGTTTCACTCATGTTGTTGGATAAATCGTCAGCGTCTTGGTGACTTTCTCTTTTATAGTCCTTTTGATGTCTTTCAGATATAACTTCTTCGCCTTTATTGTTTAAAACATAGGCAGTCATATCTTGTAATATTTCAGTGAAGGCAGCAAAATCCTCTTTATACAAATATATTTTATGCTTTTTAAAATGGAATGATCCATCTTCTTCCGTAAATTTTTTACTTTCTGTAATTGTGATGTAATAATCGTCTGCTTTGGTAGCTCTTACATCAAAAAAATAGGTTCTTCGTCCGGCTCTTAAAACTTTAGAAAAAATTTCATCTTTTTCTAACATATCATTTTCTCTCATCTTTTTGGTGTTTTAATTTAGTGTTTCAAAACAGTTCAAAAATGGGAATTTTTTTAATAACACACAACAATTAATTTAAATCTTTTTCCGAAAGCTGTTTTAAGTATAAATCAGCGTAATATCCTCCGATGTTTATTAATTGAGTATGGGTGCCTTCTTCAATGATTTGTCCTTGATCTAACACTATAATGTAATTTGCATTTTTTATTGATGAAACTCTATGGCTTACTATTATAGTAGTTTTGTTTTTGGTAATTCGAGATAAATTATTTAAAATTTGTTCTTCAGTTGCTGTGTCAACAGCTGATAGACAATCATCAAGCAAGAGAATCTTAGGGCTTTTCAGTAGTGCTCTCGCTATTGAAATCCGCTGTTTTTGACCCCCAGACAAGGTAATTCCCCTTTCTCCCAAAATAGTCTCATATTGATTTTTAAAAGCAACAATATTATCATGGACCATTGCCTCTTTGGCTACATCAACAATTGCTTCATCAGTGGCAAGTTCATTCCCAAATTTGATGTTGTTTTTTATAGAATCAGAGAAAAGGAATGCATCTTGCGGCACGAATCCAACGCTATTTCTTAGGTCAGACAAATTTAAATTGGCAATGCAATCACCATCTATTTTTATTGTTCCTTTGTCAATATCATAGAGACGTGTGATTAAATTTAATACAGTTGATTTTCCGGATCCGGTACTTCCCAAAATTGCTAATGTTTCTCCTTTTTTGACTTTAAAAGTCAGGTTATCTATGGCTTTTATTTGCGTTTCTTCATATGTAAACGTTACTCCTTCAAACTCGATTTCACCTTGGATTTTTGATTTTTCACTTCTATTATTTTTAATCGCGGGTTCAATTTTAAGAAATGCATTAATCCTTTTTTGAGAGGCTTCAGCTTCTTGTATGAGTGAGGAAACCCACCCAATTGATGTTACCGGCCAGGTGAGCATGTTTACATATAAGATAAATTCTGCAATAGTCCCAATACTTTTAATGGTTCCGTTTATGTACATCATACCGCCAAAATAAATAACTACTAAATTACTTATACCAATCAGCGCAATCATTAAAGGGCCTAAAAGAGATTGGACTCTGGCTAAATCCAAACTTTTTGATTTGCTTTCAGCAGCAATAGCAATCAAACTTTTACTGTACTGTTTTTCTAATGTATATGCTTTGACAACGCGAATTCCTGAAAAAATTTCTTGTGTAAAATTAAATACAGTTGATAAATAATTTTGAAATAATGTACTTCTTGTATTAATTTCTTTGCTTAATTTAAAAACAATAAAGGCAAGTATGGGTAAGGGAACAACAGTGTATAATGTTAATATTGGGGAAACATTAAACATATAAATAATTACAACTATAAAACTAATAAGTGTATTAATTGTATACATCAAAGCAGGCCCAACATACTGTCTAACTTTAGCCACATCTTCACTTATTCGGTTCATCAAGTCACCCGTTCGATTTTGTTTATAGAATTTTTGATCTAAAACCTCGTAGTGTTTGAATATTTCATTTTTTAAATCAAATTCTACGTGTCGAGACATTACAATTAACGTTTGTCGCATTAAAAATCGCAAGGTGCCTGCAATTAATGTGGTGATTAGTATCCACATAATGTTTTGAAATAATTGATTTTTTATCAACTCACTACTTCCGCCATTTTTGTTAAAGTTTTCAATTGCTGTTATCGATTTGCTAATTAGTTTCGGAGTATATAATGAGAATATTTGGGAGGCAATTGTGATTGTAATTCCGATTAAAAATCGAAATTTATATTTGATAAAATATTTGTTTAAATATTGAAGTTCTTTCATAGATAATTGATAATATTAATTTTAAATAACGAATTACTGTTAATTTTATAAATAATATTAAATTATAATATTCTTGTTATTAATTCATTTTATTAACAATTTGGCAATTATTTTAACTAAAATTCTTATTTATTGAATTTAATCCTATTTTTGCCTCAACTTTTATGAAAAAGTCTTAATTTATATTATTGTAAATGACTTCAGAAATTACGACACCAGCAGAACTAAAAAAAATAGACCCCGTTTTTGGTCAACTTTCATTTGATAATCACGAACAAATTGTTTTTTGTAACGACAAAGATACAGGTTTAAAAGCAATTATTGGGATCCATAGTACAGTTATGGGGCCTGCTCTTGGCGGGACTAGAATGTGGAATTACAATAACGAATGGGAAGCATTAAATGATGTTTTGCGTTTGTCAAGAGGAATGACATATAAGTCTGCTATCACTGGGTTAAACTTGGGTGGAGGAAAAGCCGTTATTATTGGTGATTCAAAAACTGACAAAACCCCGGAAATGATAACTTGTTTTGGGAAATTTGTAAATTCTTTAAGCGGGAAATATATTACTGCTGAAGATGTGGGTACAACCACAGAGGATATGGATCGAATTCATGAAGTTACCAAATTTGTAACAGGTATATCTATTGATAAAGGCGGGTCCGGTAATCCTTCGCCTGTTACTGCATATGGTGTATTTATGGGAATGAAAGCGGCTTCAAAGTATAAGTTTGGTTCCGATAGTTTAGATGGTAAACGAGTCTTAGTTCAAGGTAATGGCCATGTAGGTGAAACATTGATAAACTATCTAACTAAAGAAGGAGCGATAGTATTCGTTTCAGATATTCATCAAGATAAAATGGAAAATATGGTTTCTAAATATGGTGCTAAAATATTTGAAGGAACCGATATTTATAGTGCCGATGTAGACATCTACTCCCCGTGTGCACTTGGTGCTACTATAAATAATGATACTGTTCATAAGATTAAAGCAAAAGTGATAGCTGGAGCAGCCAATAATCAATTAGAAATTGAATCTATTCATGGAAATATTTTACGAGAACGGGGCATTGCTTATGCACCCGATTTTTTGATTAATGCTGGAGGAATTATTAATGTTTATGGTGAATTGGTTCACTATGTTAAAGGCCAGGCAATGCAAAAAACAGAGAATATTTACAATACCACACTTGAGATATTTAGTTTTGCTGACAAAAACAATATTACTACCCAGCAAGCTGCTATGAGAATAGCTGAAAATAGAATCGAAGCGCGCAAAAAAGAAAACGTATTTGCATAAAGGCATCGGAAATAATTACTATTTTTGCAACGCGAAAGATTTTCTTTCGCGTTGTTAATTTTTTAAAGTTCTTATACGTGTTAAACAGGAGACATATTCGTGTTAAAGTGATGCAATCTATTTATGCATTACATCAAAAAAATTCTGATGATATTGAAAAAGAAGAAAAATTCTTGCATCATAGCATAGATAGTATTCAGGATTTATATTTAATTATGTTGTCTTCTCTTGTTGAGATAAGAAAAAAGGAAGTGATATTCTTAGAGGCATCTAAAAACAAGCATCTAGCGTCTTCGGAAGATAAAAATCCAAATACAAAATTTATCAATAATGCAATTCTAAAATTACTTGAAGAGAATGCTTCATTGCGTGATGCTTTAGAAAAAAGAAAGGTGAATAATTGGAAGAATAATGATGACTATGTACTCATTTTACTCAGCGAACTTAAAAAAAGTGAATTATTTCATAAGTACATGAGTACACGAAATAGTTCATTTGAGGAAGACAAGAATTTTGTAGTAGACATGTTTACTGAAATAATTGCACCAAATGAAAAGTTATATGATTATTTGGAAGACAATAAATTAACCTGGATCGATGATATTCCTTTGGTTAATACCCAAATTCAGAAGCAGTTGAAAAAAATATCGACAGCCTCAAAATTTTCCGTTAGCCAATTGTTCAAAGATCATGAGGATGAAGAATTTGTTAGTTTGTTATTTAGAAAAACCGTTTTAAATGAGGTGGAGTTAGCAAGAGAATATGTAGATATGACTCCAAATTGGGATGCCGATAGAATTGCTGAAGTGGATACCATTATTTTAAAAATGGCTATCTGTGAGTTTCTTAATTTTCCTTCCATACCAATTAAAGTAACAATAAATGAATATTTAGAGCTAGCAAAAGAATATTCAACCCCAAAAAGTAGTATTTTTATCAACGGAATTTTAGACAATTTGGTTAAAGTATTTCAAAAAGAAAATAAATTAAATAAATCAGGTAGAGGATTAATTCAAAATTAAAAAAAAACAAATTATGGATCAGATAACACAATATTTACCGTTTATACTTATGTTCGTTGTAATCTATTTTTTTATGATTAGACCGCAACAAAAGAAAATTAAACAAGAGAAGGAATTTGAAACGGCATTGAAAGTTGGAGACAAGATTATTACTAAAAGTGGTTTTCATGGAAAAGTTTCCGAGTTGTCTGAAACTTCAGTAGTGATTGAAACAATGGCTGGTAAATTAAAAATTGAACGTTCTGCAATTTCACTTGAATTGACAGCTTCACTAAATAAGAAATCCTAATTCGCTGCCTATTTTGGTTTTGAAACGAATGAATTAGTATGGAGAAACGATAATTTTTTGCGTTATTTTCTTTCCGTTTTTAGTCTCAATAGTTACAAAATAAACCCCATTACTTAATTCAGAAGTAGAAATTTTGTGATTGGTAGAAGATTGTAACTTGGTTTTTTTGAAGATCAACTTACCCGTAATTTCGAATAATTGGATTTCTTTTATGTCTAAAATATTCGGATTTAAGATCGTCAATTCTTGATTTGAATTGTTTTGAAGAATTGTAAAATTACCATTCATCTCTGCTGATGTTGAAGATAATGTGCCGTTTGTAAAAGTAATTTCAAAACGATTTTTATACAATCCCTCAGCAAGCGTTATTTCAAAATAATCGTTTTTAATATCGTAGTAAGTTCCTGATAATTTATCAAATAGATAGATACTATCTGCCTCATAAAAATTGATGATATCACCTGCTGTAACTTTAAAATTGGTTTGGCTGCTTGTTTTTAAAGTAAATGGAATTCTTTTTTCGATATTAAAAGGAAGGGTTGTAATTACATATTCTTTGTAACTAGTATCAGGCAAAGAAAAATAAGCGTCAATTGGCAAATTTGATTCATAGGTTTCTGCATCCATTGCACTATCATATCCATCTGTAGTGTTTGGGTTAAAACAAATTGTTAACTCTTTTGTAAATTGATTATTTACAAGGGTGTGAATTTTAATTTGTGGAACCAATTTCTTAGAAAATTGTGTGTAATCAGTGCCGCTAAGATTTGGGATTTCAGTCCAATTTTCGGATGATGCCGATGATGTCGAAAGTTTATTAAACTCTGATTCGTTTGAGCCACCTTCTTTAACAAAAGTCCTATAGCTATTTTTCATGAGAGCGTTGCCATTCGTAGTGCCTTCAATCATAAAACCTTGTCCAATTGGGCAAAACATCCGTTTGTAGAGTGAAGTTCCTGCAGCAGAACCTTGGGTGTTTAGGGAGCCATCCGCATTATACGTATTCCAAGAGGCATTGTTATAAGTTCCAGGACTATACACATTGGTGTTATTTGGAACATAAATTCCGTATCCACCAATATATTGAACCAGTATATGAGAAGTTGCTGGCTTTTCGTGTTCCCAAAAATAAGCATTTCCATTAATAACATTTGTACCTCCGACTGAGAAAGTTCCGGTAGTATAGTTAATCGTATAGCCGCTATTTTCCAATAAGAATAAATTTAAATTAATTGCTGAAGGATAAGGATTTCCGGTGAGGGTACTATTTGGATATTGATCTGCTCCAGTGGGTCCAGCTACGCTAATGCTAATAGTACCATCATTTGGTTTTCCTCTAAAGTCATATCGCTGATAGTCGTTAAGTCCGCCAGCACCTGTGGGATTATTAAAGGTTACTTCATCAATTCCAGCAAGCGTATCATCGCCTGAAACACCCTTCATGGTAAATCCTAAACCACAGGCAACATTTCCAGATTGTCCAACATAAACCCAGTTGGAATAGTTGTTTGCAGCAGTATATTTATAGAGCCATTGGTTAGATATAGTTAAAGCAGAATTTGTTGTTGTACCATTGTAGCTAGATGTAAACGTTGGATTTTGAAAATTTATTTTATCGGTAGGTCTTTTTATCGTTTGGTTTAATTGAAAATCGGCATTTCCAACGGTTATAGAGGATAAACCTACTGGGGAACACCAGTAATTGTATCCAAAATTATTGGCAGTTCCTTCTTGAAATACTGATAAATTTCCACTTCCTCTATTGGTTGAACTTCCTGTTGTTCCCTGTAAAAATTGGCCCTCATTTCTTAGATAAAAATTGCTATTCGTTCCATTTAGCTCGAGGTTCCCTTGGGCATAAACTAAACTCCCTTTGTTGTAAACATAACTATTATCTGAAACATATATCTGACCAAAAACAGTGTGGATGAAGAGAAGGGAAAGAATGGAAAAAAAAGTTGATTTCATAAAAAAATATTCCTATCAAATATATAAAACATATAGTTTACTTGGCATTTAAATATAACCTAATTTTTAGGATGGATTTTTAAGGTGTTTGATTCAATACTTAATTTGATTTTTAAAATTAGTTGTTGCCGTTAATTCTGCTATTTTAACAATCAGTTCTGTAGCTTTTTGCATGCTTTCAACGGGAACATACTCATACCTTCCATGAAAATTATGGCCGCCTGCAAAAAGGTTAGGGCAGGGTAAACCCATATAGGATAATCTACAGCCATCTGTTCCACCGCGAATTGGTTTTATGAGGGGTTCAATACCTATCGATAGCATTGCTTTTTCAGCTAAATCTACTATAAACATTACTGGTTCTACTTTTTCTTTCATATTATAGTACTGGTCTTTTATGGTCGTAATAACTATATCTTCCCCAAATTGCTCCCCAAATATTTTATTTAATTTTGCTGTAATGGCAAGTACTTTTTCTTTTCGTTTATTGAATTTTAACATATCATGATCGCGAATGATAAATTCTAATTTGGTTTCTTCAATAGTTCCATTTATTCCCGTGATATGAAAAAAGCCTTCGTAATCTTTAGTCTCTTGTGGCGTTTCATTTTTTGGCAATTCGTTTATAAAATCATTAGCAATTAGCATTGAATTAATCATTTTACCTTTGGCATATCCAGGATGTACACTTTTACCTTTAAAAATAACTTTAACTCCCGCTGCATTAAAATTCTCATATTCTAGTTCTCCAATTTGACTTCCATCCATTGTATAGGCCCAATCAGCGCCAAATTTCGCTACGTCAAATAAATCAGCACCTCGCCCAATTTCTTCATCTGGGGTAAATCCTACACGGATTTTACCATGTTTAATCTGTGGGTTGTTTACTAAATACTCCATGGCTGTAACAATTTCTGTTATCCCAGCTTTGTCATCCGCTCCTAATAGGGTTAATCCGTTTGTAGTAATTAAAGTTTGGCCTTTGTATAAGAGCAGATCATTAAAATAATTTGGAGATAAGATAATATTCTGTTCTTTGTTTAATATAATATCGCCCCCATCATAGTTTAAAATTACTTGTGGCTTTACATCTTTACCAGTAAAATCTGGAGTTGTATCAAAGTGAGCAATAAAACCAATTGTCGGTACCTCATGATCTACATTAGAAGGCAAAGTAGCCATGATATAGCCATATTTGTCAATGGATACATCAGTTAAGCCTATTGTGTTTAATTCTTCTACGAGTTTATTGGCTAGGTCAAATTGTTTTGAGGTACTTGGCGTTGTTTCTGAATTTGGATCTGATTCGGTGTCTATTGTAACATAGCTTATAAAACGGTCAATTATATGTTGCATTTGATTTTATTTTTGACAAATATAATTAATCTCACAAACACTTTTAGTGTTGGAACTCGTCATTACAAATAATATTTTAAAAAAAAGTATACTAATTATGATATGTTTTCATGGTATGATATAAAAAAAATGATTTGATTGTAAAAAAAATTAAAAGTCAATTAAAGTTAAAAATGTATCTTTGACATCTAGCATTTTTTACTACTAACTATATAGGTTAATTTGTTTTTTCAATGATTGCAAACGAAAGCCAGACAAAATTAGAGTGTTACTTTCAGCAATTTCGTAAACATATTATCGGAATTGACCAAGAGTTTGAAACCCCATTTGGGCACAAGAAAATTATATATACCGACTGGACAGCTAGCGGAAGGTTATATCGGCCAATAGAGGAAAAATTAATAAACGATTTTGGACCATTTGTAGCTAATACTCACACTGAAACTACTGTTTCTGGAACAGCTATGACTAAAGCTTATCATGAGGCAAAGGCTATTATAAAGAGGCATGTTAATGCTGATAGTAATGATGTATTGATTAATACAGGTACTGGCATGACAGGTGTAGTAAACAAGTTTCAGCGAATTCTTGGCTTAAAAATACCTGAAAGTCTTAAAGAGTATGTAACTATTCCAAATGATATAAAACCAGTTGTTTTTATATCTCATATGGAGCATCATTCAAATCAAACATCATGGTTAGAGACTATTGCAGAAGTTGTAATCATTCCGCCAGATGATGAAGGATTATTCTGTTTAAATCAGTTACAAAATTTACTTAAAAAGTATAAAGATAGACCCTTCAAAATCGCATCCATTACATCTTGCTCAAACGTTACGGGTATCCAAACACCCTATCATGAAGTTGCTAAGATCATGCACAAAAACAAGGGTGTTTGTTTTGTTGATTTTGCATGTTCGGGTCCCTATGTATCAATCGATATGCATCCTGATGATGAAAGCTATTTGGATGCCATTTTCTTTTCTCCTCACAAGTTTTTGGGAGGTCCTGGAACGTCTGGTGTTTTAGTATTCAATAAAAATTTATATCATAATACGATTCCGGATTGCCCGGGTGGAGGCACAGTTTCATGGACCAATCCCTGGGGTCAACATGAGTATATTGATGACATAGAAGATAGAGAAGACGGTGGAACCCCTGGCTTTCTTCAAGTTATAAAAACCGCCCTAGCAATTAAATTAAAAGAGAAGATGGGGATTGATAATATTTTGAAACGCGAACATGAGATTACCAAATATATATTTTCAGATTTAAGTCAGGTTCATACTATTCGCATTCTAGCAAAACAACATCAAAATCGATTAGGAGTTCTATCTTTTTATATTGATGAATTGCATTTTAATCTTGGAGTTAAATTATTGAACGACAGATATGGAATACAAACTCGAGGTGGATGTAGTTGCGCCGGAACTTATGGTCATTATTTATTGCACGTAGATAAAGAAATGTCAAATGATTTAGTGTGTCAAATCACTTCTGGAGATTTAATTAAAAAGCCAGGATGGATAAGAATGTCGATTCATCCAACCACTACATCTGAAGAAATAAAAATGGTTTGTGACGCTATAAAAGAATTAGCAAAAAACCACCAAGAATGGTCTTTAGATTATGTTTACAATAGTAAAACTAATGAATTTGCACATAAAAATTATACAACAAAAGAGAAAGAAATTATTAAAAACGGATTTGATTTCTAGCTATGCAAGATCTTTTCTGTGTTTCCATCGGTTATGCGTCCACAAATAAAATTCAGGGGCTTCTAAAATTTGGTTTTCAACCCTTTTTAAAAAATCATCAGAAATAGAAAAGTTAGGTTCGTCTTTTGGATTATCTGCCATAAGCTCAAAAGTTGCTTCATAATAACCGCGTTTAACTTTTTTATTCTTTAAAAAAATAACATTCATATCAAATCGTTTGGCTAGCATTTCAGCACCTGTATGAACAGGAACTTCTATTCCCATAAAATGAGTCCAATGGTAGGCTTTGCTCTTTTGGGGAGATTGATCACTGGCAAGTCCGTATACGCCAAATATATCATTCCGTTTGTTTTTTTCAATGATCGAAATAGTTTCTCTTGTAGTAATTAATTTTGCTTTAAATTTTGATCGAATATTTTTTACCAAAGCATCAAAATAGGTATTAGACAATTTTTTATAAATACCATATCCTTCAAATGTAATATGGTAATTCATTGATACGGCCCACTCATAAGAAGCGTAATGAGCACAAAGTAAAGCAATACTTTTCCCTTTTTTTTCTAATTCTAGATATAAATCCAAGTTTTTAAAAACAAATCTTTTTTCCATTTCTTTTCTAGAAATAGTCATAGTTTTAATCATTTCTAGAAATACATCACATAAATGTTTATAGAATTTTTTCTCAATATTTAGCCTTTCTTTTTCAGTGAGTTGGGGAAGGGAAATAGCAATGTTATTTCGTACAATTTTTTTGCGATATCCCAAAATAGTATAGACAAAAAAACAAACACAATCTGAAAAAATATAGAGTAAACGAAAGGGTAGTATGGAAATAAACCAAATTATTGGATAGGTAATTAAATATACAATTAATTGCATTAAGGAGTAATTTTAGGCAAATATAAAGTTAAATGTTATTTTAACGTATTTTTTTTTAAATGCTAGTGAAGTAATGTTATTTTTACATTTATTTATTAATCGAATAATTTATTTTTTCAATATTGAACACGTTATGGAAAATTCTTTTTTACTTGTCATAATTATTGCAAATATTTTGTTTAGTTTAAAAGGACTTAATGATGAGCATTTCTTCCAAAACTATAAATTTCATGTAGGAAGTATTCGTGGTGGGCAACAATTTAGAATGGTTACTTCTGCCTTTTTACACGGGGACATTTTTCATTTAGCTTTTAATATGATTTCATTGTACTCATTTGCTCCAGTTGTCTCACAAACCCTAGGAAATATTACTTTTCTGTTAATTTATTTTGGGAGTCTTATTTTTGGGAGTCTATTAACAATGATTTTTCATAGTAAAGAATATAATTATTCTGCTGTTGGCGCTTCTGGTGCTGTTACTGGAATTATTTATTCTTCCATTTTAATATATCCTAATATGACAATCGGCATTTTTGGAATTATTCCAATGCCTGCCTATATTTTCGGAATTGCCTATTTATTATATTCAATTTATGGGATGAAGTCAAGAGCTGGCAATATTGGACATACGGCTCATTTCGGTGGTGCCATAGGAGGGTATGCAATTACTCTTCTTAAATGTCCCGAACTTTTTCAGCAAAATAGTTTGATGGTATTTCTGCTAGCCATTCCAATTATATTACTTTTTATAATGGCAAAAATGGGTAAGTTATAATTGTCATTTCATTAAAAAAAAAGAGTGTTTTTTTTAACTAACAAATAAATTAAATTATGAATTTCAAATTATTAATTCTAGTTGTCTTTTTTGTATTAACTGCAAATGGACAAGATCAAAAGGTTTTGTTGCCACAAGTTTCTGTTACGGGGGAGGGAAAAGTAAGTGTAGTTCCCGATCAAATTTTGGTTACAATTGGTTTTCAAAATTCTGGTAAAGATGCCAAAGAGGTCAAAAGTCTCAATGATGAGGTTTTAGATAAGGTTGTTAAATTTTTAAAGAAAAGTGGGATCGCTGCAACTGATTTCAAAACGAATACGGTTAGTTTAAGAAAAGGGTATGATTATGAAAAAAAGAAAGCAAATTATATAGCAAACCAAACATTAACTGTAACGATTAGGGATTTGTCAAAATATGATACTATAATGAATGGCTTAAGCGATGCTGGAATAAACACTATTCAGAATGTGGAGCTAAAATCTTCTAAAATTGAGGAATATGAGCGAGAAGCTAGGAAGATGGCTATTAATAATGCAAAGCAAAAAGCACTCGATTATGTAACTGTTTTAGGTCAAAAAATTGGGAAAGCTTTAGTGATAACAGATAATTTACAAAGTAATACCCCAAGACAATTTTTTAAATCCTATGACATGGCTATGTCGGTGGAGAGTAATGAGAAAAAAGATACTCTTGCCATAGGAGAAATAGAAATTGTAACGAATGTAACAGTTATCTTTTCATTAGAATAAACAAAAATTATTCTAAAAAAGAGGGCTTTATTTTTGACTTAATAAAAAAAGGATCCGCGTAATTATTAGTTTTTTGTGGGCGATATAGATTTATCTTCAAATCAAATGTTGGATTTTCTGGAATTTTTTATTGAGAGTCAATAGATAAATAGTTGATTTTCATTTGTTAAGTTAGATTTTATAAATATA
>Ga0049083_10000071_pt1 | contig 26401 bp, 15 predicted proteins | sample GreLakmeMI27MSRF_FD_66719 | JGI IMG/M metagenome (GOLD analysis project Ga0049083, IMG submission 66719) | Freshwater lentic microbial communities from great Laurentian Lakes, MI, USA - Great Lakes metaG MI27MSRF | ecosystem: Environmental > Aquatic > Freshwater > Lake | place: Great Lakes...
CGCCCGCTGAGGAGCTGCTGGTGCTGTGTGAGTCAGGGGGGAGCCGCCTGGACGACCTGCGTGCCTGGGCTGCAAAGGCGGGCCTCCCGCTTCGCGTCTGCACCTACGACTGGGTGGGCAAGTCTATCCAACTGGGCGCGCTGCAGCGCACGGAGGCTTTTGAGGTGCGGCCGTTGCCGGCGCCGCTCGCTGAGGAGGAAGAGAAGAACGAGCCGCTGCCACTGCAGCCGCCGCGCGAGGGTGAGTGCAGCGACTGCCGCAAGCAGTTACCTCCAAACTGCCTGCACACTTGCCAGCAGTGCCTGACCGGCAAACCGGCAAACCTGCGCGCTCTCTTCCTCCTGTACCCCGAGTCGCCGCTGCCTGCCAACGCGGGCCTGCTGGAGCTCTTGAAAGAGCTCAAGGACTTCAAGGAAGCGCAGGCGGACACCCCCAAAGAAAACGACGTGGAGACGCAGGGCTTTGCCTGTGCAGTGTCCATGCTCCGGGCAGCGTGGTTTTAAATCACCAGCAGCTCGGAGGCTGCGCGGCTGCTGCCCTTTTTGGGAGATGGCAAGGTTGCGGACTACATTGACGAGTATTTGGGCAATGTGGGCACCAAGTACGACGGCACCGTTGAGCGACTGCGAGAGTGCCGGGCCAAGCCAGAGCTGGTTGCGCGCAGACTGTTCAGGAAAATCCCGTACATGGGGCGCCAGACATCGGCCGCGTGGGTGCAGCAGGGGCATCGCAGCATGGGGGACTTGCAAACAGCGCTGAAGGCTGGCACGCTGGGGAAGCTGAGTGTTGTGGCTCAGACGCTCATCAGCTCCTGTGACGACTTCGCCAGCCACATGCCGGCATCGGAGTGCGAGCCCATCCTGGCTGTGGTGCAGAACGCTCTACGACCACGCTGCCCAGACATGCAAGTGTTTCTGGGCGGAGGTGTCGCCCGCGGCGCAAAGACCTGCCACGACATCGACATTCTGGTAAGTCACGAGAACCCGACCATGGCTTTGCTGAGAGAATATCTGGGGCTCATTGAGGCCACGCCTGGAGTGCAACTGGTGACTGGCTCCATAAGCGGCACCGACGGCGGCGTGGAGAGCATCATAAAGGAGTGGATACACATCAGCGCTTCTGAAACCAAGGTTGGAAGCGAAAACATCGACCAGTCGGTGAAGGCCTTCTGTCTCATCAAGCTGGGCGAGTGCCCCTGGCGGCGCTTTGACTTGGTGCTGGTGCCCATGCACCAGTGGGCATTCCAGCAGTTGGGCTGGTCAGGCTCCAGGCAATTCCTCCGCTGGCTACGCCTGGGCGATGCAGCAACATCGGGACGGCGCGCCGCTGCGCCTCTCCAACCACTGCCTCTATGTGGACGCGCGGGGAGAGAAGGGGGCGGCGGTGCTGACCCGCAGCGGCGCGCGCGTGCTCGTCGACGAGAAGCGCCTCGTAGATGAGTATGTGAACAAACCGGAGGAGCAGTTCGAGACGGAGGAGCAGATCTTCGAGGCGCTGAATTGCCCATACCGGAAGCCCTCCATGCGCTTCTGTTGAGACGAAAGGCGAGGAGAGACGCACTCCACACTGTCTGATCAAAGTTTCTTACTTCTTCGTCTGTGGTGGCACTGCGCAAAAGCTGTAGTCGTTCTCGCCTCCGCTTTCTCTGCGTCACCCTGCTTGTGCTCCACACGGATGGAGTGTGAGAAACTCGTTGACTTGCCGGCTGTGCTTCTGCTCCACTGCCTGAGCTTCCTGGACGCGCGCAGCCTTGCGCTCGCCGCGTGCAGCGCCAAGGTGTTGGAGCGCGCCTGTGGCGAGGAGACGCTGTGGCAGGCGTGCCTCCTTCGCAAGTGGGACGAGCCGCAGTGCGCTGTGCGGTCCTGGCGAGCAGAGTACCGGACACGCGAACTGCTGCTGAAGAGCTTGCGCATGCTTGTGATGCGTGACAACCTAGGGCAGCTTCGCCAGGAGGCTGCAGCGCTTCTCGCCGTGCTGGCTTCAAGCCGGGCGTGTGGGCGCACGCGAAGCACGCTACAGACTGCGGTGCCCCATCTTCGTTCCTACTTGAGCGAGATGGAGCTCGACGCGGTGGGAGTGCCATTATTCGCGCCGCACTCCGAGTTCCGCGACTTGGAGCCTCTGCTTGCACTGCAAGGTGCCGCAGTTCTCCGCGGCCTGTGCGGTGGTCAGCTTTTCGAGCCGGCGCTTCGTATCGTTGCTCTCATGGCTTTTGCCGGAGCAGAAGCTGGGATTTCCAGAAGCCAGTCGCTGGTTGCAGCTCCCGTTTACGCAACTCTGGATGCAACTGCTCCGCTGCCCGAGGACGCAACCATTCCAGCAGCAGGCCTGTGGCCCGCAGGCTACCGTCCTCCGTACGACACACCCGCCTCTCGCGCGCGCCGTGAGGCGCGGCCTGACGCAGATCCGTCGCTGCTCAGCGGTTCTTGGCGGGGGCTGTGGATGCCCTCTACACCAACCTTCCTCGCTGATGCAGATGCTCGCGCAGAGTCGATGCCCCTGCGCGTCGCCCTCACCGCTGACGCCAGCGGCCGCATCACCGGATGGGGATCCGACCCTCTGGGCAGCTTTCGGCTCACCGGGCGCGTGAGTCTTGCGTGCTCTGAGGGCGGTGAGTCGCTGCTGCGCCCGCTGGACCTCCACTTTCAGTACTGTCACGGCGAGTGCGGCGGCGTCGATGGAGCATTCATCGCGCGTGTTGTGCCCGGCGCAGCGCCGCAGCAGTGGAGCGGCTACACGTGGCCGTGGGGACTGGTGGGCGCGTGGCACTCCCAGCCAACGTGGATGGAAGTGCACGAGGGCGGAGAGGGACGGAACGGCACATTCATGCTTTGGCCCAGTGCATAGAATGTTGCGTAAGCGCATACACAGCGCTCAATCAGTGTCTGTGCGGCCCCTGTGTGCTGCAGCCCCCTGGCCGTTTTGCAGCCGGCGCTTGTGGCTCGCTCTGCGCCTGGCGCTCTGTAACGCCGTCGCCCAGGTGTGCCAGGCCCAGCATGTCGTTGAGCTGCTTGAGTCTCACCAACCCCTCAGAGAGGTGAAACTTCATCGCGCTCTGTGAGCTCGCGCCACGACCAGACTCGCTCGCCTGCCGCACAGCCTCGCGCAGCTCGCCTGCGCGCAGCGTGCGCGTGAGCAGGCAACCACGCGAGACAGACAGGGAAAGAGAGGGTTGGCGGGAGAGCGTGTGACGTACTCTGGGCGTGCGGGGGCGCCTGGCGCACAACTCGCAGCGCCAGGCGGTACTGCTTCAGCGCCTGCGCGCGCAAGATGAAGTAGCCCAGGCTGCCCTCGAACATGCGTGACGCAGCTGGTAAGGCTGCACCTCGCCACACGCGTCCGCAGCCCACTGCTCTTCTTGGCACGTCCGGTCTGGCTCACTGCACGCTCCCAACGCAGCTGCTCAAGGCGCAGGGAGTCGACAGGCTATGCGGGGCGAGAGCTTTAGAAGAGACGGTGACGTGGCAGGCTTGCCTCTCGCGTCCCGTCCGTTTGCACTCTCTCGTGACACTGCTCAGCAAGTGGCGCCGATGAAAACAAGCATTCAGGCTTGCTATGTACACGATTTGCTCAGAGCTGGCAGATAGCGGCCAGCACGGCTTCGCACTCATCCGCGGGGATGTTCGCAAAGACGAGGAGGCCGTCCCCGTCGGGCGACGGAGCGGCGCCCATGACGTGCGGCAGCAGGAGCGGCGCGCCCAGCCCCGGCTCAAACCAGAAGGGCTTGTGTCCTGCGAACTCGTAGTCAAAGAGCGGGAACTTGGTCCAGTCCCACAGCACGCAGCGGCCGTCGATGGGCAGCGTGTGCCACATGATGTTGCGCTCTCCGCTGTCCGCGTGCGCCTGCAGATACGCCATCTCCGCGCGCACGCTGTGCGGCGTGAGGCTCGCCTTGCAGCGCCGCACCACGGCGGCGACGTTGCCCAGGCTGCGCGACTGCAGCTCGGCGGCGGGCAGCGCGCACTGCACGATGGCGGTGGCGTTGCCGATGAACACCTGCTGCTCGGAAGGCAGCACGAATGGACGCGTGTTGGCCACGAAGCACAGCGTCTCTGCACGGCGAGGCGCCATGTCCAGCGCACCGCGCGTGCGGCGTGCAGCAGCCAGGATGCGCCACAACACGGCGGTATAGGCGTCATTGGTGCTCATGCGGTTCGCCTCCGCTGCGCTGCCAGCCGCAAGAGCATCCGCCGCCGCAGCAGCCTTGAGGCGCTTCAGCACCGCGCCAGGCAGGCGAAGCAGGAGGCGGGTGGGGCGGGAGGCACCTCGCGCCAGCCCCAGCGTCGGGTCAAACGCTGCTCGCAACAGCAGACGCGCCCAAGCGCCGCTTGAGGGCCACACGGTCATCCCGCCCAGCGGGGACACACTGCTCAGCCGAGCAGCTGCGGCGTCCCCATCGTCGCTGCCGGAGCTGCTTCGCGGCGAGGAATCCACGTTTGGGGCGATGTCGGTGTGGTCAGTGAGCGGAATGCGGGGTGACGACTTGCCGCCGCCTGTGTTGCCCTTGCCGAGGCAGATGCATCCCGGCTGCGCCGCCCGCGCCTGCCAGCTGTGCGCGTGCACCTGGCCTGAGATGCCGCACGCGGTGTCATACACGGAGCGGTCCACCAGCGGCCGCGGCAACTGCTCTGGTGGCACGCCTTTGAGCAGCTCGCTCCACAGGTGCACGAACGCCGCGATGCTTCCACCGTCCAGGATGGCGTGTGGCGCGGAGACGCTGATCATGCAGCCGGTGGCAAAGTTCACCTGCAGGCAGTCGAGGATGTGGTCATCCGGGTTGTCTGTCATCTCGTAGAGGTTCTTGCCCTGCCACATGGCCGGGAAAGGCGGCGGGCGGTCAACGCTGCGGTCGGTAGGCAGCGCGACGCCTGGGCAGTGCAGCACGGTGAATCCAGCGCCCGAGTTGCAGCACTGCACTGCACGCGGATAGCCGCGGCGCCACTCGCCCGTGCGTCGCACGTGGGGCTGACCCGGTGGGGGCAGGCTCACGACGCGGCCGGCCAGCACGGGCAGCGCCTCGAGCGCCACGGCCAGCGTGCGCTGCAGCGCCTCGCTGTCCAGCTGCTCCCGAAAAAACAGCGTGCCGCAGCAGGGCCCGCCCACCATGTACAGCTCCGCGTCTACCAGCGACAGGGGCAGCAGAGAACAGACGGGCGGGTGTGCCGCCGGCACCAGCACCGCCCGCTCCACCCGCCACGCCGCGACGCCGGCCAGCGCGTAGTGACTCTTGCTCAGCGCCACGGCGAGCGCACGCGCTCTGCGCGCGCAAATGCAGGGATGGGCGCACTCGTGAGAAAAAAAAGTGCACACATTAGCAGTGCCAGGGGGAACCCTGCAACGCTCAACCCCGTGTGCGAACGCACCGCTTCTGAAGCACCACCTCAGCGGGCGGCATGATGCGCACCGGCAGCGGCGCGGGCGCAGAATGCCTCGAGCGTGAACTTCGATGCGGGAAAGGTTAAGGGGAGTCAGCGTCGCCTTGGGGACGTGACAGCCTCGCTCAGCCCCTCCTTGTTTCAAACCGATAGCCAGCATCTGCACCTGCCAGATTGAACTTCAATGCTGAACCCCAGCCAGCGAGCGACAGTTTGCTCTGAAAGAGCTGCCACAGCATTCGCTCGCCATAGGGCACTGTATCATCACCTTCAAAGATTGAGTCGCGCAAGCTACACCCTTTTGCCAGGCCACGTAAGGCATAGAAGTATGCGGCTGGGATGTCATCAAATCCGTTGCGCAGCGCAATGCAGACGACGCCACGATCGTCTCGATCTCCCACCACTCTCTTGTCCGTGTCCTCTGCGCGCAGACCGCCGGGCAGCGCATCCAGCGGCACGCCCAAGCGGATGCGGGGCGTCGTAGGGAAGAGCGTGAGGCAGCGCGGGAGCAGCGACTCTCGCGGCGCAACCTCATCGGGCGTGAGCACGCGCCCAGAGGACAAAAAGCTCACAGCCAGCAGGCACAGCCGCTCCTGGTTCAGCAGCGTCAGGCGCAGCGTGCGCACAGCCTTTACGTTGGCGTAGACGTGCAGTATTGTGAGCAGCGCAAACAAGACCCGCTGCGCTTTGACGTCCAGCCTCACGCACAGATAACCGAGCAGCATGCCGCACAGCGTCACCGCAGATTCCTGTGCGCCCTCCTTGGCAGCCACGTCAGCCGCGTTGTCGGAGCAGGCAAAGTGTGACGTCAACGCTGCACGAGTAGCCCCACCTGCCACGCCCGTGATGGCGTGGGCTAGTGAAGCAAGCAGGATGAGCGGCACGAAGGCGCTGCGAGGCACAGCTGCGGACGCCATGTTGAGCAAGAGGCCGATGTTATTCGCGACGTCTGCTGTGAGACGCCACTGTTTAGCATCGGCGTCAAGCCTGGTTCCTAAAAGCCCACTGAACAGCAGACCGCCGAGATGGCCGGTCAGGTCGCGCGCCATGAAGATCACAGCAGCAGAGAGAGGTGTAGCACCAGCATCGCCGACGCCAACGCCTTGCAGGACCGCAGCGGAAGCCACGGTCCCACGAACGTAGCTGCACAAGCCTTGGACGCTGTCCCAGCACTGAAAGGGCAGGTAGTCGCTGGTGACTGCGCCGCTGGGCAGGAAAAGAGTGCGCGCTGAACCAAGCGGAGAGCCACTTGGCGCAACCTGCACAAAGACGGGCGCGGCACAACGTCGGCCAGCGGGGGAAGCGAGGCGACGCCGCATCGTCAATTGCACAGCGCAGAGGAGGGCGGAAAAGGCTGTCAATCTCCCTCCACACGCACACGGGCGCTTGCTGTGCCTATTTGTCACAGCGTACATAGTTTAGAACTCAGCGCGGCTGGCGGAGTCGATGGTTTCGACGGCGTTCTTGACGCGCGCCCGCAGTGCCTCAACCTCTGTGAGCACGGCGCTATCGGCCGTGCCAAACGCCACGTCCAGGCTCTTTAGCATGTGGCTCAGCGGCGCGCAGCCGCGCTCGTGCTCCGCGCGCAGCTTGGCGACGTAGGCGCGCAGAGCAGCCGGGATGGCGGACATGCCAAACCGGCCAGCAGCAGCTGCAGCCTGCGCGCCCACGCCCGCAGCCGCAGCCTTGCCCTGCTCCTTTGCTTCCTCCGCGGCGGTGATGGTGGCGTCATCCAGCGCAGACAGGTTGCGCAGCGCTCGGAAACCCTGCTCTTGAACGCCCGCGTGGTCTTGAAACCGCGCCAGCGAATCCACGATCGTCTCGATGCCGCCTGCGGCGCCCACGCGCGCCTGGTTCAAGGTGTTCTTCGCACCCAGGTTGCCCAACGCAGCAGCGCCACGCTCCGCCACGGCCGCAGACTTGGGCTGCGCCTTCATCGCAGCCACGACCGCCTCCACTCCGCCGGCATCCGCCGCCAGGGCTTGGTTGGCTGGGTTCTTGAACACCAGGTTGCCCAGGGCCGCGCATCCGCGCTCGCACATGCCAGCGCTTTCGACGTGGAGCTTCAGCGCCGCGACGACAACCTGGATGCCACCCCGACTCGCAACCGCCGCCTGCGTCTCAAAGCTGCTGCACATGTTGCGCAGCGCCGCGGCGCCCCGCTCGCAGACGGCGGCGTGCTGCGCGTGCTGTCCGAGGGCATCCACGACTGCGTCCACGGCTCCGGCGTCGACGGCGCGCGCGGCGAGCGTGGGCGACACGCACAGGTTTCCCAGCGCCGCGCAGGCATTCTCGCACACCCCCGGGTGCTTCAGGTGCCTGCCCAGCGCCTGTGTGACCGCCTCGACGCTGCCTGCGCCCGACGCGCGCTCGTGGTTGGGCGTGTGCGCCGCCAAATTGCCCAGCGCGGCGCAGCCGTTCTCCAGCACGCCCGGATGGCCTGGATGCTCCGCCAGGCAGGCTGTGAGCGCCTCCACCGCGCCCAGGCCAGCCGCGCGGCCCTGGCTGTAGCTGCTGCCGCACAGGTTGCCCAGCGCCGCGCACACGTTCACCACCGTGGGCGGGTGGCGCAGGTGGGACCGCAGCGCGGTGACGGCCACCGCCAGCGCGCCCGCCTGCGCAGCCGCGTCTGCAGTGTCCTGCTCCCGGAACACCACGTTGCCCAGGGCGGCGAAGCCAGCCTCCGCGACCGCCGCGTCCGCGGCGTGCAGGCGCAGCAGCGCCACCGCCTTGTCCAGAAAGCCCAGGGCGACCAGCCGCTTCTTGGAGGCTGGGTCCACCACCAGGGGCGCGAACGCGCCCAGGGCCGCCTCCGCGCAGGGCGCCGAGTCGCCGTGGAGCTGCAGCACCGACATGAGGTGGCGCAGCGCGCCAGCCTTGTCCGCGCGCTGCGCGCCCAGCGTGTCCTCGCACAGCGCGCGCAGCGCGCGGCAGGCGCCCACCGGCACGCCTTGGCCGCTCGCCTGGTGCCTGGTGAGCGCGTGCAGCACGCAGTCCAGCGCGTCGCAGCTGAGCGCCTGGGCGCAGCTGTCTGGGTGTTCGCACAGGCGCCACAGCGCCCGGCACCCGGCAGCCTGCACGGTTGCCAAACCCGGGTGCGCCCTCAGCACACCAACCACCACCACGGAGGCCTCCAGCTGCGCGCCCTTGTCCTTGTTCTCAGGCGCAAGGCTCAGCAGGTCTGCCAACGCCGCACACCCGTTCTCGCACACGCCCAGGTGCTCACCGTTGGCGCGCAGCGCAGCCAGCACAGCGCTCACAGCGCCCAGACGGCCAGCCAGCACCTGCGCGCCATAGTTGCCAGCCGTGAGGGCGCTCAGTGTCATGCATCCTTGGTTTTGCACGCTGCTGAGCGTGATGCGCGCCCCCATCGCCTCCAGAACAGCCTCGATCTCGTTCTGAACAGCAGCTTGCACCGGGGCGCTGTCGGGCGCGTCGGGCGAAGGCTGCGGCGGAGAAGGAAGCGGGTTTGTGGGGGCGGCCGCTGGCGCGCTAGCAGGACCGTCCTGGGCCTCCAGGATCTCGCGCAGCGTCTGCGGCGGCGCGGGCGCCGCGGGGGTGGGCTCCTGGGAAGCAGGTGCGGCGCGTGAGCCAGGAGGGGTGAGCACATGGGGGCGTAAGGAACGAGGCCCAAGCACGCAATTGCCGTGCCCATGCGCGGCCAGCCGCCCCGCTGCGGCGCCCACACGCGCTGTACGCACCTGCGGCGCGGCAGGCGCAGGCGCAGGCTCCTCAGGCTGGCTTGCGGGTGCGGAGGCAGGTGTTTCCTCCTCTGCTGCAGTGTCGGACGGCGCCGCGACGACGGCTGGCGCAGCCTCGCAAACCGCGGCCGGCTCCTCAGCTGCGCGCTCCGGCGCGGGCGAGTCCCAGCTCGCCGGCTGTGCCTCTGGCTCAACGGGCGCGTCCCCAAACTCCTCGGGACTGTCAAGTTCGACAGCCGTTCCGAGCAGCGCCGTCGCAGCCGCTGCGCTGGACTCGGCGTGGGCCATGGCCTCCGCCATCGACATCTCTTCCGCGGCCGCGGCCATTGCCTAAACTCAGCGCAACGGGGCGCCTTCCGTCTTTGTACGACACCGTGGATGCGGGCGCCCGGGCTACTGGGCAGACGCTCGTAGGCGCTCGTTTGCGAGCAGCATGCGCCATCAAGAGCTGTTGCGCGAATAGGAGAGGCTGAAGCATGGCTCCTTGGTTAAGTGTGTGGAGTGACCGTCTGCGTGCCGCCTCGTGCTCTCCCGCCGCCGCGCGTCTTGCTGCTCGCGCGCTGCTGGCGCACGTGCGCGCGCACGTGGAGCTGGACGCGCTTGCGGCGCTGCGCCGCTGTTTGAGCGACGAAAGTGCGGCGGTGGTGGACGAAGGCGTCGAAGCTCTGCCCAGCCTGCTTGACAGCGGCCGGGTCAGCTGCGAGCAGGCCGTGGGTGAGCTGCTTGCCGCGTTGACCTCCTCGCTGGCGCGCTGCACCGCGCCGCTGGTTGCGTCCTTGCTGACACTCTGCCTGCGAGCGCCGCACGTGGGTGGGTGCGACTGGGAGACACACCCGCTGCACCTGGCGCTGCGCTGCGCGCCGGAGGGGGCGCAGGCGCCGCTGCTGCTGGCGCTGTCGAGGGCGCTGGAGGGAGACGGCGCGGAGGGTCGGCTGGCCACGTTGGACGGCTTCCTGCGACACCAGCTGCTTCGACAGACGCCCTTCGCGCCGCTGCTCGCAGCCGCCCTGGCGAGGGCAGCCTGCTCTCCCGGCGCACACAGGTGGCGCCTGCGCGCGGCGCTGGCGCGGCTCCTGGTGCGCGCGCTGCCCCTGGCGCACCGGGCCCCCTCAGCCGGCGGCCTGGAGGCGCCGAGCGCGCGCGCCTGCTGCGCGGCGGCGGACTGTTGTGACTGCTGCGACTGGATGGCGGAGCGGCGCGACGGCGGCCAGGAGCTGGAGCAGGAGGAGGAGGACGAGCGACAGCGTGAGACGACGGCGCTGTGCGGGTCGCTCGCCTGGGCATGCCTGCAGCTGCTGTTCGACGCCGCTCGGGCGGGGGCACCTCTGGCGCCGATGGCAACGTGCCTGGCGCGCGCCGCGGCGGCCGGGGGCGACGCCGCTGGCTGGCTGGCGGCCAGCAGAGGGTCCCTTTCCGCGCTGCTCGCGAGCGCCGCCAGCGCGTCCGATGCGGCCGCATTGCTGGCCCTGCTGGCAGCCAGCTGCGGGGCGGGGGTGCCCAGTCCGGCGGGTGCCGCGATGGCGGCACCTGGGTTGCTTTCCGCCCTGGCGCTGCCGCAGGCGGTGCCACCCGCCGGGAGGCGCCAGGCTGCGCTCATGCGCCGCCTGGAACACGAAGCGTCACTCCCCGGCCCGCCACGCCCTGGATGCGAAGCGTCACCGGCCCTGGTGGCGGCGCCCGCAGCCGCCCTGCTCGCCGTGCTGCAGGCGGGGCTCGCCTGCGGGTGGAGCCAGCCAGACGACGCAGCCGCATGGTTGCGCGCCATGCAGGCGCGCGTGACGCGAAGCGGAGACGGCGCCGTCGCTCGCCGCACCCTCGCCGCGTGTGCAGCCTTGAGCCCTTTTCCCTCTTTCGCCGGACTGCCTGGTTGCGCCGCCGCCGCCGGTCTGGCCCACCCTTCCTCGCCCGCGATGCGCTGCGCCGCCGCGGAGCTGGCGGGATGTTTGATGCGCCGCGCGCCGCTGCAGTCCGCCTCGTCGCTCCTGCCGGCGCTGCTTCGCGCGCTGGCCAGGACGCGCGCCTCCGGCGACGCCGCAGACGCGCGCGCGGCGCTCGCATGCCTCCTGGCGCTGCCCTGCGGCGCGGGCCACGCCGCGGGCGCGGGCGCGGCGCTGCGCGCGCTGTCGCCCCTGTCGGGCGGCGCAGCCGGCCCCGGCGCCGACTCCGCCTCAACCTCTCAGCCACGCGCGCCCTCGCTGCTGCCCCTCGCCGTGCGCACGCTGGCGGCCGCCGCGATGCAGCACCCGGCGTCTATGCCTCGGCTCGCCGCGGCTGTGGCTGACGCCGCGGCCAGCAACGGAGATGCGCCGCTCAAGCTCGCAGCCGCCCTCGCGCTGCGCGGCGCCGCCAGGGCAGACCCCCAGGGCGCGGGCGCGCAGATGCTGCTGCTGCCGCTCCAGACTCTGCTGGATGACCGCTGGCCCGGCGCGGCGGCGGCGGCGCTGGACGCGCTGGCGGAGCTCTGCGCGGCTGATGTGGTGGACTACTACACTGCGCTGCGGGTGCTCGCGGCCATGCCGGCGCACAAAGGCATGGCGACGCCTCAGCCCGGATGCATCACCCCTGGCAAGGCGACCGTTGCCGCCGCCTGGGCACGACTAGCGGCGCACGGAGCGCTCGACGCCGACGCTCGACCCGCGATGGCGGCGCCGCTGCTCGCCTCGCTGTGGCGCCTCGCCGCGTACGCGGGCGACGGGGCGCACGACGCGCAGGTGCGAGCGTGCGCGTGGCAGGCGCTGCGGTCGTACAGCTGCCCTGGGTGGCTCCTCCTCGCAGGCATCCCGCCCTGCGAATGCGCGCGCGCGGCGCTGCGCGTGCAAAGCGCGCCCGCCCACGATGACGTGGCACAGCACGCGCGAGCGGTGCTCTGCGCGCTGGTCTCCTCAGAGGCTGCGGACGCAGCCTCCGCCGGCGCCCCCACCCCGCACGCTGCGTCGCAGCGGCGCTCGGCGCGCGACGACGGGCCGGCGCACCGCCTGGCTGTGGTGGTGCCCAAGCTGCTACGGCGAGGCGTTGCGGCGCCCAGCGCACCCGCGGGTGCCGCGGGGCCCGGCGCCCTGCTGCTGTGCTGGCACCCGGAGGCGGCCCCCGCGGCTGCGCCTGCGGGCGGGCGAGCCCACAGGGCCGCCGCGGCTGGTGCGACGGCGGCGCGCGCGTCCGCCTTCCACGGCGCCTTCCTGCAGGCTGCGGCGTTTCTGAGGGCCCGGGGCGGCGCATGCCCCGCCGCGCGCGCCGCGCACGCGGCCAGCGCGATGCGCGCGTGGGCAGCCTTCACGAGGCGGTGGTGCTGCGCGGAGGCGCAAGCGGCTGCTGCTGCTGCTGCTGCGGCTGCTGCTGCGGCTGCGGCGGGTGACGCCTCGCTGGACGCGGAGGGCGCTGCCGACGCCGGCGCGGACGCGGTGCTCTCCATCCTTGTGGCGGCGCTGGCTGGCGGCGAGCCGGCGGTGGGTGAGAACGCGGCGCTGGCGCTGGGCGCGCTGCCGGGCGCCGGCGGAGGCACCGCCGGCGGCGTTTCCGCCCGCGCGGCCGCCGCGTGCGCTGCGCTGCGCGCCGCCTGCGCCGCCTCGGACGCGGCGACGATGGCGCTGGGCGCGGCAGCCGCCTGGCTGCCGGCGTGCGAGGCGGGCGAGAAGCTGGCGGCGCTGGAGGCGCTCACGGCTCGGCTGGCGCTCTCCACACACGCCGCATCTTCCTCGTCCGCGTCATCCGCATCCTTTGCGGCGCAGGGGCTGGGGCTGCTGCTCTGCGGCGCAGCGGTGGAGCCCGGCGCGAGCCCACACTCACCGCAGGCGGCCCTCCTGGGCGCCGCCTGTGGCGCCCTCCTCTGCGCGCTGGCGCGCCTGGCTTGTCCGGAGGCGGCCGCCGCGGCGCACGCCGCGGCACTCGCGCTGAGCCAGGGCGGGCTGCTCCTCTCCCCGCCTGTCGCCGCCTGGCCCGCAGGCCGCACCGGGGCCGCCCCTTTCGCCCAAAGCGCCTCCGCGCCGGGCGTCTTCCACGCGCTGGGGTGCGCAGCCGAGGCAATGGGTCGCTGCGGCAGCGGCGCCGCGTTGACCATCCTCCTGCGAGCCTTCCTGGAGCCCTGGGCCCTAGACGACCGTGCCATCGGTGGCGCCGCCGCCGCCGCGGTGCCCGCCCTGCTGGCCGCGTCGCTGCGATGGGGCGCGCTGAGGGAGACGGAGGCGACGGCGTGCCTGGACGCCCTGCTGCTGCGCTGCCGCTCGTCGCTCGCCGCCGCTCCGCAGGCGTGCTGGATGGGACCGCACGCGGCGGCGGCGTCGGGCGACTCGCGCCGGGGATGCGCCGTGGCGGCCGCCGGGGGTGCGCTGCACGCGGCGCTGGCGGCGGGGGTGCGCGTGCCCTCGCACACCCTCCAGGCCTTCCTGAGCGCCGCCAGCTGCGCGGGCGCCGCCGCGTCGCCCGCGGCGGAGCGCGTGGGCGCAGCCTGCGGCCTGGCAAATCTGTTGGGCGCCTCCGCTGGGCTCTGCGCCGCCGCACCCGCGCTGACCGCGGCGTCAGCCTTGTCCTCCTCCTCCTCCTCCGCCGCCGCATGCGCCGACGCGCCCCTCTCCTCGCCCCTGCTCACCTCTGGCGCGGCGGGCGCCCCCCTGGCGCGCGCCGCGCTGAAGCAGCTGGAGGCGCTGGTGGCGGCCGACCCCGAGCCGCGCGTGCGACAGGGGGCGGCATGGGCCCTGGCGGACGCATCGCTGGCCGCCCGCTGGGCAGACGCTGCGTCCGCCGCCGCCGCCGCCGGCGGCGCGCGGCCGGGCGGGCGGCTGGACTCGCTGGCTGTGGATGCGGCCACCCGAGTGGTGGCCCAGGCTGCGCTGGGCGAGGGAGAGTGGTGTCTGGAAGCGCGAGCGGCGGCGCTGTGCGCCCTCGCTGAGGCGCCCCGCCTGCCGGCTGGGCCAGCCTGGGGCGCTGCGCTGTCTCGGCTGCTGCGAGAGGCGCAGGCGGGCGACGCGGCGGGGTCGCACGCGGTGGACGCCGCGTGCGCGCTCGCCAGCGCGCACGCGAAGCGCGCATCCAGCCTGGCCGAGTTCCTGGACCAGGTAACCCAGCCGGCCAGGATGAGCGCCCTGCCAGCTGGCGCTCGGCAGCGGCTCTTCTCCGGAGCGGCGGCGGCGCGCACCCTGGCCGCGGTGGCGCCAGGCAGAGCAGCCGCCGTCTGCGCCCTCTCCTGCTCTCTCGCCGCGGCCGACGGACCTGGCGCCGTCGCCGCCCTCTGGACCGGCCTGCGCGGCTGCCTCGCCGGGCCGCCCGGCCCGGCGCGCGAAGCGGCCCTGGCAGCGGCGCCTGCGCTGCTTGCCGCCACCGTGGGCGAGGACGGTGCACAATGCGACAGCGCAGCTGTGGATGCGCTCGCAGCAGCGCCGCGAACGGAGGCGCTCGCAGTGCTCAGGGCATGTGCGGCTGCACAGCACCCGCTGGCGGCTGCGCACGCGCGTGTGGCGCTGGCGGCAAAGGGCCACGTGGGCTGGGAAGTTCTGTCCTCCTTGCGCGCCTTGGAGGCGCTGCCAGACGCCTTGCTGCGCAGCCTGGCAGAAACGCTCGCCGCGGCGCCGCTGAACGTGCGCAGCGACTGGTTCCAATGGGCGCTGCACGCTGTGGATCTGCGCCCGCTCGCCGCCTTCTGTGCAGCCTGGCACGCTCCCTCTGCGGCGATGTGCCTACACATCATGCCGTGGAGTCACGCCTCCTGTGCGCCAGAGCTGGCGGCGCTGCCCGCCACGCTGCCTCCCGTGGCGCTGGCGCTGGGTCTGGCGGATGTGGCGGTGCAGGCGCTGCTCGCTGGCAGGCGCGGCGGAGACACTGACGCGGAGGCGTGCATCGCTCGGGCGGCAGTCAGGGGGCTCAGGGATGCGCTCAGCGAAGAGACGGCAGTCGGGCTTCTCGCTGCCGCGTGCGCACTCTGAGCTGTTGAGCATGTGAAGACTGAGTGCGTGCGGTGCGCCCACGGCCTCTGGCAATCATTCGTTCGTCGTTTCTGTCTGCTTCTTCTTTCCGCCGCAGAACGATTTGAGCAGGCGCTTAAACCGCCTGGGATCTGCCCGGTTGTCGCGCTCAAGCAGCGCCTCGCAGAAGGTCGCCTTGAGCTTCGGCGAAGTGCCTGGCCTGGGAAAGTTCGCGTCTGCCAGCGCCACGTGCAGCCATCCCAGAAAGGTGGCATCGCCTGCGGCGCACCAGGCTGCATGCAGCGCGTCCGCGACGAGGGAGACACAGTCCGGTGGCAGCGCTCCGTTGGCAGCGGCGAGCAGCGCGTGCACCAGAGGGGCACCGCCGCCAGGAGGGCACAGCAGCGCGGCCCGAGCGGCGTCCGTGAATGCCGAGGCGCCGGCGTCGCAGCGGAAGGGCGAAGCGAGCAGCGCGGCCGCAAGGGCGCATGCGGCGCGGGCGTCGTCCCCGGAGCAGTGGGCGCACGCGCGCGCCGAGGCGAGCAGCAGCGCGGCCAGAACAGCTGGCTCGGCCAAAGCGGCGGCGCGGGCGCGAACGCAGGCGGCCAACAGGCGCAGCAGCGGCGCGCCGAACGCAACGGAGGAGGGCTCTGCGGAAAGCGCACGGCAGCAAGCAGCCGCAGCGGCATCAGTGCAATCGGTGCGCTGCTCCACGCAACGCTGCAACAACTCCAAGAACGCGGGCGCACGACTAGCTGTGAAGGCATTCAACGCCAGCATAAGCGCGTGCTGCGAAAGCGTGTCGATGGGCCGCGGAGGTGCCAACATCGTCCACAATGCGTTGCTCAGCTCCAGTGCCAGCGCGTCGCGGCACGCTCCAGGCGCTCTGATCTCCGCGGCGGCTGCGAGCAATGGCCAGAAGGCCGCCACGAGCGATGCGCTGGCATGGCTGTCACTGCACCGGGTGGATTCCTCCAGCACCACGCGAGCATCGCGCAGTGCGCGACATAGCGACGCGCACGCAAACTCGTCCTGCGGCTGCGCATGCACGGCTGCGAGCGCAGAGCGGAGCGCGTGCGCCGGCGAGCGTGCGAGATCTCCCAGCAGCGCTGCGTCCCCGCATCCCAATAATGCAACCTTGACCAGTGCGCGCAACAGAATGGTGCCCACCGGCTCCTGTCCTGCTCGCAGCGCGTGCGGATGTGGCGCCGCCGGCCCACCAGCGGCGAGCAATTGCGCGAGCGCGCTCACCTGCGTTGGCGCGTGCGCGGCGAGAGCGTGCGCCGCACCCGCGTCGCAGGCACGCATGAGCGCCACGGCCGCTGCGCGTGCCAGCGTCGCGTCCGGGCATCGCAGGGCCGCCAGAAATCCCGCGGCAGAGGCGGAGGATGCGTCTGGCGGCGCGCTGCCCAGCCAGGTGCCCAGGGCGCCCAGCAAGGCCACCGCTGAATGCGCCGTCTGCAGAGAGGCGTCGGGCGCGTTGAGCAGCTGCAGCGCGGCTGCGCAAAGTTGCTCAGCCTCCACGCTAGAGCCAGCAGGGATGCCCCGAGCCACGGCGGCGGCTGCGAACGCACATCCTTCCGCACGCGCGCCGTCCCCGTCGTCCAAGGCGCGACGCAGCGCGTGCGCCAGTGCAGGCAGCAGCGCCTGCGCGCCCACCACGGCGGTGACGTCACGCAGGCCGTCCGCCAGCGACTCGCGCAAACCCTCCTCGCCGCTGTGCTGCGCCGCCCGAGCTCCAGCCAACGAGGCCAGCCGCTGGGCTGCGGGCCGCATCGCTAGAGCGCGCGCTGAGGAGGGTGGCTGCCCCGCATCAGCCGCCATGCTCCAGGGCGTCAACCATGTCAAAGGGGCCTCAGGTGTGCCTGGCGCAAACTCCATCGCATCCAGCAGCCCATCCAGCGCCTCCAGCACCACCGGCGTGTGCGCCTCGTCAGCCAGCGCCTCGACGGCTGCATGCGACAGCAGCGCGCAGGCGGCGCCCGCCTGCGGCGAATGACAGGGCGCGTGCGCAGCCACGCCACGCAGAGTGCGTAGCAGCGCAGGCAGACGCTCCGCATGGGCGCGGCCCGTGGCCCGAAGCAGCGCGCTGGTGGCGGCGCAGGCTGCGGAGAGCGCGACGGAGGCGAGTGCGTCCGGCGCGGTGCCGCATGCAACCACCGCGAAGGCGGCGGCGGTCAGCGGCGAGGCAGCCATCGCGTGGGGCTCCACGCCGAAGTCGCACCAGCTGGCAAAAGCGTGCAGCACCAGCTCTTGCGTCGCAGTATCCTCGGCAGCAGCAGCCGCAGCAGCCCCAGCCAGCGCATCTAACACCTGCGGCGCGGCTTGGCGCAGCGCACACGCTACCTCCGCTCTCCGCGCTGGGTGGCAGCTCAGCTCCCGGGCGTTTACCTCCTCGGGCAACAACCTCAGAAGCATCAACGAGCAAGCCACGTCGCCGCCAAACGCGCCCAGAGCGACCGGCAAAACCTGCTGGGGAGGCAGCGCCAGCCACTTGACGTACAGCGACGAAAGAGCCAGAGAGAGCTGAGTGAGGATCGCGGCGGCTGCTGGCTGAGCTGCCCAGCGCCGAGCCAGCAAGGAGAGCGAGGTTGCGGAAGCTTGCCAGTCTCCGTCGTCCAACACCAAGTGGCTTGCTTGCGTCTTGGCGGCCTTGCTGACGCTGCAGCGCAGGAGCCCGTGCAGCGCGCGAGCTGCGAAGAGCTGCTCGGGCGCTTCGCCAACTCGTAGGAGTTCCAGCGACACCGGCCAAGCATCCGCTGAGCGCAGGAACGCCTGGACGTACTCGTCCGCTCCTCGGCGTGTCGCCGCGTCGCCGCTGTGATATAGCGTCGCGAGCGCAGACCGCAGAGCGGACGCCATCGCTCAACTCCTATGCTGACGCATTGAACTAGTAGTGACACTAGCAAGGCGAGGGCGTGCGGGACAGGGGACGCGGGGACCGACGGCCCTGGGACGCACCAGCAGCCAGCATCTCTGCCTGCATTGGCCTCGAAAGCTCTGCATTTTTGCAGCCTTCGCGCGCCGCCGCCTCGCCTGCCCAGTGCGTGGCAGGCGTGTGAGGCGCGGCGCGTGCGCAAGCATGTCAGACCGAGTGCGACCCGCACCGCGGTCTGGCGGTTGTGGTGGTTCCGGCGGCGCTGCGCCCCCTTCTGTGGCGCAGGAGCAGGGCGGGCGCAGGGCTGGACGCGGTGGGGGTCGCGGCGGCGGCCGAGGCCGAGGTCGCTCAGCGTCTGCTGAAGCACCGCCTCCGCCTCCGCCTCCGCCCGACCCAGCCGCGCTTGCCGAGGCCCAAGCGCGTGTCGAGGCCGCCGCCCGTGCTGCGAGGGAGGAGGAGGCGCGCGCAGCTGCTGCCGCTGCTGCCGCGGCAGCTGCAAAGCGCGAGCAAGATGTGCTTGATAGGCGCCTCAAGGAGGAGGCGGTGCGCGCCCTCGCACGCCTCGCCTGCGCGCACGCTTGGCGACGCGTCCGGCGACGCGACTTGGCGCAAGCAGGCTCGTGCGCCGGGTCACCGTCTGTGAGACGCGAGGGTTTCTCGCTCTTCCCCCTCCCCCGCTGCCTCTCACTCGGCCTCTCCTCCCGCTCCGCTTTCCTCCAGGAGGCGCGCGCCAAAGCTGTCGAGGCGCTCAAGCAGGCCCAGGCCAAGGCTGCCCTGCGCCAGCTGAACCTGGCTCCGCTGCGACCTGACGAGTCGGAGCTCAAGCAGCGTGACAGCAGCATCAAGCGCAACACGACGCTCATCCGCAAACTGCGGGCGGTGACTGAGGAAGGGCTGAGCGCGCTGCTGAAGGAGCTGAGAACCGTCAACCTGAGCAAGTACGTCACCGAGGCTGCTCAGGCCATGGCGGAGGGTAAACACCGCCCGGGCGACGTGCAAGCTGCGCTGGAGGTTGCCAGCCTGCTACACCAGAGTTACCCGGAGTTTGGCACAGCGCTGGTGCAGGCTCTGGCGCGGGTGGTGCCCGCAGTGGGCGCCCTGACCGGCGGCGAGGGCGGCGAGCCGCTGCCTCCGCTGCAGCGCCGCCTGAAGCTGCGTCTGCTGTGCGACCTGGTTTTGGTGGGTGTGAGCTCGGACCTGGGCCCGCTGGTGGGCGCGCTGAAGGAGCTGTGCGGGGAGAGCTTTTCGCGCGACAAGGACGCCTTCGCCACCAACCTCACCCTGGTGGCGTCGCTGGCGAAGCACGCGCACTGGGAGCTGCTGGGCCTGCCCGGCACGCCGCCGGCCGCAGCTGCGGAGTGCGACGCTGCTGCTGCTGCTGCTGCTGCTGCTGGTGCAGACGCGGCGGAGGCTGCGGCTGCGGCTGCGGCGCTGGCGGCGCTGCCCAGGGCCAGCCTGCCGCCCGAGAAGCAGGCTGCGGCCTGTGCCCCGGTGGCTCGCCTGCTGGAGGCGGCGCTGGCGGCGCTGGACTGCGAGCACTCGGCGCTGCTGGCGGCTGAGCGCGAGAACGCGCGGTGCGTGGAGTCCCGAGGGGAGGTGCCCGAGGCGCACGCAGCAGCCTACGACAAGCTGCGCAAGTCGTACGAGCTGCTGCTGCGCAACGCCTCCTCGCTGGCCGAGGTGTTTGGGCGGGAGCCCCCCTCGTACTCGGAGGATGCGGTCACCCGGCTGGCGCCCGGCGGACCCGGCGAGGTGGGCCGCCTGGAGGCGCTTCACCTGGGTGCCGCGGGAGGCGCCGAGGGGCCCTGGGAAGACGAGGAGCAGCGGGCTTTCTACGAAAGTCTGCCCGACCTCAGGGCCATGCTGCCAGCCGTGCTCCTGCCGGGCGCAGCACCGGAGCCCGCGGAAGCGGCTGCAGCTGCACCGGATGCGCTCCCCACCGCCACCGCCGCCGCCGCCGCCGCCGCCGCCGCGGCTGCTGCGCAGTCAGACGCCCCGCCAGTCCCGCCCACCGCCGCGCCGGTGAGCGCCGCCATGGCATGCGACGACGTGAACGACGGAGATCTCGACAAGGGCGGCGGCGCAGGCAGCGCCGCTCTGACGGCACTTCTTGCCCGCCTGCCCAGCTGCGTGAGCCGGGACGCCTGTGACGCCTTCGCCCTCGACTTCTGCTACATCAACAGCCGCGCGGCGCGCAAACGGCTGGTGAAAGAGCTGACCGCGTCGCGGGTGGAGCCGCAGATGTTGCCCTACTATGTGCGCATCGCAGCCTCCCTGGCCCCATTCATGCGAGATGTGGCCTTACCCTTGCTGGCCGCCGTGGAAGACGAATCCGCTCAGCTGCGTGGTCGTCGTGGGGACGGTCAAACGGTGCTGGAGGCTCGTGCTCGCAACGCCACGTTTGTGGGTGAGCTGACAAAGTTCAAGCTGGCCCCGCCGGGATTGCTGCTGGGCATGCTGAAGAGCTGTCTGGACGACCTGCAGGGCGCCAACGTGGACGTGGCCGCGGCGCTGCTGGAGTCGGCTGGCCGGTTCCTGTGTCGCTCCCAGGAGAGCGCGGTGCGCGCAAACGCACTGCTGGACGTGCTGGGCCGCCTCAAGCAGGCCCGCAACCTGGACGCCCGCCAGGCGGCGCTGGTGGACGGCGCCTACCTGGCCTGCCGGCCGCCCGCGCGCGCGCCGCTGCGCCGCCGCAAGGAGCGCCCCCAGCCCCACGACTTCATTCGCCACGTCATATTCAACATGCTGGCTCCATCCACCGTGGACAGGTGCACCCGCCTGCTGCGCCGCCTGGCCTGGACGCCCCAGCAGGAGGCCTATCTGCTGAAGACGGCACTCAAGGTGCACAAGATGCGCTACAGCGCCATCCCAGCGCTGGCTCAGCTGCTGGCTGGCCTGGGCCGCCTCCACGATTCCCTGGCTGTCGCTGCGGTGGACGACTGTCTGGAGGCTGTGCGCGAGGGGCTGGAGAGCAACACGCTGTCGGGGCAGCAGCGCAGGGTGGCGCAGGCCCGCCTGCTGGGCGAGCTGCACAACTGCCGGCTGGCGTCGGCAGACGCGGTGCTGGGGGCGCTGTACCTGGTGCTCACGTTCGGGTACGAGCAGGCGCCGCCGGCGGCGCCCGACGGCTGTGGGGCGGTCCCACCTGCAGCCGCCGGCGTGGAGCCCCCCTGGCCCGCGTGCGACCCGCCGGACGATTGCTTCCGCATCCGGCTGGTGGTGACGCTGCTGGGCACGTGCGGCGCCAGCCTGGACAGGGCGGCGCAGCAGCGCGCTCGCCTGGACCGCTTCCTGGCCTACTTCCAGCGCTACCTCCTCTCCAAGCCCGCCCTGCCGCTGGACCAGGGCTTCGACGTGGCGGACCTCTTCGCGGCGCTGCGGCCGGGGCAGCCCCGCCACGACAGCCTGGCGGACGCCTGCGCCCAGGTGGCCGCCCTGGAGCAGGCGGAGGCGCGCGCCGCCGCCGCAGCCCTGCGCGCCGCCGCCTCCGGCGTGGCCGCACCCATAGCGGAGGAGGAGGAGGAGGGGGCGGAGGAGGAGGCGCCCCTCTCGCAAAGCGAGGGCGACTCTGAGGGCGAGCAGCCGCAGCCGCCGGATGAGCGTGCGTCTGCGGAGGGGGACGTCACCGACGGGGACGGCGGCGAGCCGTCTTCTGACCAGGATGACGGCGCCGTGGTTGACCCGCAGGAGGAGCTGGACGCGGAGGCTGCTGCGGTGGAGGCTGCGGAAGGGGGCGACGCGTTCGACGGGGCCGAGGAGAGCGAGGAGAGCGACGAGGAACAGGACGACCCCGCCCGCTGCGCAGGGGGCTGCCTGGTGCCTCTGGAGGAGCAGGAGGCGTTCGACAGGGAGCTGTTCGCCGTGCTCGGGGGTGACGGAAGCGCCGGCCTGGCAGGCGGCCCACCTAAGCTGGGCGCCCTGGGCCTGCGCCCACTCTCCAAGGGCCTCTCAATGCCCCTCATGGCCCTCTCAGCCGCACGCGCACCTGCCACGTCACCAGACGGCGGCGGCGGCGGCGGCGGCGGCGGTGCAACCGTTTCCTTCAAGATGCTCACCCGGCGCGACGGGCGCAACAGCACGCGCGAGCTGCTGGTGCCCGTGGCTTCCGAGATGGCCACCCAGGTTGCGGCGCAGCAGGAAGCTGAGGAGGCTGAGCGGTCGGAGCTGAAGCGCCTGGTGCTGGGCCAAGTGGCGCTGTCTGAAACCCAAGCGGCCGCGTCGGACGCAGCCTCCATCGGGCGAGTGCTCTTCTCCAACGGCGGCGCGCGGGGGGGCGAGCGGTCCCGCCGGCGCTAGCAGCAGACCTGAGCGCAGGCCGCAGGGCACCTCCTCCCTTCCTCCCTTCCCTCTGTCGAGCTGAGGTGCGCTTTGCGCGCTTCAAGGCGCGGCCGTTCCGCACACAGACACTGCAGCAAAGCTGCGTTGCGTGCTGCTTTGGGTCGGTCAGTGGCAATGGGTGGTCCCGCCTGTGCGGTGTGCGGCTGTGCGCTCTGCGCTGAAAGGTCACTCTGCAGCCCTCCGCCTGCTCTGCACTGCGCACCGTGTCAACCGAGTGTTCACCTCGTGACGATACACCCGCACTCCTTTGGGCGTCCCTGCAGAGCAGTGGCAGAGCGCAGAGCGCAAATGTCGAGCTCACGCAAGCGCACGCTGTTGAAGGTCATCATCTTGGGCGACAGCGGGTGTGTGCCCTGCACGCTTCCCGTGCGCCTGTCTTGCAGGCTCCTGCGGGACAGGAAGAGAGCTTCGGAGTGCCCTGCCCTGCTGCATCCTGTAGGGTTCCCTTCCAAGGCCTCTCCTGCGCGCTCGCTGCAGCCTCTCACGCGCGTGTGCGCCTCGCAGGGTCGGCAAGACGTCGCTAATGAACCAGTGCGTGCCCGGAACGCGCCTCCAGCGGCGCAGCGGAGCCGGAGAGTCGCTGTTTGGGCCAAACAAGTCCCTCCCGTCCTGACGCGCGCGCCGCCCGCCGCCGCCAGGTATGTCAGCAAGAAGTTCAGCAACCAGTACAAGGCGACCATTGGCGCCGACTTTCTCACCAAGGAGGTCCAGGTTGACGACCGGCTGGTGACCATGCAGGCACGCGGCACAGCGGCACACCGGCCGGTGGCACCTCCGCCTGCTGCGGTGCTGGGTGCTGACACGCCCGCGGCTGTCAGATTTGGGACACGGCTGGCCAGGAGCGCTTTCAGAGCCTTGGTGTGGCCTTCTATCGCGGCGCCGACTGCTGCGTGCTCGTGTACGACGTCAACGTGGCCAAGACGTTTGAGAACCTGGAGAACTGGCGTGACGAGTTCCTCATCCAGGCACGCGCACGTGGCTACTGGAGCCAGCTGGCGAGCGCTGACGAAACCGCTCGCTCCTTCCCTGGAATCCCCAGGCGAGCCCCTCCGACCCGGACAACTTCCCCTTCGTGGTGTTGGGCAACAAGATTGACGTGGAGGGGGGCAACAACCGGGTCGTCTCCGAGAAGAAGGCCAAGCAGTGGTGTAGCTCCAAGGGCGGCATCCCATACTTCGAGACGTCGGCCAAGGAGGACTACAACGTGGACGCGGCGTTCCAGTGCATCGCCAAAAACGCGCTCAAAAACGAGAACGAGGAAGAGATGTGCGTCACACCAACGGAACAGACGGCGAGCGACGCTCTAACGCACTTGTTTCTCGCAGGTACTTCCCGGAGACGATCGACGTGAACGCCACCACACAGCGGAAAGCTACCTCTTGCTGCTGAGCGCCCGCTGGGGCTGTTCAACTCGCTGTTCTAAGCAGGGCAGTGCGCACCCGCCACACCCACGCACGCCGCCGCATACTGCCGCGCACGCACCGCGCGCACGTTGTATCCACACACGCCGCAGACGCACAAGAGATTCGTGACAACAGGCACTCTGTTATGCGCTTCTCGCCCTCTCACTCGCCCTTCGGCACAGCATCAGCCTCCTCGCTGCCATCCCCCTGCTCCCCCCACAGCCGATCCAGCTGCTCGGCGCTCATCTGGTGCAGACTGGCGATGCGCAGCGCGTCCGCATCTTCGCTCGTCGCCCCAAACACAGCCATGAGTGCCTGTGCGGTGCTCTCGCGCGAGCCGGACTCCAGCAGCCCCTCCGTCTCAGCCTCTGCCAGGTACAGCAGCTTGCTGAACAGCGCGCGGCCCTGCGTCTTGCGCGCCAGGCCTTCAGCGGTCATGCCACGGGGTCTGCGCATCAAGATGCCCGTAGCCTTGAACGTGCGCTGCGCCGTCTCTTTGAGCATCTCCTCCGTGGCCGCCTGGGTGAGGCCGCACGCATCCCGCAGCGCCAGGATGTCGTGCACCGCATCCGTGTCAAAGGGTCGCTCGTTGAGGATGTAGCGCAGGTGCTTGCGGAAGAGCGCGTCCCGAGAGAAGCCTGTGCGCACGGCCAGCGCGCGCACCACTGCGGGCGTGAGCCGGGCGCGCTGGGCAGGGAGGTATTTATCCAGCGCTTGCACGACAACCAGGTTTTTGCCAACCTGGCGGCGCCGCACGCTGCGTCCGCTGTTGAAGCGCAGGTAGACCTTGAAGGCTGAAAAGGCGAGCGTGGCGGCCAAGAACAGACCGCTTCCGACAAGCACACCCTTCACCCACGGACGCTCCTGCACAGCCGCAGTGACGGACGCAACCACAGCGCGCGCGTCCAGCTCCGGCTCATACGCAAGCTCGCCCTCCTGCCGCGGCAACCAAGCGCGTCAGCGCCTCAGCACCATGTCACCCAGCCAGCGCTGATGCGCTCGCACTGCTGTGTTCACACGCTCCGCGCAGCACAGCGGTGGGGGGGGCGGGGGCGCACCTCCTCTTCCTCCGCAGCCGCGGCGATCGCGGCGGCCGCCTCCGTGGGAGCGCTAGCGGCGGACAGGACTGCGACGATGGGCGCAGGTGCAGTCTGTGAGGCTTGAGAGGCTGACGACGCGGAGCGGGGCGCCTCCTGCGTGCATGGCGGCGCGAGCGCGCGTCAGAGAGCCGGGCAAGCGACAGTAGCGACGCTGGGAGGTGAGCAAGCATAGAGAGAGAGCAAGGGAGCCCCTTTTGCTCTCCCAGGCGTGCCACACGCACCTGCGGCGTGTGTGCGGGCGTAGCGGACACCGCCACGCGGCGCGACGCGAGACGCGGCGCCGCGAGAGACGGCCGGACGGGCCAGGTGGCTCTCCCGAGCATCTCTCCAGATGGCGTGCTAGGCAGGACGCGTGAGTTGCACGCAGAAGGCAGAGGGGGCGAGTGTCGCCGTCCGCCGGCACCCCCCGGCCCGCCCGCCGCCAGCGCGTCGTCCGCCGCCTCGTTGTATGCCTTCGCCCGACAAATAGACCATTCTGACGTGGCATTGTGGCTCCCGCTACTCACTATTCCTCGAACTTCCCTTCAGTGGCGAAGCACTCCTTGCTGATGCTGCGACTCCGCCTCTCAGCAGTTGAGCTGCGTCGCACGTTTCTGTCTGCGCATAGCACCGTCGCGCCGCAGGCTCCTCCGCCCGCCTGTGAAGCGGTCTCCGCGCTGGTGGAGTTCATCGGCGCCAGCAGACGTCTGCTGGTGCTCACGGGTGCAGGCACTAGCACCGAGAGCGGTCTGCCCGACTACCGCTCTCCAATGGGTGCTTATTCGCAGCCGGGCTTCAAGCCAATCACGCACCAGCAGTTCTTGTCGGGCCACGCGGCGCGACAACGCTACTGGGCGCGTTCCTTCGTGGGCTGGGCGCGCTTCCGAGGTGCTCAGCCCAATGCGGCACATGTAGCGCTAGCTCGCTTGCAGGCGTCTGGGCGCCTCGCAGGGCTCATCACGCAGAACGTGGACCGCCTGCTTCAGGCTGCGGGCGCTGGGGACGTGCTTGAGCTACACGGTACGACACATATGGTGCTGTGCCTTGGATGTGGGGCGCAGAGCAGTCGCGAGGAGCTGCAGACGCTGCTGCACGAGCTCAACCCGGGCTTTCTGGCTGCGCAGAGCAGCGGCGTGCAGCAGCAGCGGCCAGACGGAGACACGGAGGTCGGAGGGACGGGCTCCTTTGGGGTACCCTGCTGTGCGCTGTGTCAGGGCATCCTCAAGCCCGACGTCGTGTTTTTCGGCGATAACCTGAAACCGGATGTTGCGGCTCAGGCGCGTGCGCTGGCTGCGGAGGCGGACGCACTGCTCGTCGTGGGAAGCACGCTCTCGACACGTAGCAGCTTGAGAATAGCTGAGGAGCTGGCGGCGCGACGCAAGCCCATCGCACTGCTGAATATCGGGGAAACCCGGGCAGATGGCATTGCAAGTTTGAAGGTCCACGCTCGAGCGGGCGAAGCGTTGCCGCGAGCTCTCGCAGCCGGTGCGCTAGACCCTCGTTGGCACTCCTGAAATCTATGTATCGCCCTCGCTGCTCGCCTGCCCAGTCTCAACGACAAGCGTGACGCCCGCCGCACACTCCTTCGACGGGATATCGGCGGCGATATTTTGATGAAGCCCGAAGCTCGCGACGAGCGAGTTCTAAACGGTTCATTCGGGTTCAAACTCGGCGCTCCCGTCGCTTCCCCGTTGCTGCCCTTCCGTGCCGCCTAGCGATGGTGAAGGAGCTGGACG
>Ga0049083_10000072_pt1 | contig 26104 bp, 27 predicted proteins | sample GreLakmeMI27MSRF_FD_66719 | JGI IMG/M metagenome (GOLD analysis project Ga0049083, IMG submission 66719) | Freshwater lentic microbial communities from great Laurentian Lakes, MI, USA - Great Lakes metaG MI27MSRF | ecosystem: Environmental > Aquatic > Freshwater > Lake | place: Great Lakes...
GTCCCCTATGATACAAAGACCGCCACACAGATTAAGGCATTCTACAAATTTGTAAACAAAAAGTCCGACCAATATCGTATTGGCGATGACGGCTCTCTGAATACATATAACAAGGCAGGCGAGCTTGAAAGTTCTATCAAGATGAAGTCTTACAGACCTATCACTACGGAGGAGCGCAGCGAAATGGAGTCATTCAGGGCCGATAAACTTGCAGGACTTGATGTCATCTATGAGCATGAACGTCGCAAACTTATCGCCGCCTACGATGACTACAAGACGACCGGAAATATAACCCCTGTTCTATTGGCGAATAGACGCGTGAATGATATAGAGCTCCAGCGTGTAGATGCCCGCTCTGGTGTCAGAGGAGTAAAGACAATCCCTGTCCCCAAGATAAGTGACGTTCACTTTGATGAGCCGTATGAGACGCGAAAACTATTCGGCGCCCACAATTCCATGGGAGCGAAGGACATGATTCTCGAGGGAATCTTCGTCCTGGAGAGGCGCAATTTCCCCGCAACCCTCTTCTATGGGCGCTATGAAGAAACCGCGGAGGCAGCTGCAGCGGCGGCGGAGGCTGTAGCGGCAGAGAGTGGTGGTGCCGAGGGTGCCGCATCTGTCCGCCTGACATCCGGCCTCACCGCCCGTCTCTTCTTCCGTCCCGAAGATCCGCAGAACGGCATTCTCAGCCCCCTCTGGCCAGTGAATTTTATTCACAAAGAGACGCAGTATGCATGCGCCTATCAGGCATATGAGGCTGAGAGAATGGCGGAGCAGGGACAGGCCGAGGTCCGTGCAAAGATTCTGAAGACCCGCTCTGCTCGCACAGTTGGAATCCAGACGGTGAAGTTTACTACGCCGGCAAAAAATCCCACTGCGCTCTGGACAGCCATTCTTACGGATATGTTCAAACAGCATCCCGAACTACTGGAGAAGCTGCTCGCAACTGGCCAAGACTCCCTCGTCTATGCGGATCCTCGCGCAGGCGGTGGGGGTGTAGGTATTGGCGCCGATAACAAGAAGATTCTTGACCCTGGCAACTGGAAATCTGAGAATATTGTGGGCAAGGTCATGGAGGGTCTGCGCGCAACCTTCCGTGAACAGGGCAAGGTGGAAGCCGCCCCACCCCCTGAGGCGAAGGAGTCAGTAATTACTGAGGAGGAGCAGGAGGCTGCAAAGAAGGCCGCTATCATCAAGAATAAGATGAGGAGGTAATTTACTGTAGAGGATACGGTCTGAGCGCGGCCTCATTCTCATCACAACTCACCTCTTTACTCGTATAACGATAACATACATCATTTTTATCTTTATACGTGCGACCATCCACATTGGTAGGGTGAGGATACTTCATCATCATCACAGGCTCAGGCTTGAAGAAGAACAGAATGAAGGTTCCGCAGGCAATGCCGATGAGAAACGGTATTATGCTGAAGTGTTTTAACATCTATTGATATCTGCTGAGTATACATATTTAAATAGCGTCAATCAGCAGGATGTTTGAATTCTTGAAGAGCAAGACATTTAATACACTGTTTAGTTTTATACTTGGACTTGGTCTCATGTCCCTTCTACGACCTCTGTGCAACGGTCCCGAATGTATAGTTCAGAAGGCGCCTCCCGTTGACGAGGTGAATAAGACGACTTACCAGCTGGGCTCAAAGTGTTATCAGTTTAGGAGTGCTCCTGTAGACTGCCCGAAGGAGGGTGTGATTGAGCCATTTACACTGCGCCTCCCTCTCAATTAGAAAATCGGTGGTTAGGTGAGAACTATGAGTTCAGCAGGAACACTTATCAGCGACCTTGATTCGTCCCCCCAGCTTGACGGCGATGGTGACTTGATTAATAAGATTATGGCGGATATGAATAACGACCCCCCTCCGGCTGCGCCCTCCTCGGGGAATGTCATCTCATCGCCGAATCCGAACTCTACACTTCAGCACACAATGGACAATGGCCCCGCAACTGCGCATGTGATTGGACTCTCCCACCCGACACAGGCAGATTTCCAGGCGGCTCTTCAGCCCCAGGGTCTCCCGTCAGCATCCTCTCTCGGTGGATCGGCCGCATGGACTCCAGAGGCCCCTAAGGCGCCGATGAGACGTGTCCCGAAGAAGTCGTGGTTGAATAAGATTTTCGACGAGATGAAGGTCCCGATCCTCGTCAGTCTAATTGTCTTCTTATTCAGTCTTCCAATCATAAATATAATCATTGGCACGTATATCCCCTCGTTTGTGAAGGGAACAGGTGAGCTGACTGTGCTGGGCCTTCTGCTCAAGTCTTTTACAGCAGGTGGCACCTTCTGGCTTTTACAGCGGGTTGTTGTTCCGCTTCTTTCGTTATAAGGTAGCTTCCTTAATTTTAAGTTCATATGGTAGATGAAGCAGAGTGTTATTCTTCAGATAGTGGCAGTTTTACTGGTGCTTCACAATTTCTTCTATCTGCCCTTTTCCCCCTTTGTTCTTACAATTGCGGCAGCGGCAGCAGCATACGGCATGACGGGTAGCTTGGTTATTCCCGATATAATCCTGTTTGCGGCCCCCATTATTTTTATGCTCTTGAAGTTACTGAAGGTTGATGGATTTCAGAGTGGAGGTGCAGTCGCCGTCTCTGACCGCCTCAAGGGTATTGCAAATAAGATGCCGTCGTCGAGCGCGCACGATGTATCAGGTGTTGTCACAACAGGTGTTCTTGGTTCTATGGGCTCTTCAAGTGTAGAGAACTTCCAGACAATGGATGTGAGTGGTGGCGAGCCCCCTGCTGGACTGTCTGGCGTAAGCGTCCCTGCCTATGTTCGCGAGAGAGGACGTCTGATTGTTGTTCCTGAGACAAGCATGGCTCGTCTGGAATCGGTTGATACGAATCCTCGCCCGAGCCCTGCGCTCATCACCGGTGAGGATGACATGTCTGTGAATACGGCCCTGACGTCGGATGCGACGCAGTTACCTGACGCGGATCAGCAGGCTGTGACTGCGTCTATGCAGACGGGCCCTGAGAACGCGTAAAATTAATGTAACGACGTTATAGTAGATGGTTTTTCGCTCTAGAAATATATGTCCACCAGGTGTATTCTGTCTTACACCCGGTATACTTATACTGGTTGTTGCTGTTATTGTAGGAGTCTTTATATATATATACAACCCTCTTCATATGATTCAGCCTATAATCATGCCGCAGCAACAGCAACAGCCGCCCGTCAATGTCAATGTGATGACCTCAGATGGATCCAACGATCTGTATGCCCGTCCGCCAAGACCCCAGAGACGCTGGGACAATGGACCTGAGTTTCCTCCCCGCGGCATGCTCCCTCCCCCCGACGGAGGCTACATTCTCAATACGCCCACACGCGGTCTACCCGAGTCATATCAATCAATGGGTCTTCTGAAAACGGGAGATGGTCAGCTCCTTCCGCTGTTCGGTCGGCGCGTGGCGTCTCGCTCGGACCGTTTCAACTATTACACGAGAACGGACACAAATAATCCCGTTCCTCTTCCTATCCACTACAAGCGCCGCGACTGTCAAGATGATGTGGGGTGTGATGAACTCATGTCTGGCGAAGAGATAAAAATAGTCCCTACGGGACAAACCGCGCAGGCCACCCTCTATCGGTTTGATGGGCCCACATATGTTCCTGGGCTCATTTAGATATGCGCCGCTGTGGTTCAGGAAATACATCTTTCCCAGTTTTACCTCCGACGGTCAAAAACCAAGATCTCTATGAAAGTGTGAGAGACACGATTCCTGTTGAGTTCAAACTCGGACCCAGGGCAAACGCACCTATTTTTGTCAATACAGGCGAAGCACGCATTGATGAGGCGAATAATACAGGAAGCTATATTCGCTACAACGGGCTCAATTACAGGATTGTCCAGGCGCAAATCACGGCCCCCAAGATGACGAGTTGGATTCTCTCGGCGGCGACAGCTGCAAATAATGTGGCTGATCTGACCGTTACATTTCAGAGTGCAAGCTCAACCGCCGACCCCAAATACATTTTTATGTCAATTCCTATTCTTCGTCAAGCGACCACCGTGATTGACCCCCTCTATATTGCGGCCCTCGCTGGGCAAAATGTGAGTGGCCCATTCTCTCTTTCTCAGTGTATTCCGAGTCAAGGAGACTATGCGACCTATAAAACCTGCCTGGAGCCGGCACCTTTCAATGCCTTCTGCATTGTTTTTTACCAGGGACTCCTTGTAAATGCGGCCACCCTAGATGCTCTAGCAACAATAGCTGGAAATAGCGGTGTATGGCCGTCCTTCAAGGCCCCCACCGATGTCACATTGACAACAACAATTCTCCCTCTTACACCTGATGCATTCCGCGCGTCCGTCAGAATTAATACGTTTGGTGCCGCGTCCACTGCAATGATGTCAGCAACGCGCGTGGACAATACGAGCGCATATCAATGCGTTCCTCTTGACCCAGATAGAGATATAGCGAGTGGAAAACTTACAATCGATACATCTACAGGAATACCTCAGCCTATGACTAAGTTACTGGGTGCGAGAGAGTCAGAGAGAAAAGCTGCGGGTGGTAACCCCCCTCTTGCGCCAGGAGAGATGGAGAAAATTATTGCCGCTTTCTTGGGAATTATTCTTTCGCTCATCCTTGTGATTGGCGGTGCCTACGCATATATTTGGTATAGAGACGGGAATTTGAATATATTAAATTCGTTCCCGTCGTGGGTTCGCGAATTTCCATGGCTCGTCTTTACAGCTGTCTTGTTCTGTTTTGCGGGATTTTTGATAGGTGCGCTCACACGTTAGTTAGAGAGCCCATGCTCAATTAAAAACTGGTTTGTCTCTTCGGGAAGACGCACACCAGGAAGAGCCTTCTTTCCATTCACCGAGCGGCCGATGGCGTCAAACTCGTCCGTCGCATCCTCAACCGGCTTATAGGTAACACGATTGTCGGCGGGGCGTCTCGGAGGAGGGTGGAGTTCGTCGGGCATAATCGGAGGGGCGGCGGCCAGCTGCTTCTCATACTCGGCAGGAGGGTCAACTGAGCGGGGAATGCTCGTGGCCAGAACTCTGTATCTGTATTCAATAAAGAGGGACATAATGGCTAAGAGAACCGTGACCGATCCTATAGGACTCTTCTTTACTAGATAAAGAAGGACCAGTAAAAGCAGACCAGGCACAATCATGTTTGTGAAGGCCATCTTGTAGAGGACAGTGGGAAAAAACGGCGACGCCAGAAATATAAATAGAGACAGGCCAACAAGAATTGTATCGGTTCTGTTCATCTACCAATAAGACTTAAAATTAGTCGCAGGCACTCAAAGTTCTATCGCTGTATCTTAACAGGAGATGGAACTCGCAAAAGTTCTTACATCAAAAGGATATTCCATTCGTAAAGCTACGCTGACCGATGCCGAAAAGAGGCGCATTGAGACAGAGCTGAAAGTTGCGCCCATCGTCCATCGTAGTTATCAGGGCGCCGAGGACCTCTCCTTTCGTATCTACCGTGAATCGCCGCAGCGATACTACCTGCCTCGGCGCTGGGGTCAGGACGTGTTTGGCCCTCCAGATGCCACGATTCTCTCGGATGGCGTTCCTCTTTCAGAGACGGCGAAGGTCTTTCGCGGCACTCCTTACGATTATCAGGTGGACATTATCAAGAAGTTCGTAGATGCCGGAACTGCCACTGGTGGCGGAGGTGGCGGAGGTGGCGGCCTCATTTGTGTGCCTTGTGGTCGCGGAAAGACATTCATGGCCATCGCAATTGCCGCGAAGCTGGGGCGGCGTTTCATGGTGGTTGTTGACAAGGAGTTTCTGATGAACCAGTGGAAGGGGGAGATTGAGGCACTGATGCCTGGGATTCGTGTGGGTATTTTACAAGCTGATAGACATCAATATGGAACAGAAGTATTAACATCAAAGGGTCCAAATGTTTCAGAAATGAAGAAGCTAGCAAAGGAAGCTGGCCTCAAGGTTGGAGGCAATAAAGATGTATTGACGAGTCGTTTGCTAGAGGCACAAATAGATGTAGCTCCTAAAACTGAAACAATTGAATACGATTGCACCCTCTGCATGATTCAGACTCTCTGTGGCCAGGACTTTCCAGAGAAGGCCTTTGCGGACTATGGATTTACCATTTTTGACGAGTGCCATCATCTGGGCGCTTCACATTTCTCTAAGGCACTCATGAAGGTCCAGACGAAGGTGATGCTTGGCCTCTCTGCCACTCCCAAGAGAGAGGATGGTCTCACGAAAGTCTTCGAGTGGTTTCTTGGAACACCCGTGTATTGGGAGAAGGTGCGTGAGGCGGATCCGAGCGTGATTGTCCAGCCCGTCTATGTGGACTGCCAGGACAATACATACACAAATGTCCCAGTGAATTGGAAACAGGAGCCTGTGATGGGAAAGCTTCTGACACAGGTTGTTGAATGCGCACCTAGGACGAAGCAGGTTGCGGACCTTATCTTGGAGATTTGTGCCGACGACAAGAGGCGTGTGCTTGTGCTGAGCGAGCGGATTGGGCATTTGAAGAGTATTGAGGCGCTCCTTGCTGCAGCACAGCGGGTGCCTACAATTGGCTATTACATCGGTGGAATGAAAGAGGAAGTGCGCGAGGCTGGCGCAGCGACCGCACAAGTCCTCTTAGCATCTTATGCAATGGCGAGCGAGGCTATGAATATTAAGACGCTGAACTGTGTTATCTTGGCAAGTCCTCGTAAGAATGTGGAGCAGAGCACGGGCCGTATTCTGCGTGTTCAGGCAAACAAGAGGGTGGTTGCACCGCTGATTGTAGACATTGTGGATGTACACGGAGTGTATCGTTCGCAATGGCGTAAGAGATGTGTGTATTATCGGAAGTGTAATTACACGATTTCTGCGGAAGGGGAGGAAGGGATTGATGAGACCGTCGATTTACGAGCCGCAGATGATAATGGATGTTTGTTTAGCGACGATTAGGGTCTAACCTAATCGATTGCGCTAACGCATATTTGCGTTAGCGACGATTAGCACGGCTCTTGCGACTCTTGCGACTCTTCTTAGAGGCACGTCTTGTGCGGCCACCACCCGTCTTCAGGCAAGCGGGGTTCATCGACTTCGCCTCATAGGGCGTCTGGATCATGGAAGGGGCACCCGTGCTTCCAACCCATGTGCTCGCCTGATTACTATAGCCGGCTGTAGGGGCATAGTAGGCCTGATTGTCGCCGCCGAGGGACATACCTGTCAGCGGAGGAGCGCCGCCGCCACCCTGTCTAGGATTCAGCGGATTCGGCGTCGCGGCCTCGCAAGGGATTCTAGACATGGGGGCGAGACCACCCATGGACGGGGGGCCGGAAGCAGCCGCACCATCCGGTGAGACAAATCCATAGCGACCACCATACTGACGTCTAGTGCGGCGGCCGCCTGACATTCCAGGGAGTCCCTTGGGGCCAGAGTAGCCCATCAGGTCAGACTTGGCCGCAGCGACGCAGTCAGGTATCAGAGGCTTGCCAGCAACTACCTCTTGGCCATAGTTGTTGATGAGGCCGGGTGTGATTGCGGCGCCGAACTGGTAGCCGCCGCCAGCCTGTTTAGGAGGAGCAGTCTGAACGCATACAGGCTGCCAGCTAGGGCCCTGTTGCGCCATTTGAGCAGGAACCATAGAAGGAGCTGTAACCATAGGAGCAGGAACCATAGAAGGAGCAGTAACCATAGGAGCAGAGCCAGGCTGCTTCATTCCAGCTTGGCACATAGGGGGCATTCCAGGAAACGGCGAGGGAATCTTCGTGGCACACGGGTCAAAAACAGGCATTGCAGGCATTGCATACATTGCAGGCATTGCAGGCATTGCGGGCGTTGCCTGCATTGCAGGCATTCCAGGCATTCCAGGCATTGGAGGCTTTCCGCCGCGCTGTCTCTTCGATGTCTTTCTTACCATTCCACCTGTATATAGGCTAGATATATTTATAGAGGTATTAGATACATTTGTATTTCTCCCCGCCGCTGCCTTTGTTGCGCGTAATTTAGAGCTCGCGGCCTTGGCACCCTTTGCCGCCCTTGCAGACGCTGCCGCCGTTGCAACCTTTTTTGCAATGCCAGCCGCACACGCCTTCTCAGTAGATGCCTTTGTAGCCGCTAATTTACTCTGAGCAATCTTTGCCGTCTTTGCAGCCTTAGCAGCTGCCGCTGATGTAGCAACTACTTTAGGACTTCTAGATCTAGTCTTAGCCGCCTTAGCAACCTTTGCACTCTTAGCAACTCTGGCAGATCTAGCAACTCTGGCAGATCTAGCAACTCTGGCAGATCTAGCGACCCTGGCAGATCTAGCAACTCTGGCAGATCTAGCGACCTTTGCAGCCTTAGCAACCTTCGCTCTCTTAGCAACAGCTGCCGATGCCGCAACAGATGCAGGGTTTCTCGGAGTTACCGCAGGACGACCCCTACTAAAAGCCCCACCCTCTTTTATCTCCTCAAAAATCTGATCCATTCTATTTAGAATGACTAATTTCTACAATTTCATATCGGCCAAACTCAGATCTCCACTCCGCAATAACAGGAATGCGCCCCTTAATTGCCTTCAGCCTCTGACTCAGAGAAATTTGCTGAACAGCCGCACGTGAAAGCGCAGTCCCATTCTCCAAGAAAAGGTCATATACATCAGGAAGACTCTCTAACGGAACCGCATATGCCTCTACACGTCCTATAGCAGGCGTAGTATCGTGAAGCACGGGCGCCGCTGTGCGAAACATAGGAACAGGAACAGGAACCACAGGCGCAACCGGAGATGCAGCTGTCTGAAACCAAAACCTCCGCTTTCCAGCAAGCTCGGGGATAAGGTCAACACTGAAACAATTCTCTACGTCGGCCAATGAAGCGAGAGGCTTAGGATTTGCCACCGTGCAATTAATTCCGCTCATAAGACGGGCATCGGGCGTCCAACAATCCTCTACAAACATCTTCAAAAAGCCGCGCCGCTCTGAAAACTTCTTTGTATTATAGATATCTTCTCCCTTCCAGATCCAGACATCCTCTAGACGAAGAGTGTGCTGAATCTTATCGAGTGTCGCGACGAGCATCGTCCCACCACCATCTCCTAGCCGCACATCCGTGCGCATACGCAGGGTCCATGCGGGAATCTTCTTGTTGGCACCGCTAGGTCTCGTCATCATGAAGACAGCCGGCTGCTTGGGGAGAAGTAGTAGGAATCCAGGATCCGACCTGGACTCATTCTCCATGACATAAAACGTGCCCCTCTTCACAATTTGCTCCTTATCTGGCTGGAGCCGCTGCCGAATGCAACAATCCTTGATACGTGTTTCCACGAACTGGGTTGCCAGATCGTGTAAAAACGAGTTTGCGAACTTGAGCTTGACAGCACTGGATTCGCGATGCGATGAGCGCAGATTCCCGTCTTCAAGATCGGGTGCACCAGACGCCATTTTACTATCTATATATAATGCTAAGTCTTAAAGCCACGACACATCAAAATGCGGCAAACTCCGTATCACTCATCGTATCATTCGCCGCAATTCCCTGCATGAACTCTCCACCATTCTGGGCCATCTCGGGGGCAAATGTCTGAAGCGCCTGGGATGAAGTCATAGACCTAGATGACGCCACCCCGCTCACAACTGACCTATCCACGTCAGTCGGCTTCAGTCCAGGGCTAAAACTGCGTTCAGGGTGGCGCAGATTGTCCTGGAGATTCTCTGAACTATTCGGATCGTCCAGGGGGTCGCGCGCCGTTACGTCCGGAGGAGCCTGCGCTTCCTCCTCTTGGGGAAGAGGGCGGGCCGGCGCGGCATTCGGCGGGTTCGGACCAGAGGGACTCACCATGCGGGGAGGTTCAACGGGGGGCTGGAACTGGATAGAAGGCGCCGCCGCCTGAATAGACTCAAATGTATCAAAACCAAACCACGACGGCTTATAGGCCTTTAGAAGAAGGTAGACAACAAAGGCCACAACAGCAAACGCAAGTGCTATCAAGATACGACTAAACATCTAAACTACCGTGAAAAAACAAACGGGGCATTTTTACTTGCCTAAAAAGTTCTTTAGATACAGAGTAGATGGACCCTCTAGCCGCCCTCATCGTTGACGTGAAAACTGCGCTTTCTGATACAAAGCTTGTTGATGCCGGCTCTTTAATAAAAGTCGGCGTAAAACTATGTCTTGACTCAAAGGCCATAGTGGGCCTCGCGCATGATAAGAAAATTGCTCTTCTTACCAAGGCCATAGTGACGGCTCTAACGGAGCTCAAAGAGAAGGAGCTTACCGGATGCTCAGATGAGCAGAAGGTGGCGGTCAACCAGCGCTATGCGCACCTTTCGCTCGTGACTGAGTCGGGTCTCCCTGCGGTTCTCGAGACCGTTCACGAAATCTTCAGTGGAAAGCTCAGCCTCACGTCCCTCGTCTCGCAGATAAAGCCTGCCACATGGTTCAGCTGGTTTTCATGTCTAGCAACTTCGGCTGTCTCAACTGCCGCCGCGGCTGGCCTTGTTTCTGAGAAACAGGCTGCGGATGCGACGGCTGCTGTGAAGATGATTGAGGATGCGCCGAAGAAGATAGATGAGATGGCAGAGGGTGCGGAGGCGGTCCTTGCACAGGTGAAGGCCGCGGTCCCCGCCCTTGCATCTGTGACTGATGCCGTTGCTGCTGTTGTTGATAAGGTGGAGGCTGCGGCCGAGGCTGTTGTACCTGCTGCACCTGCTGCAGTCGTGGTTGACTTATCGGGCGCTGTACCTTTAGTAGAGGCCACTGTAGTGACCACCCCTCCAGAGACAGCCCCTGTGGAGAATAAGCAGTAAGTAGATACGTCTCTACAGTAAGCAGCCGCGGCGGCACATAATCATCTTCACATACCTCTACAACCTCTTCTATACTACCATCTTCCCGAGACCGTCTCTCAAGAATATGATAGCAGCGCCAGTTATTATCTACAAGAAAGCCAGTGTGCGATCCGAAATTATAAATTGCTAGCTCTTTTCCTATCATAGTAGATTCTTCAGAAGGTCTCCAGATAAGACTCATACCTACCATATAAACTTGACGAGTCATTTAAGCGCGAGGAACGTATTCAAGAAAATGAGTAAGACCACAGCATGTATTGTTCTTACGCAAAAGGCTGAGGTAAAGCAAGGAAAGCTTCCTGCCCAAGATGGAATTATCAGCTTGGACTCGGTAAAGACTTATCTTAAGAAGAAGGAAGTGCCAGAGATTCTGGGAACGTATCGCTACAAGACATATACTCTTACTCTTCTTGGACATACAACTGGCAAAGCTGGAACGGAGAATAAGCATGAGCTCCCCCCGCCCTTTGACAACACCCTCTGTTTCGGCGACATTGTTCTGATAGCCTCCACATATCCGACAACCTATACGAAGCCGGTGCCATTCAAGACTGAGGACTATGAGGCCTTCTATACAAAGATGTTTGGCGGCTTTGAGGATATTGATTCGGAGGACGAGGAAGAGGAGGAAGATGCAGAGGAGGTCGATGAGGCTGATGAGGTTGAAGTAGAGGCCGGTGTCAAAGAGAAGATTATTGTGGAAGAAGTGGACGATGATGAGGAGGCCGAGGATGATGAGGAGGAAGAGGCGGAAGCAGAGGTAGAAGCAGAAGCAGAAGCAGAGGCAGAGGCAGAGGCAGAAGTAGGCCCCGCCGATGTTGAGGTAGAGGATTTACCTATCCGTCCTGCCAAGATCAGTAAGAAGAAGCGTGCTGCCGCCGCCCTTCAGAGCGGGACATCCCAAATTCTCCATATTCCAAAGGACGAGCACCTTCATAAGGAGTCTGTAACGAATGCCCATCTCTTCCCGAAGCGCGAGCTTGCCATCCAGCAGATTGAGCTTATTCTGCGAGATGCTGGTATAACCGACCTCGATGTAAAGGAGTTGGAGCGCTGTATCTACAACGCATCGATTACGGAGGCTCTTGGCCGCCATGTCACATGCCACTGGAACAACTCCCTCTTCAAGCATATCTATCTGACAAAGATGCGGCACATTCTCGGAAATCTTGTGCCATCAAGCTATGTTCAGAATACAAAGCTGCTTGACGATCTGCGGAGCGGGAAGTATTCAATTGAGGCCGTCTGTTCCATCAACACCTATGCGCTATGTAATGAGCGCTGGAGAGACTTCATCCATCGCCGGCAGCAGCGCGAAAAGAGGGAGCTGGAGGGCAACAAGGCCATGGCGACCGACCAGTTCCTCTGTATGCGCTGCCACAAGCGCGAGTGCACATACTATGAAATGCAGACGAGGTCGGCGGATGAGCCGATGACTATCTTCATTCAGTGTATGAATTGCGGAAAACACTGGAGACAGTAATACTTGCGAATAAGTATATGCAGGATCAAACTATTAAGACAAAACTAGTGGGTTTCGGTGAAGATAAATGGCCGGTGCTTGAAAACCTCTGGGATTTCTATAGTGAGAAGGGTGTGAAAACTGTTTTTATTAGTGTAGGCTCTTCACCCAGCGCTGTTGCTGATTTAGATATTTCAGAGACCCTGGGATGCCCTGTCCACATATGGAACTTCAATGACGCACATACGGCAAACTGGGAAGAAGTCAGACAGGTGCTAAAAGACAGGAAGAGAACTTCCGCCGCCAACGGTTTTACAGAGGGCGTGGATACGAAGTGGGTTCTTCCTAAGAACGTCCGTTCTTACACAGGAATTCCCGGCTTTTATAATTCAAAGACGGAGGCATTTTCCACTGTTTCTGTTGACAACTGTGTAAAACAGTGCGTGGCCACGATGAAGTTGGAGGGCGAACAGCGCATAGATATACTGAAGATTGCGCTGGTAGAGGGAATGGAACGGCACGTGCTTTCGGCCGTGCTTGACACTGGCTACCGCCCGGGTCTAATTATGGTGAAGTGGTCGCATATGCCAGATACCCATCTGTTTACCACACTTACAGCTGGTCACTTACAGAACTGCGGATACACCCTCCTCGAGACTAACGGTGATCACTTCACATATATGTTTATTGATAGATGTATGTATGAGATTTGCAGCTGGGAAACAAATAAGAGCGTGAATCCTCTTGTAACTGAGATTCTAGAGGCAAGTCAGAAAACAATTCTAAATAAAACATAAGAGGAGGGGTTAATGGAAAAAACTATATCACCTCTTCACGAGAAACGACTTTTATTACTTCTCGTGAAAAAGCAGCAGATAGGTAGAAGAGCCTATTCCGATATTACAAAAGTAAAACCATCAAGTAGGAAAGAGAGTCTCTATGAAAAACAAAAAGAAAAATGTAACCAGACGGTTGAAGCCATCTAATACCAGCCTACCTGGACCTGTAGTCTCTATCAAACCTGGAAAGAATTTCTACAAACATGTGAACGGCCACTGGTTACAGCATGCGTCTATTCCGCCTTTTCGCACATCCTTTGGCGTGAGTGAAGAAGTAGAGCGTCTGATTGAGCAGCAACTGGAGACTCTCCTAGCAAAATGTTACACGGTAGCCGAAAAAGGTGCGTCACCGACGACAAAGCGGGAGAAGATGATGGATGTCATTGGCCGTTTCATGCTCTCGTCTATGCGGCGAGAGAAGCAAGAAAACAGTGTGGCATTTCTGCGAAAGAGCATACGGTCCATGATCTGTATTCGCGGCTCAGAGGATGTTATGGAGCGGATTGGTAACATGAATCGGCATGGTATTTCAACATTCATGAATGTTACTATCTTCCAGCGGCGAAATCCGAGCGAATATACTCTTATGGTGGGATGCGGGTCACTTGGTCTTCCAGATGATACTTATTATAGTGGCACAGCGCCTGGGAAAACACAGACCCTTCTCGCATATGTGAAACTCTGTGAAGACCTGGGAAAGCGGCTGTTTATTGATGAACTACGCACGGCTGTTCAGACGGAGGCATTGCTCTCGGGCATTATAAAACAATACAAGGATGAGGTGTTCGAGGATATAGAAGGCAACCAGTTGGACAAGGCCTTCCCTGGAATTGCATGGGACAGCTTATTCACATCCTATGGTGTTGCCAACTGGAAATCAAAGACCGTGCGTATTTACAATACACGGCTTATAAAACAGATAGAAAAGTGTTTGAAGACGTGGACGCCAGATAGCTGGAGCAACTTATTCACACTTCACACAATTCTCTACGCGCTGCCGGTCTTGCCGCCACCCTATGATGACCTCCACTTTCAGTTTTTCGGTAAACGGCTGCGTGGCCAGGTTGAGAAGCTGCCGCAAGACCAGCTGACGCTGAATCTTGTGCGGACGCTTCTTCGTATTCCGCTCTCCTATCTGTATGTTGAAGACTATGTGGAGTTAGAAACGAAGAAGGATGCCACAGTCTTTGCCGAGACTATACAAAAACACGCGCTGACCCGTCTTGCAAAGGTGGAGTGGTTGGAGGAGGAGACCAAGAAACTCGCAATTCGCAAACTCAGAGCAATGACCTTCAGTATTTCAAATCCAGAGGAGTTTCCTACAATCAAGATTCCAGATCTTATCACCGACAATTTTCTCCTGAATATGTATCTTCTCTCAGAAATGAACACGGTCACTATGATTTCTCGCATGGGCTCCGCAGCCAACCCAAAGAATTGGGATGAAGCGCCTTACACAGTCAATGCCTATTATTTCAATGAGCGAAACCAGTTTGTTCTTCCTGCGGGCTCAATCCAGTGGCCGTTCTATAAGCGGTCCAAGGAGCGCATTGGCTGGAATTATGGAGGGCTGGGGGCTGTGATTGGCCACGAAATTACCCACGCATTTGACATGGATGGGAAGGAATACAATGATAAGGGTGAAAAGAAGAGCTGGTGGACGAAGAATGATACTGCGGATTATGAAAAACGGACGGATGCGCTTGTAAAATTGTTTGATAGTGGGAAGATTCTTGGCCACCCCGTGGATGGTGCACTCACACTCTCAGAAAACATTGCCGATTTGGGAGGACTGGCGATCGCACTGGATGCTCTTCATCAGGAGCTTGGTGAAGCATCTGAGGAAGAGAAAAAGAAGCAGGTGCGAGATTTTTTCACGGCGTATGCGGTCTCTTGGCGCGTGAAGGAACGCTCAAAAAAGGCGATTCAGAGCCTCTTCTTGGACGTGCATGCGCCGGCTGAGCTGCGAGTGAATTTCATTGTGAACCAGTTTGACGAATGGTATGAGTTATTCGGTGTTGTGACTGGCGACGATTTGTATATACCGCCCGAGGAGAGGGTACGGATATTTTAGACGGTCTAACGACGATGCTAAAACTTAAGAAAGGGCAAAGCCCTTTCTTAAACGTTACGCCTATCGTCTAATAGGTCGTTGGACATTAATTTTAAGGAAGCAATTGCTTCCTTAAAATTAAGTCACGACGTTAAGATTAAAAGCTCAGTTAACTATAGAATGATTTACACAAGTGGTGTAGTTTCTTTGATTATTCAATTTGTAATTGGAATCATCGACTATCTCGCAATAAATATAGAAATAAATTCAAAAGATGAAATGTTGAAGGATTTATTAAAAGTTGAACTTTTTGTTCAAGTAATTGAGTTTATATTTTATATTTGGTTAATTTACTACTTTAACAAAGTATCACAAAATATCACTCCAATTCGTTATTTAGACTGGGCAGTTACTACACCCTTAATGTTAATTACGCTGTCTGCCTTTTTAAGTCATGATGGAAGTAAATCAAGTAGATTAATTGACTTTTTATCTAATAATATAGGTCCAATGATAAAAATAGTCTTCTTAAATGCGGCAATGTTACTCTTTGGTTTCATAGGTGAAATTGGTTATTTGTCCCCCTATCTCTCTACAGCATTAGGTTTTATTCCATTCATTTTGAATTTCAAGTATATTAAAGATAAATTCTTACCATCGTCTGAAGACAAGTTTAAGAATGTTGTATTTTATTGGTTTTTATTTTTCTGGAGTCTATACGGGGTATTTGCGCTTACGAACTATACAACTAAAAATACCGGATATAACATATTAGACATATTTGCTAAAAATGTATTTGGACTCTTTTTGGCATATATTATATGGTCAAAATCAAAGACAGAAGGAACATATGGTAGTAATGATGTTATTATTAGAGAACCATCAGATCTGAGAGGCGCCAATACTCAAAGCTTCCATCAGGCATGGGCCGCTTCAGGATGAACGGAAGACGACGCTGCTCCAGCTCCAGATGCGCAATCTCAATCGCCTTCGTCACATACTCAGGAACATCCACATAAGGGCGCGCCCCCTGTGAAAGCTGATTTGCGCGAAATCCAAGAATCTTGGTCTTCTCGAAAATCGTCAGGAACGGCTGGGAGCGATGGTAAGGGTCCACGACCGTGTCCGAGTCGCCGAGCGCAACGCGAAGAGGAATCTTGGCCGCCACAGTGTCAGCATAGTCAAGAATGGATTCGGGGTGGAACTTGTAGAGGACCTCAAGCGGCTCAGGGATGACGGCGCGGTCATCCTTCTCTATACCCTCTTCCTCAATGGCTGCAAAATCCTCTGCCACATCAATATCACCCTCTTCATAGACATCGTCAGTAGCTGCTGCGTCTGCCATAGTCTTTCTACTAAAGGTCCGAAGAGAAATGTTTTCCAATTTTAGGGCGGAGGAGGGGCAGGGTGCAAATTTGACTTAAGAAGATGGCGCGTAGGAAGTATAAGAATGAGTGTACCCCCCGTTGTTTCCTACGAGTCTTTTGATGAGATGGCTCTGCCTGAGCCTCTCCTCCGCGGTATTTATGCGCATGGTTTTGAGAAGCCCTCTCCCATTCAACAGAAGGCCATTGTTCCTATTAAGAATGGGAATGACGTTCTGGCGCAGGCCCAGTCGGGCACTGGTAAGACAGGTGCTTTTAGTATCGGGGCGATGTGCCACGTAGATCCGGCGATTAAGAAGCCGCAGATTCTCGTGCTTGTGCCCACCCGCGAGCTCGCTCAGCAGATTGAGTATGTGGCCACCCACATTGGTTCCAAGCTTCCACTCTCTGTCTACTCTGCCACAGGCGGCACGCCTATTAGCGCGGACCTCCGTGCACTGGAGCGGGGTGCGCAGTATATTGTTGGAACTCCTGGCCGCGTCTATGACCTCATGCACCGCGGCGCCATTCAGCGCCAGCACATCAAGTATCTCATCATGGATGAGGCAGACCAGATGCTGGAGGACCGGTTCCGTGAGCAGGTGATGTGCATCCTGGGTCTTGGCTTTCCGAAGGAGACACGTGTTGCGCTCTTCAGTGCGACGATGCCTCCTGAGGTCGTGGAGTTTGCGGAGAAGCTTCTCACCAACCCTGTAAAGATTCTCATCCCGCCTGAGGAGGTTACGCTGGAGGGTATCAAGCAGTATTATGTTGAGCTGCCGCGCGAGGATTGGAAGTATGAGGTTCTCTGCGACCTCTACCAGCAGCTCAATATCAATCAGGCGATTATCTACTGCAACAAGCGCCAGAAGGTGGAGTGGCTGGCCGAAAAAATGTCTGGGCAGGGTTTCCCGCTCTCGTTCATTCACGGAGAGATGGAGGTTGAGGAGCGCCGCCGCCGCATGACGGAGTTCCGCAAGGGCGGCATCCGCGTTCTCATCAGCACGGATCTACTTGCCCGCGGCATTGATGTGCAGCAGGTAAGTCTTGTAATCAACTATGAGCTGCCGGTTCAGCGCGAGAACTATATCCATCGCATTGGCCGCTCTGGCCGCTTTGGCCGCAAGGGCGTGTCTATCAATCTGCTTCTGGCCGACGAGATGAAGCTGATGAAGGATATCGAGAGCTACTATTCCACACAGGTTACCACTCTACCTGAGGACCTAGCTGGAATCACCCTCACGTGATGCTTCTGCATTAGCAGTAGCAGTAGCAGTAGCAGTAGCAGTAGCAGTAGCAATAAGACGAATATCGTGGCGGCACACAGGACAGTGCACATTTTCTTGAAACCATACATCAATACATGACTTGTGAAATGCGTGATGACAAGCGTTCAGTGAACGCCTCTCAACACCCACCTCATATCCATCCTGGCAGATTGCGCACACCGCATTCGTGTCGGCATCACCAGTAGTAGATAGAGTTGTATTGGCACGAATTGTCTCTACGCTAGGCCGAATAATGACCGCATTCATGAAGCCAGGATTCAGCGTCGGTGAATTGAGCATTGTGGTGAAGAGATTTAAGATATTATCAGCTGCTGTATTCACAGGGACATTTTCTTCATAGACATATCGGGCAGGCCTATAGAGAGGAACAGCAACTCGCGGCTGATTTCTAATATAGGCCGCCCGCCCCAGAGAGAAGAGGTCAAAGCGACGCCGTGTCTGCAGCTGAACATAAGCAAGAACCTCAGGCACCGTTTGGAAGGATGTCGGCTCATAGAGAAGCGCTGGAAAGTAGTTGTGAATATCATCTAGAACCCCTACGCCATAGAGTGACTCATAGGCTGCAAACGAGGGGGCGGCCATCTTTTCTTACTATCACTCCTAAAATTGAGGGTTCAAGTTTTCCCCCACCCCCTATCCAAATGTCACTATCGCCCCCCACACCAAAGAAGGGTGTCGTAGGTCTCAGGAATCTCGGTCTTACATGTTATGCAAATGCGACACTCCAGGCCCTGCGCCACATTGAGCGAATTCCGTGGATCTTCACAGACGGCCGCTACGATACACTCACACGGAAGGACGCCACCGGGAAACGCAAGCTTCAACAGGCAGTCTCCAAATCATTCGCGGACGTTCTCCAGCAACAAGAGGCCGGCTCAGCACCCGGCGTTTTGCGCCCCGCCGGCTTCTGGGCTGCTATGCGAGACTGTGTGCGAGGCTCCGTCTATCAGCATTTCGCAACGACGGCGCCACACGATGCACACGAGTTCTTGATGTTCATGTTGGAGACACTCCACGACAGTGTGTCTATTGAGGTAGATATGCAGATTATGAAGAGTCCGCCTGTGACTGATTCAGAGAAGAGGGTTGTAGAGGCACTGGAGGTCTGGAAGAAGGAGTTCTCGAAAGCATACAGCCCTCTGGTAGACCTCCTCTATGGTCTTCTTCACATGCGCACCCGCTGCCTCACATGCGGCCATGTGAGCCATCGCTGGGAGACCTTCAATACCTTGAAGGCGGCCGTTCCCACGCGCAACGCTGAGAACGATGCGAATCCTGTTGATCTCACGGCGATGCTGAAGGAGGAGCTGAAGGGAGAGGATATCGAAGGGTATTCCTGCGACAAGTGCTCTCCTGTGCGGACAACTGCGCACCGCGACACTGCGATTTGGCGGCTTCCACAGACACTCATTGTCTGTCTGAAGCGATTCACCTATGACGGCCGCAAGATTCACACGAAGGTAAAGGTGCCGGCGGTCGAGCCATTTAACACACGGGCACTCTTCTCGGAGGAATCTCCCGAGAAGGATGCTGTGACTAACTATACACTGCGCTCTATTGTGGACCACCATGGCGGGTCGGGCGGTGGCCACTACACGGCTCAGTGCAAGGACAAGATTACGAATACGTGGTATATCTATGATGATGATACACCGACCGCGATTCCAGTGCCGATTATTGGAGAGACGACATATGTGTTGTTTTATGAGCGGGATCAACATGTCAAGTAAGACGCAACCTGCATTAACGACGATGCTAAAACTTAAGAAAGGGCTTTGCCCTTTCTTAAACGTTACGCCTATCGTCTAATAGGTCGTTGGACATTAATTTTAAGGAAGCAATTGCTTCCTTAAAATTAAGTCACGACGTTAATGTTTACGTGTTTTATTCTTCTTATTCTTATTCTTATTACACTGCGTCCATCGTTTTTTTACAAAACATTCTGTTATATCGTTCTTGGAAGGTTTCCATTTTTTTAGATACTTTCTGTATAATGGACTTTCACCCGGTTTACTCTTAAGATTAACAGCAACTATATAATATCCCTTGCTGTCCTTGAATACTGATGAACCATCTTTCCAAGATCCATACATCTTATCTCCTTCTTTTAGTTCCATTTTCTTCTATTATAGGAAGTTAAAGTAAATTCTCAAACGCCTCCACCTTACCCGTATCAAGGAACTTCGTCTCAACACGACCCGCCCATCCATTTTCCTTGACTACCCGGAAATGAACGTGCGGCTTGAGTTCACCCTTCAGAGGAACGGTGTAAGAACGGGGCGGGCCGCGCACCTTCAGCTTTGCATCACCCTGTGCATCCGCGATGGCAACGCCCGCATTCTCATATGCACCATAAGCCTCCTTGTAGTCGCCCAGCGGGTCACCACGAGCCGGCTCAGACGCCCAGTAGACAACCTTCGCATTCGGGGCTGTGCGGACAGTCACCTCCTGGCTCGCGCCCTGGGGCTGCTTTGCAGCGAGCGCACCCACCGGGAAAATCGTAGGCCCAAGGAACGGTAGGTAGGTATCGCGGCGGAAGAAGAGGAACACGGCGGAGAGACCGACCAATACATATACAGTGCGGGATGCAAGCCCCTTCCCTAAGAGTGTAACAACCAAGTCGCGATCTGCGACACCGACGGCCAGCCAGTTCAGGCCGCCGACCAAAACGAGCGCGGTTGCCAACATGATGGCCCATTTCCACGCGACAATATTATCAGCGCACATTTCTATGTATAGACCAGAAATGAAATCGCCAGCCTGTACTCAATGCCGCTGGGGAACTGGGACCACAAAAGACCGCGAGGTAGATACGGACGCAGCTAAGGAGGCAAGAGCCCGTCTAGCGGCTATGATGGCGGAGAGAGGAAAACAGGATGAGATGTGGTTAGAGCCTAAGCTCGGAGCTAAACCGAGCGATGCGGGCGGCGCGCAGCTGGTCCTGCGTGAGCGGCAGCGGCCTGAGCACAAGGCGTCCACCACCTTCTACCCCACCAGTGACAGTAGTGGCAGCAAGTGAAACACCCTCCGACCCACACATCTTCAGCCAGCCCTCCTTCGGTATTCCGCGGAAGGTTCCGAGACAGAGCGACATATCCTTCTCCGTCTTCTTCCCTTCGTGGCGAGTATAATCGCAATTTGTCATCACAATGTATTTATCCCATGGCCCAGTGCGCAGGCACAGCGCATAGAAGGTTGAAAGCGCCGTCCACGAGACCGAATTCTTTCGCTCCGTGTGCTTCTTATATTTACACTGAACCGCCATATAACGGCCCTCGTGTTCCACTACGATATCAATCCCCATGTCTCGCCGCTTCAGAGAGAGTTTCGTAAGAATGTCCTCTGGGACATCATCGAGACGCCATACGGTTTCGTATCCACGAGCATACTGTAAATACAAGACACAGAATTCTTCAAAAATGTCGCCGCGAGTCTTCTTATTATCTCGCGCCCTCATCTCCGCCAAACTGTGCGCCCCGCTTTCATACCAGTTGGCACACTCCTTTACAAATTCATCAAATAAATTTGGTGGACTCCGTAAAAAAATTGTCTTGAGAAGTTTTCTAAGCTCATCTGGTGTCATTTACTTAACGTCGCGACTTAAGTTTAAGTGTAAAGGTGGCTGATGCTGTCATTCACCACCTTCTTCTTCAGAAACATCTCCACGTGATCCTTCTTCACCACAAACGGCAGCTGGAAGTTGGGGATGTGGAACGGCAGATCCTTCGTGTTGAAGATGCGCAGCATGTTCACCTTCTGTGTGATCTGCTCGATGCTGCGCTTCAGCTCGCGGACGCCCGACTCCTCCTTCGCATAGTTCTCAATCACGTGCTGGATCACCTCCTTGGAGATGCTCACCTTCTCATTCAGATTCACCTCCTTCAGAGCCTGCGGCACAATGAAGTTCTCCGCAATCGCCAGCTTCTCCTTGGAACTGTAGCCCTGGAGATTCACAACCATCATGCGGTCCAAGAGGACGCGGTCAATCTTTTCCAGGTTGTTGCCGCTGAAGGCGAACATCACCTTGCTGAGATCCAGCGGAACACCCGAGAGATACTTGTCCTCAAAGTCGCCGTTCTGGACCGAGTCCGTCAGGTGAATGAGCAGATTCTGGACCTCCTCGCCCTTCGGTGTGGCGGAGATCTTATCCACCTCGTCAAACATGAGAACCATGGACATACTCTTCGCGCCAATGAGCGAATTCACAATCTTGCCGCAGTGGCTGCTCTCATAGACGAGCTGGTGGCCCGTGTAGGTGCTCGCATCACTGTCGCCACCAAGCGAGATGAACTGGAAGGGCCAGCTGAGCGCCTTCGCAATGCCATTCTTGATGAGACTCGTCTTGCCAATACCAGGCGGCCCCGCCAGAAGAAGACTGAGACCGCGCGCAGTCGGATTCGCAATCTTCGTGGCGATGAACTGGAGAATCTGCATCTTCGCCTCATCCTGGCCATAGATAGCCTCGTTCAGACAGCGGCTGGCACGATTCATAAACTCACCACACAGCTCCTGACCGTCCGAGATCTTTGCTGGAATCTCCTTGTAGATGCCGAGAGGAAGACTCGTCAGCTTCTCCAGCCACGCGCGCAGCTTGAAATACTCTCCAGAGCTCGGGTCCAGACCCTGAAGAGAGTTATACTTTCCGAGCACCATTGTCTGCGTATCCTCGGGCAGCTTCATCGTAAGAATGCGGAACATCAGATTGTTCGAGGCGTCGTTTGCCGGCTTCCGCTCAAGAGCAGTGATGAGAGACGTCTGCTTATCCTGTGTGAGACTCTTGAACTGCTCAATCTGGTCGTCAATCGTATTGTCCTCAACAGGCGTCGTGACGAGCTTGAAGAACTTCTTGACGATGTCGCTCTCCTTCTTGATGTTGTGACGCTTCGGCTTCATACGGTCAACGAACATGTCGCCACCGAATCCGCCGATATTGATACTGATGCCAGAGGGGCCCTCGTGCTCATCATACTCCTCGTCATCCTCGTCCTCATCATCACCCTCCTCGCCGTCCTCATACTCGTTCTCATCCTCAGACTCCTCCTCATCCTCAGACTCCTCCTCATCCTCAGTCTCCTCCTCCGTCTCGGACTCAACTGGTGCCGCCTTCTTCTTGGGAACGAACCCTTTCTTCTTCTGTCGCTTAATGGCCTCACGACGCTCACGCGACTTGCGGGAGTCCTCTTCCTCCTTCTTCAAGTTCTTCTGGATGCGACTGCGGGCCTTCAGAGCAGCCTTGCGGGCCTCGCGACGGATCTCCGTGCGCTGCTCGGGGGTAAGACCGCTGTCATCTGACTCTGGTTCGGAGGAGTCATCCTCGGACTCGGACATAACGATGAGGCCGCGGATGTTGCCGTGACTGTCTACACTGTCATCATCATCGTGGTGGGCACCGGCCTTCTTGCGGTTGTTCTTGCGAACAGGTTGCTTGCGACCGGGGGCCTTATCCCCACCGTCGCCAGTCTCCTTCTGGGAACTCTTCGTCTTGGGCATCCTATTAGAATGCTGGGTCTTCATCTTATATCAAACGCAGTTGTATGCGAAGATGCCGGGTCGGCGCCGAGTCAATTTTTGACCGTGTCTTTAACGACGGTTGTTGCGGCGCGTCGAGCGGCGGGAAGAGCGCCGGCGGCTCATGAGATTGCGGAGAGTCGCATTGGAGTGATTCGCGATAGACGTGCCGACGCTGTTAACCGCGCGAATGCTGCGCTGAACAATATTACGCGCAGTGTTCGTGGCGACACCGACCGTGGCACCCGTAAGCTTTAAAAAGTGGCTTATTGGGCTGTAAACACGTCTGACAACACGCATACCCTTGCCATTGCGGCGTGTGGAAGATCTGGCCATTTCTATTAAGTGGTGAAGTTTATTATCATGCCAATCCTAAAAAGTTGCGCCCAATCTTACTAGTTATAAACATAGCAAATCCGGAGGCAATCTGTGCATAAAATACTGGAGTTCTTTTTGTGCAACATAGTAAATAAAAGGATAACCCAACAAAAAGTAAGAAACTAACCCAGAATAACGTTGTAAAAATATCCATTATCTGGTATATCGATTGAAATTTAATTAAGTCACGACGTTACGGAGGATATCATGAATTTCCATCAATATGAAGCCGCACTTCGGTGAACAACTCACAAACAGTTCCTTGCTCGTCTTGAACTCATCATAGAATATCATAAAGATAGGCAGAATCATCTCACGAGATCTTTTAGAGAAGGACGTTGTCCGCCCCTTGAAGATACGAGTCATACGCATCAGACAGTCCGTATACTCCTCAACAAGAACCTTCTTATCGGAGAGCTTAGCAGAATCGCCGATAAGCGTGATGAGCTTCTTGAAGGTTGCACCCAGAATCGGGAGCGGCAGAATCTCCTGCTTCGCCAGCTCGGAGAGGAACTGACTGTATCCAAGACGATACTTCTTCTCAGTATTCTTCTGGACAAAGGTGTTGTAGTCGGCCACCTTGTCCTCCGTGATCTCGTCGAAGATTTCCAGATAATTGTCGCTGAGTAGATTCATCTCCTCCAGGATAACCGTATACTTGCTTGAAATCTCGGCCAAGAGACGGGCATAGAGCGGGCAGAAGATCTCCTCGGACGCCGCCTTTCTAAAGACAAGGCGCATGAAGTCGCGGACAAACTCCTGCAGGTCCGCCTCGCCGGAGCCGAGAATCTGGTAAAGAAACTCTCTTACCTCGGGATATGTTGTCTGACTGAACTTGTTGAGCTTTGAAAGAATGATGTTATTGAGAATCTTCTCTTCGACGGGCTGGTTACTGTTGCGAAAGCGGCTGTGATACCGACCGAGAGGGGGGGCAGTCGTAACGGGCCGCGGCTGCTCTAGAACATTCGCATGCGGCTGATGTTCCTGCATATGTCCATGTCCAGGCTTCCGCCATTTCTGCTGTTGCTGTGCTTGATACGCGCCAGACCCCCGTCTCCAATCCGTTACCCGGGCCGAATCGCCCGTCTCCGCCAACCCCTGAAGACTTGCAATCTTTATACAAATGTCTTCGGAGGGTCTATCAACACTGGCTTGAAGAGAAAGAAGACTATTTAAGAAGGTCTGTGTATCAAGAACAGACATTACTAAAGTTGACATACTATCTAGATATACATAACTCAATTTTAGATGCCCTCTACCATATGAACTGAAAATTAAGGAAGCTCCTTGAGCTTCCTTAACTTTAAGATTCATCGGTTAATCTGTCGTAGGACATTAATTTTAAGGAAGCTATAGCTTCCTTAAAATTAAGTCACGACGGTAGCGTGGATGCGCATTTCTGCACAATTTCCTTTTGGCCTCTCCGTTAGAATGTTAAACGATGTATTATCGCTTCAGATGCATGCGAGTAAGATGGTTCTTACACGCATCTTCAAACGGGCGACCGCACGCAATGCAATTGAGCGCGCCACTCTCAATAGAACAATTCTCAGAAAGCTTCGCGGCGAATCCTTTGCCGGCTGGGACGATATTGTGAGACTGGAGACACTCTGCAACGATTATTTCAACTCGGTAGATGCGACGGATGCCACGGAAAAGCTCCACACAGATGCGATTGGACAGCTCTCCTTCCAGGATTCCTATTTTAAGTCGCTGAACGATGTTCCATTCGCCCTCTTCGCGATGTGCCTCTTCAAGGTGTATGCGGTTCCCGCAATGGCGATTGTAATGCCCCTCTTAGCATTTATCCTTCCGTATATCATTATACGTTATATGTATCATATTCCTATGTCATTTGACCGCTATTATGAAATGATTAAAGGAATGTGGCTCGGAAAGGACCAATCGTGGATACAAGTCTTCTTCTTCATTTTCAGTCTTGTCCAGGGAATTATTCAGCCCATCCAGAATGCGATTCATTACAATACAACAGACAAGGTAATCTGCGAAATAGGAGATGCTATTCTCCAAGTAAGAGCGCACGCATCTTCTCTGCGCGACCTCTTAGCCGCAAAGGCCGTCCCCTACCACATAAGCAGCGTCCTCCAAGAGTTGCCAGACGATCCCCGCCGATGTTTCATGACTGTCTATGAAGATCCAGTTATTCTGAAAGGGCTCTTTGAGAGCCTGGGCGAACTGGAGATTCTCTGGAAGCTGGCGAACAATTCGCTCTTCACCGAAGTTGCCTTTGTGGGCCCCTCAGCAGATTCCAGACCCTATTTACACATAGAGGGGCTCCAGGATCTCTCTATCCCAGAGGATATTCGCGTCCTATCAAATATACACTTAGACTCTACATCGCACCACTGTATTGTGACTGGGCCGAATGGGGGTGGCAAATCCTCGGCACTGAGGGCCATTCACC
>Ga0049083_10000073_pt1 | contig 26058 bp, 21 predicted proteins | sample GreLakmeMI27MSRF_FD_66719 | JGI IMG/M metagenome (GOLD analysis project Ga0049083, IMG submission 66719) | Freshwater lentic microbial communities from great Laurentian Lakes, MI, USA - Great Lakes metaG MI27MSRF | ecosystem: Environmental > Aquatic > Freshwater > Lake | place: Great Lakes...
AACGGTGCCATGGAACCAGGGCCACCATGCCGGGGTGGCCAACCCGAAGGCTAACCAACCCCGACAGGAGCGGTGGCACTGGCGGACAGGCGATGGTGCGCGGCAGCGCAGGAGTGCAGTGCAGGGCATCGAAGAGGAGGAGGACTGGAGGAGGGCACAGCGGATGAGCGGAACGACGAAGCAGGCCAAGGTAAGGCCGAGGCGCTCGCTGTTGTTGGTCGCACACGCATCACGCGCCGCCAGGATCCTGGGCGCCCTCCAGCAGCATCACGCCGCCGGACATGCGCTCTGGAAAGCCCTTGAATTCGAACAGCTCCAGCTGTCGCCCGCTGGCAGCCGTGTCAGCCCCCTCGACGGCCGCCGCACGCTGGTTTGCGGCCAGCATGTCGCGCATCCAGGCGTCCCGCGCGTTGAAGTTGGCTGCAACCGCGGAGGTGGCCAGCATGCCCAGCTCCAGGACGCGCGCGGCGACGGAGAGGAAGGTCTCCAAGGGGGCGAACTTGAACTGGTTCAGCAGAGCTTGCAGGCGCGCAATCACCTCCAGGCCCTGCAGCGACCCGTCGCCAAACTCGCGCAGCCAGGCCGCCTCAGCCGGGGAAACCCCAGGCAGGCGGCCCTTCTCGGAGCAGGCAGCCACGGATGTCTGCGACAAGCTGGCGATGAGTGCCAGGGCGGAGTCAAGCGACCATTCTGCGCCGGGTTTGGCCAGCGCCACCCAGGCCAGCTCCCGGCGCTCATCCGCAGTAGTCGTTGGGCTGGCCAGGCGGCGCGACCATGCCAACACTGCACTGTGCTGCTGTCCCCACTCCACCAGCAGATTGCGCAGCCACCGCGTGACTTTGGACAGCGCGTCAACCACCACGGGCGTGATGTGCTCCGCGCCCAGGCGCTGGGCAGCCTCCCTGGCGGAGGCGCCCTCGAACTTCCAGGCGCACTCGAGCGCCTTGTCCCGCAGCTGGGACAAGATGTGGTCAGCTGCCGCGTCGGATGCCAGGCTGGCACCCGCAAAGGCGCTGTAGTCCCACTGGCCTTGCGGCACCAGCGCGCTGCTGGTTGCCAGGGGCTCTCCTCCCCCGCCCACTCCTCCCAGGCCTCTCCTTCCGAGCCCCCCGCCCTGAGGCGCGGCGGGCGCAGGCGCGGCCAGCAGGGGCTGTGGCGGGCGAGCCTGCGTGCGGGGCACGTCCCCCCGCCGCCCCTCTTTGAGTCGCCACAGGTCGCACGCGTAGTTCCATGCGGCGCACAGACGCAGCAGATGCACCTTGCGGAGCGAGGCGCAGGACTTTGCGCGTAGCGCGATGGCCAGGTCGCGCGACATTGCGTCGCTCCCCAGCTGCGCGGCAAGCGACTCGCGCGCTTCGCCGCTGTTCCACTCAGGAACCTTGTTGAGCAGCGCCCTGAGCTTCTTCTCGCCGTTCTTGCGGCCCGGGTCTCCAACCAGCATCCACGTTTCAGCCTCGCCGGCACCCGGAGCTGCCGTGCACAGTGCGCATGGCACGCTGTGCGAGCCGTCCAGGCAACGCGAGACCAACGCGCGCGCGCGCTTCGCCTCGATGCTCTCGGGCGCAGCCTCCAGAGGGCGCGCGCGGCGGCGGCGCTGAGGCTCTTCAGGCGGCGCCATCGCAGCTCCTCCGTCGCCTAATGGTTGCCAGCTGCACTCCGGCGACCCGCCCCCGTCCACGCCGCCCACCACGCGCAGCATCTCGCCGAACAGCGGGTCGTCGCTGGCGATGCTGAGGCTGGGCAGAAGGGGGGAGCCCAGGGCGCTTGCGCAAGGATGGCGCAAAGACATGGTGCGGGCGAGACGTAGGACGTTTTTATGGAGGACGCGGCGCGACAGCGATAGCGGCCGGTGCGTGACAGAATGTCGAACAGTGTCAGTCGAACACGCTCATTCAGTCATTCTAGCCCCACCGCCGCCTATCCCCAATACGAACGAGTGCTCAGACATGTCGAAAACGCAAAAGCGAAAGGCGAAGCGCGCTGCCACCGCCGCCGCCGGCGCGCTGGCGGCTGGCGTGCAAAAGCCGAGTGCGCAGAGTGGCGCGCTACGAGCCGCCACTGAGCGCGTGACGCTGCTCTTCAAAGCCGGAAAGGCTGAGGAGGCTCTCGCTGCGCTCACGGCCATGCGCGCCGCTCATCTCACGCCTTCAACCACGCTCGTCAACAAAGTGCTAACAGCCTGCGGACGCAAAGGCCAGTGGCGAACTGTGCTGGACCTGCTCACCCAGATGCGGCCCCAGAGCACCGCCAGCGCCGGCGCAGCCGCCGGGGTGCGAGCAAACGCCGTTTCTTACAGCGCCACGCTCAACTTCTGCGGCCTCGCCGGCGAGGTGAACACCGCGCTGGAGGTGATGCAGTGGATGCGGGACGACGGCGTTGCGCCGGACAGCGTCGCGTTCAACGCCGCAATCTCAGCGTGTCGCGCCGACGCAGCCGCAAGGCTGGGAGATGCAGAAGCTCTGATGACGGAGGCGAAAGCCAAGGGACTAGCAGACGTGACGACGCACAACGCGCTGCTGGGCGTGTACCAGGCTGCGGGCGCGTGGCAGCAAGCGCAGGCGCTGCTGCACGAGATGCTGTCTGTGGGCAGCAAGCACGAGGCGAATGGCGTTTCCTTCACAGCCGCAATCGCAGCCTGCGCCTGCGCAGCACAGCCAGACGCTGCGCTGGCGCTGCTATCTCTGGCGCCCACTCGCAGCGTGCAGGCGTGCAACGCGGCATTGACAGCGTGCGAGCGTGCTGGCCGGTGGCAAGCCGGCCTCGATTTGCTGGAATCCATGGAGGCGCTTGGCCCGCCGCCGGACGAGGTGACTGTGCGCAGCGCCGTGTTCGCATGTTGCGCAGCGCAGCCCGGGCCGGCGCGTCTAGAGGAGGCGCTGGCACTCTTTCGCCGCGTCGAGGCTGGCGCATTTCCCGGCGTGCGCAAAGGCGCCGTGACCACCAACCTGCTGGTGCGCGCCTGCGACATGGCGGGCGCGGCGGGCGACGCTCTGCAGCTGTTGGCTGGCATCCTGGGCGGCGGCAGCACAGGCAAGGCGCAAGCGGTGCAGGCGGCAGCCTCTGGCGGCGCGACGGTGGTCCGTCACGCGGACTGGGCGTGCCCAAAGACCACAGACGGCCCCGCCGCCGCTGGCGAGGAGGAGGCGCAGGAGGCCCTCCCAGACAGCTCTTCTCTGCTTCCCAGCAGCTTCCGAGTGGTGCACCACGAGCCTGGCTGGCAGCGCCGCCCGCGCAACGCGCACGACCTGAACATCTTCGCCGCGGAGGCTGGCACCGTCGCCTTCGCCGACGACGCCCAAGTGGCTGTGCACGTCGCTCGCGCAGACGTGCCGGGCGTGCCTGGCGCATTCGTGCTCTCGGGCGTGCTCACGCCGCGCGAGTGCGCCCAAATGGTGGCTTGCTCGGAGGCGATGGGCTACACCAAGGACGAGCCAACGCTGCGGCCCACGGGCGCCACCGCATCTGCCGCGTCCGACGCGGGCGCCAGCGCGCAGGTGGGCATCGACAACTGCTGCTGGCTGGTTGACGAGAGCATCCTGGATCGCGTGTGGGCCCGAGCGGCTGCGCACCTGCCTCCGGTGTGCCAGGGCGCGCGGCTGGCTGGGTTGAACGCTCGGTGGCGGCTCTTTCGCTACGCGCCTGGGGCGCTCTACCGGCCCCACGTGGACGGCGCGTGGCCGGGCAGCGGGGTTGGGAGGGACGGGCGCTACGTGTTCGACGCCTTCAAAGACCGCTGGTCCAAGCTCACCTTCCTGCTGTACCTGAGCGGCGACGGCGGCGACGGCGGCGCGCAGGGCGGCCACACGGTGTTCTACACGCCCAGCGGCGAGCGGCCGGGGGCGCTGGACGCGCGGGGGGTGGTGCCCCGCCGAGGCTGCGTGCTGTGCTTCCCCCACGGGAACGCCCCCGGCAGCCTGGTGCACGAGGGCGCCGCCGTGGCGCACGGACGCAAGTACGTGGCGCGCACGGAAGTGCTCTACCACGGCGCGGCGGCGGACGCGTGAGGCGCGCGCGAGCAGACGATGCACGTGTATGGCGTATGTTTTGGTGGCAAAGCAAGCGCTTGTCGAGTGCAGGTGCCCAGCCGGCGCGTCAGGGGCGCGCGTGGGCTCATTCAGCCTCGCGCTCTATTCCGCCGCTGTGCACAAGCCCACGAAACACCTCATAGTCGCGGATGGGCTCGTAGTGGGTGGACTACGAGCCATGCGGACGACTACGAGGTGGTCCAGGTGCTTGCACACAGCAGCGGAATCGAGCGCGAGCACCCAGCGCTGTCTGTTTGCGTCTCTCTTGCTGCTCACACGAAGGGGTTGCTGGATGGCGGCGACGTGGACTGCGGCTGCTGCGGCTGCTGGGCGCGCATGGAGGCTGGCCCCGCGGTTGCCCATCGCCCCGAGGCTGGCGGCGGCTGCGCGGGCGGCGAAGAGGTGGCCAGCACCGGGGGCAGGGATGCGAAGACGTCGCCTGCGGGCACTGCGACGGGCGACGAGACGACCGGGCTGGTGGGCGGCGAGAGTCCCAGCGAGCGGTCTAACTCGTCCGCCAGCGCTGCGGCGGGGGGCAGGGTGACGGGCTGGGCCGACTGTGGCGGGGCGTATCCGGCGTCGAAGGAGGGGTTGGCGTAGGCGTTGAAGCCTGTGGGCACGCCCGAAACCGAGGCTGCCGAGGCGAGGCTGGCCGACGGTGGCGGCGGCAGGTCCAGCTCCGCCAGCAGGTCCAAGGCTGACGCGGGCGCGGGCGTGGGCGTGGAAGGCGGCGCAGCGACACTGAGCGGCTCACCGGTTGCCTGGGGCGCACGCTGGCGCGTGGACGGCGGCGGCGCCAAGCGCAGCCCAGCCTGCTCCAGCAGCGCTGCGCCGCGAGAGCGCGCGCGCTCGCGCATCTGCAGGCGCGCTTCCTCCGGTGGCGCGCCCGCGGCGGCGCCACCCCACACGCTGCCCGGGCTCGCAGCCGCCAGGCGGGCCGGCTTTGGCGGGAGCGCCGGGGGCGGCGAGCTGGACAGCGCCGCCGTGGAGTATGGCTGCGCCACCGCGGCGGACGCGCCCTGTTTGGCGGCCGCCAACAGGTAGTCGTACACTTCCAGCACGCGCTGCATCTCGTCGTTCACAGCCAGCGCCTGCGCCAGAGTGCCCTCCTCGCTCGCCGTCAAGCACACCTCCTGCAGCTGCGGTGCCAGGCTGGAGCGGCAGGTGCTCACCAGCTGCGCAATGGTGTCATCCACCAGCAGTTCTGCGGGTTGCTGGGGGTCGATGCAGCGCAGCATCTCGTTCAGCACCTCCACCGTCGCGCCCGCCGTCTCCATGGACGTCCGCGCAGCCTGTGCGCTGGGCGGGGAGGGCGGCATGCGCGATGGGCCGGGCGGGGAGGCTGCTCCGAAGGAGCCAAAGCCATACTCCCGAGCCTGCGGAGACGATGTGGCCTCGCCCACAGCAGCGCTGCCCTCCTCGCCCCAGTAGGCGGGCCGCGCCTGCGCCTGCTGCGCCTGGCTGGGCGCGTAGACGGGCGGCGGGGCGGTGTAACCGTCTGGCACGGCCATGTATTCGCGCGGCTGGTGGCCAAGCAGCCGCTTCTCAGCCTTGCGCGCGTTCATGAAGTCATACCCTCCGCTCATCGCCTCGCGCACGTGCTCCCGCGTGGCGGACTCGACGCGCTCTATGCGTGCCGATTCCTGCGCCAGCTCAGCCTCCGACTGGCGGATCGCCTCCGCGATGGCTGCCGCGTCAGCCTCCGTCATCTCGCCGGGCACGCTCACGGGAGGGGTGTGGATGGGGGTCATGCGGTGCACGTCGCGCGGTGGGAAGTCGACGCCCTTGGACTGCAAGTCTGCATAGGTGTCCCGGTACGGCGCTAACCGAATGGCGTCTGACCACTCCTGGATGAGGGACGCGGCTTTCTCGCGAACCTCCGGGTCGCTCTGGGAGGGGAGTGAGCCAGGGGGGTGGTGAAAGGGGGGGGGGCCTCAGCCAAACGTGCCTTGCGGCTGGAGGCGAGCTTGGCCATCGCCTGCAGCGCCTCCTTTTGCGCCACGATCTCATGGAAGCGGCGTCCGCAGTTCTTGACGGCCGCCTCGAGCGCCTGGGAGGGCGTGAGGAGGCGCAAACAACTGACAGCGAGGGGGCGCACAGTGAGCGCCAGCAGCTGCGTCTTGGCCGTCCCGTTGGTCAGCCGCTTGCGTAGTGCCTTGGCCGCGTCTTTGCCGTGTCTGCGGACGCGTGGAGGGGTGAGCGCCGCGCAGACGGGAGTGTCCGACTGAAGGCCGGACAAGTGCGAGCTTGCCGCGCCGCGCACGTGTGCACGTCCGCGTTGATTTTGTCGCACAGCTCCATGTTGGTGCCCCAGTCCGGGGCGGGCAGCGAGTCCATGGTGGCCTGCGGCGAGGCGGGAGGAGCCGCGGAGCCCAAGGGTTAGTGAGGAACACGACCGTCGCGTCGGGCCCTCAAAGTCAGCGTGCAAGGTGCAGCGTGCAAGCGGGGAGGCAGCCGGCTGGCGCAGCGCGCGTGACGAGGCAGCGACGGTTGGCGGGTGCGGGCAGCACTGGGCACGGAACGAGGTTGACAGCGCCGATGTCGCGCGCTGCTGGAGGCGTGCCTTCTCCACCATCTCCGCCGCAATTCCGTCGTCCTTGTCGCCACCGAACACGGGCCCGTCCAGGAACCTCTCTATCAGCCCCGCCATAGCGAGCGAGCGAGGCGACGCAACGCAAAGAGCTCAGCTGTGTGCGGGCCTCAGGCACGCGCAGCACTCACTGCCGCAATATCACACGCCAAAAGCGACCACAGGGCGCCTCAACGTGGCATTGTACGACAAGCCACGTGTGCACACGTCACCACTTTTCGCCCCGGGCTGGTCATCCTATCGAGCCTATCGAGCCTCTCTGACTCTCGGTCCTTAACAGGCACCATGCCTGCCGGCGCGGGGTTCACCAACTACAGCAAGTGGGACAAGCTTGAGCTGAGCGACGACGAGGACACGCACCCAGGCGCAAAGTTCATCGAGGCGAACACGCTGCGCCGCATCAAGCGCGAGTCGCACGAGGTCCGCGAACAGGAGCGGCAGGAGAAGCTGCAGAAGCTGCAGGCGGAGCAGGCCGCCGGTGCGTGTGCATGCCGTGACCCCCTCGGTGGCTTGCTGACACGCCGCGCTCAGACGACAAGGCTTTTCGCGCGCTGGAGGCTCAGATCACGCAGCTGAGCACCTCGGGCGAGGAAGCTGCCGCGGAGGCTGCGCGAGCGACGCTGTGGGCGCAGCAGAAGGCGATGGACAGCCGCGCAGCTGAAGTGGCCAAGCTGGAGCGCGAACGCAAGTTCAACGCCGACGAGATGTGCTACGTGAGCGCCGAGAAGTCGCTGGTGGGCAGGCACGCACGGCGCTGGGCTGGCGACGCGCCGCGATGCCGGCGCTGTTAACGTTGCCCTGCCGTTCCCGCAGCGCCGCCTGCAAGCCGGACGTGGTGAAGCCCGTGTCCTACGAAGACTACATAGTGCTGCACAAGGCGCGTCGCTGCGCCGCGCGCAGAGGCCGGCGCACGCACTGGTTCCGCAGCCTTCCGCGGCTCTGACGCTCACGCGCACGCAGCCGGCGATGGCCGAATACGCCCAGCGCGTGCGCAGCTTTGACGAGAACGAGAGCTTCTTCGAGGAGCACCCGCAGCTGCTGAGCGAGCACGCCATGGGATACTTGCTGATGGAGGCACTGCAGCTGGGCATGGACAACAAGCTGGTGCGTTGCGCCTTGTGTGCCTGCTGCGGCGCCTGCGCTCAGGTGCTCTGTGCAGGCGGCCATGAAGCGTGTTGTGCGTCAGAAGTACCACTTGAAGTCGCTTCTGGACTTTGCAGAAGCGAGTGAGTCCGCAACAGCGCCTGCGTCTGTGCCGCATCTCGCCGCTCTGCGCTCACGCGCGTGCGCTGCGCCCGCCCGCAGGCAAGGCGCCGCCGCAGTCGCTGGTGCGCGGCTTTTTCGCTCGGCTCTCGTCGGACGACCGAGTCGCCGCAGAGTACGACAAAGCCTTCGAGCAGCTCTTCCAGGCGCTCGTCAAGCGCGCCGCCGAAAAGCGCCTGGAGAGGGAGGCGGAGCTGCGGGCGATGGAGCGCTCGGCGGCGGCGGAGGAGGGCCAGTCGCAGGTGCTGTTGCGGGAGGAGCGGCTAGGTCCGGGCGGCTTGGACCCCGTGGAGGTCTTCGAGTCCCTTCCGGAGCCTCTCCAGGACGCGTTCGAGGCCAAAGACACCGAAGCGCTGCGCGCATTCATCGACGCGCTGCCCACCGACCAGGCCAAGCTCATCATGCGGCGCATGGTGGCTGCTGGCTTATGGGTGCCCGAGCCGGGCCATGAGGGCACGCTGCTACACGAGGAGGAGGAGTGAACGAGACACACGCCTTGCAATGCGCATACCCTCTAGATCTCTATGTGCGCTCTCTACATGCGCTGCTCAGCGGTTTATGTGCTGCTTGTAGCGCGTGGCGTAGAGGTGGCACAGCTGCAGGCCGCCGACTGCGAGGGTGAGGGGCACGCGTCAGGCGAGCGTGCGAGCAGCGCAATGGCAAGGAACGCACTGAAGATTGCCAAGTAGCCCACATCGGCCCATCGGTCCTCAAAGGTTGTGTCGTACATCTTAGACACGTAGGTGTACGCGTCCAGGTTGATGACGACCCCGCCCGCATTCAGTGACACCGTGTGGTTGCTGCCCGACGGCCGGGAGTGATCGTAAAACTGGTTTGCTACCAGTGCCTCGAGGCTGTAGCTGATGGGATCCAGGTAATACGCCCACAGCCAATAGATGCCCGGGTGGCCGGTCTCAGGACCGTTGGGGATCTGGGGCTTGGGCAGGTACAGACCGCCGAAGAGGAAGGCGAGGGGGATCACCAGCCCGATGACGGCCTGTGCAACCTCAGCGGTGGGAAAGTAGGCGGCCGCCCACTGGCCCATGCTCACAAAGATGTAGGCCAGCAGGAAGACGACCAGCATGTAGAAAAAGTAGTACGCCGCGCCGGTGTTGAAGCCAACCATGAAGTACCAGGGCGTGAGGATGAGGAAGATAAGGAAAATGAGCCACGGAATCTCGGCGATTGCGTAGCTCAGCGCGTGCGCCTCAGGCGCATACATGTAGCTGAAACGCTCGCGGTAGAAGACGGCGCGCTCGCGGATCAGCACCGGCAGCATGGTGTTCATGCACAGGATGCCAATGAACAGGGTGGTCAGGAAGATGACGGAAACGATGGACTGCACGGCGCCCAGGTCGTTCTGGCAAATGTAGCTGTCCGAGCCCGTGGCTGGGGAGCAGTCAAACTTGGCCTGGATCTTGTAGTAGATTGTGCCGAACATGATGAGCAGGCCCCACAGCACCATGATCTTGGTGTACGAATACCCAATGTTGCGGTTGTAGCTCACCATTGCGCGGCGCAGCACCACGGAGAGCTGCTTGGGGAAGGGGTGCGCGTAGACCGAGTCGAACTTGTAGGCGCTGGTGCCGGCAGCGGGCGTGCTTGCCGCCTCCACGCTAGCCAGCGTGACGGCCCAGGACTTGCTGGCAAACAGGCGCGCCTGCAGCATCTCGCCGTCCAGCGCCGTGCCCGCGTCCACGGCGGCAGCGACCAGCGCCGCGCCGTCCAGGGAAGCGCGCTTGGTGTCAAGGGAAGCGCGTGGCTGATTGCCATCCATCGAGACGCGCGAGCCCACCGCGTGATCGCCGCCCGCGTTGCTGTCAGTGCCCGCCAGCACGTCCAGCATCCACGAGGCCGGGTTCATCGTCTTGGGCCACTTGCGCACTCCAGGGATGCCCTCCATGTACACAACCAAATCGCCGCCGCGCCGCCCGACGGGGCCGAAGTAGGCGGTGTAGCCGCCGCGCTGCATGAGCAGGATTTCGTCAAACTTGAGGAAGATGTCGGCGCTGGGCTGGTGGATGGTGGTGATGACGGTTCGCCCGGTGTCGGCGATCTTGCGCACCTCGCGGATGACCACCTGCGCCGCGCGCGCGTCCAGCCCGCTGGTGGGCTCGTCCAGGAAGAGAATGGGCGCGTTGGAGACGAGCTCGACGCCGATGGTGAGGATCTTGCGCTGGCCAGGAGACAGGCCATTAGCGGCGCCCAGTTCGCCCACCAGCCGGTGCTCAATGCTGCGCAGCTCCAGCAGGTCAATCACCTCCTGCACGAACGCCTCCTTGGTGGCGCCGTCCACGCTGTCGGGCAGGCGCAGGGCGGCGCTGAACTGGAGCGCCTCGCCAACCGTGGCAAACCCGTTGTGGATGTCCTGCTGCTCGCAGTACGCGGTGAGGCGAGCGAATGACTTGGCCTCGCGGGGAAAGCCGTTGAGAAAGATGCCGCCCTCCATCTTGCCAGAGGTCTTGCGGCCCGCAATCACGTCCAGCAGCGTGCTCTTTCCGGCGCCCGAAGCGCCCTGGCGGAGAGCAGCACGCGGCGTCAGTTGCGATGCAAGGCGCAACCGGTGCGGGTGCGACGGCGGCGAGCGGGGGCAGCGCCTGTGGTGTTAGCACTGGCGGCGGGTACCGCACCATGAGTGAGATGAGACGCCCGGGGATGGCGATGCCTGTCACGCCCTGCAGCAGCGTCTTGAAACCGCCGCCCAGGTTCTTGTTCAGCTCCACGGTGTACTTCAGGTCGCGCCAGGTGACGGTCATGGGCGAGAAGGGCAGCACGGAGGATGTGCCTGGGGGGGTAACCTCAACCACCGCGCGCTCCTCGGCCGCCGCAGCGCCCTTCTCCTCCCCCTCCGCTGCGGGCTCCTCCTCGTCCTTGGTGCGGCTGGTGCCGATGTTGCGCTCGATGTACACCTTGCCCAGCGCAATGCCGGACAGCCAGTTCATGAGCACCACGAAGCCAAACAGAAAGCCCACGCCGCCCCACTTCCAGCCGGGCTCCAGGTTGATGTTCAGCTTCTTCAGACTCTCAGTGCCGTAGGTGTCCGAACCGCACCCAAGCGCCCAGGTGGCGCAGGCGTGGGCGGTGTAGTAGTCGACCGGAGCAAGCTGAGGCTCCTTGATTACCTTGAGGTAGGCGGAGGCGTTGAGCGCGGCGCCGCTCACAGCCGTGCCGGTGGCATTGTAGGGGAAGATCTCGTAGGTTGGAGAGTAGAACTCGTTCTGCGCCAGGCTGCGCAGCGCATACGCAAACACGCTGGTGTAGTACATGAAGATGAGCTGGCGGCGCAGGCGTCAGCGGAGGCACGCAGACATCGGGCCAGCGGTTGCGTACCCAGGGTGTGCCGTTGACCACGGTGCCCATCTTGCTGGGCGGGATGAGGAAGCCTGCGAAGATGACCTGGATGGCGATGAAGGGCCCCGGCGCAGTCTGGGCAACCTCGTAGTTTGGCACCACGTAAGCTACCAAGCGGAACATGGAGCCGATGCCCACGTTGATCAGCCACAGCACCAGGTAGAAGAAGGCCCACCGCCCGCCGTCGTTCACCAGGTTCACCATAAAGTAGAGGATGACGGAGAAGGCGGCCGTCTCCACCGCTGCGGTAGGCAGCTGGACTATGGTGGCGCTCAGCGTGTAGGCCCACGGGGGGTACATGCCCGCCTGGATGTGCTTGTAGGCGATGAACTTGTACTCCACCGCGAAGGGCACCTCCGCGAAGTTCGCAAATGCGACCTGAAGGACGCAGAAGAGGAGCATGCCAAACTTGGCCAGCCCCTGTCCCATGTCCAAGTCAAACCACACGCTGCCCAGGATGACGGAGATGATGACGGAGGAGAGGATGCGCGCGGTGACGAAAAGGCTGTTACGCGCGGTGATCTGGAACTGGCGCTTCAAGAGCGCTTGGAAGTGCACCAGGCTGGCGCGCGGGTAGGGGCGCCCGTACTGGCGCTGCGCAAAGTCGGAGCGCAGCTCCAGGTTGTCCACCCCCGGCGGCGCCTCCATGCGCTCGCAGCAGATGCCGCTGGCCGTCCAGGCCTCAACCAGCACAGCTGTGGTGCGCGGGGAGCCACCCAGCTGCGCCACGGCGCCGAAGGAGTCGCTGCTCTGCAGATCCTTGCTGGAGGGGTTGTTGGTCAGGCTGCTGGCCTTGCCCGCATCCACAGCCAGCTGCTTGCGAAGCAGCTTGGTGGGCGATGCCAGCAGCTCAACCAGCCAGTCCGCAATGTCCGCTGTGTCGTCCTCGCCAGCCGTGGGGGGCGTGAAGCCCAGACCGCTCAGGTAGCCCGGCAGCTGCTTGCGCGGGCCGTGGTAGACGACGCTGCCCTCGCGCAGCAGCAGCACGTCGTCGAACAGGTTGTACACCTCCGGAGTGGGCTGCAGCAGCGCAATGACGACCGTGCCTCGCATTTCCTTGGCCCAGGCGCGAATGGAGGCGCAGATGTCGTAGGTGACTGACGCGTCCAACCCCGTGCTGATTTCGTCCATGCACAGCAGCCGCGCGTTGCTCACCAGCGCCTCGGCCACCGTGACGCGCTTCTTCTCGCCGCCGGAGACGCCGCGCACCAGGTTGTTGCCCACCAGCGTGTTGGCGCAGCCCTGGAGGTTGAGGAGCTTGATGACGCGCTCCACTCGGTTGGCCGCCTCGGCGGTGAGCATTGGGTGGCCCATCACTGTGGGGTCCACGGTGCTGTTGATGCAGGCGAACTCGGCCGTCTCGCGCACGGTGAGGAAGGCAAGGTGCACGTCCAGCTGGTCCACGTAATTGGCCAGCAGCTTCAGGTACAGCCCCTTGCTCAGCAGCTCACGCTGATCCAGGCCGCTATACGTCACGCTGCCTGAAAGCGCGTCGGAAGGGAGTCGGCCGGCGAGGGCGCGAAGGAAGCTGGTCTTGCCGTGGCCTGGAGGCGCCAACAGCAGCGTCATGCTCCCAGGCTTCAGCACGCCTTTGCACCCAGTCAGGATGGGCACCGTGGTCATGCTGGTGTCCGCCGCGCCACGAGCCGTGCGAGCCAGGTCCTGCACCAACGTCACGGGGGTGAGAAGCAGGTCCCGGAACTTGTGCACCACGGTGGGGATCTCGTGCGCAACCTGGGTGCGAGGGCGAGTGAGCGCGGCACGAGGGTGGGAGAGTGCAGCGAGGCCGAGAGCGAACTGTCGGTCACAGTGCTGTTTCCAACCTCAAGCGACTGATGAGCTGACCAAGCCTCACCAACCGCGCAGCACCGCCCGCAACAGACCCCGCGCCACGCCCACGGGCAGGCAGCGCCGCACGGGCAAGGCTGAGCGGCGGGGTGCGCTCGCTGGTAGCCGGAGCGGCCGGCGGCCTGCAGTGGGACGCCAGTGCCACTGCAGTCCCCCCACGTGACCCCCGGCGCGCACCTGGCTCGCCGGCAGGTGCAGCGCATAGCTGAAGTCGTACTTGACCTCCACGTCCGGGATTTGCGGGTACACTGCGTGCGCAGGAGGAGTGTGGGAGTGGTGAGAGCTGGGAGGATGCACAGCGCGGCCTGAACATCCTTGCGCAGACCCTGGCACGCACCCGCAGCCTCGGCACGAAGCTGCTCGATGTAGAGCGTGCGCGCATCCTTGACGGGGCCCTCAGCTGCGCCCGGCAGGGCAGCAGCAGTCTTTTCCGCCATGCGGTGGCTCCTAGAGCACCTCAGGCCGCGCTGCGCTGTGCGCTGCACCTCAGCCGGCCTTTTCAACGCTCGGTGCCTGCTTTGCCAAGGCCTTACTCGGCGCGGGAGGCTCGTATTTTGAGCGCTTCTGGTTGTTCGAGAAGAGTTCGACACTTCCTAGAAGACGACGAACGCACGGGAACACGCGCGCGTCTTACTACATCCTTCTTGAGCTCAGCGCCCATATCCGTCATAGTCCTTGGCGGCGGATGAGTTGTAGGGCGTCCAGATGAGCTTGCTGGGGTCAACCTCCACGCCCGCCGAGCCCGCAGCCTTCAGGTGCTTGGCCAGCGACTCCGGGTTCGCCACGATGACGTAGACGCCCTTTTGGTAGGCGAGCATGTTGAGTGCGGTGAGCGTCTGGATGATGTCGTCCGTCTTGATGCCGGTGCTTTCTGACAGCTCCTTGATGCTGATGGTGCCCCGGTGCTCCCGTAGCAGCGACAGCAGCACGCGCGTCCAGTAGCTGCGGTAGGACACGGCGCCCAGGTCGGAGAGGGGCCGCTCGGGGGTGCCCACCTTGCGCTCCTTCTTGCTGAGCTCGTAGCTGAAGGAGATGAGGAACTTGCCGTACCCCTTGCGCTGGTAGGGCGGCAGCGTGAGGATGCACGCCAGGTTGTAGCCCTCCTCGCTCTGCTTCTCCTTGCTGAAGTAGCCCACGATGTGGCACCCCCGCTCGTCCGTCTCGCACATGACGTAGAACAGGAACAGGTCCACGTCGTAGTACAGCGTCTTGTGGTCCAGAAACAGCTTGGCCATGTAGCACAGGTTCTGGCAGTACACCTTCTCCTTGCGGCCGTCAACCTCGAACATGCTGATGCCCTTGTGGCGATACAGCTCGTCCCCTGGCGGGTGCAGCATCTCGTTCTTGCGCAAGTGACGCTGCAGCTGCTCCTTGCGCTTGAAGAAAGACAGCGTGAACTGCAGCATAGACAGCAGCGTCTTAGGGTCTTAGGGGCAGCAGGTGCCTGCTGCCAGGTGCCACAGCGCTGACGCTGGCGCCCACGCGGCGCGCGCACCTCGCAGAAGAAGAGCTTGGCACACTCGGTGTACTCTGGCGGGAACGGGGAGAAGTACCAGGTGTCCATCTCGTGGCGACCCAGCTCAATCTTCAGGATGTTGCGCACTTTGGTGAACTCCTCGTGCTGACGCAGCATGGCGGCGTCGAACTCCTCGTGGCCCTGCCAAACAGCGCGGCTCAGAGGGGTGGGAGGGAAGCGGAGGGTCGTGCGCGGTGTGCGCTTGCGACACACACCTCCTCCGCGTGGCCCACGTTGCCGCCGTGCGCGGGCGGCGGGTCGTCCCGCCGCCGCTGCTGCCGCGTGCGCCCCGCGCCGGCAGCCTCACGCTCCGCGGCGGCCTGCAGAGGAGGGCGGAGCGTCAGCACCGGGCACAACTCCACGCGCTCCTGCGCCACGCGCCTGGTCGTACTCCACCGTCGACAGGTCCATGCTCGCGTTGGTCACCCACGAGTCCATGCGCCGGTTAACTACGGCACAGGGAGAGGCACAGCACCGTCAGACACAGGCTCAGCCGCGCACACGCCGCCGTCCCGGCGCGCACATTTCTCGTAGTGCACGTAGTACTCAAAGTCAGTCGTGTCGCCCAGCAGCGCGCCGCCGCCCTTCTCAGGGTTGCGCTTGCGGCGCTCGACGACTCGCGCTGGGTGGAACTCGCCGTCGCGCCAGCGGCAAGACACGCGCGCACTCACCTCAAGAGGCACTTCGCCGGCGCGCATCTGCAAGCAGGAAGAGGAGTGAGCGTGAGCGCTGCGGCACATGAGAGTAAAGGCGTCTATCTACTGCCAAATGCTGAGCGCGCCAAGGCGCCACGCGCCTTCTCTACCAGTGCTGGGTCCTGAACCACCGGCTCTGGGACGGGCTCCGCGGCCGCAATGGCAGCGGCGGCTCCTCTTGCGTGCGACCGCCCCTTCTCCCGTTCTCTCGTCAGGTTTTCCTTGCCCGGCCCGCTCTTATACGCCGCAGCGGGCGCAGGCTCGCCCATGGGCACGTCGCCTATGCCGCAGGAGTTCGTCAGTACCGATATGATGACAAACCCTCGCGCCCTCATTGCTCTACAGCGCGCCACACACAGAGGCTCGCCGCGATGCGCAAGCAGCAGAGCACCAGGCTGGCTCCACGCACCAGCGTCGTCAACCTCCATGGGGCCAGCCATCGTTAGGCCCGCGGCAGCGTCAGCGCTGCGCCAGGAGCAGGGGCCAGTCCAGGAGCTTGCGCACAGCCTCTCACAAGTTCGTGAATAGGCCTCCCGGGTGCTCGTCGTGTGAGCAAATATCCCGTTTCCCGTACACGTGGACCATAATAGAACAGTTGCTGTTCGAACATCCTAACATAGTCTCCGCCTTCCCTTTGCTGCTGCTCTCAACTGCATTCAACGTCTGTGCTGCAAAGTCCTCAGCAGTCTCGAGTCAGTGGAGCACTTCAGAAGGCGAGGAGTGAGCCCGAGCCCGAGTGCTCACGCCTCCAGAATGGGCTCCGCAAAGCGCACGGCGGTGCTGTTCGCGCTGGCCTGGTGCCTGTTGTTCTCGCTGCACAGCCGCGTAACCAGCGGGCTCTATCCTGGTGCCATCCAGATTGGTTGGAAAGCGCTGCTAGCTCTTGCCCTCTCGCCTCTGCTGCTGCGGCTCCTCGGCGACTACGCGCTACGAGGTCCAGTGCTCGCTGGTGCGCGCCCGCTCGCTTTGCAGCGTCGAGGCGCACAGGCCCAAAGAAGAGGCCCCAACTGCCTGTGCCACTTCTCCTCCTTCTCTGGGTGGCACCTCTCACGCCGCGCCGCGCCCTGCAGCAGCTGAGCCGAAGCCGCGGCCGCACGTGTACCCGTGGATGAACACGCGAGAGGGGAGTGGCAACGACACGTTGTGGCATCGCTTGGCGCCCAATGCAGACGTGCACGCTCGCGAGGCGGTCACGGGGCGAAGCACGGGCGTGCTAGCAGCCCGTGGGGTGCGTCACGACGTTGCGGATGAGCCGCGCAGGCCGTGGGTCCCACGATGGGCGCAAGAGCTCCTGAACCCGTGGGCGGACTACGATGGCGCGCACCGGGGGCATGAGCGCAGCATCCGCTACGGAGAACGAGCGGGCGCGCGCGGACGCACGGGCTTGTACTGATGCCGTCTCCGTTCAACCGGCGTCTGAGACCGCAGCAGCAGCAGCAGGTGGAGAACGCACGTCCTTCTCTACGTCCGTCGCTCTTGAGCGCTGCCCCTGTCTGCCCCTCCCACGCCCTCCTCCCCGCGTCTCTGAATCATGCGCCTCCTCATCCTCTCCGCCATCATCGTCGCCTCCAGCTGTCTCCTCCGGCGCCGCCCCACGGTGCTCCAGCAGCTCGCGCAGCCAGGCTGCAAACACCCCCTCTCGCTGCTCGGTGGCCACGATGTGCCCCAGCACCTTTTGGCGCTCAAACTCTGCAGGTGCGTCTCCACAGCCAGCCAGCGACAGCTGCTCGTGGCTGCCCGCCCAGCGCTCATTGTAGGCGCCGAAGATGCATTCGCAGAGGTAAAGGCCCAGATCTGGCGCCATGGGCGTGAAGATCGGCTGTGAGGACTTGAGCAGCGCACGGTCCAGAAAGTCCACAGGCAGCACGCCGCGGATGATGCAGAGCGTGGCGCCCACCATCTTGCGGATCTGGTGCAGCATGAATGACTGGCCCAGCACCTCGAGCGTGACGACGCGCAGGCCGTGCACCGTGCGTGCTGGCATCGCAGAGCAGGAGAGGATGTAGCGCAGCGCGGATCGGTCCCCGGCTGCGCATCTGGGCGTGAAGTTGTGGAAGCTGTGGGTGCCCACGAAGCGCGCCAACAGCGCGTTCAGCTGCGCCAGCGTGGCGTCCGGCATCGGCGGCAGCGCTGCCGCGTCTGCTTCGCACGAGGCACTCGCGTGCAGCGCCCACTCGGGGAGCACGTAGCGGTAGCGCCGTCGGTCGCACATGTTCTTGGCGCTGAAGCCGTTGGTGACGCGCGTCACAGAGTAGGCTCGAAACTGAAGAGAAGAGCATGTGAGAGGAGCACGGGCACTCTCCACTCTCCTCGACTCGCAACGCACGTTGGCTGGCAGGGCCTCGTTGATGCGCTCCAGCACGCCGGGAGGGTCAATCACCAGCTGCGAGCGAGAGGAGGGGCGGGGGATGAGTGACGGCGGCTGCTATACCACCGGCGCTGCGCGCCTTGAGCGCAACAACTTGGCCCACCGCACTGACCCCCTTGTCGGTGCGCGCCGCGCGAGACCAGTCGATCTGTGCGAGTGAGGGAGCACGGCAAGTCAGAGAAAGCAGCAGCGAGAGGCAGATGGAGCATGCTCGCCTTCTTTAAGGCGCCCATGTTGTCGTCGCTGATGCCGCCCGCCGCGTGGAGGGCTTGCTCCAGCGCTGTGGCGGCGAGAGTGGAGCTGTAAGCTCGGGGAGGCACTCATAATAACAGCGTGAGAGCCGACGTCGTCACGCACCGTCCTCGATGGACCGCACGCCCGGGTTACGCTGCATGCCTGCGTATCCCGCGCCCACATAGCCCAGGAAGATGACAACCTTGCGCTTCTTGCCCAGGCGCGGCGCACACGGCTCCAGGCGGGGCCGCTTTGCCTCGCGCTCCCCCTCCGCCACCGCAGCCTCAGCAGCCTCAGCAGCCGGTTCAACTGGGACGTCCATCTGCACACAGGCGCCGGGAGCGGGGGCGGCTCGTTCGTCGTACGACACGCGCGGACTGCTCGCGGTGAGTGCGTGAGTCAGCATGCTCCAAACCGTCGCCCTCGACTTCACCATGAGTCGCCTCCCTTCTCAGAGCCAGCAGGCCGTGGATGACCTGACTATGCGGATCGAGGTGAGCGCAACGCACGCGGATCATGCCACGCGGGCTTCACTGCTTGGCTGCTGTCCCGCTCGCCGCAGCTGCTGCGCGGCCGCGCTGCGCGCCTGGGCGTATGCGCGCCTGCCTTCGTCCCACACGCGCTTTCCGTGCGCAGCGTCAGAGGGTCCGCACCCTAACGCTCTTCCCTCCCTTCTCCCCAGAACAAGGCTTTGATCCGGGGCTCCGGCTTCATTCAGTTCCCGCCGCAAGTGCCCTTCCGACAGCAGGTGGTGGTGCAGCCGGCCACGGTTGCGGTGCGTGAGTCAGCGGTGGCCGCCATTGGCCCTTCCGCCGTCTCACAGCGCCCAATGCGCTCACTTGCGCGCAGCAATACGAGGCCTTCCCCACCATTGTGGCGCCCCAGTACGCGCAGCAGTACGCTCAGCCTGCTGCTGCGCAGCCGGCCGCAGCGTACGCTGCTGCGCCTGCATACGCGCGGCCACAGTACGCACAGTACGCGCCTGCGCCTGCGCCCGCCTACGCGCAGGTGCGTCCCGCTTGCGGCTCGCGCCGCGTGGCGCGCTGACGTGGCACGTCACACAGCCTCCGTCATACAGCGCTCCTCCGCCTGTGCACCAGCACGCGCCACCCGTGTACGGCGCCCCGCCCCAGTACGGCGCGCAACAGCAGCGGGCGCCCCCGCCGGCGGCGGCGCCTGTGCGCAAGGCTCTTCCGGGGGCGATCATCGCTCCGTCGGTGCAGAGCCGCGCACAGCCGCAGCCTCAGTACGTGTCCCGTCAGGCGCCCTCTGACGACGGCGACTTCCAAAAGACGGCCAGCCAGAAGAAGCGCGACCGTAAGAAGGCGCGCGACGGCGCAAAGTGAGTGGCACACCACGGTGGGGGCTGCGCGGCGACTCTGCACTCTGAGTGAGGCGCCGCATTTAATGAGCAGCACACGCGGCTGCTCATCACGTGCGCCGTCGCAGTCCCACCGAGGTCTAGCAGCCTGACGTGGCAGGCATGTGAACGTCGTCCGACATCGAACGAGAGCTAGGCACTCGCTCGGCACTCGCTCGCACCTCCGCCGCCTGGTGGAGGCGGCCGGGATGGACAGTCGCGTGCAGAGCATCGCGCAGGAGCGGGTGCTGCGTCGCCTGGCGGCGGGCGACTCCTCCGTGCGTCGCTCAGCGGTAGCGCCCTCACCGCCCGCCCGCTCTCTCGCCCCGCGGGCGCTGCTGAGCGAGGCACCCGGCGCGAGCACGCCTGCTCGCTCATTTGCCGAGCGCGCTGCGCAGGTTGCCCATACGCCCGCCACGGTCACCGCCGCGGCTGCACGCGCGGCGCTCACCCGCCAGGTTGAGCTGAGCGGCGCCTGCGCGCGCGAGCGCGACGAGGCGGTGGCCGAGCTTGAGGCGCTGCGTCGGCGCCTGACGCTGGTGGAGTGCGCTGCTGCAGAAGCCTCGAGCGCTTTGGAGGAGCGCGCAGCTCGCAGCGACAAGGAGCGCCAGCACCTGTCCGAGCAGCTGCAGTGCGCCTCGCGCGCCCGCGACGCGCTCGCGGACCGACAGGCCGCCTCGGAGGAGGCGTTGAGTCAGCTGGAGCAGCGCGACGCGGAACTGCAGGAGCTGCGGGGCCAAGCGAACGTGTTGGAGCAACGACATGCCGCCACGGTCGACGCGCTGCACGGCGCCGAGGCTGCGCTGGCGCGTGCGAGTCGAGCGGGGGAGTGCAGCGCCTCGCTCGCGCTGGAGGCTGAGGAGCGCGCGAAGCGGCTCGCCGAGGAGGCGCAGCGGCTGAGGCAAGAGAGGGACGCTGCGCTGGCACAGGCCGCGGAGGAGCGCAGCTGCGCGATGGAGGCTGCCCGGGAGTGGGACGCGGTGAGCCTTGCGGCGCAGGAGCGCGCCCTGAGGGCTGAACAGGCGCTGGAGGCGCTTCGCAGCTGCGGCGCGGCAGAGTCCGCAGAGGCGTTGCGTCAAAACGGGGAGCTGTGCAACCGCGCAGCACAGGCGGAGACGCGTGCAGATGAGCTGCAGGCGGCGCTGCAGAGGGCCAGGCGCGACAAGGGCGCCCTCAAGGCTGCGCTGGGGATGCTCTCTGCTCGCGCCACGAGGCGCAGAGCGGCGGCCGTCAGCAGCGTGCACGAAGGGGGTGCGTTGGACTCTGAGCGCGTGCGCTTCTATCTCTTCAGCTTTTGGAAGCAGCTGGCGCGGCGGGGCGGCGGCGAGGGGGCTGCTGCCGGTGGCGTGCCCAGCCTGCGCCCGCCCCAGCGCCCATCGGCGCACCGCCCACCGCGGCCGCCCTCGCCAACCTCCCGCGCACGCGCCCTCCTCGCATCCCTCCCGCCCACGCCCAGCGCGCCGCTGCACACAGCGGACGATGGCGCGCCGGAGGACCGTCTCCTAGCAGAGCTGCGCCGCCAAGTGGCTGCTCTCATGGCTGCAGCCGCCCAGGAGTCCGACTATCGGTGACTGAGCATCGCCGGTATCCACGGCTGGTGCTCTGGATGGCATTAAATCATGGCTTGGGGAGATTGGGGATGTAGACAAACGCGGTGGGGTCAACCGTGCTCAGCAGCGGCGGGCCCGGCGGAGCGCTTAGCTTGTCCACCAGCGGCTGGAACTCCGCCAGGCGCGGGAAGAGGAATACGCCCCAGGCAAAAAGGCTGTTTATGCTGGTGGGGATGGGAGGCTTCTCGCTAATCGCTCCAAGCACGTCCGCCACCTTGAGCAGCGCCGTCGCCGTGGCGTTCGCCAGCGGGCGCGGCTTCGGCGGCGGCGGCGGCGAGCGCGCCACGTTGGTGCCGAACAGCGGAGCGCGGGTGCTCGCCGCCGGCTGTGCATGCAGCAGCACCATACAAAGCGCCAGCAGAAGCGCGCAGGCGTGCGCACGCAGACGCGCCATGGCCGATGCGATCGGCGGGCGCGCGAGTGACGGGCAAGGGCGGGCGGGTGCACGAGGTGGGTTGCTCGAGGCGAGTTCGTCGAGGCAGCCTCGGTGCACGTGCGACTACCGCGCCCTGCCTCGCGACTCCCGCCACTCTGCGGCCGCTCCACCGCCATCATGGTGCGCCTGCTGGCCGGCCTGGCGATGCTGCTGCTCCCGGGCGCGGCGCTGTCTGCGCGTCTGCACTCTGCGAGCGGCGACGCTCCCCACGCCACCGGCTTTGCCCGCGACTCCGCCGCGCGCCGCTCGCTGCTGCAGGCGCTTTCTGGCGTGACGGAGGAGATGGCTGTCGATCTGCTGAGCCAAATGATTGGCACCTTCCCTGCGCGAGACAGCTCGCGCGTCTTTTCGACCTTCGCGTTCGCCAAGCTGCTGAACGCGTTCCTGGTGCAGGAATACATCACCATAGTGGACACCTCCGCCTCGCTCAACACGTTCACGGACCCCAGCACCAACCTGACAACCATCACGCCGGGCCAAATCTGGTATGACGCCGCGGTTGGCGCCGCCTTTGAGGCTGGCGTCTCGGCGCTGCTCTACGTGAACAGCGTGGAGAACCTGAACGGCACCATCCCAGCGGTCGGCAGCCAAATTCCTGAGAGCAACGTGCAGGGCAAGGTCAACGTGCCCGCGCGCCGGCGCCTCATGGCCGCCTCTCAGCTGCAGTCTGCGGCTGAGCAGGGCGCCGTGACCCCGACGGACGCAGATGTTGCCGCTGCGGCTGAGGCTGTGAACGTGACTCTGCCGGGCCGCATGATGGCCTCCGTGTCGCCCGCAAACATGGTGGCGCTCACCGCTGGCGGCTTCTGGGAGACGCTGCTCAACATTCTTCCCCCGGGCAAGTCTGGCAACCTCACCGACCTTCTGCAGACCAACAGTGTGCCGCTGGCCAACTTCATGTGCGCACAAATGTGGCTTGGGACCGCATGACACTAACTGCCCGCCCGCAGGCTCATGCACAACGTCACGCAGGAGGATGTGGACCTTGCAATCGCACAGCTGGGCGGCCATGACCTGACCATCACTCAGCCCACCAAACCGGCGATTGGCTCGATCACCGTCGTGCCCGTGCTTGACATTCAGTTCAGCTTCACGCTGCTCGACCAGGCCAACCAGGCTGGTGCCAACGTGCGCGTCACGCCCTGGGCCACCCGTCTCCAGGGCAACGGCCAGGCCTTCCAGTCGGTCAAGGTGGTTCCCTTCCTGGCCGCATTCGCAAACCTGGTTCCCAACGGGCTCAACGGCCTGGCCGCGGACGGCCAGGCGGCGCTGGAGGCTGCGGCGGGGCTGCTGCAGCACAACACCAGTGCTGCGCAGGCCTTCATTGCCGACAAGGTTGACACTGTGAAGACGCAGCTGTCACCGATTCCGACCATCTTGACGGCTGAGTTCGACATCTTCATCCGCGCCCAGATCCAGTTCAACGGAGGGGATATTGGGCTTGTGCTGTGAGCGTGTGGGTGGTGATCGGACGTGGGCTACTATAACACAAACGCCCAGATAGACGCAGCTATAGCGAGGAGGTGCAAAGGAGGAGCGTGTGGTGGTTAATTTATGAGCGCGCGGGTTGACGAGACGAGAGACTCTTGAGAGAGATTCTAGAAAGTCCCGTCCGACAACCTTTGCCTCGTGCCCCGCCCTATCTGGTGGGGCCCGCCTCGAGTGTGACGGCAGTATGACGACATAGCAACTCGCCGGACGCTCCGCCAGCCCGGTAGTCTGGCGCGCCGGCGCGCAGCATGAGGCTTTGTTGCTTGCTCGTGGCTGCGTTGGCCTCGCTGCGGCACGGGGCTGGAGCTGCGACGCTGCCTCCTGCGCTACAGCGCATCGTCGAGACCATCATGCCGCCCGCCGTGGCGCAGATGCTCATCTTTGAGAAGCTGCAAACCTTCTTCGTGCGTGAGGAGCTCATCGCGATTTCCAACCAGGCGGTGGCCTTCGTGGAGAGTTTTGAAACAGAAAACCGGACAGTGACCCTGGTGCCCGGCACAGCCTGGGTGGATGGCGCCGTCGGTGGCATGCTGGTTATCGGCGTGTCGGCTGTCTTCGTGGTCGACAACAGCTCGTTGGTGGACGGCATCGTGCAGCTGGGCGTTGACGTTCCAATCTCTACCATTCAGGGCCAAAACAACATCCCTGGGCGATGGATTGGGGGCGGTTACGTCAGCGTCGGGCCGGGTGGTCCGCGCGTGGATCCACGCAGAGGCCTGCGCGAAATGGAGCCTGATGAGGCGCCCCGCTGGCGTCGCCGGAAGGCGGCACAGGCTCCAATGGAACTGCAGCCCTCTCGGCGCAGGCTGACGGCGCAGGAGACTGCGGAGCTGGGCGCGCAGCACTTTTGGAGTGACCTGGTGGAGCTTTTGCCCGCGTGGCTGCTCCGCGACAACGTCAGCGACTGGCTGCTTTCCCACGCAAACGCAAACTTCACCATCGCAAGCCCGCAGAAGCCTCTCAACGCCTTCACCACCTTCTTTGTCCCGCTGCTGGACATTGAGTTTTCTGTCAGACTGCTGGCTCTTTCAAATCAGAACGCGGCTTCCGCGCGCATCGGACCGACTCTGCGGTTCGGGGGCGACGGCACAGTCACTGAGGGCTTCCTGGTGGCGCCATTTTTCAGCACATTCCTCACTCAAACGTACCAGCAGGCTGCGGAGCTGGCATCGAGCGGACTCAGCACAATCGCCAACTGGATTGGCGGCAACGGGGGCGCCGCGAAGCAGGCGGCTCTGGATTCTGCGCAGCTGCTCGGCGACTACTTCGGCACGCAACTGGGGCCGCTCCCGACGGCTCTCACGCTGGAGTTTGAGCTCATCATACGCTCGCAGCTGTCGATAAACGACGGCGACATCGCCTCCGTGTTTTGAGTGATCTGTATGAGCGGTATAAATAAAAGGACGGGCCCCTCATTCCGCCGGGAGCAGCGTGCGCCTGGCCCGCTGTGGCGGCAGGGTCAGGAGGCGTACTATCTCGTACTGCGCCAGGACATTGGTGTCGTCGGGCTGGCTCAGACCCGACTACGCAGGCGCAAAGGCAGTCTGGAGCCAGCCATAGAAGCGACGCGAGCGGCTGGCAGGCGGTGGTGCAGCGAACACAGCAGGCGGGGGCGCTTAGTTTGCGAAATGAGCACCAACTGTGGATAGTGCGTCGTCGTCGTCCAGCTTGAGGTATCTCTGTGTTACACTAAATGAGCCAAAGGGCAACGCACATGATGCGTGCTGCTGTCTAGGAAGCTGGACCAGCCGAGCAGCCGTACACGTCGACTGCGCTACCCGGCTTGGAGAGGAAAGACCAGAGCCGCCGTTGGAGACGGTCTTGAAGTCTTTCCCGAAGGTCGGATCCAGCCAGTCACCTTCTCCGCGCACCTTTGGCAAAGACTTCAAGACCGTCTCCAACGGCGGCTTCTGGTCTTGCCTCTCCAAGCCGGGCGGCACCCTGCCTAAAGAGCACGGTCTCACAGCTTTGTGGCCACCATCAGCAGCGCGTGCGCGTCTTTCTCCCGAATGATATCCTTGTAAACGGCGTCGGGGGCCATGCTCTCGATGCGCCACCCGGCCTCGCTCCACTGCTTGCGGGCCTGCTCCGCGTTGATGCGGCGCGGCCCGCGCCAGGGATCCGGGTTCTCGTCGCTGAAGACGAGCATGATGGCAATGCCTCCAACCTTCACGTAGGGCGTGACCGCAGCCAGGTAGCGGGCCTGCGTGGCGTCGTCGCCGATGCAGTGGAACACCGCGCTGTCCAGCAGCGTATCGAAGCGCTGCTCGCCCAGCAGAGGCTCCAGCACGAAGACGTCGCCCACCAGGAAGCTCACGGGCGCCTTGGGAGGCTGCGCGGCACTCGCGAGGCGCTTGCGAGCCTCGGCCACGGCCTCCGGCGACACGTCCACTGCGGTGACAGACGTCACATCAGGCAGCGAGCCCACCCAGATTGCATTGTCCCCGAGACCGGCGCCCAGGTCCAAGACAGCCCCGCGCAGGTGCTGCGAGACTCTGGCCAGGGCTGGCTGCGGCGCCTGGGTGTCCCAAGGTACCCGCGTGCCTGTGGCGAGGGCGTTGACGTAGACGACGTCGCGGAAGAAGTCTGGCGAAGGCGCGGCGCCGGTGGTGTTGACGGGGACGCTGGCGGAAGACATGGCGCGCACGCTGGCCGCTAGCGACCGACGTGCAGGGCGTGGAAGGACGGGTCGCTGGAAGAGCAGGCGCGAGAGCATGCCACGCAAGGGAGGAAGGTGTGGGACCTCGGTTCCTTACTTCCTTTCGGCCGTACAATTTTACCCGGTGGTCGCGTGCGTCATGTTCGCGGGCTCCGAAGCGAGCAGGTACCGGGCGTGGTTCACTGACATTAAAAGTACGGTGCGCGGGTGCGGACACGGACAGGGCGAGAGACGCACCATGCACAGCATCAGCAGTGCCCGGTGTGTGGCATAACAGCGAGGCGTTTCAGAAATGCTGACCATGGGGAGCGACTGCGCACATAAAAGAGAGAAGTATTTTACAAACGTTACGCGCCGCCAGCCCCACTGCGCACATAGATTTTTAGGCGGTGCCGCACCTACCGCGGCGCGCGGTCGGGCTCCTCCGTCGTCACTTTCTCGCGCCCCTAGCCAAGCCTGTATCACCGGCTTCACCAGGTGCGTGCCGTCCGTGCTGCGAGCTGCGCGTGCGCGCCTCGGTTGCGCCTGCCCGGAGTCCGGGAGGGTGCCACCTCGCTGCTGGCCAGGTGCCAGGCTTGCCCACGGCTGAAGGGCCTCGCGCGTCCGGCGCCG